>Ga0209843_1000013_pt1 | contig 21917 bp, 26 predicted proteins | sample GWRWS1_20_30_FD_187222 | JGI IMG/M metagenome (GOLD analysis project Ga0209843, IMG submission 187222) | Riverbed sediment microbial communities from areas with vegetation nearby in Columbia River, Washington, USA - GW-RW S1_20_30 (SPAdes)... | ecosystem: Environmental > Aquatic > Freshwater >... | reverse complement strand
ACTCCTGGAGGATGGCGGGACCACCCTTGCTGTGGATCGCCCCGTCCACCCCACCGCCACCCATCAATGATGAGTTGGCGGCGTTGACGATCGCGTCGACGTGCTGCTCGGTGATGTCGCCCTCGACGATCACGATGCGGTCAGGCTCGATGCGCATTCGCCTATCGTGCCGCAGCGTCGGGCTGGCCGAACAGCCGCCGCGACAGCAGGGTGGCGCCGGCGACGGCGGCCGGCATGACGAGCACGGCGCCCAGCGGGACCAGGAAGCAGACGAACGTGGCCACGCCGAACCCGAGTGCCATTGGGCGCCGTCCCTTCAGCATCCGCCGGCGGTCACGAAAGCGCAGCCCACGCCGCTCGAACGGCACGCTGGACAGCTCGAGGGCGAGGACCCAGCCGCCGACCGTCGCGCCCAGAATTGGCACCACGGTCTCGCCCACGATCGGAATCAAGCCCCCGACGAAGAGCGGGATGCCGAACAGGACGGTCAGCGCAATGAGCCGAAGGCTGTCCACGATCGAGCGCGGAAGCGTCCGCCAGAACGACACGTTGATCTCGCCCGGCACGCCACCGAGCTTGTCCTCCACGTTCTTGGAGATCGCCTCGTAGAACGGCTGCCCGATCACCAACGTGAGCGCGGTGAAGAGCAGGATGCTTAGCAGCAGCCACACTCCGATGATCGCGACGCTGACCACCACCCGGGTGGTCTGCCGGACGCCGCCCGACCAGTCGTCGGCGAATGGGGTGACCAGCGACGACAGGTCGTCGACGAAGTAGACCATCGCCACGAAGCCGCCGAACAGGAGCACGCCCGAGATGACCGCCGGAATGAGCCCAAGGAACATCAGCCTCGGGCTGCGGGCGTACATGCCGATGCCACGGAGCAGGAAGCTCACGCCGGTGAAGAACTCCCGCCCGACCCCGGTAACGCCCTTCGACGGGCCGCTCGGGGTAGCAGCCGCAACCTGTTGATCCGCCACGACCGCGACACTAGCGCCGTCGCGCCAGCGCCGCCGGACCAACGCAAACGCGCCCTCAAGATCGCCGTGATCATGACCTCACCGTCGTGAAATGGCGTCGATCATGACCTCCAGGTCATGATCGACGCCGATGCAGGGTTAAGCGAGGCGGACGCGGACCCGGCGGTTTGCCTTGCCCTTGCTCTCGACCTTGACCACGGCGACTGTGCCGATCTGGGTGGTAGAGGCGACATGCGTCCCACCGTCGGCCTGCACGTCCAGCCCGACGATGTCGACGATCCGAATCTCCTGCTCGTCCGGGGGGATGAGGTTGGACTGGGTGCGGATGATGTCGGGCAGCGCGAGCGCCTCGTCGCGCGCCAATACCCGTACGTCTATCCGGCGATCCGCCGTGACCTCCGCGTTGACCAGCTCCTCCAGCCTGGCTTTGAAGTCCGGCGGAACCTCGGGCAGGTTGAAGTCCATCCTGGCCTCGCCCGGCTCCATGTTTCCGCCGGTGACGAGGGCGCCGAAGTCACGGAACACGACGCCGCACAGCACGTGCAGCCCGGAGTGTGTGCGCATGAGCAGCGATCGCCGGCCGTCCTCGATCGCGCCACGCACCGCGGTTCCGGGGACGGGTATCGGGTCGCCAGGGGCGAGAACCAGATAGAGATCGTCCCCACGGCGGGTATCCACGATCCGGGTCTGCACGCCCTGCCAGAGCAGCACGCCGTGATCCGGTGGCTGGCCGCCGCCGCCCGGATAGAAGGCGGAGCGATCGAGGACGATGCCAGCGTCGGGGTCAGCCGGGTCGGACCAAACAACGGTGCACTCCCATTCGCGCACGGTCGGATCGGCAAGGTCCAGGCGCTGCGTACGGCCATGATGCGTCACACCCATGCGGGACAGCCTACGACGGGGCCGGAGAGGTTCAGCGGTTGAGGAATTCTGAGACCCGGGCGCGCAGATCGGTCCGGTTCGTCCAGAGCACAGCCGGTTGGTCGTAGACGTGCAGTGTCGCGTTCGGCAGGACCGACGCGAGTTGCTCTGCGATGACGGGTGGGTGCGCGACATCGCCACGACATCCGATCACCAACGCGGGGGCGGCGACGGAGGCGAGCACGGACCGGTCCGGCAGCGCCGCCTGGGCCGGCAGCTCAGACAGACCGGGGGCGAGCCCGTCCCGCAGCAGCGCATCGAGGCGCTCCCGCACGTAGCGCCACGCGGCCGGACGGTCGCGCATTCCGGCCGGAATCTCCGCCGAGAGCAGCGTCGCGGCGGTCGGGGCATCGTCGGCCTCCACCGCATCGAGGAGCGCCCGCGCCCGGGACATCGCCGACACGGGTCGGGGCTCATCCAGCACCGCTGGAAGGAAGAAGATGAGGCGTTCGAAGCGGTCGGGAGTCTGCGCCAGCAGCCGGCAGAGGGCCCCGGCGCCAAGACTCACCCCGAGTGCCCGGGTGGCGCCGAACTCGTCGGCGGCGGCGCGGAGGTCAGCGGCGAGATCCACGTAGCTGATCTCACCCGGTGGCGAGTCCGAGCGACCATGTCCGCGGAACTGGAAGAAGATCTTGCGACCGGCCACGCCGCTGCCCAGTGGGCGGGTATCGGGGATGCCCCCGGCGAGGCCGTGCGCGAATGCCGTGGTGGGTTCGCCGTCGCCGGCTACGAGGTATTCGAGCGTGGTTCCGTGTGGCATCTGACGAACGTCGGTCGGCGTCAGGCTCAGCAGGGGCCGGCCCGGTTCGTCGCGCCCTCGCGGGGCGGGCCATCGCTTCGACTTTCCGTCCGGCGGCGGCGGCCAGCGGAAGCTTCTCACCAGTTGCCGGATCCATCTGTGGCGTCGCGCAAAGCGGGGCGCACATCCAGCATGTATATGGCGGTCGCGGTGATCGCGGCGAACGCGAAGATCGACATGCGCGAGTAGGTGAAGCTGCACAGCAGCGTTACGAGCACCGAACCGCCGAGGATGGCCAACCAGCCGTTCTTGGACAACGACCCGACAACCGGGAACGCGTCCGCGCGCTGCGTGACGCAGTTGATGAAGGCGACGACCTCGATGACCAGGAAGATTATCAAGATCACCAGAGTCGCGAAAGCCTCGACGTCATCGTAGAAGAACACGGCGAGGTCCATGGACAACAGCTTATCCACAGACCCCGCCGCGATCGTCGAGTGCGTCGACCACGATTCTTCAACCGCAGTCGGGGGTGAAGTGCCGACGGACTACTTGCTGACGGCCGGACGGGTGCGCTTTGCGGTGGTTGCCTTGGCCGGCTTCGTGGTCGCGGCCTTTGTCGCCTTGGCCGGCGCCTTGGTCGACTTAGGCGCCGCCGAACCCGCCTTCACGGCCGGCTTCCGCGTGCCGCCGACCTTAGCGACCTTGGTGGTCTTGGTACGACGGGCGTCGACCACCTTCTCGCCGCGCGCGACGAGGCGGTTGTAGACGTGGACGGCCTCGGCGACAAACGAGTTCACGGCGGCGGGGAGCTCAGCGCGAAGCTGCTCCACGCGCGCGGGGAGTTCGGCCACCCGGTTCGGCAGCTCGGCTCGCAGCTCGGCCGCCCGCGCGGGGAGGTCGGCCCGGAACTCGGCAACGCGGGCCGGGAGCTCGGAACGCAGCTCGGACACGCGAGCGGGGATGTCCTCCCGCAGGTCGGCCATGGCCGGCAGCTTGAGCAGCTGGCGGTAGGCCAGGTCGCCGGCTCCGGCCATGGCGTAGACGGGGGCGGGGATCTTCGTGGTCGTGGTGGTCATTACGGGTGAACCTCCTGGTCGTCAGCGTCCGCCCGGGCGTTCTCCCGGCGGAAAGTCTCGTAAATCTGGGTCAGCGACTGCTTCTGAGCGATCGTCAGGTCGGCGTCGGCCGCGATCGCGGCGAGCACCCCCTGGCCGTCCCTCTCGTTGAGCAACCCCGCTCGCAGGTACATCAAGGGCGTCGACACCCGCAATGCACCGGCGATCTGCGACAGGACCTCGGCGGACGGCTTGCGCAGTCCGCGCTCGATCTGGCTCAGGTACGGGTTGGAAACCCCGGCCCGGTCCGCAAGCTCACGCAACGAGATCCGCGCGTTGTGGCGCAGATCACGGATGAACTCCCCGATGTCACGGGGCAGGTCGGCAGGCTTGGGCACGTGCACGAGACTATCCTGGTTTGCTAACTCTAGCAAGCAAAACGCTAACTCCCGCTAGCGTGACTCCGCTCACACCAATGGTCGCAACATCTCTGGAAGATCGTCGCAACTGCTGATATTTGGTCGTGCGCCGGCCTCGGAGTCAGCCGAGCGCGGGCAGGGCACGTACCGAGCCGACCCAGGCGCCGCCACCGAGGACCGGCGGCTCCGCCAGCTCGTCGAACACGGCGGCATCGACCTCGAGCTGGCGCAACGCGGCGACGAGCACCGGCATTCGGGCCCGCATCGACCCATCGTCGATCTTCAGCGCTATCGCACCGACACCTGGTACCGCTGCCGCGACCACGCCCTCGGCGCCGCCCTTGGACATCAGCCCCGGCACACCCCGCATGAGCCTCGCGTCGTCCGCTCCGGTGCCCGACACCAGCTCCGGATGAGCCCGCATGGCGTCCGCGATGGCCCGCTCGGGCGTGCCCTCGGGTGACGAGACGGCTCCGAGGAAGGCCCGCGCCAGGCCCAGGAGCGAGATCGCCAGCACCGGCGCCCCGCACCCGTCGACCCCGACCGCGGAGACCGTCTCGCCCGACATGTCCTCGACCGCGGTGCGGCACGCCTTCTGCAGCGGGTGACTGGGCGAGACGTAGTCGTCGAGGGACCACCCCGCCGCCAGGCAGGTCAGCAGCATGCCGGCGTGCTTGCCCGAGCAGTTCATGAACACCCGCGACGACCCACCACCCTCGCGAATCACGATCGCACGGGCAGTGTCCGACAGCGGCAGATCCGGCGGGCAGCGAAGGTCTTCCTCACCCAGGCCGGCCGTGCGCAGCATTGCCCGTACCCGGTCGACGTGAAACGGCTCGGCCGAGTGACTGGCGGCGACCAATGCGAGGTCGGCCGGGTCCGCCAGGCGCAAACCGGAGCGCTGCATCGCGACGGCCTGCATCGGCTTGCTGGACGAGCGGGGGAAGATCGCCCCGGCCGGGTCACCCGCCGAGGCAACAAGGGCACCGCCCGAGTCGAGCACCGCGACCGAACCGAGGTGGCGCCCCTCGACGAATCCAGACCGGACCACCTCGGCTAGCGGCACGCCACCTGTGTACACAGCTTTCACGGCCGCGCCGGTACGCCGAGCATGGCGCGCGCCTCGGCAGCGCTTAGCGGGGGTCGCTGGGCGAGCCGGGCGAATGCGGCCGCACGCGCGACCAACTGGGCGTTGCTCTCCACGGGCTGACCCTTGGCGTAGGTGACCGTGTCCTCCATGCCGACGCGCAGATGGCCGCCGGTCGAGAGTGCGGCGAGCAGCACGGCCAGCGTGCTGCGGCCGATGCCGGTCGCTGAGAAGGTCGTGCCATCCGGGAGATCGCGCAGGGCCTGCTTGCAGGCGACGAGCGCCTCGGTCGTGCCGGGCATGCCACCGGGCACACCCATGACGAAGTCGACGTGCACGTGTCCGCCCGCGGGCAGGCCAAACTTATCCAGCAACCGGGCCAGCGACGTGAGGTGGCCCAGATCGAAGATCTCGTACTCCGGCACGATGCCGCGCTCCTGCATCCTGGTGTGCAGATCCACGATGAACTCCCACCGATTCAGGAACACGTCGTCGCCGAAGTTGACCGTCCCCATCGTGCACGAGGCCATCTCGGGGCCGGCATCGAGCACGGCGAGCCGGTCGGCCTCCGGATCAGTGACCGCGCCGCCGGACGAGAGCTGGATGATCAGATCGGTGGAGTCGCGCAGCGCTTCCACCGTGGCGCGCAGCCGACCCGGATCCAGAGTGGGGTTGGCTTCGTGATCGCGGATATGAACATGGACCACGCTCGCCCCGACCGCTTCGCACTCCTTCGCCGTCGCCACCAACTCGTCCAGGGTGACCGGAAGTACCGGTACGTCCGCCTTGGCCGATTCCGCGCCGGTCGGGGCAACCGTGATCAACGTCGTTGTTGTCATGACTCGGAGTCTGTCAGGTGTCCCGTTCAGCCGCTGTACCGGTCGTTATGCCCCCCCAGCTGTGGGATCGATCGCCGCGGCGGCGCGGCCGACCAGGAGTCGAGCGTCGTCCGGCAGGGACCGCTTCACCACGGCCAGGGCGACGGGACCGAGTTCGAAATGCCGGACCGCCGTGCCAACGAATCCGACCGCTCGACCATCCACTGTGGTCACCGGACTCCCCGGCGTCGGCAGTTCGTCCGTGGTCACCCCGTCGAGATGCAGCAGGACGAGGCGACGGGGCGGTTTGCCCAGGTTGTGCACCCGCGCGACGGTCTCCTGGCCCCGGTAGCATCCCTTGTCCAGGTGGACCGCGTCGGCCAGCCAGCCAACCTCCGCCGGCAGCGTCCGGTGATCGGTCTCGCGACCCAGCCGGGGACGGCGGTCGGCGACCCGCATGGCCTCGAATGCCCACAGCCCGGCGAGCGGCACACCGAGGGTGGCGACAACCTCCGGTACGGCAGGCCGCGGCACCAAGAGGTCCACGCCGTAGCCCATCCGCCGCGCGTAGCCGCCGTCGGTGATCGCGACCACGCCGTAGCGCGACGTCGGTCCAGATGCGACGGACCCCGCTGCGAACTTGGCGCCCGGCACCGCCGCCACCTCTGGCGGGCTCATTGGCCGCGGGCCCACCGCCTTTGCGGCATCCACACTGGACGGTCCGACGAGCGAAAGCACGGCCCAATCGCCGGTCACGTCCGCCGGCTCGACCCGCATGAGGAACCGCATACGATCAAGAAAGTCCAACAGCGCCACAGCCGTCCCGGGCTCAAGATCAAGCCACGTCGTCGAGCCGTCGTCCAGGGCCACGGCATGATGTTCGACGTGGCCGTGCGGGGACAGGACGAGCAGCTCGGTGCCGGACATCGGCTCAAGACCCTCGAGATGCTGGGTCGTCATACTGTGCAGCCACGAAAGCCGGTCCGCGCCGGGCACGGCGAGTACGCCGCGGTTGCTTCGGTCGACCAGGCCGACGTCGGTGGCGAGCAGGCGCTGCTCGCGCATCGGGTCACCGTAGTGCGCCGCGATCCCAGCGTCCACATCGGAGGGATCGAGGGCGTCGACGGCCACAGCTCCTGCGGCGGCGAGCATCACGCGTCAACTCCGCACTCTTCACAGAGACCGAAGAGAGCGACGTGCCCGAGGTCGACCAGGAACGAGTTCTCCCGCTCAAGCGTCGCGGCGAGCGGGTTGAGAAGGTCGGAGGAGACCTCGCCGACGTGACCGCAGTTACGGCAGACGAGATGTACGTGCTGTTGCTCGCCGACGGCGTGATACGTGGGCGCGCCGTGGGACAGGTGGGCATGGGTCACGAGGCCGAGTTTCTCGAGCAGCTCCAGGGTGCGGTAGACCGTGGTGATGTTGACACCGGCGGCGGTCTTCGCCACCTCGAGGTGGACCTGGTCGGGCGTGGCGTGGCCAAGGCCGTACACCGCCTCGAGCACGAGCTGACGCTGTGCGGTGAGGCGGAGACCGCGAGAGCGGAGTTCGTCCGCCAACGTTGACGACGGGGGCACGTGATCCATGGTAGGCGCCGGTAGGCTGCGCGGCGTGTCCGACCAACGTGTGGTAGCTCTCCTCGGCGTCGGCGTCGTGCCGGCCGACACCCCCATCCTGCGCGCCGATGACCTCGGTGCCCTGCGCGGTGACGGGATCTTCGAGAGTATGCATGTGCGCAGCGGCCGTGCCTGGCTGCTGGACGAGCACCTGGGCCGGATGGCACAGTCAGCGGCCCGGATGGATCTTGCGCTGCCGGCCCGCGACCGACTGGTCGAACTCGCCGGCCAGGTGCTCGCCCACTGGCCGACCGACGTCGAGGGCGCCCTGCGGCTGGTCTGTACTCGCGGTCTGGAGGACGCCGGCGGCGCGGTTACCGTCTTCGCCACCGCCTCCGCCGTGGGTGAGGGTCTGAAGCAGGCGCGTCGCGATGGGATCGCGGTGGTCACCGCCTCATTGGGGTTCCCGGCAGAGCTGCGCCGAAGCGCACCGTGGCTGCTCGGTGGGGCGAAGACCCTCTCGTACGCGGTGAACATGGCCTCACAACGGTGGGCCCAGTCGGTCGGAGCAGACGATGTCCTGTGGGTCTCGGCCGATGGATATGGGCTCGAGGCGCCGACCTCGACCCTGGTGTGGCTGGACGACTCGACCCTCTGCACCGTCCCGGTGAACCGGACGGGCATTCTGGCCGGCACGACCGCCCGCTGGCTGCTTGATCATGCTGAGTCACTCGGCTGGACCACGGCCGAACGAATGATCACCCCGACCGGATTGACCCGGACGAGCGGCGCCTGGCTCACCTCATCGATTCGGGGGGTCGCCGCGGTCCGAACGCTCGACGGTGCGGAGATGCCCTTCTCGGCGGAACACACGGGGCGCATCCGCGACCTGCTGGGCTTCGCCTAGGAAACACGCAAACACCTCGCCGATCATGACCTCCAGGTCATGATCGGCGCTGTTTCACGACGGTCAGCTCATGATCACGGCGATCATGGAGGGTCAGCCGGCGACGCGGCGAAGCTTGGCTGCGAGGTGCGGCGTCAGCGGCTGACCGACGGCCGCCATGTCCTGGGCATAGAGCAGCGCGCGGTCGACGATGCCGTACAGCCGATGGCCGGCACTGACCTCCTTCGCGGTCGAGGTGCGCAGGACGGCGTCGGTGGACATCTCTACCCGTACCCCGGTGATCTTCCCGAGGTGCAGCTCTACGATCCCGGTCGGGGTGCAGTACAGGGCCTCGATCTCGTCGGTCGCCTTGCCGTCGCCGTCCACGACCGGGCGCCACCAACCAAACTCGCGACCGCCCGGTCGGATCGGCTCACCGTAGGGCGTGACGAGCCAGGCCCGAGACTCGTACGCCAGGAACGGTCGCCCGTCGTGGCTGATGCGGATCTCCTGCGCGTACTCGAACGGCTCGATCGTGGGGTACTCGCCGCCGCCCCGCCCGCGCCACACGCCGACGAACGGCAACAGGCCCAGCAATGCGGGATGCAGGTCCGGCCCGGAGCGCAGATCGTGGGTCTCCTCGTACGGGTATGGGCCGGGGTCCGGCGCGTCCAGCCACGGCGGTCGGCCTGCCGCCGCATCGGCGGACCCGGCCACATCGGCGGACCCGGCCACATCGGCGGACCCGGCCACATCGGCGGACCCGGCCGCGTCGGCTGGCTCGGCAGCGGCGGCCGGGCTCACGACCGTCCTCGACTAACCCGTACGGCCAGGTAGACCAGCCCGCCGGCGAGCGCCCCGAAGCCCGCGACGAGCAGGCTCACGAATCCAATCTCGGAGACCACCCGTGCAGTCTATGGCCGCCGTGCCTACGCTCTCCGCATGACGGCACGGACTCTCGTGGTCAAAACGACGGCCGGCCAAGACGCGCCCGAGCGCTGCGCCCAGGCCTTCACGGTCGCCGCCACGGCCGTGACGGCGGGAGTGCCAGTCTCGCTCTGGCTTACCGGCGAGTCGGCCTGGTTCGCGCTGCCCGGGCGGGCTGAGGCGTTCCAACTCCCGCACTCCGCACCGCTGGAGAGCCTGCTCGCGGCCGTCCTGGCCGGCGGAACGGTCACACTGTGCACCCAGTGCGCCGCCCGCCGGGACATCACCGAGCGCGACGTCATTCCCGGCATCCGCATCGCCGGCGCGGCCGTCTTCGTGGAGGAGTCGCTCGCCGAGGGCGCCCAGGCGCTGATCTACTAACCAACCCGTCCGGCCGGGAGGATCACGCCTTCATGAGCACGGCGTCGTGGCGGTGACGATGATCCGATCAGCGTCGATGCGCACGACCAGACCGGTCGTGCCGGCGCGGTACGCGTACAGGTCGGGTGTCGCCACCACCGCAGGTCCACCGAGGTCGTGCAGTACGGCGTCGAGTGAGCCGGGCAGGGCGAAATCGGCACCGATGGCCTCCACCGTCGTGACGGAACCGCCGGCGGCACAGGTAGCCCGGTGTGTGCTCCATTGCGAGGCCGGCACGCCGAGCCGGGCGAGCACCGCCGCCGCGGCAGACCGATCGCCTTCATCCGCGGCGGCCAGGGTAAGGTCGCCGGCCGGCCGGCAATCGCCAGTGTCCGCGACGAACCGCACCACGCCGGGAGCGATGGTCGAGCCGGTGATCCCGACCCAGAACCCGGCGTCGGCGGCGAGCCTCGGCAACGAACCCTTACGCACCGTCGCGCCGAAAGCAGCCGGCAGGCGCGCGGCGACTCGGTCGAGCAGCGCCACCTCGGTGCCGGGCGGCACGACCGCGGTCACGACCCGCTGGTACCGCTGGCCTGAACGCAGTACGGTCACCGCGCAGTCGCCGACCCGCTGGAAGCCCGAAATCGCCACGACGGCAAGGCCATCGGCGTTCGCGGCCGTGGCGATCTCCCCCACCGCTCGGTCGACAACCGGTTGGGCCTCGGCGACGGTCGTCTGTTCGCGCGCGGTGGGCTCGCCACGGGCGACGGCCCAGCCGATGCCGGCGGCAAGCACGACGACCCAGGCGACCGTCAGGACAACGATCCACCGCCGCGGCCGGCCGAAACCGCCACGCCCCACGGATGGCGGCGCGCCGGCCTCAGGTGGGTACGCGGCCTGCGGCTCCGTGGTCGTCACCGGCCCATTCTGGCAGCCGAAGGTCGCCATCCGAGAACCGCAGGCGGATCAGGCGATGACCGAGAGCGCCACCTCGTTCAGTCCGCGGCCCGCGGTAAGTTTCGCATCCGCGTTGCCGGCCCGGGACAGCGCCCGAAGCGTCCATGTTCCTGGTGCCGCGAAGAATCGGAACTGCCCCTCGGGGGATGTCACAACCTCGGCCGTGAACTCGCCGGTGGCGTCGAGGAGCCGAACGTAAGCCCCACCGACTGGGTCGCCCTCCCCCGAGCAGACGACACCGGTGATCACGGTCTCCTTCTCGAGATCGACACTCGCTGGCAGCGGCGCCGACTGCACCGGCGCGCCGCAACCCACGCTGTTTGTGGTCATGTACATCCTTTCAGGTTTATCGGGCTCTCACGCTCACTAGTTAGCACGCTCATTAGTTAGAAGGCGGGTCGCCGGGTTCGTCGCCGAGTGCCACGGGGACGCCGACCAGCGACCCGTACTCGGTCCACGAACCGTCGTAGTTCTTCACGTCGGAGTGGCCGAGGAGCTCCCGCAGCACGAACCACGTGTGCGAGGAGCGCTCACCGATGCGGCAGTACGCGATGGTCGACTTGGACCCATCGAGTCCGGCCCCGCCGTAGAGCTGGCGCAATTCGTCGTCGGACTTGAACGTGCCGTCCTCGTTGGCGGCCTTGGACCAGGGCACCGACAGCGCCGTCGGGATGTGCCCGGCCCGTTGTGCCTGCTCCTGTGGCAGGTGTGCGGGTGCGAGCAGGCGACCCGCGTACTCGTCCGGCGAGCGGACATCGACGAGATTCTTCGCGCCGATCGCCGCGATCACCTCGTCCCGGAACGCGCGGATGGACTGATCCTGGGTCTGCGCGCGGTAACTCGTCGCCGTACGTGAGACCGGGTCCGTCACGAGCGGACGGTTGCCTAGCTCCCACTTCTTACGGCCACCGTCGAGCAGCTTGAGGTCGCCGTGGCCATAGAGCTTGAAATACCAGTACGCGTACGCCGCGAACCAGTTGTTGTTGCCGCCATAGAGGACGACTTGGTCGCCGTTGCCGATGCCGCGCTCGGAGAGCAGGGCCTCGAATTGCTGCTGGTTGACGAAGTCCCGGCGTACCGGGTCCTGGAGGTCGGACTTCCAGTCGAGCTTTACGGCGCCGGGAATATGGCCGGTGTCGTACGCGGTGGTGTCCTCGTCGACCTCGACGAAGACGATGCCGGGGGCGCCGAGGTACTTCTCGGCCCAGTCGGCGGAGACGAGTGCGCTATCGCGACTCATGGGTGGACTCCCTAGCTGATGGTGAGATCGCAGGCACCGTGTGCGACGGAGACCCGCGCGAGCAACTGATTCCTTGGACAAGGGATGTGCGCAGCAGGGCGGCGGCGAGGCAGCTCACGCGATCAGGCGCGCGCTCAGGCGGGCCGAACGATTCCAGCGTGAGAAAGCCGCCGAGATCAGGTGCGGCGACAGAGGCAGGTGGCCACACGGCACAGGTCGACCGCGCGCCTCTTGGTGAGCAGGATGCCCATAGAGTGCGAGGCTACCAGGCTCGTCGGGCCCGCCCCCGGCGCTGACCGGATCCTGGGACCGACTAGGGCTCAGTCTTCTTGATATTGGACCGCAGTGCGGCGTAATAGGCGGCTACCATGATCGCGCCAATAGCGGCGATAATGCCTACCCACTCCTCATTGCCGACGAAAACCGCGATCAAGAGGGCGATGACGTAGGCGAATGGCACCAGAATGTCAAAGGTCCGGCGGTTCATGATGCGCCTCCCGGGGAGAGTGACGACTCACCGCCATGATGCCGCACATCACGTCACCAGGGGAACGTTGCGCCCGGTGGCATTGATCGAGAGGCCCTCCGGCTCCACCGTCACAGAATCGAGAGTGAGGCTGAACGGCAGCTGGGGCAGGCGGGCGGTGACCGACCGTTCCACCAACCCGTCCAGGTAGTTCTTCGCGATCTGCGGAGTCTGCACGCCGACCGCCTTGGCGTCCCGCAACCTCACTTCGAACTGACCGTCCACCACTGAAATGTCCGCTACGGCCGAAATCGGCACACGAACTCCGGCGATGCTGGCCGTGCCGGTCGCTCGCAGCGCACCCGCGGACTCGCTGAACCGCACCTCGGACAGCTTGAATCGGGAGTAGTCCACGAGGCTCTCCAGCGTCGTAAACGAGACGACCGCGGTGCCCGTGACCTGCTCGGCAACGACCTTGGCGGTCCCGTCGACGAGCTCGGCAGGGTCGGCGTCGACGCCCCTGGCCACGACGCCCAACTCCGGCAGGGTCGCACCCCTCCCCGCGCCGCCGGGTAGGCGAACCTCGCTCATGTCGATCGTGATCTCCTCGTAGTTTCCGCGCGCGACCTGAGTGAGGAACGGGAAACCCCCGACGGAGACATCTATCGTCTGATACTCCACACCCCGCTGGGACATCTCCGCCACGACCTGGGCACGTAGCTCCTGGCTCGCGAATTCCGCCGCGACCCGGTCAGCGACGACAGCGATCGCGCCCACCACCAGGACGATCGCGGCGAGAAAGCCCAGGCCGCCTCGGGGCCGGCGGGGACGGGAACGGGGACGCTCGTACGAGACCGGCGCGCCCTGCCCGTACTGGCTCACGCGTGTCTCCCTGGTGGTCGCATCGGTCATGGCATGTCTATAACCACTTCAGCGCAGGATCACACCCACCACGTACGACGCGGGGGCCGCGAACGCGAACGCGCCGAGCGGGCCCTGCATGTGGCGGGCGAGCCACATGAACGGCGCATCGCCCTCCAGACGGCGCCCAGCCTCGGCATAACCCGTGCCGAGGTCTACCACGACGGCGATGAGGACGGCGACCATGCCCGCCACGGCTCCGTCGAAGGTGGTCATGCCGTCGACCAGTAGGCCGGCGGCGGCGCCGGCAGCGGTGCCCGCCATTGCGCCGGCGATTACCCCGGTGGATCCGCGGGGCACCTGGGGCGCGATGCGAGGGGTGGGCGCGATGACATCGCACAGGCGCGCGGTCGCAAGGCCGATACCCACCGCGACCAGGCCCGCGAGCAGCACCTGGTCGCCCAGCGGCTGGCGCGAGAGCACTGCAAAAGCGGCAAAAGCGGTCACGCCGACGACGACCATCATCGTCACGCCGAGCGACTCGGTAACGCCGGCGCGCCCCCCGCGCAGGGCCAGCTGGCCGACGATCGCCGCCCCAAACGCGCCCGCGACGACGTAGCCCAGCGGCGCGAGCGAAGCCTGGACGGGGATGTTGACGGCGATGCAGGACGCGGCGGCGGTGAGCAGACCCACCGTCGCGACCACCCATGGGCTGGGTGGGCGACTCGCCACCGTCCAGGCGAGGACGAAGAACACCTGGGCCGCGAAGATCACGACGGTGAATCCGGTCTGGGTGGCCTGCGACCCGATTATCAGCCCGAAGGCGAGCAGCAGGGAGAAACCGGCGATGGCGAAGGAGAGGAGCCGGCGAACCGGCACGACCGGCTCGGCCGGCACTGTCTGCCCACGCCCACCCGACCGCCTGCGTTCGCCGCGGTCGGCGGCGCGATCCGGCGTACGGCCGGAGCCCCGCCCGACCGGTCGGTCCTTGCCGCGAGCCCCACGAGCCGCCCCCGGTCCGCCAGGCCCACCTCCCGGCCCGCCAGGCCCACCTCCCGGCCCGGCCGGGACGACCGCCGGGACGGTCGCGGGTGGGCGCCCAAAGGCCGACCGTCGTTCGCCTGAGCGATCGCTGCGGTATCGGTCGTCGGGGCCACTGCTTGCCAGCACGCTCTGATCGTGCCACGAGTGCGCCGTCGGTTCGAGTTCGGGCTGCGACGAGGGATGCTGTGAACAATCCGCACGAGTGGGCGAAGTCACCAGGTCCGGATCTCACGCACTGAACGGTTCCGCTGGGAACCAAGTCCATTCGGTTAAGGTGTGGGTCATCCACCCGTCAGCGAGGCCGGGTCCGCCGCCCACCGCGGCGAACGCCGTGAGACGGAGGTGACCATGGACATACTGCTCCTAACCACCGCCAATGGTTCTGGCGGCCCCGCCGGAGTGCTGCCGGCACTCGATCTTCTTCCGCACACCGTGCGTACCGCTCCACGCGACGTGCGCGCCCTGCTGGCGGGCATTAGTCCCGACGTTGTGGTCATCGATGCCCGGTCAGAGCTCGCCGAGGTGCGGGCCACCTGCCGGATGCTGCACGCGACCGGCCTCGGGGTTCCCCTACTCGCCGTCGTCGCCGAGTCGGGCCTGGTCGCTCTCAACGCGGACTGGGGCGTTGACGACGTGGTGCTGGCCAGCGCCGGCCCGTCGGAGGTCGAGGCGCGCCTGCGACTGGCGATTGGTCGTCTGTCCCCCGGGGCGGCGGCCGCCAGCGGGCTCATCCGCGGCGGCGAGCTGACCATCGACCCGGACACGTACGCCGCCAAACTCAAGGGCCGCCCACTCGACCTCACGTACAAGGAGTTCGAGCTGTTGAAGTTTCTGGCCCAGCACCCCGGCCGCGTCTTCACGCGGGATCAGCTGCTGCGCGAGGTCTGGGGGTACGACTACTTCGGCGGCACTCGTACGGTCGATGTCCACGTCCGTCGGTTGCGGGCCAAGCTGGGGTCGGAGTACGAATCGATGATCGGCACGGTGCGCCAGGTCGGATACAAGTTCGTCGTACCACCCACTCGCACGCTGCCGGACGCCGACCACGTCGCGCCTATCCGAGGACGCACGGTCGTTCCCGCTCCCTGACGGAGATGTTCCGCCCTCGCAGCGACTACGGTTGCGAGCGTGGGGACCGTACGCGCCGATCTTGTCCGAGCCGACCACCTCACGCCTGCCGAGGTCAGCGAGGTCCTCGCGCTAACGAGGGCCGCGGGCGACTCCGACGGCGCTTATCCCCTCTCCGAGCACGTAATGCTGCATCTGCGCCACGGTGGCGACGTCCCGGCCGTCCACCTCTTGGCGCGCGACGGCGACCAGCTCGTCGGCTACGCCCACGTGGACACCACCGATGCCGTCGAGGGCGCGTCAGCGGAGCTGTGCGTGCATCCCCTGTTCCGCCGGCGCGGATTGGGCCGGGCCCTGGTGATGGCGGCGATCGGGGCCGCCGACGAGCACGATCCCGCCCACCGCTTGCGTCTGTGGGCTCACGGCGACCACCCATCGGCCAACGCACTGGCACTCTCGCTCGGCTTCGAACGCGCCAGGGTGCTGTGGCAGATGCGCCGATCGCTCTTCGCCCCGGTGCCAGCACCCGAGCTCCCACCCGGCGTCGTGCTGCGTCCGTTTCGACCCGGCGCGGATGAAGCCGCCTGGCTCGACCTCAACGCGCGGGCCTTCGCCGACCATCCTGACCAGGGTCGCTGGCGCGCGGCGGACCTGCGGATACGGCTCTCGGAGGGGTGGTTCGACCCGGACGGCTTCCTGCTCGCCGAGCGCCCGGCGGAAGGCAAACTGCTCGGCTTCCACTGGACCAAGGTCCATGGCGCGATCCGGCACGACCACGGCGACGGCTCGCACGACCACGATCCGATCGGCGAGGTCTATGTGCTCGGGGTAGACCCCGCTGCCCACGGGCTCGGCCTTGGCACTGCCCTGACCCTCGCCGGGCTGCGTCACCTGCGTGACGTCGGCCTGGACCAGGTCATGCTCTATGTCGACGAGTCCAACCCCACCGCGATTGCGCTCTACCAGAAGCTGGGCTTCGCCCGATGGTCGACCGACGTCTGCTTCCGCCGGCCAGGCGGCCGAAACCAGGTTGCCGGTGACGGATCGCTATCGCCGTAGCCCTTCCCGGTGGGCCTGGCCGGCGCGACGATGACCAGATACGAACGGTGTGATTCGTGTCCAGGCGGGAGGTCGCGTGAAGGCAGGCCGTCAAGTCCCCGAAGACTTCGCCTCGTTCGTCGCGACGCAGGAACGTCGACTCCGTGCCGCCAGCCACGAACTGACCGGCAGTGACCGGTTCGCCGAGGCGCTACGGCGCGAGCTGATGGCCACCATCGCGCTGCGCTGGTGGTGGTTTCGATTGCGGCCGGCGAGATCGCGCTCGACGGCGAGCGCGGCGTACCTTGACCGGCTTCTCCGCCGGGAGGCCAGGGCGTGGCGGACGGAATCCGCCGGCCTGGGGTGGCTGGCAGCCAGGTCAGCACGATCCCGAGCAGACGCGCGCGCCGCCCGCGCCCGAGCAGGCGGCATCCGCGTCGTGGAGGACGAGGAGGTCGTCGAAACGGAGGCGGCGACCCAGCTCGCCCGGGACGCTTGGGATCGGGCGAAGCAGGTGCGCCAGGGGCGGCGGGTGATCGCCGCGATCGCGGCCGCTCTACTCGTGTGCGTCGCCCTCGTAGGCCCGCGCCCACCGAGCCCAGCACCCGGCCCAGACCTCCTCCCACCGCCACCCACGGTCGTGCCCACGGGTGTCCTGGTTCTGCCGGCGTTCGCCCGACTGGCCGAGCTCGACCGGCGCGCCACCCGACTGCCCGAGACCATCAACGTCGATCCGACGCCGGCTCCCCCGCTGCTGGGCCAGCCGCTGCTGCGGGCCGTGGCCGTGCTGCGGCAGGGGCTCGGCCCGCTGGTTGTCGTGGGAGTTGACGGCGAAACCCGGCGCGTCGACGACCCCAGACTGGCGGCAGCGAGCCTGCTGACAACGTCGCTCTCGCCGGACGGTACGCGGATCGCACTCACCCGAGCGAACGACCTACTCGTCGTCGACGTCACCAGCGGGGAGGTACGGTCCGTCACCGCCGGCTCGGTCCAGCCGAACCCGCCGAGCCTGGTTTGGCACTCCCGGAGCGCCGTGCTCCTGCCGGGTCGGGGCGCCGCGCGGCAGGTCGACGTCGACACCGGCGCGATGTCGGACCTCGCCGGCACAAGCGGGTCCAACCTGGTGACAACCCAGGGCGCCGCCTGGGCACGCATCACCGAGTTGGTCACCGCGTCGGCGTCGACCGGACTGCCGGTGCGGTTTCGGCTATGGCGTACCCCGCCGACGGCGACCCCGGTCACGGCACAGGCCAGCGCTACGCCCGGCGCCACCCTGCCGCCCATCCCGCCGCTCACAGCGTCGCCCTCGCCCGCCCGCGACGTTGAGGACCGACCACTCTTTGGTCCAAACTGGATCGGCGGCTGGATCGACGCCGCGTGGTCCACGCAGGACATTCTCGCCAGCGCGTGCGGGCCTGGAAACATCCTGCTGCCGCAGGGATCTGGAGTTGCCCGCTCGGCCGTGGTCGCCGTCGGGACCAACGGCCTCTACCTGGCCACGCTCGTTGCTGTGGAGACAACCACCCTCGACGCGCTTGGCTTCGTAGACTCACAGACCCTGCTCGTCGCGGCGGGCCTGCCGCGGACCGCCACCGTGATTCTCGCTTGGACCCCTCGAACGGGCGAACTCGTGCGGGTCACCACGGTCAGTGCGCACAGCCAGGTGGCGGTGGCCGACCTTCTCGCCCCAGAGTAAGGACCCACTCACGTGAAGGCCGAGACGCCCGTCAACTCCTGGCCGATGACCAGCTGATGGATCTCCGAGGTGCCCTCATAGGTCAACACGCTCTCCAGGTTGTTGGCGTGGCGCAGCACCGGGTACTCCAGGCTGATGCCGTTGGCCCCGAGGATCGTGCGGCACTGGCGAGCGATGGCCAGGGCCTCCCGCACGTTGTTCAGCTTAGCGATGCTGACCTGTTCTGGCCGCAGGCCGACGGAGTCGGCCAGCCGTCCAAGATGCAGCGCGAGGAGAAACCCCTTCTGCAGCTCGACCGCCATGTCGGCAAGCTTTGCCTGGGTGAGCTGGAAGCCGGCGATCGGCCGGCCAAACTGCTCCCGCTCGCACGCATACGCGATGGCTGTGTCGAGGCAGTCCCGAGCCGCGCCAAGCGCCCCCCAGGCGATGCCATACCGAGCCTCCGTCAGGCACGACAGCGGCGCCTTGAGCCCCCTCGCCTCGGGGAGCAGCGCGTCGCCGGGAAGCCGCACCTCGTCGAGCACGATCTCTCCGGTTGACGAAGCCCGAAGCGACAGCTTGTGATGGATCTCGTTCGCCGTCACCCCCTCGCTGTCCATCGGCACCACGAATCCGCGGACGCCGTCGTCCGTCCGGGCCCAGACGACCGCGACGTCGGCGACCGGCGCGTTCGTGATCCACATCTTTGTGCCCCGGAGTACCCAACCGTCGCCATTGCGCTCGGCGCGGGTCTTCATCGAGGCCGGATCCGAGCCGTGATCGGGCTCGGTAAGTCCAAAGCAACCAATTGCGTCGCCGACGGCCATGTCCGGCAGCCAGCGCTGCTTCTGCGCCTCCGACCCGTACGCCCAGATCCCATACATCGCCAATGATCCCTGCACGCTGACCAGGCTGCGGCTGCCAGAGTCGCCAGCCTCCAGCTCCATGCAGGCCAACCCGTACGAGACAGCGGACGCCCCAGCGCAGCCGTATCCCTGCAGGTGCATGCCGAGTAGGCCAACCGCGCCGAACTGCTTCGCCAGGTCCCGGGTCGGTGTACGGCCGTCCTCGAACCACCGTGCGACGTGTGGACGCACCTGCTGGTCCACGAGGCGTCGAACCAGGTCCCGCATCGCTATCTCCTCCTGGCTCAGCAGCGAGTCGAGAGCCAGTAGGTCGAGGGGAGCGGTACGGGCAGCCATGCACCCAACCTAGAGGACGAGTACGCGGGCGTGGATCGTCGTACGCTGCTGCAGCGCCGCCCGCAGTGCCCGGTGGACGCCGTCCTCGAGGTAGAGCTTGCCGTCCCACTGGACGACGTGTGGGAACAGGTCGCCGTAGAAGGTGGAATCGTCGGCCAGCAACCGGTCGAGGCCAAGCTCCCGCTTGGTCGTAATGAGTTGGTCCAGGCGCACCGCGCGGGGTGGGATCTCCGTCCACTGCTTCATCGTCATGCCGTGGTCGGGGTACGGCTTCCCGTCCTGGACCTCCTTGAAGATCACGACGCGCCGCCCCCTCCCCTCCGCGTGGCGAACTCGTGCGCTGCCAGCCTAGCGACAAGGCAGCCCGGCCCTGCCGTTACATCGACCACTGCCCGCGATGGACCACTTCGTCCACCGGCCGGCGGCCCCGCTTGAGGGAGCCCGACCTGTGATCGGGTGCCCGGTATCCCACGCTGATCGCACCGATGGGGGTGAACTCCTCGGGCACGCCAAACTCGGCCCGGTACGCCGACATCTGCTCGGCTGGAATGCCGAAGAAACACGCGCCGAGCCCTTCATCGACCGCGGTGAGCAGCATGAGCAGGCTTGCGAAACCGGTGTCGATGTCCCAGTAGGGCACCGGCCAGCGCCGCTCGTCCCGATCCGTCCACCCCTTGTCCGGTTGGGCGTATCGGTCCAGGTAGACGGCCTTGTTCGAGTGCGCCACGATGATCAGCGGTGCATGGCGCATGTTGACCAGCCACTGCTGCCAGAGCTCCGTCTGCGGCGTCGCCACGCGCCAGAACCGCTCCCGATCCGCCAGGTTCTCCAGCACGAGGAACCCCCAACCCTGCGAGAAGCCCGCCGACGGTGCCCTGATCGCGTGTTCGAGGATCCGCTCGCGCACCTCGGCCGGCACCTGGCGATCCGGGTCGTAGTTGCGCACCATGCGCCGCCGGCGCACTACCTCGCGAAACTCCACGCCGCCACCTTCCCTGTCTAGTGGTGCCGATCAAGGGCGTAGTCGCGTGATTGGTGATCAAAGCACGCGACTACGCCCTAGATCGACGAGGAGGACGGCGCGGGGGAGGACGGCGCGGGGGAGGAGGGCGAGATCTGGGTGATGCCCCACGCGCCGCGCCAGGTCTGGCCGGGCTCCAGCACGATCAGGTCGCGTCCCGAGCGGAATGCGTCCGGCGGGCACGTCATGGGCTCGACCCCGACCGAGCGGCGGAATCTTTCGCCGGGAAGCGTGTCGCTGGTGAATAGCTGCCACCAGCCGAACGCCGCATCCGCCCAGAGCTTCACGCCTCGTCCGTCACTAGTGGACAGTGTCACCGCCGATCCACCGTCGGGATCGCGGATCAGGTCTCCGAAAGCGGTGTCGAGCACGGCTGCGCCGATCCGGCGCGGCTCGGTGAAGTCGAACTCGCCGCCGGCGACACGCGCGGCCCCGATCGGCAGCAAGCGCCCGTCGACGAGCAGTCGGCTGCGGGCCGGGAGTTGCACGAACAACTCCTCGATGGCCACACCGCGGACGAGCAGGTACGGGTGGGCCGAGAATCCGAACGGGCACGGCGTCGCGGCGTGGTTGGTCACCGCGTGGTCGGCCCGCAGACCGGCTGGCCCAACACTCCACGTCGTACGCAGCGAGAGCGCCCATGGGTAGCCGGGCTGTGGCGGCAGGTCGTACTCGAGCGAGAGCATGTCCACGCCCTCTTGCTCCGCCATGCCTTCCTGCCCCGCCGGCCCCACGGCGGCCGACTTGGCCGGGCGCCACCGCGACCAGTTGACCAGACCATGAATCGCGTTGTGCTTAGCCGGCTCGGTCAGTGTGAGCTGGCGCGATTCGCCCGCGAAGACGTATCGTCCGTCCCGGATCCGGTTGGGCCACGGCGCGAGGATCTGTCCGGCCGACGCGGGGCATATCTCGCTCTCCGCGAAACCATCGACCACGTCGGCGCCGGCGACCCGATAGGTGCGCAGGCCTCCGCCAACCTCCACCACGACCGCCTCGTGGTCACCCGATGTGATGGTCCACTGCTCGCCGGACGGGCGTGCTGCCTGCTCCGCTGCCAGGCTTCGCGAAACCCCCCCGACGCTGCCCTCTTCGGACATCCGCTGCCTCCCCAAATCTGACCTCGTCTTGGCGACCTTAACGGGTCTTGGCCGGTGGCGCGTAGCGAAGGAGAGCGGGGAACGCGACCGCCAGGACTGCCGCGACGACCGCCGCGACCACGCCACCGCTGACCCAGGCAACCGTCGGACCGAGCATGGCGGCCATCGCACCGGCACGCAGGTCCCCCAGGCGCGGGCCACCTGCCACGACGGCAATAAAGATCCCCTGCAGGCGGCCCTGGAACCCGTCCGGCGCGTAGCATTGCAAGATCGTTTGACGGTAGACGGCGCTGATCAGATCGGCCGCCCCACCGACGGCTAGGAGAAGCACGGCGAGCCAGAGCGACCCGGCGAGACCGGCTAGAGCGACCGCGAGTCCCCAGGCGATGACCGAGATAACGAGCGCCCTGCCCTGCCGGTAGACCCGCCCTATCCAGCCGGACGTGAGGCCGGCGACCACTGAGCCGATGCCGATTGCCGCGTAGAGCCACCCG
>Ga0209843_1000011_pt1 | contig 22808 bp, 19 predicted proteins | sample GWRWS1_20_30_FD_187222 | JGI IMG/M metagenome (GOLD analysis project Ga0209843, IMG submission 187222) | Riverbed sediment microbial communities from areas with vegetation nearby in Columbia River, Washington, USA - GW-RW S1_20_30 (SPAdes)... | ecosystem: Environmental > Aquatic > Freshwater >... | reverse complement strand
TGCATCGCCTCGATCGGGAAGCCGTCGGTGGTCCCGTTGGTCTGCACCTTGACGCCTGGCAGCAGCATCGGGACGTCCACGGCGAGGTTGCGGACCGAGTCCATCAGCGCCGCGCGGGTCGGCTCCTGCATCTGCTTGAGGGCCTCGACCATGGTGTTGGCGACCGTCCAGCCGTAGGCGTTGTAGGGGTCGTCGGGGTTGGCGTCCGGCTCGTACTTGGCGAGGTTGGTCTTGTACTCGACCATGGCCGCGTCGCTGGCCCACTGCTGGTCCTCGGGGTCCTTGAAGTAGGCGGTCGAGACGATCCCCTGCGCGTTCTTCAGCCCGACCGGCTGGAGCACCTGCGCCTTGGAGGCGGCCACGTTGTTCAGCAGGTGCAACGGCTTCCAGGTGGTCTGCGCGACCGTGGCGATCGACTGGGCGGCGAACTTCGGCGTGGAGATGTTGAGGAACACGTCGGCGCCGGTGCCGGCGAGCTGCTTCACCTGCGAGGCGACCGACGGGGCGGTGGCCTCGTAGCTCTGCTCCTTCACGATCTGGATGCCGGAGCCTTCGATGCCGGACTTGAAGCCCCCGAGCAGGTCCTTGCCGTAGGCGTCGTTCTGGTACAGCACCGCGACCTTGCCGTCCGGCTTCTGCTGCTTGAGGTACTCGGCGTAGACCTTCGCCTCGGTCACGTAGTTGGGCTGCCAGCCGATGGTGTAGGGGTGCCCGGCGATGTCGGTGCCCCAGTTGGAGGCGCCGGTCGCGACGAACACCTGCGGCACCTTCTGCTGGTTGGCGTAGTCCCAGATGGCGATGTTGTTGGCGGTGCCGAGGGTGTTGAACAGGGCGAACACCTTGTCCTGCTCGACCAGCCTCCTGGCGTTGGTGAGCGCGCGCTGCGGCTCGTAGCCGTCGTCATGGGAGACGAACTCGATCTTGCGGCCGTTGACGCCACCCTTGTCGTTGGTGAACTCGAAGTAGGCGTTCACCCCCTTGGCGATCGTGCCGTACGCCGAGGCGGGGCCGCTGAACGGGTAGCTGCTGCCGAGCTTGATGCTGGTGTCGGTGATGCCGGGGTCGGCCGTGCCGGCCTGGCCGCCGCCGCCCTCGTCGCGGCCGCAGCCCGCCGCCACCAGGACCAGCGCCAGCAGCGCCAGCAACGCCAGCTTCCCTCGACCGGCCTTGCTCCTGCCTCCCAGCATGGGACCCTCCTTGGGGTGTGGGCTTCCTGCGACGTCTCACACGGCCGGCAGGCGCCCCCCTCCCGGCGAGGTGGCGCCGGCCTCCATGACCGCCGCGCCGGTCGGCTCCCCGCCCGCCGGCGGTGGCTCGGCCACCTCGACCAGGCGGCGCCGCACGGACCGCAGCAGCCCGGCGATGCCGCCGGGCATCAGGTAGATGACGGCGATCAGCGTCGCGCCGTAGATCATCCCGGTGAGCGCCTGGTTGACGCGCTCCGCGTACTGCGGCACGAACTCGATGAACAGCGCGCCGAACAGCGCGCCGCCGACGGTGCCCAGCCCGCCGATCACGATGGCGGCCAGGAAGGCGAACGACAGCGCCAGGTTGAACGACTCCGGCGCGACGAACCCGAGGGTGAGGGTGAACAGCGCGCCGCCGACGCCCGCGTAGGCCGCGCTCCAGGCGAACACGCGGCTCTTCACCCGCGCGCGGTCCACGCCCATGGTGGTCGCGGCGCGCTCGTTGTCGCGGATCGACACCAGCGCGCGCCCCAGCCCGCCACGGGTCAGGTTGGCGGCGAGCAGGAACATCGGCACGGCTACCGAGAGCACCAGCAGGTACAGGAACTGGTCGAGGTCGACGGGCAGCCAGCCCGGCACCGTCGGCTGCGGCACGCTCATGCCCTGCACCCCACCGGTGAGCCCCTCGAAGCGCTTGATCAGCGGCGGGGTCGCGATCGCCAGCGCCAGCGTGACCAGCGCCAGGTACGGCCCGCGCAGGCGCAGCGCCGGCACGCCGAAGGCGAAGCCGAGCGCGAAGGTGAGCAGCGCCGCGGCGGGCACGGTCAACGGGTACGGCCAGTGCGCCCGCACGATCAGGATCGCCGCCGTGTAGGCGCCGATCGCGAAGAAGGCGCCGTGTCCCAGGGAGATCTGCCCGCTGTAGCCGACCAGCAGGTTCAGCCCGAGCGCGGCGACGGCGTAGACCAGCACCAGCGTGAGCTGGCCGTTGACGACCCGGTCGCTGTTGAACGGGACGCCGGCGGCGACCAGCACCACCGCCAGCAGGGCCAGCCCCCGCAGCGTCCGGTGGCGGCGGCCGCCTTTGTCGATCCGCACCGGGCTCACACGCGCGTCACCTCCGGGGAGCCGAACAGCCCGGACGGGCGCACCAGCAGCACCACGAAGATGACCGCCAGCGGCACCAGCACCTTCAGGTCGGCGCCGACGGCGCCCACGTAGGTGCCGGCGAGGTTCTCGGTGACGCCGATGATCCAGCTCCCCACCACCGCGCCGAGCGGCGAGTCGAACCCGCCGAGGGCCGCGCCCGCGAACGCGTACACCAGCACGCCGCCCATCAGGTTGACGTCGAGGAACAGCCGGGGCGCGACCAGCACCCCGGCGAGCGCGCCGAGCAACGCCGCCAGGCCCCAGCCGAGCATCAGCATGCGGCCGACACGGATGCCGACCAGGCGGCTGGAGTCGGGGTTCAGCGCCGCCGCGCGCATCGCCAGGCCGAGCTTGGTCCGCTGGAACAGCAGCCCGAGCAGCGCCACCACGGCCAGCAGCACGGCGATGATCCCAAGCGACTCGATCGAGAGCTCGACGCCGCCGAGCCGCGCCACGCCGCTGGGGAAGATGGACGGGAAGCCACGGTTGGTGAACCCCCAGATCCACCCGGCCGCGGCGTTGACGAGGATGAACAGGCCCAGGGTGACGATCACCAGGGTGAGCGGGCCGGCGCCCTCGACCGGGCGGATCAGCAGCCGCTCGATCGCCATGCCGCCGAGGAACGCCAGCGCGAACGCGGCCAGCAGCGCCACCCACAGCGGCCGGCCGCCGTCGTACAGGCCCCACGCGACGAAGGTGGCGAACATCGCCATCTCGCCCTGGGCGAAGTTCACGATGCCGGTCGAGCGGAAGATCAGCACCAGCGCCAGCGCCAGCGCGCCGTAGATCGACCCGTCGGCGATCCCGTCGACCACGACCTGCAGGAACCGTTCCATCGCCCTCCTCAGTACCCCAGGTAGGCGCGCCGGACGCTCTCGTCGGACCTGACCTGCCCGGCGGGGCCGGCCAGCACCGTGCGCCCCGCCTCCAGCACGTAGGCGTGGTCGGCCAGCTCGAGCGCCATGTTGGCGTTCTGCTCGACCAGCAGCATGGTGGTCCCCTGCTCCCGCTTGACCAGGCCCAGCACCCCGAACAGCTCGCGGGTGACCATCGGCGCCAGCCCGAGGGACGGCTCGTCGAGCAGCAGCAGCCGGGGACGCAGCAGCAGCGCCCGGGCGATCGCCAGCATCTGCTGCTCGCCGCCGGAGAGGTTGCCGGCCGCCTGGCCGGCCCGCTCCGCGAGCTGCGGGAACAGCTCGTACCAGCGGGCGATGTCGGCGCGGACCCCGGCGGCGTCGCGGCGGGTGTAGGCGCCGAGCCGCAGGTTCTCCTCGACGGTGAGCGCCGGGAAGGTGCCGCGTCCCTCGGGGACGTGCGCCACGCCCAGCCGCGCGATCCTGGAGGTCGACAGCCCCGCGAGGCTGCGCCCGGCCAGGGCGATCCTGCCGCTGGTGCGCACCATGCCGGTCAGGGCCCGCAGCGTGGTGGTCTTGCCGGCGCCGTTCGGGCCCAGGATCGCCACCACGCCGCCCTCGGGGACGGCGATGTCGACGCCGTGCAACGCCCGCACGGGGCCGTAGCTGGCGCACAGCCCCTCGATCTCCAGCAGCGCGGTCACGCCGGGACCCCCAGGTAGGCCCGGACCACCTTGGGGTCCTCGCGCACCGCCGCCGGCGTGCCCTCGGCGATCTTGCGGCCGAAGTCGAGCACCACGACCTTGTCCGACATGCGCATGACCAGGCCCATGTGGTGCTCGACCAGCAGCACCGTCAGGTCGCCGTCGCCGCGGATGGCGGCGATCACCCCGGCGAGCTCGTCGACCTCCGCGTGCGACAGGCCGCTGGCGGGCTCGTCGAGCAGCAGCAGCCGCGGCGCGGCGCCGAGCGCGCGGGCCAGCTCGATGCGCTTGAGGGTGCCGTACGGCAGCCCGACCGCGGGCCGCGCGGCCAGCTGCGTGAGGCCCAGGCGATCGAGCACCTCGTCGGCGCGGCGGCGCAGGGCGCGCTCCTCGCGACCCACCAGCGGCAGGCGCAGGGCGGCCGCCCCGAACCCGGTCCGGCAGGCGTGATGGCCGCCGAGCATCACGTTCTCGCGCACGGTGAGCGAGCCGAACAGGCCGAGGTGCTGGAAGGTCCGGGCGACGCCGAGCCCGGCGACCTGCTGCGGCGCGAGCGCCAGCAGGTCGCGACCGTCGACCTCGATCCGCCCCTGCCGCGGACGGGTCAGCCGGCTGACGCAGTCGAACAGGGTGGTCTTGCCGGCGCCGTTGGGGCCGATGAGCCCGCACACGCTGCCTGGCTCGACGCCGAACGACACGTCGTCGAGGGCGGTGACGCCGCCGAACCGAACCGTGAGCCGATCGACACGCAGCATCGGCGCGTCAAGGTCCATGCCGCCAACCGTACGTGCGGCGAGGTGCGCCGTCGTCGGTCACAGTCACCAAACTTCGGGCCCCAGGCTTGTCGAATCCGTCCAATCCGCCGCAAATGATCTTCATCCACTTGTTGACTCTCCACAAGTGCGCCTGCGCCGCATCGAGGAGCGCACCGGCCGCAATCCCCGGCGGATCGCCGACCTGCTCGACCTGCTCGTCGCCATCGAGCTCGACACCAACGCCTCGGCTCGGTGAAACCTCCGGGCGTCCGGTCGTGTTCCACCGGTGACATGGACCTGCACACCGCCACGCTGAGCACGCCGGTGGGGCCGTTCACGCTGCTGGTCGACGGCGACGGCGTGTGCGCCGCCGGCTTCACCGGCCACGCCGAGACCCTGCGGCGGCGCCTGGACCCGCCCCGCCGGGCCGCCCGCGTCCACTCGAACGGCGATCCCGGCGGCGTGGCGGCCGCGATGCGCGCCTACTTCGCCGGTGAGCTGGAGGCACTGGACGAGATCACGGTGACGCAGCCGGGCGAACCGCCCCGGCAGGCGGCATGGGGGGCGCTGCGCTTGGTCCGCCCCGGATGGACCATCAGCTACCGGCGGCTCGGCGAGCTGGCCGGGCTGGCCGACCCTGCCAGCGACCCGTTCGGCGCGCAGGCCGCCGGTGCCGCCTGCGCGGGCAACAACGTGGCGGTGATCGTGCCGTGCCACCGGGTGCTCCGCTCCGACGGGCGGCTCAGCGGCTACCTGTGGGGCCTGCCGCGCAAGCGCTGGCTCCTCGCCCACGAGGCCGCGCTGCCGACCCTCCTGGACCACGACTGGGACGCTAGCCCGGCGCCCGGAAGGTGACCGGCAGGCTCGCCAGGCCGCGGAGGGTGACGGTATCGCGCCGGACCGGCGGCCGCGGGCCCGGCTCCAGGCCGGGCAGGCGCGCCAGCATCGCGGGGATCGCGATGGCGGCCTCCATGCGGGCCAGCGGCGCCCCCAGGCAGAAGTGGATGCCGCCGCCGAAGGCGACGTGGCGGTTGGGCGCGCGCGCCAGGTCGAGCCGGTCGGGGTCGGGGAACTGGGCCGGGTCGCGGTTGGCCGCGCCGAGCACCGCGACCACCGTCTCGCCGGCGCGGACGCGGCGGCCGCCGACGTCCAGGTCCGCGAGCGCGTGCCTGCTGGTGAACTGCACCGGGCTGTCGTAGCGGAGCAGCTCCTCGACCGCGCCGCGGGCGAGGGCGGCGTCGGCCTGGAGCCGCGCCCGCGCCCCGGGGTCGCGCAGCAGCGCGAGCATGCCGTTGGCGATAAGGTTGACGGTCGTCTCGTGGCCGGCCACCAGTAACAGCACGCACATCGACACCAGCTCGGCTTCAGTGAGTTGGTGGCCCTGGTCCTCGGCGGCGATCAGCGCGGTGAGCAGGTCGCCGGTCGGGTGGGCGCGCCGCTCGGCGATCAGCCCGCCGAGGTAGTCGCGCAGCGCCTGGCGCGCCCGCAGCGCCCGCTCCAGCGCGTCGGAGGCCACCAGCGGGTCGAGCAGGTGGACGAGCCCGCGCGACCAGGCCCGGAACCGGTCCCGGTCGGCCTCAGGGACGCCGAACAGCTCGCAGATGACCGTGACCGGCAGCGGATAGGCCAGCTCCTCGACGACGTCCATCGCGCCGGCGCCGGCGGCGCGGTCGAGGAGCCCGGCGACGATCTCCTCGACCCGCGGCCGCAGCCGCTCCACCGCCGCGGGTGTGAACGCCTTGTTGACCAGTGTCCGCAGGCGGGTGTGGTCGGGCGGGTCGACGAACAGCATCGACGGGGCGGCCTCCTCGGAGGCGAGCAGCTCGTCCACCTCCGCCGAGGCCCGCAGCAGCGCGACCCGCTCGGAGCGCAGCGGGTCCCGGCTCATGCGCGGGTCGCGCAGCACCGCGATCACGTCGGCGTGGCGGGTGAGCACCCAGAAGCCGAGGGGGCTGCGGTGGACCGGGTCCTCGGCCCGCAGCCGGTGGTACAGCGGGTAGGGGTCCTCGTGGACCTCGGGCAGGAACGGGTTGAACTCGAGCGTGTCGCTGCTGGACATGCCCTCACGGTAACGGACCACCGAGCCGGCTTGTAGGCTGTAGGCCACGATGAGCGACGACCTTCGCGAGGCCGCCAGGCGGGCCCTGCCCGGTGTCCGGGCCGACCTGGACGCCCTGATCCGGATCCCCTCGGTGAGCGCGGACCCCGGCGCCGCCGCGGAGGTGCGCCGTTCCGCCGACCTGACGGCCGGGCTGTTCCGCGACGTCGGGACCCCCGAGGTCGAGATCCTCGACGACGTGCGGGGCGGCCAGCCCGCGGTGCTCGCGCGCTATCCGGCGCCCGCCGGCAAGCCCACGGTGCTGCTCTACGCCCACCACGACGTCCAGCCGGTCGGCGACCCGGCCGGCTGGCTGAGCCCGCCGTTCGAGCCGACCGAACGCGACGGCCGCCTCTACGGCCGCGGGTCCGCCGACGACAAGGCGGGCATCGCCGCGCACCTCGCGGTGATGCGGGCCTACGACGGACGGCCGCCGGTCGGGGTGACGGTGTTCGTCGAGGGCGAGGAGGAGATCGGGTCGCCCACGCTGGGGGCGTTCCTCGAGCGCCACCGCGGCCGGCTCGCCGCCGACGTCGTCGTGCTCGCCGACAGCGGCAACTTCGACGTCGGCAGGCCCGCGTTCACCACCACCCTGCGCGGCCTGGTCGCCTGCGTCGTGGAGGTGCGGGCGCTGGAGCACGGCGTGCATTCCGGCGGCTACGGCGGTGCGGCGCCGGACGCGTTGACCGCGCTGTGCCGGCTGCTGGCGACCTTGCACGACGAGCGGGGCAACGTCGCCATCGAGGGGCTCGTCAACGCCGAGAGGCCGGCGTTCGACTACCCCGAGGAGCGATTCCGCGCCGAGGCCGCGCTGCTCGACGGCGTCCAGCTCCTCGGCAGCGGCAGCCTCGCCGAGCGGATCTGGGCCAGGCCGTCGGCGTCGGTGCTGGCGATCGACGCGACCCGGGTCGCCGACGCCTCCAACACGCTCGTCCCGATGGCCCGCGCGAAGGTCAGCGTGCGGCTGGCGCCAGGCGACGACGCACCACGGGCCCGGGCGGCGCTGGCGAGGCACCTGCGCGAGCACGCACCGTGGGGAGTGCACGTGGCCGTCCTGGAGGGCGACCTCGGACAGCCGTTCGCCGGCAGCGCGCACGGGCCGGCGTTCGACGCCGCACACGCGGCGTTCCAGCAGGCCTACGGCCAGGCCGCCGTGGAGCTCGGCAACGGCGGGACGATCCCGTTCGTGGCGGCGTTCGCCGACGCGTTCCCCGCCGCGGAGGTCCTGGTCACCAGCGCGGGCGCCGACCCCGACTGTCGCGCGCACGGCGCCGACGAGAGCCTGCACCTGGGCGACTTCGAGCGTGCCTGCCTGGCCGAGGTGCTGCTGCTCGACGAGCTCGCCAGGTCCTGAGGGCCGCTCGGCGTCACATTGGCCGGGGTCGATCCGTCACTGTGATGACAGGACGCGACCGGGGATGTGACCGATGGACGACGGCGACTGGCTGGCGGAGCGGTTCCAGGCCCACCGCGGCCACCTGCGGGCGGTGGCCTACCGGCTGCTCGGCTCGACCAGCGAGGCCGACGACGCCGTCCAGGACGCCTGGCTGCGGCTCAGCCGCGCCGACACCGGCGGCGTGGAGAACCTCGGCGGCTGGCTGACGACGCTGGTCGCGCGGCTGTGCCTGGACCGGCTGCGCGCCCGCGCCTCGCGGCGGGAGCAGCCGCTGGGCGTGCACCTGCCCGACCCGATCGGGTTCATCCTGTTCGCCAGTTCGACGCCACCACCTGGGGCTGGATCCACCTGATCGGCGGGGTGATCGTGGCGCTGGCGGGGTGGGTGTGAACGCCGCGGCGCTCAGGTCGCGCCGGTACCGGAACCGGACCGGCTCGCCGTCGGCGCAGCGCCGATCCGGCGACGGAAGACGTAGTAGGTCCACCCCTGGTAGACGAGGATGACGGGAAGGAAGACGGCGGCGACGACGGTCATCACCCGCAGCGAGTACGACGAGGACGCGGTGTTCGTCACCGTGAGGTCGGTCGCCGAGCCCAGCGTCGAGACCATGACCCGCGGGTAGAGCCCGACGAAGATCGACACCACGACCATCGCGACGGTCACCGCGGTGGCCACGAACGCCAGGCCGTCCCGGTCCCTGCCGACGAGCCAGACGGCGGCGACGGCCGCGAGGACGGCGACCACCGCGGGCAGCGAGGCCAGCAACCCCTTGTCCACCATCGTCAGCGTCCAGACGGCGAAGCCGAGCACGGCGGCGGCCGTCACCGGGGCGACCCGGCGGGCGGCGTGCACCGCCCGCTCGCGGACCTCCCCGGCGGTCTTGAGCACCAGGAACGTCGAGCCGTGCAGCAGGCACACCAGCACGACCGTGACGCCGGTGAACAGCGAGTACGGGTTGAGCAGGTCGACGAGGTTCCCGGCGTACTCCTGGTCGGCCGCGATCGGGACCCCGTGCAGCAGGTTGCCGAGCGCCACGCCGATGAGCAGGGGGGCGAGCAGGCTCCCGCCCGTCATCGCCGCATCCCAGGTGCGGCGCCACCGGACGCTCTCCCGCTTGCCGCGGAACTCGAACGACACGCCGCGCGCGATGAGCGCGACGAGCAGCAGCAGGAAGGCGAGGTAGAAGCCCGAGAACATGGTCGCGTACCAGCCGGGGAAGGCGGCGAACATCCCGGCGGCCGCGACGATCAGCCACACCTCGTTGCCGTCCCACAGCGGCCCGATGGTGCCGATCGCGACCCGGCGACCGGTCTCGTCCCGGCCGACCACCCCGTGGAGCATGCCGACCCCGAAGTCGAAGCCTTCCAGCACCAGGAACCCCGTCCACAGCACGACCAGGACGATGAACCAGAACGTGACAAGGGTCATGTTGCGCCTCAGTACGTGAAATGGAGGACGGGTTCCTCGTCCTCGGCTGCCACCGGGACGGGAGCGAGCTCCTTGCGAGCGAAGTGCAGCATCAACGTCACGGCGACGACGGCGAGGACGACGTAGAGGAGGACGTAGACCGAGAGGCTGATGACGAGCGTGGTCACGCCGACCGACGGCGAGACGGCATCCCTGACCAGTTGCAGGCCCTGGACGATCCACGGCTGGCGGCCGTTCTCGGTGAGCGCCCAGCCGGCGGTGTTCATGACGAACGGCAACACGGGCGCCCAGATGGCCGCGCGCTGGAACCACTTCGCCGTCGCGAGCTTCTTCCGCCAGATCAGCCATGCGGCCCACAGCCACAGCAGCAGCAGGACGACGCCGCCGTAGGCCATCGTCCGCATCGACCAGTACTGGATGAACACGTTGGGGATGTAGTAACCGGAGCCGTACTGCTGCTGGTACTGGGCCTGCAGCTCGTTCAGGCCCACGACCTGACCGTTCCACGTGCCCGTCGCGAGCACCGACAGCAGGTGCGGGATCTCGATGATCTTCGTCGGGGTCGGGTCGTTGTTGCCGCCGCCGATCTGGAACGCCGAGAACGCGCACGGCTGGCAGGTGTCCCACTGCCCCTCCGCGGCGGCGATCTTCATCGGCTGGTACTTCGTCTCGTTGATGCCAAGCCGGCCCCCGAAGAACAGCGCCAGCATCGTCGCGGGGATCAGCACGACGACGGCGAGCTTCGCCGACCGCTCGAACAGCTCGGGGCTGGAGCGGCGGCGCAGGTGCCAGGCCGACACCGCCAGCATGACAGCGCCGCCGGTGACCAGCGAGGCCGCGATGACGTGCAGGTACGCCCACAGGAACACCACGTTGGTGAGGACCGCCCAGATGTCGGTGAGCTGCGCGCGGTCGCCCGACGAGCTGAGCTGGTAGCCGACCGGCCGCTGCATCCAGGAGTTCGCCGCCATGATGAACGCCGCCGACCCGGCGGCGCCGACCGCGACCGCCCAGATCGTCGCCAGGTGCACGCGCTTGGGCAGCCGGTCCCACCCGAACAGCCACAGGCCGAGGAAGACCGACTCCAGCATGAACGCCGCCAGTCCCTCCATGGCGAGCGGCGCGCCGAAGACGTCGCCGACGAACCTGGAATACGCGGACCAGTTCATCCCGAACTGGAACTCCTGGACCAGCCCGGTGACCACCCCGACGGCGATGTTGATCACCAGCAGCGTGCCGAAGAACCGGGTCAGCCGCAGGTACTCCGGTCGTTGGCTACGGTGCCACGAGGTCTGCAGCAACGCGGTGAGGAAGGCCAGTCCGATCGTCAGCGGCACGAACAGGAAGTGGTAGATCGAGGTGGTGGCGAACTGCAGCCGTGCGAGATCGACCGCCGACACGTGTCCACCTCCCGGCGCCTGGGCAGGTCCTCCGTACTAGGCATGCAGCCGGAGATCGCATGGCGATGCATCACCCCGATGGGATGAAGTCGCCAGCTCCAGCCTCCGGCATCGCTGGAAGGGTCCGGCGTCGCCGTGGGTCACCAGCAGCACCGACCGCTCGCCGGCCTCCTGCCACAGGTCCGCGAGCAGGGCGGTTGCCGTCTCCGCGTCGAGGTGCGCGCCGGGCTCGTCCAGGATCAGCACCGAAGGGTCGGCGAGGAACGCACGGGCGAGCGCCAGGCGCTGGCGCTGGCCACCGGACAGGGTCCGGCCGCGCTCGCCCACCCGGGTGTCGAGACCGGCCGGAAGCGACGCGACCCATGCTTCGAGGCGAGCATGGGCAAGGGCCGCGCGGATCTCGGCGTCGGATGCCCCGGGCCGGGCGAACGCGACGTTCTCGCGGATCGTGGAGTTGAAGACATGCGCCTCCTGGGCGCTGAGGACCACGAGGGTACGAATGTCGTCCTGCCGGTAGGCACGCAGGTCATGCGGTCCGAGCCGAGCGGCTCCGGCTTGGCGTTCCAGGAATCGGACCAGCAGCTCGGCGAGTGTGGTCTTGCCGGCGCCCGACGGACCCGACACCACCAGCCGCTCGCCCCGCTCCAGCGTGAGGTCGACGCCGTCCAGCACGCGACGGCGATCCGAGCCTCGCACCACGACCACCTCGCGCAGCGCGATGTCGCGGCGCCCTGGGAGGGCCTCGACCGGCTCGTCAGGGTCGGTCACCGGCGGTTCGCGGTCGAGGAGCTCGAGCACTCGCCGCCCGGCCGACAGCACCGACGGCAGGTGACGCGCCGACGTGGACAGCGGTAGGACCGCCTCGAAGGCGCCGATGGCGACCAGCGTGAGGGGGGCGACCAGCAGGGGGTCCAGCGCGCCGTGCCCCGCGGCAGCGGTGGCGGCCACCAGGACCCCCAAGGCGGTCACTCCGCTGATGGCGACACCAAGGGCGTCTGCCGCACCGGCGGCGTGGGCATCGCGGAGCGCGGTGCCCACCAGTGCCCGGTCGTCGTCGGCGATGGTCCGGGCGGCTCGGGCGTCCGCGCCGTTCAGCCACAGCTCCTCCGCCGCGCCGAGCGCGTCGACGAGGTCGGCGGTGAGGCGCGCCCGCAACGTCGCCTGGCGGCGCCGGGCGCGGGCTGCCACCCGCGCCGCCACGAGCGGCGGCAGGGTCGCGGCGCAGAGCAGGCCCGCGGCGAGCACGGCGCCGGCGACCGGCGAGGCCACCGCCACCCCCGTCACGACGACCGCGCCGGCGACCACGGCGACACCGAGGGGGAGCAGCAGGCGAAGCGTGACGTCCTGGAGCCCGTCGATGTCGGCCACCATGCGGCTGAGCAGCTCGCCGTCGCGGTATGCCTCCAACCCGGCGGGCGCCAGCGGCTCGATCTTGGCGAAGACCCTGGTGCGCAGGTGGCCGAGGGAGCGGAACGCCAGGTCGTGCGATGACAGCCGTTCGGCGTAGCGCGCGGCCGGCCGCACCAGGGCGGACACCCGGACGGCGACCAGGATCACCGTCAGCGACAGGATCGGCGGTTGTTGTGCGGCGCGGCAGATGAGGTACCCGGCGAGGCCGACGAGCGCCGACCCGGCGACGCAGGCGACGGCGCCGAGGCCGACCGACACCGCGAACCGCGCCGGTTGGACGCCCAGCAGCCCGAGCAGCCGCCGCAGCACCCTGGCCGAGGTCATCGCACACCCTCCGGGACCGCCGGGGCCCCGTCCTCGCCCTGGCCGACGGGTGCGGCGGACGCGCCCGGCGGCTCCACCCTCCGCCCGGCATCCAGCCACACCTCACGGTCCGCCCGCGCCGCCAGCTCCCGGTCGTGGGTGATGAGCACGACCGTCCGGGACCCACGCAGCTCCTGAACCGTGTCGGCGACGCGGCGGGCCGCGACCGCATCCAGGTGGACGGTCGGCTCGTCCAGCACCAGCAGCGAGGCGTCTCGCAGCAGGGCCCGCGCCAGCCCGAGGCGCTGCCGCTGACCCGCCGACAAGCCGCGACCGCCGCCCCCGATCACCGTGGCGTAGCCCTCGGGCAGGCGTTCGATGAACGGGTGGGCGGCGGCGCGGCGGGCCGCATCCTCGATCGCCGCCGTGGTGGCGTCCGGTCGTCCCAGCGCGATGTTCTCCGCGACCGTCCCCGGCACGAGGGTCGGGTGCTGCGGCGCCCAGGCCACACGGCCGCGCCATCCCTCCGGGTCGACCTCGGCGAGCGGTCGACCCCCGGCGAGCACGACGCCTTGGTCGGGGCGTGTGAGCCCGAGCAGCACGCGGCCGAGCGTCGTCTTGCCCGCTCCGCTGGCTCCCGCGACGGCCACCAGCTCGGCGGGGTGGATGTCCAGGTCGAGGCCGTCCAGCGCGCTGGATGGCCGACCCGGGTGCCGGACGGTGACCGAGCGGAGGCTGATCGGCTCGGTCGCAGGGTCGGGGATGGCGCGCCCGTTGGCGGACGCGCCTGCGGTCTCCGGGCCGGTGGCGTCCGTACGGGCGCGGTCCAAGGCGTCGAGGATCCGTTCGGCGGCGGCCAGCCCGTCGGCGCTGGCGTGGAACAGGGTGGCGACCATGCGGATGGGTGCGTACAGCTCGGGGACCAGCAGCAGCACGGTGAGGGCGGGCCGCAGACCGAGGGTGCCCCCGATCAGGCGCACGCCGAGGGTGACGGCCACCAGCGCGGTCGACAGCGTGGTGGCGAGGTCGAGGACGACGCCCGAGAGGAACGCCAGCCGCAGCGTGCCCATCGTCGTCCGCCGGTACCGCTCGGTGGCCTCGTGGATGCTCGAGACCTGCGCGCCTCCCCGGTTGAAGGCCCGCAGCGTCGGCAGCCCCCGCACGACGTCCAGGAAGTGCGCCGAGAGCACGACCAGGGCCTGCCAGTTGGCGCGTGACCGCGCGCCAGCCGACCGCCCGATGAGGGTCATGAACACGGGGATGATGGGCAGTGTCACGAGCATGATCAGCGCCGACTGCAGGTCGACGACCGCGCTCCACAACAGGACGGCCACGGGCACGGTGACGGCCAGGACCACCTGCGGGAGGTAGCGGGCGAAGTAGGTCTCCAGGCCGTCGACGCCCTGGACGGCGCTGGTGGCCAGCTCCGCGCTGTCGGCACGCTGCCAGCGGGCCGCGCCGGGGCGCAGGCTGCGCTCGACGAGCTCGGCCCGGAGCGCCGACATCACCCTCGTCGCCGCCCGCCGCCCACTCAGCTCCACCACCTGCACCAGCCCGGCTCGGGCGAGGACGATCGCGACGAGGGCCGCTACCTGGGTCGTCGGCACGCGCTGCAGCCGGCTCTCGGCCGCGCCGGCGATGACCGCCGCCAGCAGCGTCACCTCGGCCAGCAGCAGGAGCGTCCCGGTCAGGCCGGCCGCCAGGTCGGCGGCCAGCGCCCAGCGGGCGACGGCCACACGCCGAAGCAGTCGCCGGTCGAACGGTCGGAGTCCTCGGCGCGAGCCGGGGTGCACGGTCGCGGCGTCGCGGTCGGGAGCGTCGACGTTCATGGGGTGACCCTTCGTGGGCAGAGCATCGCCCCGCCTGGAGCGCGGCGAGTCAGCTGGCGCGCCCGAGGATGCACCAAACGACCCGGCTGCCATCGGCCTGCCGGCGCACACCCCAGCGCTGGGCGACCCGCTGGACCATCTCCAGGCCCGATCCCGGTTCGCCCTGCTGGTCGGCTCGCGTCAAGGCCAGGGAGGCGCCGCCGCTCTGGACGGCGATGAGCAGCCCGATCGCGCGCAGTTGCGCCCGTAGCTCGATGAGCTCGATGTCGTTGCGCTCGTCGAGGACGGCGTCGGCGACCATCTCACCAGCCAGTGACCGGGCGGTCTCGGTCAACTCATCGAGCTGCCAGTTCTGGCACACCTCGCCGACGAACCATCCCGCCGTCGTGATCGCGTCCAGGGTTGGGACCAGACGGAGCCGCTCCTGGAGGAATGGGGGATGCGAACGCGCATGGGCGACCGCCTGGTCGAGGGTGTCGTAGATCGGGAGGATGCGTGGCATGCCCCGCCGCCGCAGCACCGCGGCCACGGCCGGCCGGGCGCTGCACAGCAGGATGCTGCTGTCGGGCCATCGGGTCCTGGGACGGTGCGCGACCGCGGCAAAGACGCCGGCGCACACCGGATCGATGGTCGTCACCTTCGACAGGTCGCAGATGACCGCATCGGGCTGCTCGGCCAGGCACCGCAGCAGGGCGCGCTGGACTCTGGGTGCCGCGGCGACGTCGAGGTCGCCGATCAGCGTCACCACGATGCAGCCATCACGAGCGGATTGCTCGATGTGCATCGAGGTAGCGTTCTGGACGGGAGGCGCCATCGAGTTGGACCGCCAACGATGCCCGAGGTCACGGTTGCGCCGCTGACTGTAGGAGGGAACCGCAACCATTTCGCAATCCTCAGGAAGCCGCATCTTTAATTCTCGGCCAAGGTGTCGTCGACGTCGGCGGCGACGAGCCCGGCCCGGACCAGCCTCGAGGCGGCCGACAGCACACGGGCGCTCCCGACGATTGGCGCGACCGCCACGAAGGTCCCCAGGACCTTGTCCATCGAGATCCCGAGGTCGTCGGCGACGCCGAGGTGGGCGAGGTAGGACACCGGGGCCGCATCGGTTGCCACAAGGGCGGCCAGGCGGACGAGCAGGTACGTCTGCTCGTCGAGGTTGGAGCGCTCCAGCGCGCCAAGCTGCATCTGTGCCAGCGTCTCGAGCACGGGCGCGTCGCCGGCGGCAAGCGCCTGCAAGCTCTGCTCGGGGGTGGAGAGTTGGCTGGTGCCCATGCTGCTCCTCGCGTCCGGCGCCTGCCTCGATCGTGTCAGCGGCAAGGTACGGAACGCCTGGATGAAGGACATCATCCCATCGGGATGATGTCCTGGCGGCCGTTGACCTCGTAGCTTGCCGAGTGTCAGGGCAGAGCCGAGGACGACCTCGACGGGGGGTCAAGATCATGGCCGATACCCAGCCCGCGGACGCCTTCGTCGTCTTCGGGATCACCGGCGATCTCGCGAAGGTGATGACGTTCCGTTCGCTCTACAGGCTCGAGCGTCGCGGTCTGCTGAGCTGCCCCATCGTCGGGGTGGCGGTCGACGAGTGGACCGTCGAAGATCTCCGCCAGCACGCCCGCAAGGCGATCGAAGCCACCGGCGAGTCCCTGGACGAGCAGGTCTTCGCCCGCTTCGCCGCGCGGCTGTCGTACATCTCCGGCGACTTCGCCGACGCCGAGACCTTCCAGCGGGTGGCGGACGCGATCAGGGACGCGCGCACCCCGGTCTTCTACCTCGAGATCCCCCCCTTCCTCTTCGGTTCCGTCGTCAAGGGACTGGCCGAGGCCGGTCTGACCAAGAACGCCCGCGTGGTGGTGGAGAAGCCCTTCGGCCACGACCAGGCTTCCGCTCGCGCCCTCAACGAGGAGATCCACAGCCGTATCGACGAGTCGCAGCTCTATCGGATCGACCACTTCCTGGGGAAGATGGGCCTGGTCGAGATCCTCTACCTGCGGTTCGCGAACTCCATGTTCGAGCCGGTCTGGAACCGGCACCACGTGGCGGCCGTGGAGATCACGATGGCGGAGAGCTTCGGGGTCGAGGACCGCGGCCACTTCTACGACCCCGTTGGCGCGCTCCGCGATGTGGTGGTCAACCACCTCATGCAGGTGGTGGCGGCCGGCACGATGGAACCCCCCGCCGGCGGCGACCCGGCCACCCTCAAGGACGCCCTGTTCTCCGTCTTCAGGAGCATGCCCGACGCCGATCCGCGCCACTACGTCCGTGGACAGTACGACGGCTACCGCGCGATCGAAGGGGTCGCCGAGGACTCGACGACCGAGACCTACGCCGCCCTCCGCCTGGAGATCGACAACTGGCGCTGGTCAGGCGTGCCGTTCTTCGTCCGGACCGGGAAATGCCTGCCGATCACCCAGACCGAGCTGCGCATCGTCTTCCGGGAACCGCCGCGGCTGCACTTCCACGCCTGGGAGCGGCGACCGGAGCAGGGCCAGCTGGTGGTCAAGCTCGACCCCACCACAGGCATCAGGCTGATCGTCGAGGCCCAGCGCGGCGACGCGATGGAGCCGGAGCAGATCCAGCTCGACATGGAGTTCGCGCAGGAGGGAGGCGAGGGCGCAACGCCCTACGAGGTGCTGTTGCACGCCGCGATGCTCGGCGACAGCGCGCGCTTCACCCGGCAGGACAGCGTGGAGGAGACCTGGCGGGTCCTGCAGCCACTGCTCGACCATCCCCCGCCGGTCCACCCCTATGCCAAGGGGTCGTGGGGTCCGGAGGCCGCCGACCAGTTGGTGGCCGGCTACGGCGGCTGGCGCGGCCCGTGGGTGACGTCATGAGCGCGGCGGCCGAGGGGGGGCAGAGCGCGGCGATGCCGTCGCCCTTCCCCCCGATCGCCGACTTCGCCTTCCTCTCCGACTGCCACACCGGCGCGCTGGTCGCGCCCGACGGAGCGGTCGGCTGGCTGTGCGTGCCGCAGTTCGACGCGCCCAGCATCTTCGGCACGCTGCTCGACCGCGAGGCCGGCTACTTCCGGCTGGGGCCGTTCGGCATCAACTTCCCAGGGGCGCGCGCGTACGAGCCCGGGACCCACGTGCTGGTGACCACCTGGCAGACCCCCGACGGCTGGGCGGTCGTCCGCGACGCGCTGACCATGGGCCCGCGGCAGGGCGAGGACCGGGTCACCCCGCACACCCGGCCACCGGCCGACGACGACGCCGACCACCTGCTGGTTCGGACGGTCAGCTGCATCGACGGCCGCGTCGAGATGGAGCTGGTCTGCGAGCCGGTGTTCGACTACGGGCGCACCCCGGCCGAGTGGACGCTGGTGGACGGGAGTCGGCACGCCGCCGACGCCAGCGGCGCCGGCCAGACGATCCGGCTGCAGACCGACATGGAGATGGGGATCGAAGGCAACCGGGTCCGCGCCCGCCACGTCCTGACCGAAGGGGACCAGCTCTACTGCGCGCTGTCGTGGGCCGAGGGCCTGGCCGCACCGGGCGACGTCGGCGAGGCCAACCAGCGGCTGGACGCCACCACGCGGTTCTGGCGCAACTGGCTCTCCGATGCCCGCATCCCCGACCACCGCTGGCGGCAGCCGATCCGGCGTTCGGCCCTGGCCGTCAAGGGCCTCACCTACATGCCGACCGGGGCGACGGTGGCGGCGCTCACCACCTCGCTGCCCGAGACCCCTGGTGGCGAGCGCAACTGGGACTACCGCTACAGCTGGATGCGCGACTCGACCTTCACCCTGCAGGCGCTGCACTTCCTCAACCTGGACTGGGAGGCCGACGAGTTCATACAGTTCGTCGCCGACCTGGAGCGCAACCAGGACGGCGCGATGCAGATCATGTACGGCATCGACGGCAGGCGCGACCTGACCGAGTCGACCCGCGACGACCTCTCCGGCTACGCCGGCGCGCGCCCGGTGCGGGTCGGCAACGGCGCCTTCGACCAACGGCAGAACGACGTGTTCGGCGCGGTGCTGGACTCCATCCTGCTGCACACCCGCCGCAGCCAGCGCCTGCCGCGGCGGCTGTGGCCGATCGTCCAGGCCCAGGCCGAGTGCGCCACCGCCGTCTGGCGCGACCCCGACCAGGGCATCTGGGAGGCGCGCGGCAAGCCGCAGCACTACGTCTCCTCCAAGCTGATGTGCTGGGTCGCCCTGGACCGCGCGGCCAAGCTGGCCGAGATCCGCGGCGCCCCGGAGCTGAGCGCGACCTGGCGCGCCACGGCGGAGGAGATCCACGCCGACATCCTCGCCCATGGCGTCGACGGCCGGGGTGTGCTGCGCCAGCACTACGAGACCGACGCGCTGGACGCCTCGACGCTGCTGGCGGGGCTGTTCGGCTTCCTGCCGGCGGACGACGAGCGCCTGCGAAGCAGCGTCCTGGCGGTCGCCGACGAGCTGACCGAGAACGGCTATGTGCTGCGCTACCGCACCGACGAGACCGACGACGGCCTGTCCGGCAAGGAAGGGACGTTCCTGATCTGCTCGTTCTGGCTCGTCTCCGCGCTGGCGATCATCGGCGAGCGGCAGCGGGCTGTGGACCTGATGGAGCGGCTGCTGCGCATCGCCTCCCCGCTGGGGCTGTACGCCGAGGAGTACGACGTGGAGACCGGCCACCACCTCGGCAACTTCCCGCAGGCGTTCTCCCATCTGGCGCTGATCGAGGCGGCCGCGCGCATCATCGTGGCCGAGCGACTGGAGGAGTTCAGGTGAACGGCTCCTATGACGTCATCGTCGTCGGCACCGGCGCCGGCGGCGGCACCCTGGCGCGGCGCCTGGCGCCGTCGGGCAAGCGCATCCTGCTGCTGGAGCGGGGCGACTGGCTGCCGCGCGAGCCGGCGAACTGGTCCACCGCAGACGTCTTCATCGACAACCGCTACATCTCGCCCGACACCTGGTACGACGCCGAGGGCAAGGCGTTCCAGCCGCAGATCCACTACTTCGTCGGCGGCGCCACCAAGCTGTACGGCGCGGCGCTGTACCGGCTGCGCCGCGAGGACTTCGGCGAGCTGCGCCACCACGACGGCATCTCGCCGGCCTGGCCGATCCGCTACGACGAGATGGAGCCCTACTACACCCAGGCCGAGCAGCACTACCAGGTCCACGGCGTCCGCGGCGAGGACCCCACCGAGCCACCCGCCAGCGCGCCCTACCCGTTCCCGGCGCTGTCGCACGAGCCACGGATCCAGCGGCTGTCCGACGACCTCACCGCCGCCGGCTTCCACCCGTTCCACGCCCCATGCGGCGTCATGCTCGACGAAGCCAACCCCCCGTTCAGTCAGTGCATCCGCTGCGGGACCTGCGACGGGTTCCCGTGCCTGGTCCACGCCAAGTCCGACGCCGAGGTGCTTGGCGTGCGCCCGGCGCTGGAGCACCCGAACGTCACGCTACTCACCAACGCCGAGGCGGTGCGGCTGGACACCAACGCGGCCGGCACCGTCGTCACCGGCGTCGTGGTCGACCACGCCGGGATCCGCGAGACGTTCGCCGGCGACCTCGTCGTCGTCTCCTGCGGCGCCGCGAACTCGGCCAAGCTGCTGCTGGCCTCGGCCAACGACCAGCACCCTGGCGGCCTGGCCAACGGCTCCGATCAGGTCGGCCGCAACTACATGTTCCACAACAGCCAGGCGGTGCTCGCCCTCTCCAGGGAGCCGAACCCGACCGTCTTCCAGAAGACCCTCGGCGTCAACGACTTCTACTTCGGGACCGAGGGGTTCGACTACCCCATGGGCAACATCCAGATGATCGGCAAGTCACAGGCCGACATGTTCAAGGGCGAGAAACCGCTTGAGACCAAGCTCGCGCCCGACTTCGCGCTGCGGGACATCGCCGGCCACGCGGTCGACTTCTGGCTCTCGACCGAGGACCTGCCGGTGCCGGACAACCGGGTCACCCTGGAGCGCGACGGGAACATCAAGCTCAGCTATTCGGCCAGCAACGCGACGGCTGCCGACCGCCTGTACCGCCAGCTCAAGTCGATGCTCGGCCACATCGGCATGCACCCCGACCACCTCATCCCCCGCCACGCCTACCTCAAGACCGACATCCCGGTGGCCGGCGTGGCGCACCAGGCCGGCACCTGCCGGTTCGGGACCGACCCGGCCACGTCCGTCCTCGACGTCAACTGCAAGGCGCACGAGCTGGACAACCTCTATGTGGTTGACACCAGCTTCTTCCCCAGCATCGGCGCGGTGAACCCGGCACTGACGGCGATGGCCAACGCGCTGCGCGTGGGGGACCACCTGGTCGAGCGGCTGGGCTGACGACGACCGCGCGGAGGACCTGATGAGCGAAGAAGGCACCACCCACATCGTCGTCGTTGGCGGCGGCTTCGCCGGGATCGCCTGCGCGAAGCGGCTCGCGGGCAAGCCGGGCGTCCGCGTCACCCTGCTCGACGAGAACGGCTACCACCAGTTCCAGCCGCTCCTCTATCAGGTGGCGACCGCGGAGCTCACCCCGGGGGACGTCAGGTTCGACCTGGAGCACCTGTTTCGCGAGCACGCCAACGTCGAGGTGCGCAACGCCAAGGTCGTGTCGGCCGACCCGCAGGCGCGGGCGGTCACCCTCGACGACGACACCGAGGTCGCGAGCGACGTGCTCGTGCTTGCCGCGGGCGCGCAGCCGAACTTCTTCCACACCCCCGGCGCGGACGAGTTCAGCTTCCCGCTGTACTCGCTCGACCAGGCCGAGCGGGTCCGCTCGCGTGTCCTCCAGCTCTTCCAGGACGCGAGCGCGAAGCCGGAGCTGGTCGAGGAGGGTGCGCTCACCTTCGTCGTCGTCGGCGCCGGCGCCACGGGGGTGGAGACGGCGGGCGCGATGGCGGAGCTGGTGCACGACGTCATGCCCCACGTGTACGACCATCTGGCCATCGCGGGCGCGAGGGTGATCCTGGTGGACCTCGGCCACGCCGTGCTCGCCCCCTTCTCCGACGAGGCCCACACCTACGCGGCCAAGCAGCTCCAGCGGCGCGGCGTCCAGCTCAAGCTGGGCGTGTCCGCCAAGGAGATCGCGTCCGACCACCTCACCTTGAGCGACGGGACGACCATCCGGACGCACCTGACCGTGTGGGGCGGCGGCCTCATGGCCGCCCCGCTCGCCGCCCGGTCGGGGCTTTCCCAGGGTCACGGCGGGCGCATCGACGTGCGGCCCGACCTGACCGTGGAGGGGTTCCCAGGCGTCTATGCGCTCGGCGACTTCGCTAACATCCCGTCCGGGGACGAGCGCGCGCTTCCCCAGCTCGGCAGCGTCGCGCAGCAGGCGGGTGACTGGGCGGCACGGAACATCCTCGCCGACGTCGAGGGCAAGGGCCGCCAGTCCTTCCACTACCACGACAAGGGCATCATGGCGATGATCGGCCGGAAGGCGGCGGTCGCCGAGATCGGCGAACACCGCCACGAGATGCACGGCCGGTTCGCCTTCGCCGCCTGGCTCGGCGTGCACGCACAGCTCCTCGCCAACGCCGGGGCCGAGCTGAACGCCTTCCTGTCCTGGGCGGACGAGTTCTACCTGCGGCCACACCATCGCACGGCCGCGCTGCTGGACCCCTCGACGATCGACACGCCGCGCATCCGCTGGAACCGCGACTGACGCCGGCCCGCGGGTGCGGGGTCAACCTCATCCCGTTGGGGTGATGCCGGCGCATACGGCCCGGTGGGACGGTCCCGCCGAGGTGCACACCCCAAGGAGGAGCTACCGATGGCAGACGACGTGTCGCAGTACCGCTCCGGCCGCGCCCAGCCCACCAGCGGCTGGGCGGTCGGGTTCATCCTGTTCGCCGGCCTGATGATGATCATGGCCGGCATCTTCCAGGCCTTCACCGGGCTGGTCGCCATCTTCGAGAACGAGTTCTACGTGGCCACCCGCAACTACCTGTTCCAGTTCGACGCCACCACCTGGGGCTGGATCCACCTGATCGGCGGGGTGATCATGGCGCTGGCGGGGTGGGGGGTGCTGGCGGGCCAGACGTGGGCGCGGGTGGTCGGGATCACCTTGGCGGTGCTGAGCGCGATCGCCAACTTCTTGTTCATCCCCTACTACCCGTTCTGGTCGATGCTGATCATCGCCCTGGACATCTTCGTGATCTGGGCGCTCGCCGCCCACGGCCGCGACGTCAGAGACGCCGGCTACTGACCCAGAGGAGGGACCATCATGGCGATCGGACCTGTGCAGCTGCTCGTGCTCGGGTTCAAGCATCCCGACTTCCAGGGGGAGATCCGGGAGGAGCTGGACCGGCTCCGCGACAACGACGTGGTGCGGGTGATCGACGCGCTGGCGGTCTCCAAGGACGCCGACGG
>Ga0209843_1000010_pt1 | contig 22943 bp, 30 predicted proteins | sample GWRWS1_20_30_FD_187222 | JGI IMG/M metagenome (GOLD analysis project Ga0209843, IMG submission 187222) | Riverbed sediment microbial communities from areas with vegetation nearby in Columbia River, Washington, USA - GW-RW S1_20_30 (SPAdes)... | ecosystem: Environmental > Aquatic > Freshwater >... | reverse complement strand
GAGAACTCCTCGACCTCGTCGAAGTCGATCTCAACCGGTCGCCTCGCCTTCGCACGGCCGCGGTCCCGGCAGCAGTTGACCAGGATGCTCGTCAGCCACGCCGGTCCCGCCGCCGCATCGTTCAGCTGGTCGAATCGCTGGAAGGCCTTAAGTAGGCAGTCCTGCAGCGCGTCCTCGGCGTCGGCGCCGACGAGGCGTCTGGCGATGGAGTACAGGCGCGGAAGCTGGTCTCGCGCCAGGTTGCTGAAGCTCTCCCGCCGGTCGGTTCGGGAGCTCTCCAACGTCACTCCAACCCTGAGGCCAACCATTGCCACATCCTTGAGACGCTTCCTGAGACTCTCCTATTGCATTCTCGGGCGGACGCAACAACGCGGCACGCCCGAACGTCTCTCTAGCTGTGGAGCGCGATCCACGGAAACTCGAGGACGTGAGCCCGAATCACCTTCTCGAGGCCGCGTCCGCCAGCCGAAGCGTGCTCGAACCGTGCGTCGAGCATGACTGGGCCGTCCCGGCGGGCGACCTCACGTGGGACGTCCGGAGGACGGTCACGCACTTCATCGATGCCGTCGGTTGGTACGCAGCACACCTCGCCGCCCAAAGTCCCAGACGGCTCCGCGTCGACTTCGTTGCGCACGATGACGCGACGAACGAAGAGCTGCTTGATGTGCTCGCGGCGGCCGCCGCAATGCTGGCGCAGGTAGCAACGGCTGCTACGCCGAGCGCACGCGCCTATCACGAGTTTGGCATGGCCGATGCCGGTGGCTTCCTTGCCATGGGATGCGACGAGATCCTCGTGCACACCTGGGACGCGGCCCGCGGCCTCGGCGTTGCCTTTGCTCCGCAGGAGGGACTCGCTGAGCGAGTCCTCCGCAGGCTCTTTCCCTGGGCTCAACTCGACGCGCCGCCGTGGCAAGCCCTGTTGTGGGCGAACGGCCGTGTGGACATCCCGGGCCAGCCGCAGCGACCCGGACCCGACTGGGCGTGGCACTGCGCGCCACTGGACGAGTGGGACGGCACGGTACCGCTTTCAGATTCCAACCCTCCCCGCCGGTATCGGTGGGAGGAGGGGCGCGCCGTTGGAACGCAGTCTGGTGATGTGGGCAGATAGACGTCAGTCTGCGACCGCGGTTGCGGCGATGACCTCGCTACGGTCGACGAAGTCGTCTTCAGAGAGCTTCTCCAGGCGCGCCCGCACGTCACGCAGGAAGGCAACCCTTGCGTCCGGTGACAGGTCGGCAATACGCCGGCCGGACACGCCAAGCGCCGCGTTCCGTCCTACGTACTCCTCCAGGCTGGGTCGGTGCGACCAAGGGACGAAATCGATCCATAGCTCGCGGAATCCGGCCATGTCGAGCAACTCCCGCACCTTGTCCGGCGTGTCCATGAGGTCGTGTCGGGCCACGATCGGCCTTGCCGTCGGGGCGCCGTGCCGGTCGAGCTCCTCGTTCCAGATCTCCTGCGCCAGCCCGACCGAGTCCCGTCCCCACACGGCGAGCCCCACGCAACCGCCGGTCCGCAGCACACGACGCACCTCTCGCAGCGCCACTGCGGGTTCGGGCACGTGGAACAGGACGAACGCCATCACGACCACGTCATAGGAGCCCGGAGCGAAGGGAAGCTGCACGGCGTCCGCCACCACACGTGGGCACCCCGCCCGGGAGCGGCGCAGCATGCCCTCGGCCCTGTCAGCGGCGACGATCAACGCGGACGGCGCGGCCCGTCGAAGCGTCGGCAGCAACGTCCCAACACCAGCCCCGAGATCAAGCACGCGACGCGCGGGACCGAGCGGCAGCCGGTCGAGCAACTGCACGCTGGCGGGGTGCAAGGCGGCTGCCCACCACTCCTCATACGCCTCCGCGGCCGAGGAGTAGTAGCCGGTCAACCCGCGGACGGCGCTCGCCGGCGGCGTGACCAGAGCGACCACCCCCGGAGTGAGAGACGGCACGGCACATCGTCTAAGACGCTTCCCGAAGACCTCCTATTGCATGGCGCGTGGACGCACTAACACAAGTCCTCCGAGCGTCTTCCTAACAATGGACGCATTCTCCCGCGAGGGCCGGAAACCGAAGGAAGTGTGGCAATGACTGTCGTTGATGCTCGAGAGATGCAGGCCAAGGTGAGGGACATGTACCGCCAGGTGGCCGAGGAGCCGCACGGGACCTACCACTTCGAGATGGGACGACCGCTGGCCGATCGCCTGGGCTACGCCCCCGACGTCCTCGACCGGATCCCCGTGGGAGCAGTCGAGTCGTTCGCCGGGGTTGGGTACTTCTTCGACCTTGCGGACCTGGGCGAGGGTGAACGGGTGCTCGACCTGGGCAGCGGCTCGGGGATGGACGTCTTCTACGCCGCCCGGTTGGTCGGGGCCTTGGGACGTGTCGTCGGAATCGACTTCACACCCGAGCAACTCGGCAAGGCTCGCCGGCTGGCCGCCGACACCGGCGTCGATCAGGTCGATTTCAAGGAGGGCCGAATCGAGAGTCCGCCCGCGGAAGACGAGAGCTTCGACTGCGTGATTTCCAACGGTGTAATCAACCTCTCGCCGGACAAGGGGCGGGTATTCGCCGAGGCGGCCCGAGTGCTGCGGCCGGGGGGGCGATTGGCAATCGCAGACATCGTCAGCGAGCGGCAGCTGAAGGACGCGATCGTCGGCGATGCCGACCTGTGGGCGTCGTGCATCGGCGGTGCCGCCCAGGAGGATGCGTACCGCCAGGCGATCGAGGCCGCCGGCCTGCGCATCGAGACGAGCCGCCAGAACCCGTACCAGTTCATCTCCGAGCAGGCGCGCAACGCAAGCGGCACGTATGGGGTGAAGAGCATCTCCCTGCTCGCTGTCAAACCTGGCCGCTGAACTACCCAGAACGATCCAAACACCATCCTAAAGGGACACTCACAGAACTCTCGCTCAAGAACCGGCATCGATGAGGGTGTGAGCAGATCGCCTAGCCGAAGGAGAAACATGGCACAGAAGGCCGTCATCAGTCTCATCACTGACATGGAGGACCCGGAACGGGTCACTGTCGCATTCCTCGTCGCGGTTGGGGTGCACCCTTCAGCTACCGACCAAAGACCACGTGCCGGTCGAACTGCTGTGCGCCTTCGACCGCCTAGGTTCGCTTAGCGCCTTGCCGGTCGAGATAAGTAAGGAGAGCCATCATGACCGAGATCGCCGAAGTCACGCCGGCCAACGTAACCGATGCGCTCGCCGAGCGACTGTTCAAGGCGACGATCGACACGCTTGAAATCGCATCCGTCCACCTCGGGGGCCAGCTCGGCTTCTACCGCGCGCTCGCGGACGGCGGGGACGCCACCCCTGGCGAACTCGCCGCCCGTACGGGCACCGCCGAACGGTACGCACGCGAGTGGCTCGAGCAACAGGCCGTCGCCGGGTTCCTGACGGTCGACGCGTCCAATGCCGCAGCCAACGAGCGCCGCTACCGGCTGCCCACCGCCCACCGCGCGGTCTTCGTCGATGAAGCGGATCTGCGCTACCTGACCCCGCTTGCCACGCTTGCGATCGGTGTGCTCGGCCCGATGGAGGCGCTGCTTCAGGCCTACCGCACAGGCGGTGGTGTGCCGTACGAGGATTATGGGTCGAACCTGTCCGCAGCCATCGGCGCGATCAACCGGCCGCAGTTCTTCCACCTGGTCGCCGGCTGGCTGGCCTCGATCCCAGGCGTTGGTGCCCGCCTGCGCGCCACACCGCCTGCCCGCGTCGCTGATGTCGGCTGTGGCACGGCCCAGTCGAGCATCGCGATCGCCCGCGCTTTTCCAGAGGTGAGCGTCGATGCCATCGATGTCGATGCCGCCTCGATTGAGACCGCACATGCCAACGTCGCCGCGGCCGGCCTAGCGGACCGAGTGCGGCCAGCCGTCCGCGACGCGAGTGAACCCGACCTAGGTGGCCGCTACGACCTGGTCACCATCTTCGAGGCCCTCCACGACATGAATCACCCGGTCGAGGCGCTACGCGCGGCGCGCACCAGCCTGGCCGAGGGTGGCAGCGTCCTGATCGCGGACGAGCGGGTGGCCGAGCAATTCACCGCGCCCGGCGACGAGATCGAGCGTTTCAACTACGGCTGGAGCATCCTGCATTGCCTGCCAGTCGGCATGCTCGATAAGGACTCCGCCGGCACCGGAACGGTGATCCGCCCCAGCACCGTACGCGCGTACGCCGCCGAGGCCGGCTTCGGTCGGGTAGAGGTCCTCCCCATCGAGCACGACTTCTGGCGCTTCTACCGATTGTCGCCCTGACACACTCAGTCGAGGCGAAGGACCGCCGGATTGTCGACCTCGGCGGCGAGGACGCGGGCGGCGTCGACCGCTGTCCGATCGCCGAGACGGCCGCGGTGCACGTAGGCTCGGGCGACGAGCTCGCGCATTCCAGTTCGCGTCGCCAGCGCTTCGAGATCGGCGATCCATTGCGCCGCTGCAGGTTGGTGATGCTCGATGGCGAGGGCGCACAGCGCGTCGAGACAGTAGCCCTCGACCCACAGCCAGGCATCCGGCAACCGGACGCATCGCAAGCGTGCCTCGGTGACCCAACGCAGGGCCGATTCGGGGTCTCCCCGCCGATCGGCGACAAGCCCGATCGGCGGGCGGCGATCCTCCCAGCAAGGATCACCGAGCTGCAGCGACAATGCATAGGCGTGCTCGTACGCGGTCGCGGCGACGTCCGTCCGTCCCTCGGCCAGGTCGACGTCGGCGAGCAGCGATTCGGGAAGCGTGACGAAGGCCGTCAAGCGCAGCTGGCGGGCGACGACCAGGGCGGTCTCAAGTGCCTCCCGCGGCAAACGACGGGTCCAGTTACATTTGGGCCTCTGCGGACTTCGCGAACGTCTCCAGAATGGCGGTCCAGCCGCCGCCTTGGCCGATGGTGTCGTGGATTGCTTGTCCGGCGACGAGGCGATCGAGGTGTCGGTGTTCGAGCTCGACGGTGGTCTGCTCAGGACCGTTCGGCGTGAACCGGACCTCGATCTCGCTGGCGTGTTCGGGGTCATCGTCGTACTGCCATTGGCCGTTGACCTGCCAGGTGACGACGAGCCGGTACGGTGGTTCCCAGGCCAGCACCCGCCCCCAGTCGCATTCGCTGCCGTCGGTGCCGCGTTCGTACCAGCGTCCACCTTCTCGCGGTTCGAGGACGGCGTCGGCCATCTCTGCTTGGCCGATGTGGTAGTCGGCTGGCCACCAGCGGCCGAACGAGTCGGTGAAGAAGGCGAACGCGTTCTCTACGGACATGGCGACGGTGGCACTCCCGTGCAGAGTGGGAACGGCGGGTGCGGCGCTCATAGTTGCTGCTCCTGTTCGGATTGGGTGGTGGCCGCGTCGGCAGCCTTCTGAAAAGCGGTCAATGCGTCGTCCCAGATGCGCTGGAAGTACGCCGCGAAGGCGGCAACCCGGTCCGGGTTCAGCCGGTAGATGCGGCGAGTGCCCTCTGGGGTGGCGACGACTAGGCCGCCGTCTCTGAGCACCCGTAGGTGCTGGGACACGGCCTGCGGGGTGATCGGCAGGTGCTCGGCCAGCTCCCCGACCGAGCACGGACGTCGAGCTAGCAGCTCGAAGATCGCTCGCCGCGTCGGGTCACCGAGGATGCCCAGGTCGACATCTCCGTAAGCGGCCACGTTCGTAAGTGTGCGCTTTCAGATGCTGGTCGCGCAAGCCGTTTCGCGAAGTTGTGGTGAGATTCGGAACCAACATACCCAGTGCGTGGCCGCTGCTGCGGGTCAGTCGATCCGGGTCGTTCGGCTGCCGACGAAGTCGATGCCGTTGGCCTGGATGTGGCCGGCATCGATGGCAGCCTGCTCGTCGGCAGCGGTGACTTCGTCCAGGTCAGCAAAGAAGTACGGGCCGCGGGCGAGCAGTCTGGGTGTCGAAGCGGGCGGCCAGCGCACGCAAGATGTCCTGACCGGTGTGCAGGCCGTCCGTGCGCGTCCGACCCGGCCTGACGCTGGAACCCGTCGTCTACGGCGGCGGGCAGGAACACGGGCTGCGCTCCGGCACTGAGAATGTCGCGCTCGCCGTGGCCCTCGGCGCCGCAGCCGACCTGGCCCGCGCCGACCTCGCCAGCGATGGCCCGAGCCGGTTGGTCGTATTACGGGACCGGCTGCACCACCGGTTGGCCGACGAGCTTGGCCACATGCTTATCAGCGGTCATCCCGACCGGCGGCTGCCCAACAACCCTCAACCTCAGCATCACCGACGTCTCCGGCGATGCGCGGCTTGCCGCCGAACCCGAACTGGCAGCCTCGACCGGCTCAGCCTGCCATGCCGGCACCACCGATCCGTCGCCGGTGCTCTCCGCGATGGGGATCGAACGCGAGCGAGCCCGTGGCGCAGCGCGCCTGAGCCTGGGACGGTGGACTACCGAGCCCGACATCGATCGCGTCGCCGCGCTGCTCATCGCGGCCGTGCAGCGCCTGCGTTCAGCGCAACCTCGACCCATGCCCAGTCGCCTGGAGTCAGAAGCTGACAACCTTCTCGGCCCACAGGTTCCAGTCGGCCAGTTCGTCCAGTGTGGACCGCCGGGTGCCCTTGGTCAGCATGTCCTCGGTGATGCCGCGGGCGTCCATGCACTTGCCGCAGCAACCGATGTCGGCGCCGTAGCGGGCGCAGGCACCGATCATCCGGTCGAGGTGGTAGTAGCCGTCGGGGAGTTTATGGTTGGCCATCGCGGCGGCGACCGCATCGCCCATCAGAAACACCCGCACCTCGACGCCATTCCGCTTGGCCAGCGCGCCCGCCAGACGCAGCCCGTTGAAGACCCGTTCGGTTCCGTACGGCGGATCGTTGAGGATGAACAGCATCTTGTCGCTCACGATGCACTCCCTACTGGAGGTCACGGCGAGCGCTGCTTGCCAGCCAGGACGGCCCGGGCCTGTGTACAGGCGTCGGGATCGATCTCACCGGAGGCGAGCCGCCGGTCCAGAATCTCCTGTGGATTCTCGCGCGGCGGCATGATCGCCCGGTCGCCCCGTTGGACGACCATTACCACCGCCCACACGACCACGCCGATCAGGGCTATCCACACCAGTGGCATCAGCATCATCCAGCCCCAGCCGCCCCACTGTCCGTACATCATGGCTGCCATCTCCCTGCGTCACGGCATCTGCCTTCTCCACCGTGCGTCGCGCCGCCGATAGATAGCCAGAGGCTTTGGACCCTCCACCGAGGGACGTCAGGGCCGCGGGCGCCCACCAGTTCCATCGGCCGAGCAGCCGCATGGTCGCCGGAACGAGTAGCGCCCGCACCAGCGTGGCGTCCACGACAACGGCGACGATCATGCCGACACCGATCAGCTTGATCGTGCCGATCTGACCGGTGGCGAACCCGGCGACCACGACCACCACCAGCAATGCGGCCGACGTGATGATCCCACCGGTCTGTTGCAGGCCACGCGCGACGGCGGTGGTGTTGTTGTCGGCACCGGCCTGCCACTCTTCGCGGATGCGTGAGAGCAGGAACACGTAGTCGGTGGCCAGCCCGAACAGTACGGCGATCACGAAGATCGGGTTGGTGGGTTCGATGCTGCCGGTTGCCGACTAGCCCAGCCAGGACGCCAGATGACCCTCCTGGAACACCAACACGACTACGCCGAACGCCGCGCCGAGGGAGACCACGTTCGTCAGGATCGCTTTGACCGGCAGCACGAGGGACCTGCAAGCGGCGAACATCACCACGAAGGCCACCGCGATGACCAACAGCGCCATCCACGGCAACCGGGCGCCCAAGCCGTCGAGCTGGTCAACCAAGTCGGCCGCAGCACCGGTCACTCCAATATGGACGTCGGCCGGAAGCGGAAGCTCCCGGAGGGCGCGCACGATGCGGGTGGCGGGTTCGCCGGTCGGGTCGCCGCGATGGGTCACGGCGATGAGCGCCGCGCCGTTGGCCGTTGCGGCGACCGTCGCGCCGGACACCTCGGGCACGCTAGTCACTCGGGCGAGCAGCGCCGCGGTGCGGGCCGGGTCGACGCCGGTGGCGCGTACACGTCGATGCGGCCGTTGTCGTCGGACGGGAAGTCGGCGGCGATCCGGTCTGCGACGATCCGGCTCTCGCTGCTGGCCGGCATGATGCGGATGTCGGCGCCGCCGAACTGGATCCGGGTCACCGGCGCGGCGAGCACGGCGAGGATGAGCAACACGCCGAGCAGGTACAGCCACGGCCGGCGAATCACACTGTGGGCAAGCCTCGACCACCAGCCGGCCTGCTCGGTCGCGCCCGCCATGGGCGTCACCGAACGGCGCTGTGCCTCCCGGCTTGGTGGAGGACGGCCGGCACTATGAACGGCGCGCGTGAGGAGTAGTTCGGGTCTGGCAGGAGTCGCGGTCAGCGGAGGGCTACGGCGGCGGCGCGGACGACCGCGAGCGCGTCGTGCACGCCGTTGTCGACGCCTTTGTCGAAGTCGTCGCCATCGGTGGCCATGGTGATAGTGACGTGCGCCAGGCACACCACTTGCCGTTGGCGGGCGGTGGCGTAGGCGTAAGGGCCGCGGCTTCCATCTCCACGCAGGCGATCCCCTCGGCTTCGGCGGCGGCGATGGCGGTCGCGGTTTCCCGGTAGGGCGCGTCGGTGGTCCACGATGCGCCGGCGAGGACCGGTTCGCGAAGGTGATCGAACGTACCGTCGAGCTGGGCGCGGATCTTGCGGTCCAGGTGGCTCCAGCGGGCCGGCGGCTGGTAGTGGCTGCTGGTGGCCCCATCGCTCAACGCCCGGTCGATGAGCACGAAACATGGGAGCCGCTCGATCGGAGAGATCTGGCCGGCGGAGGTGACGCTGACGACCAGGTCGGCACCGGACACGGCGAGCTACTCGGCGACCAGAACGGCGAACGGCGCGCCGACGGCCATACCGACCACGCCGATGTCGACGCCGTCCAGATCGACGGTCCACATCTCGGTGTGGTAGCAGGCCCATCCGTGATGCAGGTGCCCTCGGCCGCTGGCGTCGACGTAGCGCACGATGCGCCGTCCGGGTCGAGCAAGCCAACTGGGGGGACCGCCACGTCGGGCAGGTTCTTCTGGCGACGGGCTTCGCGGAGCAGTTTCGCCGGTTCGAACAGCGAGGGCGCGGTGTAGTCCTTGGCGGCCAGCAGCGGAAGGTCGTGGGAGTCAGCGTTAACCGTCGCATCACAACACAGCCCGACGCCCGTTCCGACCGGTCAACCAAGGTGTTGAAGAACTCGAGCGCCGGCTGTCACCTGCAGCGGCTTCTGAGGAACGTGCTGACTAGTCCTGATCCAGATATACGGCGTCCCGGTAACGACTGACATAACGGTGGACCCGTCCGGCGCATTCACTGCCCTCGGAAAATTCCGGGCGGCCCATCCGGCGGCGAGATCGGAGTGATCGCCATCCAGGAACTCGCCGACGAATCGGAGGCCGGGCGCTCGCGCCATTCCAGGTCCCCATCCACGACCCGAACCCCTCCGGTCCCGGGCCGAGTCCATCGACGGCAGTTCCCTCTGGACAACCACCCGGGTAACAACGGCTGGCACCTCAGACAGGAGCCGACCGTTGCCTATCGACACAGTCCCAGATCCACGACCGCCGGCTCATCGGCCAAAGGTGATCTCGCGCGACCCCACCCGACCTTCGTCCACGTCCCGCCGGTCCAACGGTCGTTGGAAAAGTCGCCGACGTCCACGACGCGCATTCTCATGTTTGATCTGCGGGTGATCCTCGCTCAAGCCGTCGCGAGTCGGCATCGTCGCCTGCAGGCGTTAACCCGAGTCCCGACCCGCCGCGGTCGGACCACAATTCGCTCAACCGCAAGGAGTACCTGCTGTATGTCGTGCGGCTGGTCTAGCGTCCCGCCGCCAACGAGGTTGCCATGCCCGGTGAACGAGGCCGTACAACGCCGGCGTACTCGTCGACGATACTGGGATCGAACCAATGACTTCCTTCGGTGTGAATACCCCAAGGCGCCACATCGCGAAGGCTTCCCATCAAGTGCCGAACCATCGCTGCCGCCGGGTGGCAGCGAACCGTGCCTTCTCCGTCGCCAACTCCAGCGACGGCCCGAGGAACGGCGCACTTGGCGACGGACCGGAGAGGAAATCGGCGTCGAGCTTGCCGACGAGGCCCTCGCCGAACTCGACGTAGCACGACCCTTGACCGTTGTACGGGTCCGTCGGCCCCGATCCGCGGATGGCCGCGGCGATCTGATCCGCCACGACCCGTGCGGCGTTCTCCGCGAAGACGCCGGCCCGCGGCACCGGGGCGTCAGCGCAGTCACCGAGCGCGTAGACGCCGGGGAAGGGCGTCGCCAGCGTACGGGGATTCACCGCTGCCCAGCCGTCGTTGCCACCCTTGGTCAGCCCGGACTCAGCAACCACCGCCGGCACCCGGTGCACCGGGACGCCAACGAAGAGGTCATAGGGACGGTCCCCGGTAGCCAGACGGGCGACATGTGCGCTCGGGTCGAGCGCAGTGACGCGGTGGCCGGGCGTGTAGCCGATACCGCGCTCCGCGAGTGCCAGCACGATCGCGGCGGACGCCTCCGCGGAGACCGGAATCGGCGAGCCCATCGGGCTCACCACCTGAATATCGGTCACGTCACGCACTCCGCGCTCCATGAGGTACTCATGGATCAGGAGCGCACCCTCGTACGGCGCGGGTGGACACTTGAACGGGACCCCAAGGATGGCCACGATCAGCGTGCCACCGGTAAAGGCCGCGAGCGCATCGCGCAGCCGTTCCGCGCCGGCCGGTGAGTAGTACTCATGGCCGTCCGCCACGAAACCCGGGGTTACCGCCGGGTCGTAGTCGGCCCCCAGGGCGACAACGAGGAAGTCGGAATCGTAGGTGCCACCGTCCGTGACCACGTGTCGCCGCGGCGGATCGATGGCGATTACGCGCTCCTGGCGGAACCGCACGCCGGGCTTCGTGATGTCGCGGTACGGGAGACTGACCGCCTCCCGGGTCTGGCGTCCAATGAGGATCTCCAGCTTTGAGAAGCCGAAGATGAACGTGTCGTTCTGGTCGATGAGGGTGACATGGAACTCGTCGCTCATTGACCCGGAGAGAAGTGTGGCGAGTTCCAGCCCGCCAAAGCCCGCACCCAGGATCAGCACATGCCGCACGAACTCAGCCTAACAGTGGTCACAGCGCGAACTGGAGCAATTGTCAATACCTGTGGATGGATCCTGGCTACGCCGCGCCCCTTGGGACCTTGGTGCGGTGACGCACGGTGGCGAAGGTCGACTCCATCGGGTTGGTCGTGCGCAGGTGGAGCCATTGCTCGGCGGGGTAGTCGTAGAACGCGAGCAGCTCGTCGAGATTCTCCTCGTCCAGGCGTACGTTGAGGTGTACCCCGTCTGCCCACAGGTAGACTAGTCCACACTGGACAGATCCCGGTTTGTTGAACTGGCGCGCCTCGTCCTGCCACTGACCGGTCAGCCGGTGATCGTCGCCGCGGACGGGCCCGCACCGGTGCCGAGCCACCCCTCCAACGCTGGAGCGAAGTCCTGTGTAGACAGGCCGTGCAGGTACAGCGGCAACACCTCGGTGATCTTCGGCGTGCCTGCGACGTACGCAGCGACATCGGCCTCCAGCGCGGCGGCGGGCATCCGCCGCGCGTCCTCCCTCACGATCTCGTCGATCAGCGACCCGCCGTCAACCTGGCCTGCTGGCGCGTCCTCGTTGTTGGTGACGACCGTGAACACGGGGGTACCCTCCCGACCCGCGGACTCAACCTGGACCGCTTGTGGGGCTGGGCCGGTCGGGTCCGCCACCGCGCGCCGTACCGCGACGGCTTGACTCAGGACGATGGCGTTTAGGAGCTCCCGCGTCGCTCATTCCTCTTGGTATCCACAATGTTCAGCATCGTTGAGGGCACGCAAAAGTTGACGCTAGTGACCAGACCACATACTGCAACCATCAAGGCACCGAGAATCAATGCCACCGTGGCGTACCCGAACGCGAACAGCAGCCCGATAGCGACCAAGAAGATGGTGGCGAGTTTGAAGGCGTGGCGGCGGCGTTGCGGATTGGGCGGCAGGGCTGGTGATCCGGTCAGGTGTCGCAGACCGTAGTTCCAAATCAGGTCGAAGGGGTGGCGTGAGGTCCAGCCAGCGACGATCCCAATAGGGACCAGCATCAGGATAAAGATCTCGGACTGCAACAAAAGCGCTGCCGCAGCGAGTGCCATACATGCTCCGGTCGACCACCTCAGGCCGAAACGCAAAGCGCGGCTCTGGCCGGCGGTCAAGGTGTAGCCCTGGACGGTGAGGTTGGCATCCATCCACGCCGTAAGTGTTTTCATCACATACCTCCGATTGTTGGTGTGCCTGATTTTTGTCGTGTGGTTGTAGCTGAACGTGGAGACGCAGTCAGTGCCGCCCCACTTCCGTGTAGTCCTTCTGCCGTGGGCCGTTTAGGTTCGCGAGTATTGCCTGGGTGGCGCGGAGCGCTGCGGCTATCGCACCTTCGACGCGGCCTGGATGGACGGACGAGGTTTCGGTGGCGGCCCAGTGCAGCCGCCCGTCGAATGTTGGTGTGGCGTAGAGCGAATGGCCAAACAGCGCGTAGTTGGTGGAGGGCTCGACGCCGGCCGGTAAGGTGAAGGCTTCCCGGCTCCAGTCCTGGAGGATTATCCGGATCGGGTCTGCGGCTTCTGGGCCGTAGAGGCGCACAAGCTGGCTGAGGACACGCGTATTCATGTTCACCGTGTCCGGTGTCATGTCGGTGGTGAAGCCGAACAACGCCGCCGGGTTGCCGTGCGGCCCGGACATGTCGTGCAGCTCCCGTAGCGGGCCGAGCAGGCTGACTGCGGTGCCGGCGAGTCCCTGTCGACGCCAGAAAGCGTCGGGGTACTGGACCACAATTTTTGTGATCGCACCCATCCACACAGGGGTGGATTGGGCCAGCCGCAGCAACCGATTTGGCAGCCCGGGTCGCATATCGATCGTTGTGGCTGCTAGGGCGGGCGGAATCGCGAGGACGACGTGTGCGGCGTGACTGGCGCCGGTCGCGGTATCGACCAACAGTCCCGTCGGATCAGTCGTGATCGAAGTGACGGGACTGCTCCGCTGAATGCTTGGGGCGGGAATGGTCGAAGCCAGGGCCCGGGTCAGGCTGTGCGCGCCCGCGGTGTAGCGGCCGGCCGCAACGTCGATCGGATTGTCGTCGAGGCGCAGTACACCGGCGGGATGGTCGAATAACGCGGCGCCGGCGCAGTGTTGTTCGAAGGTCTGCACGCCCAGCTCGGCGGCCAAGTTCTGGACCCGCCGCTCGCCGGCCCAGAACCAGGTCGCCCCGAGGTCGAGTGACCCGCCGGCGACATCGACGGACAATACTCGTCCGCCGATCCGATCGCGGGCTTCCAGACACAGCACGTCGAGGCCGGCCGCGGCGAGTGTGGCGGTCACGGTCAATCCGGCGACACCGGCACCGACAACCACCACGCGCCGCGCTGGGATCGTCATCTGTAGCGCCTATTGATCGTCGCGGGGCGGTCAGGCTTCCTCGTAGATCCGTACCTCGGGCCCTGCAACAAGCAGGGGTGACAGTTCGCCGACGACATCGGTCGTGAATAGGCTGCTGGACAGGTAGGCCTCCGCATCCGATACCGAGGCGAAGCCGTGCAGCACCTGCACATCATCGCCGCGCACGAGAAGCTGCTTGGACTTCGCGCCGGGAACCTGGTCCAGGAACGCCTGCCGGTACTTCGTGTAGACGCCAGCCGCCGCCGCCCGATTCTCGTCCGCGATCTTGAGCGTGATCTCCAACATTGCCATAACGGCTCCTTATAACGATGGTTGCACACCTGACGGTGGTGGTTCCTTGTATGCCATACTGACAGCGGTACTTGTGACTGGGAAGTGGGTGTTGTCGCATGGCAGATATAACGAGAATGTATGGCGACACGGTGAAGGTCACCCAGTTGTACTACGTGCGTGCCGCCGCCGACCTGGGTTCGTTTTCCCGCGCCGCCGCGTCGCTCGGCGTCACCCAGCCGGCCCTGTCCAACGGCATCGCCGCGTTGGAACGTGTGCTGGGCGGTGCGCTGTTCACCCGCTCCACCACCGGCGCCATCCCGACCGCGCTGGCCCTGCGGGTGCTGCCCCAAGTCAACGCTGCCCTCGCCAGCCTGGAAACCATGCTCTCCGAGGCCCGCGCCGCAGCCGGCGTCAACGCCCAACCGCTACGCGTCGGAGTATCGCCACTGATCCCACCCGCTCTGATCGCTCGGGTCTTCGAAGCCGCTCGCCACGACCCGCCAATCGCCCTCGTGCTCACCGAAGACAACCTCGCCGACCTGCGCGCCGGCCTCCTCGGCCGCCATCTCGACGTCATCTTCGTCCCCGCGGTCGCCGGTGCTGACGGCTCCGCCCGCCGCCTGATCGGCGCCGAAGCAATCCACTACCTGCCCAGCACCGCCCCGACCCTCACCCCGGCCGCCGACGGCCCGGTCGAACTCGGCGACCTTTCCGGCAAACCGCTGGTCATGGTCGGCGAAGGCTGCGGACTGAGTACCTTTACCCGCACCCTGTTCGCCCAGTCCGGCGCCCATCTGCATCCCTACCCCGGCGAGGCGGACAGCTACCGCAGCCTTCAAGAGTGGGCCCACCTGGGCCTCGGCGGCGCGCTGCTGCCACGATCGAAGTTCGGCACAGACGAACCGACCCGTCCAGTGCTCGACGGCGGGCAACCCGTACAGATCCGATACGAGGCACGCTGGTTCACGCACTCCACAAGAGCCACAGCCATCGAGACCCTTCTCGACGCGATCACGCCACCAACAACCTGACCGCAACCGGGGCGACGACGTTCATACACCCGGCCAACCGTCGCGTGGCCGCCGGACGGATCCCATGGTTATCCGGCAGAACCCGCGGTTCGTGCGGATCCTGCGGGATGACCTGGGCTGCTAGGAGCCGATGTTGGCGGGAACCCGTTACGCCATCGACATCCGAGCGCATGCCGAGGCGGCAATAAGGCCTCTCGAGCTGTTCGACGCTCATCCAGTACTTACCCGTTAGTGCTCGTGCCGGGAGGAGGCCGAGGTACGCATCCTCGTGACAGCTGAGCCGGCCGTGGCCGCGATGGCCCCGCAGGAGCCGACGGCATGCTGACCAACGCGGCGCGTCACTCGAGCCGGGACGGTTGGCCGAGTGGCCGCTCCGGGCGACCACACCCGTTACCTTCTGATCAGCCGAGGCCCGGCACTCAATGGTCACGCGGCTTGACGGCGAGAAGAGAGATGCTCTTGACGCCGGAGGTTCCGCTGGCGCTGCGCGCCTGTTCGGAGATGAACTCGCAGGGGTTGGTACGAGTCTCGACCACCCGCAGGCCGGCGTTTTCGATGACGCGGTGGTAGTCGTCCTTCTGGGTGGCTCCCCCGATGCGACGTCGTCTCCCTTGCTGCCGCGGAGGACCTGGGCCTTACCACCGCGATCCCGGGGCGAGGCGAGGTCCCCGCCGTCTTCACGGTCAAACAACGCGATCCAGCGCCGGATCGGCCCGCGACTCTCGTCGTCAACGACCTCCACAATGGAGCTAGCGGCTAGGCCGTGCGTCGTGAACTGCTCGATCTCGGGCCTAGTCAGTGGCCAGGGCATTTCGCCTGGGTCGTCGCCCTCGTGGCGGGCTCCGGCGAGAACCAGCAGCCGGCCACCGGGCGCGACCAGTTGGGCGATGTGGGCGAAGGCGGCGTATCGCGCCCGTCCGGTCAGAACCTGAAGCGTGAAGATCTCAACGACAAGATCGAAGGCTCCGTCCCAGGAACGTGGCGGCGCAAGCAGGTCGGCAGTGACGTACTCGACCGTGGACTTGGGGAAGCGCCGCCGGGCGGTGGCGATCGCCGTCCGTGACACATCGAACGCCGTCGTGACATAGCCGAGCGAGGCCACATATTCCGCGTCGTCGCCCAGTCCGCATCCGACCACGACGGCACCGCCGATACCGGGACGGTCCAATGTGGAGACCAACTGCGGGTGGGGGGCGAAGCCCGCCCACGGAACCGTGGCCGTGCCGTGCGCGGCGGCCGCGTAGAGGGTCTCGAACCAGCCGGTGGCGTCACCGTTGGCGATTGATTCCGCCGCGAGCCGGCGGGCGAATGCTCGGCTCGCTTCGGTTCGTGACGCCGAATCGGCGGTACGCCCTGCTTGCTTGGTCATCTCGGATGGTTTTCGATGGGGCGCCCGACCGTGACAGCGTCCAAGACTATGGCCGGCACGGTCGACCGCAGGGCGGCGTCCGGGGATAGTCCCAGCGCGTCGTTGACCGTGGAGAAGGCGAGGCGCAGCGCGACGAACACCGTCATGGTGAAGATTTGGGAGTCAATGAACCCCGCGTCCCGCAGGTCTCGGACGTCGTCTGGGGTGGTGGCGTTGGGATCCTTCGCCACCATGCGCGCCCATTTGGCCATGGCCCGTTCGTTGGCGTTCAAGCGATCGTCGAGCCCCCGCAGTACCCCGGCGGCCGTGTTCGCATCGCTTGCCTTGGCGAGCTTGCCACCCCATGCCAGTGAGCAGTAGGAGTCGCCGAAGGCTGACGCGCATGCCGTGACGAGAATCTGGCGCTGGCGAAGAGTGAGGTTGTCCGTGGAGTTGGCCTGTCGCAGCAGGTTGAACAATCCAGCCAGGGTGCTGGGCTGGTACGCCCACAACCGGGAGGTGTTCATGACATATCCCAGTTCGGCGATGTCCTCCTCGAAGCTGCGTTGCGCTTCCGGACTCGTTTCGGGGACCCGGAGGAAGCCGATCCAGCCGTTTAGCCGATCCGCTGCCTGGGCAGGCAGGTACTTGGCGCCGTGTGACATGCAGATTCTCCGTTCTGAGGCTTAAAAGGGGCCGAGCGACGCCGCGCCCGGCCCCACGATGGGCTCAACCGGTCGCGACGTCGATCGTGATTGGCACGGTGTTGGTGAGGATGTCGTAGACGGCGGAGCGGGCCCGGGACTGCTCGACGAGCTCACGCAGCTTCTCCGGCGCAGCGTCGCCCTTGACGGTGAAGCGAACGGCGATGCCTTGGTAGCCGTTGCGGACGTTGGGGTTCAGCCCCAGGATGCCGTTGAGGTCGATGTCACCGGTGATGGTGGAGCGCACCTCGGTGAGGTGGATGCCGCGGGCCGCGGCGATGTTGGCCAGTCCGGCAGTCATGCAAGCGGCCAGCGCGTGCAGCACGTATTCGACCGGGGTCGGGCCGTTGTCCCGGCCGACAAGGACGGCAGGATGGTCGGCGTCGAAGTGGAAGCTGCGTTCGTGGGTTCGCTCTTCGCCGACGCCGAAGAAGCCGTGGATGGTGCCGCGGCTGTGGGTGCCGCTGATCCATTCGTTGCCGGTCCGGAACTGGAACTTGGCGGCTTCCGGCGCAGCCTTGACCGCATCGAGGGTGGCGAAGAGGGTGGCGGTGTCGACGCCGTTGCGCGTCGACTCGTTGACCGTTGAGGTCACGTGCGTGTTCCTTTCGGTGTGGTGCTGCGCGGACGCGCAGGCTGGTGGTTGGCCAGAACGGACGGATTTACGCGGGGGCAAACTCGCGGTCGCCTGGGGTCGGGCGGGCGGATGCCTCGGCGGCCTCCACATCAATGGCGGCGCTGAGCCGCTTCTGTAGTTCGACGAACTCCGGTAAGGGCGGGTAGCTCGCCAACGCGCAGGTAAGGTCATAGATCTCGCGAAGAGACTCATCCCGCTGGAGTTGGTAGTTGGTAAGGGCGGTGGTGTCGTCGAGCTCGCCCCGAAGCGATCGGTGTAGCGCGACAGCGAGCAGCTCTGCGTCCCGGTAGGCGTCGCTGAGGCCGTGGCCGGTGACGGCGTCGCGGTGGTAGCCGGCATCGCCGACGAGGGCCCAGCCCGGTCCGTGCGCCTGGCGGACGAAGTTGGGCGTACGGAGCATGCCCCGAACCGGAGACGTGCGCCTGCCAGAGCGCAGCCGTTGCGCCAACTCGGGCGCGGTGCGGTCCAGGTAGGTCGTAAACGCATCTTCGCGCGACGATGCACCACGGCGGGATTGGTGCGCATCGATTGACGGGTTGCAGATCCAGATGCAGGCCTCGCCGTGGTGAGTTGGAAAGACGCCGGTAAGGGCTCGGTCGGCAGCGATGAGCTCAATGCCCGGCCACGGGATCCCGCCGTAGTAGGCGTACTGCACCGCGCCGCGGTCGCCGCGGGACGAGGTAACCTCCGCTCCGATCGCGCGGGCGACCCGTGAGCCCAAGCCGTCGGCGCCGACGACGAACCGCGCCTGGACGTCTAGCGGTGTTCCGGCTTGGTCGTGTCCGTACACACCGGTGACGCGTCCGGCGTCGTTGAGGTGCAGGCCCGTAACGGTGACACCGAGCCGCAGCTCGGCGCCAGCATCGGCTGCTGCCTGCGCGACGATGGGGTCGAGAATGTAGCGGCGGGGCGCTACGAGCAGGTCGACTCCAGACTTGTATTTGATCTGTCGAGTGGTCGACTCAGCCGGCGTGCTGAAGGTGACCTGTCGGATGGCCGGTGCACCGCTGTCGAGTACCGTCTGAAGCAGCCCCCACCGTTGCAGCTGCACCACGCCCGTCCGGGCGATCTGGTGTGTGGAAAGTGTGTCGGCCGGGAAGACGGCCCTGTCCAGCAGCAGTACGTCATGACCTAGCCGGGCCAGGAGCAGCGCGGTCGCGGACCCGGCGGCGCGGGCGCCGACGACGACGACATCCCAACGGTGGCGGTCGATAGGCATGGACCCAGCGTCGGCGACCGGCGGCGACACCACATCCGTGCGCCGTACGGATCCGGGTACGGACGTGACCTCCGTAAGCTGCGGTGGGCGCCGTGCCGGACAATGCGTGCATGGCAGCCGACGGTGTTCGCATGCCAGAGCGGCTGACCCGCGCCGGCGTGACCGAACGTGAGGCCGAGGTGCTTTCGGCGGTCGCCGAGCGGCTGCGCAACCGCGAGATCGCTGAACGCTTGTACGTCTCGGTCCGGACCGTGGAGAGCCACATCGCCTCTCTGCTGCGAAAGCTCGGCGTCAGCGACCGCACCGCGCTGGCCGATCTGGGGGTCGAGCTGCGCCGGTCGGTCCGCGCGGAGGTGGCGCTACCGATGCCGCTGACCAGCCTCATCGGCCGAGAGAACGAGACAAGCGAGCTCACCACGCTGGCGGCCAGCCATCGCCTGGTCACGCTCATCGGGCCCGGCGGTGTGGGCAAGACCCGCCTCGCGCTGCACGTCGCTGGGCAGGTGGCCGACGAGTTCCCGGACGGCGCCCGACTCGCGGATCTCGCACCCGTTACGCCTGATCTTGTTGCCGACACGGTGGCCCGCGCCTTGGGTGTCGTACCGCAACCCGGATGGCCGCTTCGCGAGGTGCTGCGCGATGTCGCTGGCGGAATGAGGTGCCTGCTGCTCGTGGATAACTGCGAGCACGTGATCGCGGCCGCCGTCGAGATCGTCGCTGATCTCCTGGCCGCCGGCCCGCAGCTTTGGGTGCTCGCCACAAGTCGGGAACCACTTGCCGTGGCCGGCGAGGCCACCTACCAGGTGCTGCCGATGCCCGTACCGACGTCGCTGGCCGCTGCCGCCGACTCTGATGCCGTACGCCTGTTTGTGGTGCGAGCGGCGGTAGTGTCACCCGGCTTCGCGCTCACCGAAGCCAACGTCGCAGACATCGCTGCGATCTGCCGCCGGCTCGACGGGATTCCGCTGGCCATCGAGCTGGCTGCGGCGCTGGTGCGAAGCTTCGACCCGGCCGAGCTTTTGCGGCATCTGGACCAGCGATTCGAGTTGCTCTCCGCCGGGGCCCGCACGGCTCCGCCGCGCCACCGAACACTTCGTGCCGCTATCGATTGGAGCTACGACCTCATCGACGATCCAGAGCGGGAGTTGTTTGATCGGTTCGGCGTCTTCCCGGCGGACTTCGACTTCGAGGCAGCGCGTGCCGTGCATCGGAACATCGGCTCCCCGGACTCGGCCGTGTTAGGCCTCCTGCCGCGATTGGTTGACAAGTCGCTGGTTTCCAGCGTCGGTCGCGGCCCCCGCCGGTATCGGCTGCTGGAGAGTCTGCGGGCGTACGCCACGCAACGGCTGGCAGCCTCTGGCGTCGAGCCCGAGGCCAGACGCGCCCATGCCCATCACTATCTTGAACTGGCTGAAGATGCCGCCGGCCTTCTGCGAACGGCACACCAACGGGCCGCGATCGACCGGCTCACCACCGAACAGCCGAACCTGCGAGCCGGGCTGGCGCACAGCGTCGAGACAGCCGATATCGAGGCGAGCTGGCGGTGGGTCGCCGCACTACAGCGGTTCTGGGACGTCACCGGGCAGCGACGAGAGGCATGGACCTGGATCGAGCGGGCACTGGAGCTCGGTGAACCTCCGGCCACGGCCCGAACGGTTGCCGGACTCGCCGCCGCGAGCGCCATCCGGCAGCCATCTGATGCGCGGGCCTCCTTCGACCTGGCCCGTCGAGCCGAGCGCCTCGCCGCCGGCCTTGACGACTTCAGCCGAGCTCTCGCTGCCCGGGCGGTCGGGATGGGCGCCATGTGGGTCCAGCCGGAGTTGGCCGTGCCCGCGCTGCACGACGCGTTGGATCGGCTGGACGCCGATCACCCTTGGGAGCGTGCTCTCACCATGCAGGGCCTGGCGCAGGTCGCCGGCGAGTTGACCGAAGTGCGGCACTGGGGAGTTGCCAGCGTGGATCTCTTTCGCGCCGTCGGGGACCAGATGTACGCAGCCAACGCACTGTTCATCCTGGCCCAACGATCCATCTATGCCGGCCTGGCCGATGACGAGGTGCACGCGTGGCTCACCGAGAGCCAGGCACTCGCTGAGGCCGCTGGTAGCCAGGAGGATCTTATTCACGCCCAGGTCGGCTTCGCTCAACTGGCATGGCAACGCGGTGACCACGACGATGCCGCCCGGCTCATGGGAGATAGTCTCCCGACGCTGCGCCGACTCGGTGACCACCGCTGCACCGGCCGGGCGCTGTACATGCTCGGGGTGTCGGCCCACGAGGGAGGACGGCTGGACCGAGCCGAAGAACTGCTGGCCGCGAGCATCGACGCCATCATGCTCGCCGGCCAGTCCTTCGTACTCGTTAACGCGCTTGAGGCCCTCGCCGCCGTGCACCACGCCCAGGGCCGCCACCGGCAGGCCGCCGTTCTCCTCGGTACAGCGCACGCCGCTCGCGAGTCAGCCGCCGTCCACATGCGACCGATCCAGCTACCCGACACCATGCTCCGTGACGCGCTGCTCAATGCTCTCGGCACTGACGCCCTCGCCGCAGCCGAGGCCGAAGGTAAGCGCATCACCGCGGCCGATGCGTCGCGGGCGGCCCTGTCCATTAAACATCGTCACAGCGACCCGCCGGCGGCCGTGAGGTGACCGCCGTAGGCGATGAGGAATCTTTCGCGATGACGAGATTCGAGTGGGTTCTTCGGTCCTGATTGACCATCCGGATTTGCCCGGTGGCTCGTCAACGGCCACGAACAAGCGGAGCGCCGCCATCATCGCCGATGTCGAAGGTCACGGTCTGCCGACGGATGACGTTGCCGTGCATCACATGCGGCCGGAGTGGTTGCTCCGGCCAAGCCTCCCCGGCGCGTCTCGCGCCGCTAACAGTGCCTGGCCGGCGCAGCTCTGTGGCACGGAGGTGGAGTCCGTGCGAAGAGCCGTAGCGGGTACTGATGTGCGGGTGCTCGCGACCGCCGACGCTTGCGGTGTCGGTGGCATTCCCTGCGCACCGGCCAAGTGTCCGCGAGTCCCGGTTCAGGGGAGAAGCCATGATCCACCATCCAGATGTCCTTTCCGCTCTCGTGCGGGAACGCCATGCAGAATTGCTGGCCGCTGCTGACGAGTTCCGACGCGCCAGGCAGGCGCGCACCCCGCGCGAGCCGCGGTGGAGGCGGCGACGACCAGTCACCGGCGCTGACGCGGTTCTGAGACCGGTCCGGTCCCGGTTGCCTGTGTGATGACAGCGATCGGCGACGTCGCGAACACTCGCGTGCGGCCGGTCGGCGATGAGCGCGTTGAGTTCCGCTCCGCCTCGCCGAGTTCCCCCCACTACGCCAGAGGGTCTAGACCAACCCTGCCCGATTCGCCTTGATCCACTTCTCGACGTCCTCGGCAAGCCAGACCTTTCCCTGCATGAGGACAGCGATCGGCTCAGGGAAGCCCTTGCGTGTCGTGATCTGGAAGGCGCGCTGCTTGCTGACGCCCCCAAGCATGACGCGGATCTCGCCGGACCCAACCAGCCTCATGGCGTGACGGTAGACCAGGGTAAACTAGTCCTAGGTCAACTGTACTCTGATACTTGACTCTGGTCTAGCCCAAAGAGCACCCTAACGCTATGACCCTCACCGATCGCTACGAGGAGGCTGGGCGGCTCGTTGCAGCCGTTTTGCGAGACCTCCATCTGAGCGGGCATGTCACGCCAGGCCTTGCCGAGAACGGACCGGCCGCACTAAGGGCCGCCGCGGAGATGCTCCGGGTGCTCGGCGTCGAACCTTCGGTGAAGCGGCTCGGCACGCAGAAGCCTTCCGTGTTCGAGCGCCCTGACTTGCGCCTCGCGTTGGCAAGACACGACCTTCAGGCTGTGTTCAGGGCACTAAACCGGATTGGTGTCTCCCAGCGACGCATTGCCGCTGCGACCGGCCAGTCGCAGTCCGAGATCTCCGAGATACTCGCAGGTCGCAGAGTGACCACCTACGCGCTCCTTGGCCGCATCTCCACTGGACTAGGAGTTCCCCGCGGATGGATGGGTCTTTCGTACGACCCCGAGACAGTCGAACTGCTCAACAACGCCTCATGAGCGACGCCAGTGCAGTCCGATCCCTCGTCGCAGCGTGTGGAACCGAGCCGAGCCGCCCTACTCTTCCGCCACGGCCGGCGACGCGGTGGATGGTCCACAGGTGGTCCACGCGTGGTCCACGCGGTGGTCCACGGCGACGAGCAAACCTGGCGGCATGGATGAGTCACGTGCACCCCGCGAGCGCTGGCCGGTTTTGTGGTGAATGCATGGTCAGACATC
>Ga0209843_1000009_pt1 | contig 23049 bp, 26 predicted proteins | sample GWRWS1_20_30_FD_187222 | JGI IMG/M metagenome (GOLD analysis project Ga0209843, IMG submission 187222) | Riverbed sediment microbial communities from areas with vegetation nearby in Columbia River, Washington, USA - GW-RW S1_20_30 (SPAdes)... | ecosystem: Environmental > Aquatic > Freshwater >... | reverse complement strand
CGGTAAGGACCCGTCCAAGGTGGACCGCTCGGCCGCGTACGCGATGCGCTGGGTGGCGAAGAACGTCGTCGCGGCCGGGCTCGCGGAGCGCTGCGAAGCCCAGGTCGCCTACGCCATCGGCAAGGCCCACCCGGTCAGCCTCTTCGTGGAGACCTTCGGTACCGAGGTCCTGCCGGTGGATCGCATCGAGAAGGCCATCAAGGAGGTCTTCGATCTGCGTCCGGCCGCGATCATCCGCGACCTGGACCTGCTCCGCCCGATCTACCAGCAGACGGCGGCGTACGGTCACTTCGGCCGGGAGCTGCCCAACTTCACCTGGGAGCGCACCGACCGGGTGGCCGACCTGAAGTCCGCCGCTGGCGCCTAACGCTCCATTCCCGCGATCTAGGGCGTAGCGACGTGGTTTGATCACTAACCACGTCGCTACGCCCTAGATCGACGAGGGAGCGGGGAGGGTCTGGTATGACGGGCGCGTGACGACACGCGGAGCGCAGCGGCGACAGCAGCGGGAGGCCGCGGCGACGTTGCCCGTCGCGAGGGTGGCCGTCGATGTGTCGCTGGCGCACCTTGACCGGCCGTTTGACTATCTGGTGCCGACCGACCGATCCGACGAGGTCGTGGCCGGGTGCCGAGTCCGGGTGCGGTTCGCCGGCCGGCTCGTGGATGGCTACGTGCTGGAGCGGGCGGCGAGCTCTGACCACCAGGGCGACCTGGCCTTCCTCGACAAGGTGGTGTCGGCCGAGCCGGTGCTGCGACCGGAGGTCGCTGCGCTCGCCCGGGCCGTCGCGGACCGGTACGCCGGCACGCTCGCCGATGTGCTCCGCCTCGCCGTCCCGCCGCGGCATGCCCGGGCCGAGTCGCAGCCGCAGAGAGCTCCCGCCGCGGCGTCGCCAGTGGCGCCGTTCGCTGCGCCGGATCCGAGCGACTGGGCTGCGTATCCGACCGGGTCGGCGTTCCTCACCGCGCTGGCCGAGGGCCGCGCGCCGAAGGCGGTGTTCACCGCCCTGTCCGGCGAGGACTGGCCGCGGCGGGTCGCTGAGGCGGTGCTCGCGACCGTCCATAGTGGGCGCGGGGCCATCGCCGTCGTGCCCGACGCGCGGGACCTGGATCGCCTCGACGCCGCGATGACTGCGACCCTCGGGCCGGGGATCCATGTGGCCCTCCACGCGTCGCTGGGACCGGCCGAGCGCTACCGACGGTTCCTGCGGGCGAGTCGCCGTGAGGTGCCCGTCGTCGTCGGGACGCGGGCAGCTGCCTTTGCCCCCGTCGAGAACCTGGGGCTCGTCGCGATCTGGGACGACGGTGACGACCTGTACGCGGAGCCGCGCGCTCCCTACCCACACGCGCTGCAGGTGCTGTTGACCCGAGCGCAGCTCGCCGGAGCCGGTGCGCTCGTCGCCGCAACTGCCCGCAGCGCGGAGGCCCAGTTGTTGATCGAGACGCGCTGGGCGCAGGAACTGGCCGCGCCGCGCGAGGTCGTGCGGTTGCGCGCGCCGGCGGTGGCACCGGCGGGCGACGACGCGGATCGGGAGCGCGACCCGGCCGCGGTTACCGCGCGCCTGCCGAGCCTGGCCTGGCGCACGGCTCGCGACTCGCTCGCGGCGGGTGCGCCCGTCCTGGTCCAGGTGCCACGGCGCGGATACCTCCCCGCGGTGTCCTGTGTGGAGTGTCATGCGCCGGCTCGATGTGGGCGATGCTCGGGGCCGCTGGAGCTGCGTTCGTCGCACGCGGTGGCCGCCTGCCGGTGGTGCGGCCGGCCGGCGGCGGACTTCGCCTGCCACCGCTGTGGCGGACGCCGTCTACGGGCGGCGATCGTCGGTGCCGGCCGGACCGCCGAGGAGTTGGGGCGCGCCTTCCCCGGCGTACCGGTTCGCACGTCGGGCCGGGAGAGTGTGCTGGCCACGGTCGCCGGGGAGGCGGCACTCGTGGTGGCGACACCCGGCGCCGAACCGATCGCGGACGGCGGCTATGGTGCGGTGCTGCTGTTGGACACGTGGGCCCTGCTGACCCGGGCTGACCTGCGCGCCGGGGAGGAGACCCTACGGCGATGGCTCGCGGCGGCGACTCTGGCCCGGCCGGCCGGCCAGGGCGGACGGATCGTGGTGGTGGCGGATGGCGGGCTGGTGGTCGTGCAGGCGCTGCTGCGCTGGGACCCGGCCACGTTCGCCGCGAGGGAGTTGGCCGAGCGGCGCGAACTCGGCTTCCCGCCGGCGGCCCGCATGGCGAGCCTCACCGGCCCGGCCGAGGCGGTCGCGGACATGCTGACACTCGCCGCCCTGCCCGAGGGCGCGGAGCTGCTCGGCCCGGTTCCCGTCGGCGACGATGAAAGGGCGCTGGTACGCGTGGCGTCGCGCACCGCCGGTGGGGCGCTGGCCCGGGCTCTGCACGCCGCGGCCGGGGTTCGCAGCGCCCGCAAGGCCGACGGCGCGGTTCGCATCCAGATCGACCCGAGGGAACTCTGGTAGGTTCGGCCACTGTGGATGTCGCCGACGCCGTCGGACTGCTGATGACGCCCGAGGGGCGGGACGACCCGTACCCGACCTATGACGCTCTTCGCGCGCACGGACCGCTCGTGCGGGTCCAGGACGGGTTCTACGTCGCGTCGGGCCACGCCGTCATTGACGAGATGCTGCGCGACCCGCGCATGCGGGTCACCGATGGTGAGTTCCTCGGTCGGATCGCGCCAGATCTCGACCCGGGACTTGCGGTTCGTTCCATCGGTCGCTCGATGCTGCAGACCAACGCGCCGGATCACACACGGATGCGCCGCTTGGCCGCCGGGGCGTTTACGGCGCGCCGGGTTGCCGCGTTGCGCGACACCGTGGCGGCGCAGGCCACGACACTCGCGAACTATCTCGGCCACCTCGCCCGGTCGGAGCCGTCCGTCGACTTCGTGGCCGAGTTCTCCTATCCGCTGCCGGTCCGGGTCATCTGTTCGCTACTAGGCGTCCCGGCCGGCGATCAGGCGTGGTTCCGGGAACGCGCCGGCGCGCTCACCGCGGTGCTCGAGCCAGTCCTGGCGGCCGGGGAGCTTCACGATGCCGACCGCGCGGTGGCGGAGCTGGAGTCGTACTTCACCGACCTCGTGGCGCAACGCCGCCGCGAACCTCTCGATGACCTCACGACCGCTCTCGTCCAGGCGCATGACGGCAATGGAGCGACGCTGGCCGCCGACGAGCTGCTCGCCAACCTCGTGCTGCTGCTGGTGGCCGGATTCGAGACCACCACGAATCTGCTCGGCAATGGTCTGGTGGTGCTGCTCCGCCATCCCGACCTCGCGGCGCGACTGCGGGAGGACCCGGCATTGGCCGAACGGTATGTGGAGGAGCTACTGCGGTTCGACTCGCCGGTGCAGCTGACCACGAGGTGGAGCCGGGAAGACGCCTCGTACGCGGGTGTGGCCGTGCCCGCGTACAGCGAAGTTCTGGTGCTTCTGGGTGCGGGAAACCGCGATCCGGTCCGCTTCGCCAAAGCGGACCGGTTCGACCCCGCTCGCGAGCCTAACCACCCGCTGTCGTTCGGAGCGGGCGCGCACTACTGCCTGGGTGCCGCACTGGCCCGGCTCGAGGCTCAGGTGGCCTTCCCGCTGCTGCTGTCGAGGTTCCCGACGATGGCGCTGGCCGGAGAACCGGTGCGACGCGACCGGCTCACCCTGCGCGGTTACGCGAGTCTGCCACTCACGGTGTGAGCGGCTCACGGCATGCTGAGTAGCACTTCCTCGTTGTAGTAGCGGGGACCGCTGGTGCACAACGCCGCCAGCTGCTTGGCCATGGCGTCGGTCTCCGGATTGCCGCTGTTGGCCATCGCAGCCTCGTAGCTCGGGAACTCCACGATGGTCATGTAGTGCTTGGGGTTGTCCCGGTCCTGTGTATGCATCATTCGGGTGAAGCTTGGCTGGCCGGTGCGCTGCTGCATCGCGGCCCGCATCTGCGCGTCGATCTCGTCCGCGCGGTCCGTCTCGTACTCGACGATCTGAACGAAAGCCATCGCCTGCACCTCTCATCTCCGTCGCCGCTAAGCGGGCGATACGCCCGAAAGTATCACCGAACGGGCAGGCCCCGTGGGTCGTCCGCCACCGAAGCGGCCGTACTTGGTCCGTAAACTGAACGAGTTGACCATTAAGCGCAAGGGGAGCTTGCCCGTGACCGTCCAGCCGATCCGCCTCTTCGGCGACCCCGTACTGCGTACCCCCGCCGACCCCGTGGTGGACTTCGACAAGGAGCTACGCAAGCTGGTCAAGGACCTGACGGAGACGCTCCTGGACGAGGGTGGCGCTGGCCTCGCGGCCCCGCAGATCGGCGTTGGCCTGCGGGTGTTCGCGTTCGACGTGGACGACTCGGTCGGCTACCTGATCAACCCGGAACTGCACTTCCCGGATGCCGAGGAGCAGGAGGGACCGGAGGGATGCCTGTCCATCCCCGGCATCTACGTGGACACGAAACGCCGGATGAACGTCGTCGCGAAGGGGTTCAACGAGTACGGCGACCCGGTCCGCCTGGCCGGGACCGGCCTGATGGCACGCTGCTGCCAGCATGAGACCGACCACCTTGACGGTGTCCTCTTCCTCGACCGGCTCGACCCGAAGGCGCGCAAGGACGCGATGAAGCAGATCCGCGAGGCGCCCTGGTACAACGCCGCCGCGCCGCCCGCGGTGAAGGTCAGCCCGCACTCCGGTGGATTGTTCCGGTAGGCCGCGGTGCGCCTTGTCTTCGCGGGTACGCCCGAGGTAGCGCGGCCGTCGTTGGAAGCGATCGCGGCGTCGGCGCACGACCTCGTGGCCGTCGTGACGCGCCACGACGCGCCCGCTGGCCGGGGGAGGCACCTGGTGCGCTCGCCGGTCGCCGCGTGGGCGGACGAACGGGGCATCGAGGTGCTCACCCCTGCGCGACCCCGGGAACAGTCCTTTCTGGACCGATTGGCCGAGCTGAAACCCGACTGTGTGCCCGTCGTCGCGTACGGCGCCCTCGTGCCGCCGGTCGCACTGGCGATCCCCCGGTACGGGTGGATCAACCTGCACTTCTCGCTCCTGCCCTCGTGGCGGGGGGCGGCGCCGATCCAACACGCGGTGTTGCACGGTGACGAGGTCACCGGGGCATCGGTATTCCAGATCGAGGAGGGACTCGACACGGGGCCGGTGTTCGGCATGCTGGTGGAGAAGCTCGGCCCGCGCGACACCTCCGGAGAACTTCTCTCCCGGCTCGCCTCGGCCGGCGCCGGCCTGCTCGTCTCCGTCCTGGACGCGATAGCGGACGGCACGGCCCGAGCGGTGCCACAGCCGGTCGATGGGGTCTCGCTCGCCCCGAAGATCACCGTGACCGACGCCGAGGTCCGCTGGCGTGACCCTGCCTTCGCGGTCGATCGACGAGTGCGAGCATGCACTCCCGCCCCCGGGGCGTGGACGACCTTCCGGGGCGAGCGGGTCAAGCTCGGGCCGGTGCTCCCCACGCCGGACGCGTCGGGTTTGGCACCTGGGGAACTGCTCGTGGACCGGGCTCGGGTTCTGGTGGGAACAGGCACTGAGCCGGTCACACTCGGCGAGGTTCGCGCCTCCGGGAAGCGGACCATGTCCGCGCTCGACTGGGCCCGTGGCGTGCGCATCGACGCTGGCGAGCGGGTCGGATGAGTCCCGGTCGGCCCAGCCGAGGTCCACACTCGACACACCGGCGTGAACCCGCGCGGCCGGCCGGCCGCGGCGGTCCACGCGGCGACCCGTCGCGGCGTGTCGATCCGGCCCGGCGGGCCGCCTACGATGCGCTCGCCGCGGTCCACCGCGATGATGCGTACGCCAACATCGTCTTGCCGAGGCTACTCCGGGAGAACCGCATCACCGGACGCGACGCGGCGCTCGCGACCGAGCTGACCTATGGCACGCTGCGCAGTCTCGGTCAGCTCGACGCCATCCTCGTAACCGCGGCCGGACGCCCGGTCGACCGCATCGACCCGCCGGCCAGGGATGCCCTTCGGCTCGGTGCCTATCAACTGCTGCACACCCGCATTCCCCCGCACGCCGCCGTGGCCACCACGGTGGACCTCGTCCGGCTGGTGGCCCCTGGCGCGGCCGGGTTCGCCAACGCGGTGATGCGCCGGGTGTCCGAGCGAGACCTGACCGCGTGGTTGGCCGAGGTGGCGCCGTCGATGCAGGTCGACCCGGTCCGGCACCTCGCCCTCGTCCATGCCCACCCGGAGTGGATGGTGCGGGCCTTCGCAGAGTCGTTGGGCGCCGATCTGGCGCTCGGGTGGGGCATGGTCGAGACGGCCGAGGCGCTCGCGGCCGACAACGAGCGTCCGATCGTGCACCTGTGCGCCCGGCCGGGTCGGCTTACCGCGGCTGAGTTGGCGGCGGAGGTCGGCGGGATGGTGGGCGCCTACTCCCCATACGCGGTCTATCTGCCCGAGGGCGCCCCGGGCGAGATCGATGCGGTCCTGCGCGGGCTCGCCCAGGTGCAGGATGAGGGCTCGCAGCTCGTCGCGCTCGCACTAGCGGACGCCCCGCTCTCGGACGCCCCGCTCTCGGACGCCCCGCTCTCGGACGCCCCGCTCTCGGATGCTCCGGCGGTTGGTTCCGGCGGCGCCGGTGAACGGTGGCTCGATCTCTGTGCCGGGCCAGGAGGCAAGGCCGCGCTGCTCGGATCCCTCGCGGGTCAGCGCGGCGCCAGCGTCACCGCAGTCGAGGTCGCCCCGCATCGGGCCCGGCTTGTCGAGCAGGCGGTCGCGGGCATGCCCGTCGAGGTGGTGTGCGCGGACGGGCGCGAGGTGGGCTCGCACGAATCCCTCCCGGAGGGTGGGTTCGACCGAGTGCTGGTGGATGCCCCGTGCACCGGGCTTGGGTCGCTGCGTCGTCGGCCCGAGTCGCGCTGGCGCCGCCAGCCCAGCGACCTGCCACCATTGACCAGGCTGCAGCGCGAACTGCTGGCCGCCGCGATCAGGGCGGTCCGCCCCGGTGGCGTCGTCGGGTACGTGACCTGCTCGCCACATCCGGTGGAGACGCGAGTCACGGTATCGGAGACCATTCGCAGGATGCGCTCCACAGTGGAGTTACTGGACGCGCGCGCCGTGCTGCCGGCCGACCTGCCGGATCTTGGAGACGGTCCGACTGTGCAGCTCTGGCCGCACCGTCACGGCACCGACGCCATGTTCCTCGCCCTGCTTCGAGTCGAGTCCGAGATCTGATAGTGACGAAGTTACGAGGGTCGCCGATCCTGGGCGCATGGGAGGCATCCGAACCCGGGCGCTGCGAGTGACGGCCACCGTCGCGGTCGCCGCGGCGCTAGCACTATCGGCGCTGCTGATCGGCGCAACTTCCGCAGGTGCGCGCGCGGACGATCCGCCCAGCGTGATCGGCCTGTCGATCAGCGATTCGCGGTCCGAGCTGCAGAAGTGGAACAAGGCCGTCGTCATCGCGTACGTGCCACCGCTGGAGAGCCTCCCCGCCGGTGTCGATCCCTCCAGTGTGGTGGTTGCCCGGTCTGAGTGGGTTAACCAGGTCGTCACTGCAGCCGCCCTCCGACCACTGTTCCGGCTGACCTTGGGCTCGCGTATCCCCGATCTCTCCGGGCTCACCCGCGACCAGGCCGCGGACGCGATTGAGACACGGGGCCTGAAGTTCAGTGTCAGTTCCGACCCTGGGAAGCCGGACGCCGTCGTGGAGTCGCAGAACCCCCAGCCGCAGAGCATCGTTGAGTTCGGGCTGGGCGTCACCGTTGCGTTGGCCGCAGACGACGAGGGCGGCGTGTCCACCACCACCACCACCACTGTGATGCTCATCGCCGCCGGGTCCGGCCTCGGGCTCGCCCTGCTGATCCTGCTCGGGGTGCTAACGGCGCGGCGAGTCGGCCGCCGGCGCCGCACGCCGACGGTGCCGGAGAGCATCGAGGTGAAGGCCTACCACGGCCAACTGATCGGCCCTGAGCTCACCGAACCGGGGCCAGGGACGACCTTCGCCGGAGGCGATCAACGCAGCAGTGTCTCGGTGCGGCTGGAGCCGCACTACGACCCGGGCACCTTCACCCTCGAGGAGGGGCGCAGATGAGCCAGATCACGGTTCGAGCGGTTCTCTTCGGCGATGGGGATCCCGATGGTGCGATCTCGCGTACGCCGGGCTGGCGCGGCGTTGTCGACCGGATCGGTGACGCCCTGCCAGCGGTCTCCGCCGGGGGCCGCCAGATCGTCGAGCGCGAGATGACCTCGGCGCTATCGGGGTTGCTCGGCCTCGACGTCGGCGACATCCTCGTCGGTGGGTGGCGCCGGCACCGCGCGCTCGTCGCGGCGGCTCACGCGACCCGAGCCAATCCGACCGCGACCGAGGTCGTGCAGCTCGCCACCCACCGGATCACCACGGCTCACCGACCCTATGTGGACATCATCGTCAACGGCGGGAAGGTGGCTACGGTCCATTTCGACCTTGGCCTCACCGTCGACCTGGACGGCGTGCTCGGCACGGTCCGCCAGGCGAGGCTCGTGGCTATCCAGGACGGGCGCTGCACGATCACGGCCGGGCTCGGCTGCGAGGGCTTGGAGATCGCCTCCCGGCAGGCCGTCATCGACCCCAGTCTGACCGTCCGCGTCGGCAAGGGAATCGCCATCCTGGACGAGGAGCGGAAGCCTTCCGTCGCGTAGGCGGGGATCGACTGGTGCATTGGACGCCAGACCGCAGAAACGCCGTCATGGCGCGGTGCGGCGTCCAACGCTGGCGTCGACCGGGCAGTTGCGGCGATCTCGTCGGCGTATGACGAAGGTTGCTCGGGTTCGTACACTGGCCCGGTGACCGGACCGTCGCTCATCGTGGCCCCCAGCCTCCTCGCCGCCGACTTCGCCCGCCTCGCCGACGAGGCGCGGGCCGTGGCCGCCGACGCCGACTGGCTGCACGTCGACGTCATGGATTACCACTTTGTCCCGAACCTCACGATCGGTTTGCCGGTGGTGGAGAGCCTGCGGCGGGCCTCGGACCTGCCCCTCGACTGTCACCTGATGATCGAGAACCCGGATCGGTGGGCGGTCGGGTATGCCGAGGTCGGGGCCCACAACGTCACGTTCCACGCCGAGGCGACCGCCGATCCGGTAGCTCTGGCGAAGGACCTGCGCGCCGCCGGTTCGCGGGCCGGGCTCGCCATCGACCGGGATACGCCCGTCGAGCCGTACCTGGAGCTTCTGCCGCACCTCGACCTGCTGCTGATCATGATGATCAAGGCCGGCTTCGGCGGGCAGGAGTTCCTGCCTGAGCTGCTGGACAAGGTGCGTGCGGCGCGTCGCCACGCCGCGGCCGGACATCTGGAGCTGCGGATCGAGGTGGACGGCGGCATCTCCGAGGAGACGATCGTGGAGGCATCCGCCGCGGGTGCGGACGCGTTCGTCGCCGGCACTTCTGTCTACGGCGCCCACGACCCGGCCGAGGCTGTGCGTCGTCTGCGCCACCGCGCCGAGCAGGCAAAGGTTGGCACGCTGGACGCCGGAGGGAGCGAAGGGTGAACCCGTCGGTCGAGAGCCTGTCCCACGAGCGCATTCTCGTCGTCGACGACGACGTGGACATCGCAGGCTTCATCAAGATCGAACTCGAGATGGCGGGGTTCGACGTGGTGGTTGCGCATGACGGTGAGACCGCTCTCGACCTGGTCACCAGGTGCGAGCCCGACCTGATTATCCTCGACCTGATGATGCCCGTCCTCGACGGGGTGGAGCTGACCCGACGCCTGCGCGCGGATGCGATCACGTCGGCTCTGCCGATCATCATGCTCACCGCTAAGGGCCAGACCGTGGACAAGGTTCTCGGGCTGACCGCGGGTGCGGACGACTACGTCGTCAAGCCCTTCGACACGCTCGAACTGGTCGCCCGAGTGCGCGGGACTCTGCGTCGAAATCAGGAATTCCGGGAGGTCTCGCCACTGACCGGACTGCCCGGCAACAACCGGATCCTGCGCGAGATCGGCGATCGCCTGCGGGCCAAGGAAGACTTCGCAGTCTGCTACTGCGACATCGACGGGTTCAAGGCGGTCAACGACGCGTACGGCTTCGCCCGCGGGGACGAGTTCATCGCGACGCTGGCCCGCAAGCTGCTACAGGCGGTGGGCGATATCGGTCCACCCTCGGCCTTCCTGGGCCACGTTGGTGGGGACGACTTCGTGGTGATCTGCAGCCCCGATCAGATCAGGCCCTTGACCGACAGGGCGGTCACCGAGTTCGAGGCTGCCGCGGACCGGCTCTACGACGTGGAGGACCGCGCCCGGGGGTACGTCAGCGTGAAGAGCCGCCGCGACGGGGTGCTCGACGTCGGGCTGGTCACCGTATCGATCGGCGTGGCCCTGTCGAGCCGGCGCCACTACGTCGACCCGCGCGAGCTGATCGCGGTCGCGAGCGAGATGAAGACCGTGGCGAAGACCCAGCCCGGCTCGTTCGTCGCGGTGGACCGGCGCAGCGGGAGCTGAGCCGGGTGTGACCTACGTCGCTTCGCAGCCGACGGGCGCGCCTGTGCGGAGCGGGGGGTGGCGTGGCACACTCAGGTCATACCCACCAGCGCGCTGGCGGGACTCGGTGAAAGTCCGAACCGGCGGTGATCTGAGCCGACAGGCCCAGTAAGCCCGCGACCCGGTGGCAGCAGTGGTTCATGGCTGTTGCGACCGGTGGATCCGGTGTGTGTCGGCGAAGCGTTGCGAGCCGACATCAATCCGGAGCCGACGGTGATAGTCCGGATGGGAGACAGCGCGCGGTCGTCGCGGGTGACGTGCGCGCTGTGTCAGCGCGACAGTCCCCGCACCTCCGCCTCGCCCTGCCCCGCCCGCGCGCTTGTCGGCGGCGCCCGCTGTCGACAAGGCAGCGGAGGAGGACGGCATGGCGAGCCCAGCCGACAGCGCCGCGTCGATCGCTGCTCGCGACAGCGCCGCGTCGATCGCTGCTCGCGACAGCGCCGCGTCGATCGCTGCTCGCGACAGCGCCGCGTTGATCGCTGCTCGCGACAGCGCCGCGTTGATCGCTGCTCGCGAAGATGCAGCGATGCTGCGCGCCGTCGCTCTGGCCGCCCGAGGTCTCGGCACGACCAGTCCCAACCCCGTGGTCGGTTGCGTCATCCTCGATGAGTCCGGCGAGATCGTCGGCGAGGGCTTTCACGCCTACGCTGGCGGCCCGCACGCAGAGGTGCGTGCCCTCGCCGCCGCGGGGGATCGTGCCCAGGGCGGCACCGCGGTGGTGACCCTGGAGCCGTGCAATCACACCGGCCGCACCGGCCCGTGTAGCCAGGCGCTGATCTCGGCCGGCGTCGTCCGGGTGGTGGCCGGTGTCGCCGATCCGAACCCGGTCGCCAAGGGTGGTGCCGAGGCGCTACGGTCCGCCGGGGTCGACGTCGAGATGGGCGTACGCGCGGCCGAGGTGCACGCCGGCAACATCGCCTGGCTGACGGCGACCCGCCGAGCCGCCGCCGGCGATCCACGCCCCTTCGTGATCTGGAAGTTCGCGTCCACCATGGACGGCCGCTCCGCCGCGCTCGACGGGACGAGCCAGTGGATCACGTCGCCGGACGCCCGCGCGGATGTCCAGGAACTGCGCTCCACTGTGGATGCAATCATCGTCGGCGTGGGCACGGTGCTGGCCGACGACCCGCACCTCACGGCCCGGACGGGGGCCGGCGCGCTGGCGAACCGGCAACCCATTCGCGTGATCGTGGACTCGGCCGGTCGTACTCCGGATGACGCGCGCGTCCGCGACGGCGCCGCACGGACCTGGGTGGCCACCGCGGCCGAGGTCGGCTCCGGTACGGACAATCGGGTGGACCTGCGAAAGCTCGGCGCCGGGATGTTCGAGCGCGGGTGCCGGCGCGTGCTGCTGGAGGGCGGGCCGACCCTGGCCGGCGCATTCCTGCGGGAAGGGCTGGTCGACGAGGTCGTTGGCTACCTCGCCCCGAAGCTGCTCGGCGCGGGGCCCGCGGCGCTGGCCACCGCCGGGATCGTGACGATCGCCGAGGCCATCGACCTCGAGCTTATCGACGTAGTGCGGGTCGGACCCGACCTGCGGATCACCGCATTGCCGAAGGGACGCTGATGTTCACCGGGATCGTGGAGGAGCTGGGCGATGTCGTCCGCCTGGACTGGCATGGCGAGGGCGCCGTCCTCGGCGTCCGCGGACGTGCTGTCACCGGCGATGTCGGGCACGGCGACTCGATCGCGGTCAACGGCGTATGCCTGACGGTCGTCTCGGTCGACGGGGATGTGTTCACCGCCGACGTGATGAAGGAGACGTTCGACCGTACGACGCTCGGCTCGGTCGCGGTGGGGGAGCGGGTCAACCTGGAACGTGCGGTGACGGCATCGACCCGGCTCGGCGGGCACATCGTGCAGGGCCACGTCGACGGCGTCGGGACGGTGGTCTCCCGGGTGCGCGGAGAGCGCTGGGACGACGTGCGGATCGCGCTGCCGCCGGGTCTGCACCGCTACCTGGTGGAGAAGGGCTCGATCTGCGTCGACGGCATCTCGCTGACCGTGGTCTCGGTCGAGCCGGAGTCGTTCACGGTGAGCTTGATCCCGACGACGCTGGCGATGACCACGTTGGGGCACAAGGACGTCGGGGCGCTGGTGAATCTGGAGGTCGATGTGATCGCCAAGTATGTCGAGAAACTCGTGGCGGGGGGTTCGCGATGACGGATGTCAGCACCACGCAGTTCAGCACGATCGAGGAGGCGGTCAAGGAGATCGCCGCCGGGCGCGCCGTCGTGGTCGTGGACGACGAGGATCGGGAGAACGAGGGCGACCTCATCTTCGCCGCGCAAATGTCGACGCCGCAGCTGTTGGCGTTCATGGTGCGCCACACATCGGGCTTCATCTGCGCACCATTGACCGAGGACGATGCCGACCGACTTGAGTTGCCGCCGATGTATATCACGAACCAGGATCGGCGCGGCACCGCGTACACGGTCACCGTCGACGCGCGCGAAGGGGTCACCACGGGAATCTCGGCGGCCGAACGGGCGTACACGATCCGTCTTCTCGCGGACCCGTCGACCACGCCAGCAGACCTGTCCCGGCCCGGCCATGTCGTCCCGCTTCGGGCGCGGCCGGGGGGCGTCCTGCGGCGTCCGGGCCACACCGAGGCCGCGGTGGACCTGGCCCGGCTGGCCGGGCTGCGGCCCGCGGGCGTGCTCTGTGAGCTGGTCAACGACGACGGCACGATGATGCGCCTGCCCGACCTGCGCCGCTTCGCCGACGCGCACGGCCTGGCGCTCATCACCATCGCGGACCTCATCGCGTACCGCCGCGCGCACGAGCGTCAGGTGGAGAAGCTAGCGGAGGCGCGACTGCCGATGGAGTACGGCGTCTTCCGGGCGGTCGGGTACCGCGCGCTGAGCGACGGCGCCGACCACATCGCGCTCGTCTACGGCGAGATCGGCGACGGGCAGGACGTGCTGGTACGGGTCCACTCCGAGTGCCTCACCGGAGATGTGTTCGGGTCGCTGCGCTGCGACTGCGGACCCCAGCTGCAGGCGGCGCTGCAGCGCGTCGCCGAGGAGGGGCGGGGGGTCGTGCTCTACGTGCGCGGGCACGAGGGCCGCGGCATCGGCCTGATGCATAAGCTGCAGGCCTACCAGCTGCAGGACCAGGGCCGCGACACGGTCGACGCCAACCTCGAACTCGGCCTGCCGGCAGACGCCCGCGACTATGGCACCGGGGCGCAGATCCTCGCCGACCTCGGCATCAAGACGATGCGTCTGCTGACCAACAACCCGGCCAAACGGGCCGGGCTCGAGGGGTACGGGCTGTCGGTCACCGGACGCGAGTCCATGCCCGTGCGGCCACACCCGGAGAACGTGCGATACCTGCGCACGAAACGCGATCGGATGGGTCACCTGCTCGACGACCTCGATCAAGTGGCAGAGGGTTTGGCGTGATAAGGCGGCTGGCGTGATGGCGGGCTTCGGAGAGCCGGATCTGCCGACCGTCGAGGCGGCCGGGCTGACGTTGGGTGTCGTCGCGACGCGCTGGCACGCCGGCCTGGTCGACCACATGGTGGACCGCGCGCAGGCGGCCGCGAAGGCATGCGGCGTGGTCGACGTCGTCGTGGTGCGGGTGTCGGGGTCGGTCGAGTTGCCGGTGGTGGCGCAGGCGCTGGCGCGGCGCCTCGACGCAGTGGTGGCGCTCGGCGTCGTCATCCGAGGGGAGACGGCCCACTTCGACTACGTCTGCCGGTCGGTCACCGACGGGCTGACCAGGGTGGCCCTGGATGAGTCGACGCCGGTCGCGCATGGCGTGCTGACCGTCGACACCCTCGAGCAGGCCCGCAAGCGGGCGGGCTTCCCCGATTCGCCCGAGGACAAGGGCTGGTCGGCGACCGTGGCCGCCCTCGACGCCGCCCTGGCCATCCGCTCCCTCTCATGATCACGCCTAATTTCACCCAATCTCGCCGATCAAGGACCTAAGGGTGTGAATCGGTGATCCAACCAAAGGCATAAACCCTTGATCGGCGGGGACGAGTAGGTAAACCTGTGGATACGGGTGCGCGTCTGCTATGCATGGCACCCAGCTTGGCGTCGGACGTTTGGGGCGGGAGGGCCGTGGCGTTCATGCCCGCTGGCGACCTCACCGCCTCGGCGTGGACTGCGGACGAGGCGGTGACGCGACTCTTCGCGTCGGAGTACCGCCCCCTCGTTCGCCTCGCGGCGCTGTTGTTGCACGACTCGAGCGCGGCCGAGGAGATCGCTCAGGACGCGTTCGTGGCGCTGCACGAACGATGGGGGCGACTGCGGGAGCCGGAGAAGGCGGTGGCATATCTGCGGCAAACTGTGGTCAACCGGGCCCGCTCGGCACTGCGCCACCGCGTCGTCGTCGATCGCTTCCTCCGCCGGCAATCCGCGCCGATGAGCGTACCGAGCGCTGAGTCGGGGGCGCTCGTTAACGAGACGAACGCCGAGGTGCTCGCCGCCGTGCGAAAGCTGCCCGCCCGGCAGCAGGAGGCGCTGGTCCTGCGGTACTACGCCGACCTGTCCGAGGCACAGACCGCTGAAGTCATGGGCGTGAGCCAGGGTGCCGTGAAGAGTCACACCTCGCGGGCCCTGGCGGCCCTTCGTCGCACGATGGAGCCGCTGTCATGACCCCCGAAGACGTTCTACGCCAAGCCTTCGAGGCGGAGGCCGACCGGGTCGAGTTCGCTCCGGACGCGCTGGGATCCATCCGGACCCGGGTGGGCCGCCGCACCCACCAAAGGAGGTTCCTGACGATGAGCCTCGCTTCCCTCGCCACCGCAGCCGCGGCGACCGCGACCGCGGTTGTCGTAGGCCTAGCCAGTTGCGTACCCCCCGACACCGCACCACTGCAGCCCGGCGCTCCTTCCGGCCCGGTTGTCCCCACCAGCCCGTCCGAGCCGGCGCATTCGGTTTTGACTGCGAAGCTGCCCGCCTACTACATCGGCGTCGACCGGGGCAGACCTGTGCTCTACCGGGAGTTCCGCACGGAGGTGCTGGCGGATGGGTCATTGACGGATCGGATCCGGGTGGCCGTTGGCGTCATGCTCGCCGGCGATCCGCTCGACCCGAACTACACCAGCTCGTGGCCAGTCGGCGCCTCGGTGCACAGCGTCGAACTGAACGGTAACGTGGCCGTCGTCGACCTAGGCGGTGCGTCGGTCAACAGCGTCGACCCGGCGACGGCGCGCGCTGCCGTGCAGCAGCTCGTCTGGACCGTCACGGCTGTGGCGGCCGATCACAAGGCGCCGGTGGACGGCGTGCGTCTGCTGCTGGACGGAAAGCCGGTCACCACCCTGTGGGGCAGCGTCAATGTCTCGGGCACGCTGACGAGGGCCGACGCGTTACAGACGCAGGCGCTGGTGTGGCTGATCTCCCCGCAGGAGGGCGACACCGTGTCGGGCACGTTCGATGTCCACATCGGCGGCGCTGTCAAAGAGGCCACGGCCACCCTGCGCATCCGCAACGCGGCCGGTGATGTGGTACAGGAGAAGACAGTCACGCTGGACAAGGGCGCTCCCTCGCGTGGCGAGGCGCACACCTCGGTCACGCTGGCGCCGGGCCGCTACACCCTCGAGGCGTTCTACTACTCCTTGGACGACGGTAGCGTCCAGGCTCTCGACAACCACGACATCACGGTCACGTGATCCGGGGCGGGGTCAGCGGGGGTCGGCGGCGTCGGCCGCCGCTCCCCGCTGGCGGGGCGCGGAGCCGGCCACGAGGGCATCGCGGATCTCCGTGAGCAAGATCACCTCTTCGCTCGGCGCCTTCGGCTCCGGCTCGTCGCCGCGCTTGCGGCGCGCGGCCAGCTTGTTCGTCGGGAGCACGACGAGGAAGTAGAGCACGGCCGCGGTGATCGTGAAGGTGATGAGCCCGTTGATGACGGCAGCCCACTTGAAGTCCTGCCCGGCGATGATCCACACGCCGGCTGTCTCGGGCGCGCCGGCGCCGAAGGCCTTGATCAATGGTTCGACAAACGAGCCGGTGAATGTCGTCACCAATCCGGTGAACGCGGCTCCAATCACGATGCCGACCGCGAGGTCGATCACGTTGCCTCGCATGATGAAGTCCTTGAAGCCCTGCAAGGTCTTGAGCATCGTGCCTCCTGGTCGCTCGGTCTCCGGGCAAGGATAGATCCCACGATGTGCCACGACAGCCGGCCATGGTGGCCGCGTTCCGTGTGCCCTGCCACAATGCGTAGCTGTGAAGACCTTCGAGGAGCTCTGGGACGAACTGGCGGCCAAGGCTGCACAGCGCACTCCCGGCTCCGGCACGGTGGCGCTGCTCTCGCAGGGCGTGCACGCCGTGGGCAAGAAGGTGGTCGAAGAGTCGGCCGAGGCGTGGATGGCGGCGGAGTACGAGGACAACGAGCGCGCGGCCGAGGAGATCGCCCAGTTGATCTACTACGCGCAGGTGCTGATGCTGGCTAAGGGGCTGGATCTCAAGGACGTGTATCGACATCTGTGACGGGCTTAACCCGTACAACGTCGTTCCAACGTCTCTGCGTCCGTCCGTCTCTGTCAGGAGCACCCGATGCTACGTGTTGCCATACCCAACAAGGGCGGGCTTGCCCCCGCCGCCGCGCAGATGCTGCGCGAGGCCGGCTATCGCCAGCGCACCGACGACAAGGACCTCACCTGCCTCGACCTCGACAACGACGTCGAGTTCTTCTACCTGCGCCCGCGTGACATCGCCACGTACGTAGCCTCCGGTGACCTCGACCTCGGCATCACTGGCCGGGATCTGCTCTTCGACGCGAACGCTGACGTGGACGAGGTGCTCGACCTGGACTTCGGCGCGGCCACCTTCCGCTTCGCCGCGAGGCCGGGCACGTACGACTCCGTGGCCGACCTCGCCGACGCGCGGATCGCCACGTCATATCCGGGCGTCGTCGCCCGTTTCCTTGATATCCACGGCATTAAGGCCGACGTGATCCGCCTCGATGGCGCCGTGGAGAACGCGGTCGGGCTCGGCCTGGCCGACGTGATCGCCGACGTCGTGGATACCGGCGGGACGCTGCGTAAGGCCGGCCTGGAGCCGGTCGGCGAGGTCGTCCTGACATCCACGGCCGTCTTGGTACGGCGCCGCGCCGCGCCCGGCAACGGCCCGGTAACCCAGCTGGTACGCCGACTGAGCGGTGTCCTGGTGGCGCGGCGCTACGTCATGCTCGCCTACGACGTGCGGGTGGTCGAGCTGGAAGACGCGGTCGCGTTGACCCCCGGCATCGAGTCCCCGACTATCTCGCCGCTGCACCGCGAGGGCTGGGTGGCGGTGCAGGCGATGGTCCTCCGCGCCGACGTTCACAAGATCATGGATGAGCTGTACGAGATCGGCGCGCGGGCCATTCTGGTCACCGACATCCACGCCTGCCGCCTGTAACACCGGGGTTGGATTCGCGCCAGCCTTCGTCTCGGGTAGCTTTCCGGCGTGAACACTCGGCGGCGCGTATGGCGGTCATGGCCATGGACCATCGCGCTCGCGGTGGTCCTCGGCGGACTGGCCCTGCTCGGTCTGGCTGGGCTCGGCCTGAATGCGTCCGTCCTCGGGTCGCTCATCTCCTTGCTGGTAACCGTCGGCGCGGGGGCCGGACTGCTGCGAGTGCTCGCCACCGGCGTGCGCGCGACCCCGACCGGCCTGATCATCCGAGAGCTCACCCGCACCACCAGAGTGCCGTGGACGCAGGTGCGGGGGGTGGAATCGCGGCCGACGGAGCGCCCGCGGGTCTTCGCCCCGGTCCTCCTCCTGGCGCCCGAGCGGGCCGTGAAGGGTGGCCGTCGCGGGCGGGCAGCCGAGCAGATCCTGCAGGTCAGGGTGCTCGGGTCCTATCGCGAGGCGGTCGCGCAACGGCGGGCCGGCGAACTCGCCGAGGCTCGCGCCGCCGCCACGGACCGCACCCGCCGGCCATAGGGCATCGTGGCAGACTCTCAGGCGTGCCGAGCGCCGAGAGTGTCACGATCCGTCCGCGAAAGATCCGCCGTGTCTGCTGGGTGCTGGCGCCGGTGGTCCTCGCGTGTTTCGTGGCGCTGGCCATCGCGCTTCGGGGCGAGACCGGTGAGGGCGCGGGCGTGTTCCAGCCCAGCGACCAGATCGCGATGATCGGCCTCGGTGTGCTGGCCGCGACGGCGGTCCTTCTCTTCACCCGGCCGAAGGTGACCGCGGATCAGCACCACATCAAGATTCAGAACGTGATCGGTGGGTATGACCTGCCGTGGCAGGTCGTCCGGGCGGTTCGCTTCGAGCGGGGCAATCCGTGGCTCACGCTCGAGCTGGAGGACGACGACGTGGTAGCGGTGATGGCGGTGCAGGCGGCCGACAAGGAGTACGCCGTGGCCGGCGCCCGGGCCTTGCGAAGCCTTCTGGCAGCCGCCCACCTCCCCGGTCGATCATGACCTGGAGGTCATGATCGGCGCCAATTCACGACGGTGAGAACGTGATCACGGGGATCTTGGGGTGCCCGAATTGGGCCGCGTTGCCGCCGGTCTGCTAATCTAGGCGAGTCGACCGCACCACGCTTTTTTGCGTGGTGTCCCGAAGTGGAGCACCCGCTCCCACCCGAGCCGCCGTGAGGTAGCCGGGTCCGGTCCGCGCCAACCGGGTCAGTCCGGCCGGCGCTTAGTGCGCAGCCGCGATGGTGCGCGACGACCGGTCGAGCGGGCCCTGGCATTCGCCGGGGCCTTTGCTTTGGGCGAGCCAGCCAACCGGTGGGTGGGGGCGACAGGGAGACCGGGCTCGCAGCGGCGGGACCGGTGAAGTCGGACACGAGGAGGCCCCATCAGCGTCGAGCCACGCGTTAACGATCAAATCCGCGCTCGTGAGGTACGGCTGGTCGGTCCGGAGGGTGAGCAGGTGGGCATCGTCCCATTGGAGCGCGCTCTTCAGTTGGCCGCCGACGTTGACCTGGACCTGGTCGAGGTGGCGCCGATGGCGCGCCCGCCCGTATGCAAGCTCATGGACTTCGGCAAGTTCAAGTACGAGAGCGCGCTCAAGGCTCGGGAAGCGCGGCGCAACCAGCAGCAGACCGTCATCAAGGAGATGAAGCTTCGCCCGAAGATTGACTCGCATGACTATGAGACCAAGAAGGGTCACGTCGTGCGGTTCCTCAAGGCGGGCGACAAGGTCAAGGTGACGATCATGTTCCGCGGTCGCGAGCAGAGCCGCCCCGAGCTGGGATTCCGGCTCCTGCGTCGGCTCGAGGAAGAGATCCAGGAACTGGGGTACGTCGAGGCCGCACCCAAGCAGGACGGCCGAAACATGATCATGGTTATCGCTCCGCACCGGGCAACCAAGCCCGCGCGCGGCGGACATAAGCCCCGCGAGGGCGAACCGGACGAGACTGGTCTGGACGCCAGCGCGGAGCCCGACGCGGGCACGGGTTCGGGCGAGTAGTAGGGGAGAGCCTTAGATGCCGAAGACGAAGACCCACACCGGCATGGGGAAGCGGGTCAAGGTGACCGGCAGCGGCAAGCTCGTCACTGAGCAGGCGGGCAAGCGCCACCGGCTGGAGAGCAAGACCTCCCGGCGGACCCGCCGTCTCACGGGGACGGTCGAAGTGTCCAAAGCGGACCGCAAGCGGGTCAAGAGACTGCTGGGCCGCTGACGCGCGGCGCGCATAACTACTGAGGAGTGACAACGTGGCACGCGTCAAGCGGGCGGTCAACGCCCATAAGAAGCGCCGTACCATCCTGGAGGGCGCCAGCGGCTACCGCGGGCAGCGTTCGCGCCTGTACCGCAAGGCCAAGGAGCAGATGCTGCACTCGATGCAGTACGCCTACCGTGACCGCCGCGACAAGAAGGGCGACTTCCGCCAGCTGTGGATCACGCGGATCAACGCGGCGGCTCGGGCCAACGGCATGACATACAACCGCCTGATCCAGGGCCTGCGCCTGGCCGGCATCGAGGTGGACCGCAAGATTCTCGCTGACCTGGCGGTCAACGACGCGACGACCTTCGCCAGTCTGGTTGAGGCGGCGCGCGCCGCCCTACCGGCGACTGAAGCTGCTGCCTGAGCCGGCGCTCAGAGTCTGCCGTCGTGCGGCTTTCCCGACCCGGGAGCGATCCCTACACCCAACGGTCGCCCCGGGTCGTTGCCGCTCACCGGCTGCTGCGACGCCGGCACCGCGACGAGACTGGCCGGTTTCTGGCCGAAGGGCCCCAGGCGGTACGCGAGGCCTTGCGCGGCAATGCGGTGGAGGAACTCTTCGGCACGATCGAGGGGTACGGCCGAGCGAGTGACCTCGTCGACGCGGCCCACGCTGCTGACATCCCGGTCTGGCCGGTCACCGAGCAGGGGCTGGCCTCGCTGACGGAGACGGTGACGCCCCAAGGAATCGTCGCCGTGTGCCGGCACGGACATCACCCCGACCTAGCCGGCACGCTGTCCGGCGAGCCGAGGCTCGTGGTCGTTCTCGCCGGTATCTCCGATCCCGGCAACGCTGGTACGGTGTTGCGCACGGCTGACGCAGCCGGGGCGACCGTGGTCGTCTTCCCGGAGGGCACCGTTGACCCGTACAACGGCAAGTGTGTCCGCGCCAGCGCGGGCAGCCTGTTCCACGTCGACCTCGTCCGGGGCGGGTCGGCCGGAACGGCGGTCAAGGCCATTCGCGCGGCGGGCATGGCGGTGCTCGCGGCGGATGCCCACGGCGACATCGATCTCGACGACTACGCCGACGGTGGCGGGCTCAGTGCCCGTACCGCCTGGTTGTTTGGCTCTGAGGCGCACGGCCTGCCGCCCGAGCTGGCCGCCCTCGCCGACGCCCAGGTGAGGGTGCCGATCCACGGGCGCGCCGAGAGCCTGAACCTCGCTGCGGCCGCGGCAGTGTGCCTGTACGCTTCCGCCAGAGCACATCGTGGCCCGGGAGCCCCCACATGATGCACGCGAAGTCATTTACCAAGCCCGCCGGTAGCGGGCTGGAGGGCTGACGGCACCTCAGGCACGGACACCGGTGGGTGGCGGCGAAGCCGCGCGTCCGTAAACTCGTGTGGTTGCCGGCGGCCGGAGGACTGACGATGACGTACCGCAACGATCCGTACGACCCCAAGCAGGTCGCCCTGCTCGACCAATCATCGCTCGATGACGCCGTGGCGCAGGCCGAGAAGGCGTTCGCCGACGCCACAGATGTCGATGCGTTGACCGCGGTCAAGCACCAGCACCTCGGTGACCGCGCGGCGGTGTCGCTCGCTCGCCGCGAGATCGGTGCCCTGCCGCCGAGGGCAAAGTCCGACGCGGGCAAGCGCGTCAACGAGGCCCGCGCGAGGATTCAGTCGGCCTTCGAAGCCCGCCTGGTCGATCTGGAAGCCGACCGAGCTCGCAAGGCTCTCGTGGAGGAGTCGGTCGACGTCACGCTGCCGTGGGACCGGCATCCGCGTGGGGCCCGGCACCCGCTCACGACGCTGATGGACCGCATCGGAGACCTGTTCGTCGGGATGGGCTACGAGATCGCCGAGGGCCCTGAGCTCGAATTGGAGTGGGCGAACTTCGACGCGCTCAACATCGCGCCCGACCACCCGGCACGCACCATGATGGACACCTTCTACGTGGCGTCGGCACGAGCTGGTACCGGGGGGAGCGGGCTCGTCCTTCGAACCCATACCTCGCCGGTGCAGGCGCGCACGATGCTCACCCGGAAGCCTCCTATCTATGTCGTGTGCCCTGGCCGGGTCTACCGGACCGACGAACTTGACGCGACACATACGCCGGTCTTCCATCAGGTCGAAGGCCTCGTCGTGGACAAGGGCATCACGATGGCGCACCTCAAGGGGACGCTGGACCACTTCGCCCGCGCCATGTTCGGCCCCGAGGCCGCAACGCGGCTACGTCCGTCGTACTTTCCCTTCACCGAGCCGTCGGCCGAGCTGGATCTGTGGTTCCCGCAGGCGCGTGGTGGCGCCCGGTGGATCGAGTGGGGTGGCTGCGGCATGGTCAACCCGAGAGTGCTGCGCTCATGCGGGGTCGACCCGGACCTCTACTCGGGATTCGCGTTCGGCATGGGGATCGAGCGCACCCTGATGTTCCGCCACGGGGTCACGGACATGCGCGACATGGTCGAGGGCGACGTCCGTTTCACACGAGCTTTCGGCATGGAGGTCTAACGCCGTGAAGGTCCCTGTTTCGTGGCTGCGCGAGTACGTTGACGCGCCGCTCGACCCGGATGTACTCGAAGCGGCGCTGGTTCGGGTAGGTCTTGAGGTCGAGGAGATCGTCGACCTGCGTCAGACGGTGGGCGGGCCTCTCGTCGTCGGCCAGGTCGCCGCCATCACGGAGCTGACCGAGTTCAAGAAGCCGATCCGCCATGTACTTGTCGACGTCGGCGAAGCCGAGCCGAGGTCCATCGTGTGCGGTGCGACCAATTTCGCCATCGGCGACAAGGTCGCCGTCATCCTGCCGGGTGGGGTGCTGCCGGGCGGGTTCACGATCGCGTCGCGCCAGACGTACGGGCATCTCTCCGACGGCATGATCTGCTCCGCCCGCGAGCTGGGTCTCGGCGATGACACTGGGCCTGCGTCAACTGCGGCTGGCATACTCGTGCTGCCGTCCGATGTGGATCCCGTGGGCAGCGACGCTCGTCCGGTGGTGGGGCTTGACGAGATCGTTGTGGAGCTCAACGTCACACCCGACC
>Ga0209843_1000008_pt1 | contig 23123 bp, 18 predicted proteins | sample GWRWS1_20_30_FD_187222 | JGI IMG/M metagenome (GOLD analysis project Ga0209843, IMG submission 187222) | Riverbed sediment microbial communities from areas with vegetation nearby in Columbia River, Washington, USA - GW-RW S1_20_30 (SPAdes)... | ecosystem: Environmental > Aquatic > Freshwater >... | reverse complement strand
CACCATCTCGGCGACCAGCATCTGCTCCTCGTGGAACCGTTGACGACCCGGCGCGTCCAGCCATCCGACCGTGAGCCGCTCGAACAGGAGCGCGCTCTCCACCAAGCACGCGTGCACGTACAGGAGGAGCTCGGGATCGAGCCCGTCGTACGCGAGACCGGTCTCCGGGTCGATGCCCTTGACCCGAGCATGGACCTCGTTGATGCGATCGGCCGCGGCGGCGGCCTCGGCCCTCGTGCCGAACGTGATCGTGTAGGTGAGGACCAGGGTGCGCTGCAGACGCTTCCATGGATTCCGCTCGTAGAAGCCCGTCTCGCGGGCGCCGGCGATCACCAGCGGGTGCGCGGCCTGCATGAGGACTGCCCGGGCGCCGCCGAACAGCACCGTGACCTCCCGATGAACCTGCCACGAGACGCTGTCGGGTCCGAAGTACCCCAGATCGGCCATCCGTCCAGCCTATCCACGCCTCAGGGTCCGGTGACCCCGGTGATCGTCCGGAGCTCCCGAGCGACGGGTTCGGTGGCGAGGACGACGAGATGGTTCCGAGCCCTCGACCCGCCGACGTACAGATACTGCCGGAGATCCTGCAGGTGCTTGTCGCCGAGCTCGGCGAGGATCACGACGGGCCGCTCGAGGCCCTTGAACGCGTGGACGCTGGTCGCGAGGACCGTGCCCGGCTCGACCGACTCGGACAACCGGTAGCCGTCGACCGTCACACGGCTCCGGAGGCGGCTCTTCTCCGTGCCCGACGGTGTGAGCACTACGATGTCCTCGAGCAGCACGTGCTCCTCCTCGACCAGGTTCGCGAGCACCACCGCGAGCAACCGCGCCAGACCCTCGTCGTCGTCGTAGCCCAAGATCTGAACGGGGTCGCCCTCGGGTCCACGAGCGACCGGCTGCTGGTCCCCACGGTAGAAGACCGAGACGAACTCGCCGATCTTCTTCGTGTTCCGCAGGTTGAGCGCGATCGGGCCGACGCGGTCCTCCTCGTCCACGGGAAGCGTTCCGCCGTACAGGTTCTGGTTGTCGTCGGCGAACACGTAGAGCGGCCCGGCCTCGGGGTCCGTGTGCAACGAGAGGAGCGCCGGCCACCACCACTCCCGGAAGTCCTGGGCCTCGTCCACGACGATCGCGTCGTACCGGGGCCCGAGCCGGTCGGCGGCCTCGGCGAGCGCCTCGGGCAGCCGATGTTCGAAGTACGGCGAGCTGGGTTCGGCATCCTCCGGCGGCAGCTCGATCCCGGCCTCCCTCGCCATCTGCCCGCAGACCTGGTGGAACGTTGCGACATCGATCCCATCGACGTCGACAACGGACGAGGCCAGATGCTCGCCCAGTCTCCGGTTGAAGCACGTAAGCAGCGTTCGGCGACCGGCGGCGGCGAGCTGCTTCGCGACCGAGATCGCGAGCAGGGTCTTCCCGCTCCCCGCCGGGCCGGTCACCGCCGCGCGGCGCCGATGGAGCACGAACGCGAGCACCCACGCCTGATCCGACGTGAGCTCGACGATCTTCTTGTCCTCCTCGTCGAACCGCAACCTGAGCGGTGTGCGGATCTCGACGCGGAAACCTAGGGCCATGGAGACCGCCTCCATCCCCTCGGCGCCGAAACGCCTCCCAGGACGCGACCACGTCCGCATGACCTCGGGGACCCGCTCCGCGAGCCGGGCGAGGTCGCTCCGATCGATCACGATCTCGACGGGCGCGCCCGGATGCGCCGGCCGCTCGTAACGGCCGTCGGGGAACGCCAGCCCGAAACCGTAGCTCGGCCGCCACCGCTCCCATCCCGGCCTGCCCTGCAGGATGCGGACGAGCGAGTGCATCGCGCCCTTCGCCTGATGGAACGGGTCCTCGTCCAGGTCGTGGGTCCCCGAATGCCCGGTCTGGGTCCATCGCTTCGTTCGCGGGTCGAACGCGACCCGGCCCCCTTTGACCTCGAGCGCAAGCAGTCCCAGCTCGGGATGCGTGATCACGAAGTCGGCTTCCCCCTCGTCGGTCCCCGCTCGACCACCCACGACCCAGTCGACCGAGTGGTACACGACGAACCCGTCGTCGAGCTGTTCGAGGAAGCCCTCGTACAGACGGCGTTCGGCCGCGCTGTCCGTCGGGAGCATGGGGAACGGGACCATCCTCGCCATGGCGGGATGCTATCCCCGTATCTGGACACCGCCCGCGGCGCGTGGGACCATCGGGCGCCCTGCACAACTCTCACCCATGAAACTGCTGCTCGCCATCGTCGTCATCTCCGTGTTCCTCGGGTACGTGTTCGGCGGGCGCCTGCATCGGCTCGAAGCGCTCCGGCCTCGCTGGTGGGGTTTCGTGATCCTGGGCCTGGGGATCCAGTTCATTCCGTTGCCGGAAGGCGCCAGTGGAACCGATCTCGTCATACGGACGGCAGTCCTGTCGCTCTCCTACACGCTCCTCGTCTCGTTCGCGCTCATCAACGTTCGGATGCCCGGGATGCTCCTGGTGGTGATCGGCCTGGCCTGCAACTTCGCGGTGATCGCCGTGAACGGCGGGATGCCGGCCAGCGCGGAGGCCTTGATCGATTCGGGCCAGGAGGACGTGCTCGCGTACCTGCAGGAGGTGGGCGCCCAGAAGCACCATCTGCTCACCGACGAAGACCAGCTGACGTTCCTCGCCGACGTCATCCCGGTCCCCCAGCCGATCGGCCAGGCGATCAGCGTGGGAGACGTGTTCGTCTACGTCGGGCTGATCTGGCTAATCGTCGCGGTTATGCGGGGATGGACTCCGTCGGCGAGGCGGGAGGGGTCGATACCGCGCCGCGGGAAGCACCGGCGGGCGGCAACGCGGAAGCCTGCGGTTGAGCCTGATTTTGGTTTTCTTCCTCCTGGAGCCAGGACGTCGGGAACCGGACGGTGATCGTCGTCCCTTCTCCGGGAACGCTCTTGATCGCGAACGTTCCGCCGCCGACGGTCGCTCGCTCGCGCATCATCGTCATCCCGTAGTGCCCCTCCGGACCCGGCGCCTCGACGTCGAACCCGACGCCGTCGTCGCGAAGGACCATCTCGACCTCGTCGCCTTCCTGCTCGACCGCGACCCAGATGTTCGACGCCTTCGCATGCTTGAGCGCATTCATCACACCCTCGCGCGCGTTGTGGTACAGCAGCAGCGCGATCGGCGCCGGCACGTCCACCTCGTCGATATCGGCGTGGAGTCGAACGTCGGATTCGCGCGCCATCTCGACGAGGAAACCGCGGATCGCCTCTCCCAGACCCGCCCGCCCGAGCGGTGACCTGTGCAGGTCTCGGATCAAGGCCCGGATGCGATCGGAGGTTCGGTTCTTTGTTTCCTTGATCTCAAGGAGCAGCTCCTCTGTTTGGTCGACCTTCCCCGCGTCGAGATGCCTTCGAGCCACGTCGACCTGGATCGAGAGCCGGAACAGGAGTTGAGCGAGGTCGTCGTGAAGGAACGCGGCGATCTGCATACGCTCGTCCTGACGTTCCTCGGCCATCCGGTTCGACAATGCACGAAGTACGTGCTCGCGATCCTGCAGCTCCTTGTGCGCCTCCTCGAGAGCCTTGCTACGGAAGAACATCTGCCGAGCAAGGAGAAGCGGCAGGAGGAAAACTGGTACAGCCCACCAGTTGTTCCCCGGTCCGTTTAAGAACTTCGCAAGCATGAGTCCAAAGACTGAGAGGCCGAGGTAGCTCACCAGATATTCGCTTAGGCGGCCAACCTTCAACTCCCGTATGACTCGGAGCGGATTCATCCAGAAATGGATGCTGGCTGCCGCACACACGAGAGTCGTGTTGACCACATAGTCAGCAATCGAGGCAAGACCTGCCACAGCAATAAGTTCAGCTGCACTGGACGTATCGAGGTCCGCCAGCTCATAGAAGATGAGGCTGGCGCTCCCTACCGCCAGGGCCACCTGACATCTGTTAAACAGCGCCCGCAGCAGACCCACCTCTCGTTTGAATTCGCGTGGATCTGATGCCGCGAGAAGCGCGGCCGCAGCAGCAGCCTGGGGCGGGTACATGAAGGCAACAGCCATCATCAGTGGGAACCCCAAGCCGATGTGAACGCCCCGCCAGACTGGTACCGGAATCAATTCGACCAAAGCGATGAGGAGGATCCAGCCCACCAGCTGGGGGAGTTCTGACTCTTCGGCGACTCCATCCCTGGCGATGGCAAGTGTGAGTCCACCCAAGGTGGGAATCACCACTGCCGCCTCGAAGATAGGCAACAGCCTCGCGGATTTGGCTGCTTTGAGGGAACCGTGATCCGATGACATCGTCCGGTCTCCTGCCCGATTCGGCTCTCAATATTGAACCGTCGCGAATAGCGGCGAAACCACCCTATTGGATGAAGCTGGGCGGCACGAGGGTTTCGTCAGGCTCCTACAGCAAGCACTGTAGGGGACATTTGCGGCTTGAGGGTCATAAGGGGGACGCCGATAGTGAGCCGCGATGTCCCCCAAATAGGGGTCCGGCAAGCGAGGGAGTACCACATGGCAGGGCAGTGGGACAGCTCGCTCGAGGCGGGGAGGGAGGTGCCATGAAGCTGATCAAGCGGCTCGCCGTTGCGGTTGGCTCGCTGGCGGCGCTTGCGCTCGCTGGTGGCGCACATCTCCGTTTCTAGTACCAACCGGCGGAACAGAAGGGATTCACGGGCGGGTCTCCTTCGGGGGCCCGCCCTTCGACTGCTCGTGGTTGGAGGGAAGCCTTGCAATGATTCGGGTACCTTCCCCCAACCGCGAATCGACATAGAGGACTCCGCCCGCGATCTCGATTCGCTCTCGCATAAGCGCCAATCCAAAGTGGACCTGTTGATCAACGGAGTCGGGTTCGAAACCGATCCCATCGTCTTCCACAGTGATTCGGAGATTCCCCTCCACGTCCACGACGTGAACTGTGATCTCTGATGCCCTCGCATGCCTCAAAGCGTTCCGTATAGCCTCTCGTGCGACTTGGTAAGCGAGCAGCTGGATCAAAGGCGTGCCACCTATACGCTCGCAGCTGAGACTGATTCGCGCCGTTGACTCACGTTCCAGATACCGCACCAAGAGCCTGAGCGTATCGGGCAAGCCTCCCGTACCGAGGGGCGAATTCCTGAGACTCCTGATTAACTCACGCATGCTGTCGCTTGCGCTCTCGGTCGCACCAAGCAGCGCGGGCAGATCCTCTTCCAGTGCCAGCAAGCGGCCTGATGCCAGATCCTGACGAAGTACCTGTCCCATTAGATGAACTTTGAAGAGCGGCGGCAGTACCTCATCGTGAAGGCCTGCCGCCAACGAGAGGCGCTCCTCCCTGCGTTCGTCGGCAACAGATGCCGCTACATCTCGTAGCGCCTCGGCTTGAGTGTCAAGGCGCCTCGCCGCGCTAGCCAGTCTCTGGTGACCAGCAAACGCCTGACGAGCGAGCAAGACGGGGATCACAAACACCGCGAGACTCCATGCCCCTACGGACTTGTAAATCTCCGCCAGCATCAGGCTCAAGAGACCGAAACTAGCGTATGTCAGCGCAAACTCCCGGAGAAACCCAAAGTAGAGGCGTGACAGACCATCCCACGGAGTGATCCGCTCGTGTAGACACAGAACCGCCACTACCGTTCCGTAGTTCACCAAGCAATCAGTACCCACAGCTAGGAATGCGGCAACAACAGCGATTGGCCAGCCATCCCCACCGCTTACCACGACCCCAAAGACCGCAGTTGCAGCCATGACGCTTAGAGATGTTTGGGCACGGTTGAACAACGCTCGCACCAGAGGAATCTCACCGCGCAACTCTCGGGCGTCAACGTAGGCAACAAACGCGGTCGCCCCCGCAACTACCGGGCCGAACAGGTAGCCAACAGAGAGTAGAACGGGCATATCCAGGCCAAGCGCCTGACCAGACTCGAACGGCAGAGATGCAGCGCCGACTGCCGCTACGACGACTACCCATGCAGCCAGGCCCCAGCCCGCATCACGAAACCCGTCGCTTGAGGTAATCGCACCATAGGTCAGGATTGCAAGGTCAAGGAGAACGGTCCCCAGCACGAAGCCCCGAACAATGGGAGCCGTTCCAGGTGGGGGTCGACGGCGAACATCCCCTGCGCCGACGGCAGTCGTAGCAGACATATGACCTCCCTCCGCTCCAAGACCATCTTTGGGTGTTTGCGTTTCCGCGGTCAAGAACGACAAATCGAGCCCAGAGCTGGCGTTTGGTATCCACGGCGCCAATGCTCGGCCGTCGCCGTCCGCTATCGGCTCGGAACCGTAGGCTGGGAGCGTGAGCAAGATCCTCGTCGGCACGGCCAGCTGGACTGACCCGACCCTCGTGAAGGACGGGCACTTCTACCCGCCCGAGGTCAAGAGCGCCGAGGCTCGGCTGCGCTTCTACGCGACGCAGTTCCCGATCGTCGAGGTCGACTCCACCTACTACTTTCCACCCAGTGAGAAGAACGCCGTCCTGTGGATCGACAGGACGCCGAAGGACTTCACGTTCAACATCAAGGCCTACTCGCTGCTCACCAACCACCCGACCAAGCGCGAATCCCTCTACAAGGACCTACTCGAGGAGCTCCCCGACGAGCTCGACGACAAGAAGAACCTGTACCGGGAGAACCTCCCGGACGCCGCGGTGGATGAGGTCTGGCAGCGGTTCCACGACGCGCTCATGCCGCTCCACTCGTCGGGCAAGCTCGGAGCCGTGCTTTTCCAGTTCCCCCAGTGGTTCGTGATCGGGCGCAAGAACAAGGACTACATCCTCGAGTGCGCCGAGCGGCTGAAGGACTTCCGTCTGGCCATCGAGTTCCGGCACAAGACATGGCTCGAAGAACGCAACGCCGAGGAGACGCTCTCGTTCCTGCAGGAACACGACCTGCCACTCGTCTGCGTCGACATGCCGCAGGGGTTCGACTCGAGCATCCCGCCGATCGCGGCGGCGACGGCGAAGGATCTCGCGGTTGTGCGGTTCCACGGGCGTGACCGGGGGGCCTGGGCGAAGAAGAACGTCAGCGCGTCCGAGCGGTTCCGCTACGAGTACTCGGAGCAGGAGCTGGAGGAGTGGGTTCCGAGGATCCTCGATGTCTCGGATCAGGCGCGCGAAACCCACGTCCTGATGAACAACTGCTACCGGGACTTCGCGGTGAACAACGCGAGGCAGCTCGCGGACCTTCTGGAGGAGTAAGCCTTGGCCGGACTAGAGTCCGGCCCGACCCCGCGGGCACGCCCGCGTGGAAGGGAGGGTAGGCCGGGCCGGACGCTACTCCCTCCGGACCCGTTCCCGATGGGTTCCGGAGTACCTCATCGACTGTAACAGCGACGGCAAACTTGACCGGCGCCCGTGATTCGAGCCTCCAGGATCCCGCGCAATCGAGCGCGCCCGCCCATCCTCAAGAAGAGATCCTTGCTCCCTCCGATCAGGTTGCGTTCGGATCAGGCGAGGCCGAGGGCGGCGCGCCCGACGGCGACACGCTCGGCGTCGGCGTGGGGGTCGGCGTGAGCACGAGCTCCCCGAACTCCACCGAGACGGTTACCCGTTGGACAGTCAGACTCCCGGATTCGGGGAACTGCTCGATCACGTCGTACGCGATCAGTTCGGGATCCTCTCCTCGGGAGAAGTAGAGGACCTGCGCCGTGAACGGGATGTCGGCGAGATCCCGGAAGATGCCGGCGCCCGAGCCACCTGTGGTTCCGATCCGTAGGTAGAGCGTGCCGTTCTCGACCGATGCGACCGTGTCGTGGAAGTGTCCCGAGATCACCAGCGGCACCAGACCGGCGACCGCCTCGGCCATGCGGTCGTCGTGCACGGCGACCACATCTACCGGCTCCGCCGACGCCTCGAGACCGGCGGCGATCACCGGCCCGGCCGAGCGCGCCAACGCAGCGAAGTCCTCGGCGTCCACCGGCGCGCCGCGGGCGGGCGTGAACGCCGGATGCCCCAGACCGTAGACCGTCACCCCTTCGATCGTGCGCGCTCGCCCGTCGAGGACGATCGCGTTCGGCTGGTCCGCCACCGCCTCCTGGAGCGCGATCGAGTCGTGGCTGCCCCGGACGAACACGTAGGGCCGTCCGAAGCCGGGGATCTGCGACGTGATCAGGTTCTCGACCGGCGTGCCGAACGACGTGATGTCACCTGTATCGATCACGAAGTCGACGTCGAACCCACGCGCGACGTCCTGCGCGAAGTCCATGCCGAGCGGAGACGCGTGGATGTCCGAGATATGGAGCACGCGGATCGCATCGTCGGCCAGAGGCGTCGCCTGCAACGTCGTGTAGGCACGGACCGCCCCGTCGACGATCTGCTCGAGCCCGGCCCGCAGGTCCTCGACACGGTCGGTCGCCTCGCGCGCTGGCCCGATCAGCTGCGGTGCGAGCGCGAGCGACCCCGAGTACGTCGGCTCCGCGAAGGCCGCCGGTTGGAACGTCGCCAGGAGGAGAACCTCACACAGCACCACACCGAGGAGAGCGGCGATCGCCCCGGCCGACACCAGGTGCCACCGCCTCCGGTACACGAGCCCCGCGAACGCAGCGCCTCCGAGGGTGCCGACGACGAGGACCCGCCACGCCATCGTCCGAACCCGATCTTGTGCATCGCGTTCGACATCGCTCACGAGCCCGTCGATGCCCTCGTCGTTCACGACGTCCGTGAGCCGCTGAACCCCGACATCCCTCAGCGTGGCCGACACATGCAGCGGAGACAGGTGCGTGTCCGCGGTGAGGTCGCCGAACGGCGGCAGCCCGAGCACGGTCTCCCCGCGGCCGAACCCAACGTCGAGCTCCACCCGGAACGGCCCGAGAGGAACGGTGTCGCGCGCGAGGAGCGCCATGCCGAGCCACGAGCCCAGGAACCCGACGACGCACGCGAGGAGCACGGTCGCAGCCTTCCGAGCGCGATGCGACGGTTCGGGTTCGGTCGGCCGGTCGACGCGATCGCCCACGTCCCCACTGTCGCAGACCGTGGCCGAACGGCCTTCCGATCCGCCTGCGGGTACCCTCGGAGCATGTTCGGCCGCGGGTTCCGTATCGCGACGATCAGGGGGGTCCCCGTCAACGTCGACTCTTCCTGGATCTGGATCGCCGTGCTGCTCGTCGCGACGTTCTGGGCTCAGCTCGACCGAGACTTCCCCAACCTGGCCGCGGCCGAGACCGTCGGCTTCGCCCTGTTCGGGGCGCTCGTGTTCTTCGGCTCGGTGTTCCTGCACGAGGCCGCCCACGCGGTGACGGCCCGCGCCAACGGGATCGAGGTCCACGGCATCACGCTCGTGTTCTTCGGAGGGTTCACGGCGGCCAGGGCCGACGAGAAGGGTCCCGGACCGGCCTTCGCGATCGCGGCGCTGGGACCGGGCACGAGCCTCGCGCTCGCGGGCGTGTTCTGGATCCTCTCGCGACTGATGGAGACCACGACCGGTCCGCTCCCCGGGCTGTTCAGCTACGTGAGCGCGGTCAACCTGTTCATGGCGGTCTTCAATGCGCTGCCCGGGCTGCCGCTCGATGGCGGCCGCATGCTGCAATCGGTCGTGTGGCGCGTGACCGGCGACCAGCAGAAGGCGACGCGCATCGCCGCGCGTGCCGGTCTCGTGGTGGGCGGGATCGTGATCGCCTTGGCGATCTTCGCGCTCACCCGGCAGCAGCTCTTCGAGGCCGTATGGGGTGGCATCATCGGGATGTTCATCTTCCGCGGCGCCCAGGCCTCCGAGCAGCGCATCGGCATCGACGATCGCCTCGCGTCCGCGACCGTCGCCGATGCGATGGATCCCCCACCGCCCGCGGTCCCGGCGGATCTCTCGCTGTCGCAGACGCTCGACCGGTTCCTGCGGGGCCACGAGGAAGAGGCGTTCCCGGTCCTCGAGGACGGGAACGTGATCGGGATGATCTCGTTCAGCTCGGCGCGCGAGCTGGGGATGCGCGATCCGCTTCGGCCCGCGCGAGACGCGGTCATCCCGCTCGAGCACGTCCTGATCGCGCACCCCGACGAGCGGCTCGACGAGGTCTCGGCGCGGCTGGGCACCGAACGCGCGGCGCTGGTGCTCCGGGACGGGCAGCTCGTGGGCGCCATCAGCGGCTCCGGCGTCTACCGATGGGCGGCGCGCGCTCGCTGACCGTCGTTCCCGGCGGGCGTGTCCGAGCACGGCGGTAGCATCGCCTCGATGGCCCCCTTCGATCCCGACCCCCGGCAGGGGGAGATCCTCGAGCACACCGACGGCGCGATGCTCGTCACGGGCGGTTCGGGGACGGGCAAGACCGCCGTCCTCCAGGAGCGTTTCGCGCACCTCGTCGAAGCCGGCGCCGATCCCGAACGCATCGCGTTGATCGTCCGATCGCGGCGCGCGCGGGACGAGGCCCGCCGCCTCCTGCTCGAACGCCTCCCGGTGGCCCTGCCCACGCTGACCGTCGTCACGATCCACGGCCTCGCGTTCCACGTCGTCGGCGAGCGCTTCGAGCAGCTCGGATACGGCGCGCCGCCCACGGTCCTTTCGGCGTCCGAGCAGTTCGCTCGGGTGCGTGAGCTGCTCGCCGATCAAGATCTCACCCGATGGCCGACGTACGGACCCCTCCTGCCGTTGCGCGGATTCGCCGACGAGGTCCGGCAATTCGTGATCCGAGCCCAGGAGGCCCTCCTCTCTCCTGACGACATCGAGCACCGGGTTGCCGAACGAGGCCTTGCCGGTTGGAACGAGCTCGCCGCGTTCCTCCGTGAATACCTCTCCGTGCTGGGAAACAAGGAGCCGGCCGAGATCGACTTTGCCGGACTGGTGGGGCAAGCCGCGAACGCGGCCCGTGCCGGAGATCCACCGTTCGACCACGTGATGGTCGACGACTACCAGGACACGACCTTCGCGGCCGAACGCTTCCTCGCCGAGCTTCGGCCTCGGAGCTTCGTCGCCGCCGGCGATCTGGGGGCGCACCTGTTTTCGTTCCAGGGGACGACCGATGAGCCGCTCCGCCGCTTCGCCGAACGCCACCCCGGCGCCGCCCTGGTCGAGCTCGAGACCCGCCACCGCCCCGATCCGGCCCAGGTCGAGGCCTGGAGGGCGGGACACGTCTCGGAGCAGCACGCGACGGTGGCGCGCGAGCTTCGGCGGCTCCACGTCGACGACGGCGTCCCGTGGCGCGACCTCGCGGTGGTCGTGCGGCGCCGCGGGCCTCACGTAGCAGGACTCCTTCGAGCGCTCGACGACGCACACGTCCCGCGGAGGATCGCCGACGCGGGTTCGCCGGCGACCGTTCCCGCCACCCGGCCGTTGGTCCTCGGCCTGCGTTGGCTCGTGGCCGGCCGGCAGGAGCGCGACGCGCTGGTCGAACCGATCCTGACCTCCGAGCTCGGGCGTCTGTCGCCGGCATCGGTCCGAACGCTGCTCCGACTCGCGCGCGCACATGGACGCCCGCCGCGGGACGCGGTCGCGATGCATGAGTTCGCCGACCCCGATGACTCGGAGGCCTTGACGCAGCTCGCCGGCATCCTCTCGCGGGCCGAAGCCGTCGCAGCGTCGGTCCTCGACGCCTTCCGCGTCCTCTGGCTCGAGCTGCCGTTCGCGGCCGACCTGGTGTCGAGAGCCGAGCGCGACCATCACGCGCTCGTCGACCTCGACGCCGTGGTCGAGCTCTCGAACGCCGTCGCCGCGGCGGGCGCCACCGCCGACCCGTCGACCGAAGCCTTCCTGCTGTCGCTCGATGCGTCGGAGGGGGCGCCGAGCCTCGCAGCCGCCGAGGCCGACCACGACGAGGTCTACGTGCTGACCGCGCACGCGACCGCCGGTCGCGAGTTCGATACCGTGATCGTCCTCGACGCGCTCGAGGGCGACTTCCCGAGCCTGTCCCGGCCCGAGCCGATGTTCGATCTCGGTGCGCTCGACGGCGTCGTCGCTCGCTCCGAGATCAACCGCCGGCGCCTGGCCGATGAACGGCGTCTGTTCGCGATGGTCCGCTCGCGCGCGCGCCGGCGCGTCGTCCTCACCGCGACCGATCCGCACGGCGACGAGTCCTCCGTGACGCTCACCTCGCGGTTCGTCGAGGAGCTGGGGCTCCGGTGGCGCGACGTCCCGGGGACCCCGTTCGACGAGCCCGTGTCGACGTTCGAGGCGGCGTCGGCGTGGCGGCGCACGCTCGGCGATCACCGCGCACCGGCATCCGAACGCCTGTCGTGCCTCGACGCGCTCCTGGCGCTCGGCGACGACCCGCGCGGGTGGTGGTTCCAGCGGGACTGGACGGATCTGTCGGCCGCCGCCGAGGACGCGCTCGTGCTCTCGTACTCGCGCCTGTCCACGCTCGAGAACTGCGAGCTGCAGTTCGTGCTCTCGAGCGAGCTCGGGCTCGATCCCGGAGGGGGCTACCAGGCGTGGGTGGGCAAGCTCGTGCACTCGATCATCGAGGGGTGCGAGCGCGGGACGATCGAGCGGACACGGGAAGCGTTCGAGCGGGTCCTCGACGAGCGGTGGGAGAAGACACGGTTCCCCTCCTACGCGATCTCCGAGGCCGAGCGCGCGAACGCGAAAGCGGTCCTGATCCGCAACTGGTTCGCCAGGTACGCGGAGCCGCCCGCGACGGCGACCGAGCGCGGGTTCGCGTTCGAGTTCGGGGGCGCGAGGATCCGGGGCAAGATCGACCGGATCGGACCGGTGCCCGACGGCGGCACGCGCATCACGGACTACAAGACCGGGCGTTCGGACAGCGCGCCGAAGCCCGCCGAGAGCCTCCAGCTCGGCATCTACTACCTCGCGGTGAACGAGGACGACGACCTTGCCGAGCACCGCCCGGTGCAGGCGGTCGAGCTCGCTTTCCTCGGCGGCACGAAGGCCGACCCTTCGCTCGACGTGAAGGAGTGGTCGGTCTCCGATGACGTCGAGGAGGACTACAAGGAGCGGATGCGGGAACGGCTCGGCGGGCTGATCGACCGCATCCACGAGCTGAACGAGGAACGCCGGTACCTCGCGAACACCAAGGCGAGCTGCTTCTTCTGCCGCTTCCAGACGCTCTGCACCCGGTACCCCCAGGGCGGCGCCGTGTTCCCGATCCAGGTTGGGGTGGCGACGCCGGCCGAGACCGCGGCGGGCTCATGAGCGAGCGGTACCCGAAACCGATCGTCGATTTCCTCAAGGGCGAGCCGACGCCCGAGCAGTGGACGGCGATCTCGTGGCCGCTCGAGCCGTCCGTCGTGGTCGCGGGCGCCGGGTCCGGGAAGACCTCGGTGATGGCTGCGCGCGTGATCTACCTCGCGATGGTCGCCACGGGCGCGTGGCCCGCCGAGCACGAGGGCGTGATGCCGGGCAACGTGTACTGCCTCACGTTCACGAACAAGGCGACCGAGAACCTGATCCTGAAGATGCGCCGGGCGCTCCGCACCCTCGACCTGGACGAGGGCGAGGAGCCGGAGATCTCCAACTACCACGCGTTCGCGGCCCAGGTGCTCGAACGCCACGGGATGCTGATCGGGCTCGAACCCGGCCAACGAGTGCTCAGCCAGGCGCAGCGCGCGCAGATCGCGGCGCGGGTGCTGGACCGGATGACGTTCGAGACGCTCCACACCCGGTGGCAGCCCGCCATCGTCGGTTACATCCTCGGGCTCGACGAGCAGCTCCAGAACCACCTCGTCGAGCCCGAGACGGTGGTCGAGCACGTCGAGGGCAAGCTCGACGTGCTCCGCAAGGCGCGGTCCGCGGAGCCGCTCCTTGCCGCCGAGGAGCGGATCGAGATCGCCCGCGCCGTCCGGGTGTTCCGCGACATCAAGGCCGAGCTCGGCGTGATCGACTTCGGCGACCAGATCGCGCACGCGGTCCGCATCGCGTCGGAGTTCCCGGACGTGGGCCGGGCATACCGAGACCGGTTCGGCGCCGTGTTGCTCGACGAGTACCAGGATACGAACCACGCACAGGCGGTGCTGATGCGCGCCGTGTTCGGGGACGGTCACCCGGTGACGGCCGTCGGCGACCCCGATCAGAACATCTACGCGTGGCGCGGCGCGAGCCTGTGGAACCTGCTGCACTTCCGCAAGGAGTTCCCGCTCTCCGACGGATCCGAGTCCGCGCAGCTCCCGCTGTACACCAACTTCCGCTCGGGCGCCCGGATCCTGGAGGCGGCCGACAAGGTGATCGACGCGCTGCCCGCGAACCAGCGTCCCGATCCGGACAAGCTCCTGCGCCCGTGGGAACGCAACGGAGACGGACGCGTCGAGGTCGCCCGGTACGAACACGAGGTGGCGGAGGCCGAGGGTGTCGCCGAACGCGCGCACACGCTCCACGCGAACGGAGTCGCGTGGCGGGACATGGCGGTCCTGTGCCGGACGCACCGGCTCTTCGAGGCGTTGCAGCTCGCGTTCGGCGCGATGGAGGTGCCCGCCGAGTTCGTGAACCTCGCCGGGCTGATCCACCTCCCCGAGATCGTCGAGGTGCTCGCGTACGCGCGGGCCACCGAGGACCCGAAAGACGGTGTGGCGCTCGCGCGGATCCTGACGGGCCCGAGATATCGGGTTGGTTTGCGAGACCTCAGCGCACTGGCAGGATGGTCACGGGAAGCAGGTAACGACCTACGTAAGGTCCTCTCGACCCTGACGTTCGATGAAGACGACGACCTCTTCGAAGATCACCCCTTCCTCATGGCAGAAGCCTTGGAGGATCTCGATGGGGTAAAGGGGCTGACCGAGGAAGGCCACGCTCGCCTCGCGGAGTTCCGAGACGAGCTCGACGAGCTCCGCGTGGCGGCGCGCCGTCCCGTCGGGGAGTTCCTGGCCGAGATCATCCGCCGGACCGGCCTGCTCGCCGAGCTCGACTCCACCGCGGACCGGCCGATGGCACTCGCGAGACGTCGGAACCTCGCCGCGTTCCTCGAGCAGGTGCACGCGTTCCAACCGGTCGACGGCGAGCTCACGCTCCGCGCGTTCCTCGACCACATCGACTCGATCGACGACGACCGCGACTGGAACCCGGTGCAGCCGAGCGACGACGACTCGGTGAAGGTGATGACGGTGCACGCGGCCAAGGGGCTCGAGTTCGAGGTGGTGTTCGTCCCGGGTCTGGCGAACGGACTGTTCCCCGACACGCGGGTCCAGCAGAACCCGGCGCGCAAGGGAAGCTCGCTCGACGTCGAGCTCCGGCGAGACCGCGATCTCCTGCCGCGCTTCGACGACAACATGAAGGCGTTCACCGACGCGCTCCGCGAGCAGGAGGTGGCCGAGGAACGCCGCACGTGCTACGTGGCGCTCACACGCGCGAAGCAGCACCTGTTCGTCTCGTCGGCGAACTGGTACGGCGAGAACCTGATGGCCAAGGGCATCGGGCGGTTCCTGGTCGAGCTCCTGAAGTGGGCGAGGCAGGGCGGCGGCGTGAGCTGGCCCCCCGAAGATCCCGACGCCGATGGCGAGGCGAGCCAGACCAACCCGCTCGAGGGATACCGACAGCGGTTCGTCCAGCCGTGGCCCGGACCGGCGCGGCCGGACGATCGCGACGAGCTGTTCGCCGACGGCTGGCGGCGGGCGGCGCTCGTGGCACAGGAGGAAGGAGGCCTGCCGGCGACGTTCCTGGCTGATCTGTCGCCGGAAGAGCGGGCCTCGTTCGAGGAGACGTCGGCGACGCGCCGTACGCTGGCCGAGCATCTTCGAGCGCAGGAGGCGGAGGTGGACGAACGACCCGCACGTCCGTCCACCGTGTCGGTGGGCAGGCTGACCGACTACGCGCGGTGCCCCAAGCTCTACTACTGGTCCGCGGTCCGCCCGCTCCCCCGGTTCGCCGGACCGAGCGCTCGGATCGGCACCGAGATCCACCGGTGGATCGAGATGAAGTCGCGCGGGCAGGCCACGTTGCTCGAGGTCGACGACGAACCGGACGTGACCCTCGAGGAGCTCGCGGGAGCCCCCGGCCGCCATGAGGATCTCCGGAAAGCCTTCGTGCAGAGCCGGTTCGGCGAGATGGTCCCGCTGTTCGCCGAGCGACCGTTCCTCCTGCCGATCGAGGGCATCGCGATCAAGGGCAGGATCGATGCGATCTACGGCGTGCCGGACGGACCGTGGGAGGTTGTCGACTGGAAGACCGGGCAGCTGCCGCACGCCGACGATCCGCTGGCGGGGGTGCAGCTCGATCTGTACGCCCTCGCGTGCATCGAGGTCTGGCGCAAGACCCCGGAGGACCTGAAGCTGACGTACTTCTACCTCCGGACGGGTGAGGAACGTTCGCACACGGTCGACGACGTCGACGGCGTCCGCGAACGCATCCGGATGTGGCTCCGTGGGATCGGGGCGGCGGCCTTCGAGCCGACGCCGGGACCCCATTGCCGCTTCTGCGACTTCCGGCCGTTCTGCGACGCCGGCAAGGGCTGGGTCGACGCGAACCCGTAGCTCAGGACGAGGCCAGCCGCTCGACCTCCTCGTCGAACGACCGGTACGAGGCGGCCGGATCCCAGCCGCCGACGATCTCGGGCGCGACGAACCGAACCCGCAGCCCGAGGCCCTCGCCCCGCTGGACCAGCGCGGCTCGGAACCACCCGAACGACCCGGGTTCGAGCAGGGACTCGCCGTGGGTGCCCGGGCCGCGGAGCGACGGATCGTCGACCACGACGGGTGTCGGTCGCAGGAGCGCCTCCAACCCCTGCATCGACCGATCGATCACCTCGAGGGTCGCGCGGCCGTGCGACCAGGTCGCGACCGCCACGAGCTTCTCGGGAACGTCGGCTCGGTACAGCTCGGCGCGCATGCGCTCAGCCGGTGGCGGGGCGCTCGAGCCTTCGGAGCAGCCCGGCGGCGTGCTTCAGCAACCCCACCGTCACGTGCGGCTCCGAACGCAGCAGCTTCGCGAAGTCCTGACGCGAGAGCGCGAGCGCCGTCAGGTTGGTCTCGGCCACTACCGTCGCCGTCCGCGGACCGCCGTCCATCAGGGAGATCTCGCCGAAGAAATCGCCGGGGATCAGCCGTGACAGCGTTCGACCGTTGCGATCCCTGACCTTCGCCTCCCCCTCGACGATCACGTAGAACGCGTCACCGGGCTCGCCCTCGCGGACGATGACTGCCCCCTCCATGAACCGTTGCTCGTCCATCTTGTCCGCGAGGTGCTTCAGGAAACGCGACGGCACGCCGTTGAACAGCGGCACCTGACCGAGGGCGTCTCGAGCACGTGCGGTCACGTTCGGTTCCCCTCTCCCGTCGGACATCGAGGACGGTGGTTCGGGAGCGCAGCCTACCCCGACCGTCGCCACGGTGTCGAAACCGCGGCGAGGCGTGGGGCGGTCGTGTCGGCGGCTCGCGCTAGGGTCGCGCCGTGAGGGTCGCGCTCGACCAAACGGAGGGCGGCGTGACCCGCCGGATCCCCCACGGCGTGGTCATCGTGCGGCAGGGGGAGGCCGTGACGTGCCTGTTCCTCGTGACCGCCGGCGCCGTCCGGCTCTCGTCGGTCACGCCCTCCGGACGGGAGCTCGTCGTCGGGCTCCTGTGCCGGGGGTGACCTGTTCGGCGAGTCCGCGCTGCTCGGCCACCCCTCGCAGGTGCACGCCCAGGCCGTGGGACCGACCATCGTGCTCGCCCTCCCGATCTCGTCGCTCCGAGCGATCCTCGAACGGAACCCGGAGACGGCCGAGCAGCTGCTCCGCCTGATCGCCGCCCGCCTGCATCGGACGTCCGTCGCGCTCGAGGACGCACTGGTGGCGGATGTCCCGACGCGCGTGGCCGGTCGACTGCGAGAACTCGCGACCGACCACGGCGTCCCGGGCCCCGCGGGCGTTCGGCTGCGGGTCCCGATCACCCAGGACGAGCTGGCGCGGATGGTGGGAGCGTCGCGCGAGGCCGTGAACCGGTCCGTGGGAGCCCTGACAGCTAGAGGTCTGCTCCGCACCGAGGGACGAACCGTCGTGATCAGGGATCCCGAGGAGCTACTGCGAGACGCCCGCCGCGCTTGACACCGGGACGGTTACCGGGTTGAGCTGCCAGGCATGGACGAGTACGGGCCTTCCACCTACGGCGACCGCATCGCGGAGGTGTACGACGAGTGGTTCCCGGAGTCCTCACGCGCGGGCGAGGTGGACGCAGCGGTCTTGTTCCTGCGCGAGCTCGCGGCCGCAGGCCCCGCGCTTGAGCTCGGCATCGGAACCGGACGTGTGCCCGTGCCGCTGCATCGCGAGGGCGTCGAGCTCCACAGGATCGACGCGTCGGAGGCCATGCTCGCCAGGCTCCGAACCAAGGAGGGCGCCGCGAGCATCGCGACGTCCGTCGCGGACTTCCGTGACTTCGAGCTCGAGCCGCGATTCACGCTCGCCTACGTCGTGTTCAACACACTCTTCGCGCTGCGGACCCAGGACGATCAGGTCATGTGTTTCCAGGCGGTGGCGAGGCATCTGACCCCCGATGGGGTCTTCGTGGTCGAGGCATTCGTGCCGGACGTGTCCAGGTTCGACCGCGGTCAGCGTGTCTCGGCGCTCGAAGCGGGTCTCGACGAGGTCAGGCTCGAGGTCTCCACCCATGATGCGATCGCGCAGCGCACCGAGAGCCACCATGTCGTCATCAGCGAGAGAGGGATCCGCCTGTACCCGGTCAGGATCCGCTACGCCCCGGTCGCGGAGCTCGATCTCATGGCGCGGCTCGCGGGCTTGCGCCTTCGCGAGCGATGGGCCGACTGGGATCGGTCCAAGCTCGCGAGCACGAGCCAGAAGCACATCTCCGTCTGGGAGCTCGATCGCTAGCACTACTCCTGCAGGACGGCGACCGTGCACGAGCCGCACAGCCGGACCCGTCCGCGGACGGGACGGCCGCAGCGCTCGCACGATCTCGGCTCGATCTTGGACCAGCGGACGACCCCGGCCTTCGGGCGCTTGTCCGCGCGGCCCTCCACCTCGAGCTTCAACAGATGCGCCAAGACCGAACGTGCGGCCAGCTCGTGTACCTCCGGAGGATGGTCCGCGTAGATCTCGGCGACCAGCTCCTCCGCCGAGCGCCATCCGTCGCCGAGCGCCGCCAGCACCTGGTCCTCACGCATCGCGCGATGCTCCAGGTACTCGTCGAGCTTGGCGACCGCCCGCAGGACGACCGGCCCGTGGCCCGGATAGATCGTCCGCGGCAAGAGCTCGCGGAGGCGGCGCAACGTTCTGAGGTAGGCGGCGAGATCCCCTTCGGGGGGATCGATCACGCTGGTTCCCCTGCCGAGCACGGCGTCGCCCGTGAACAACGACCCCGACCGCGCCTCGTGGAACGTCAGGTGGTCCGGCGTGTGGCCGGGCGCCGCCACCACGGACAGGGTGGTCTGCCCGGCGGAGACGAGGTCGCCGTCGCGGATCCGTTCCATCCCCTCGGCGGGTCGAGCCGCGTAGACCGGGGCACCGGTCACCTCGGCGAGCGGGAGCGCGCCCGGCGCGTGGTCCGGGTGATCATGGGTGATCGCGATCGCGCCGACCGCCCCGGCGGTCCTCGCGACCTCGTGCAGGTGTCCCGCGTGGTCCGGGCCGGGGTCGATCACGATCGCGGGCGCCTCGCCGACGATCCACGTGTTGGTGCCCTCGAGCTCGCGCACGCCGGCGTTCGGCGCGAGGACGCGGATCACGCGCATCGCCCTCAGTCCTGCCAGAACGTCGACCGAGGGAGCCGTTCGAGCTCGTCGTCGTCGGGCTCGCGCGTCCGGATCCGGAGCTCGAACAGGTCGTCGACCGACCCGCAACCGGAGATCTCGCTCACGGTGAAGAAGGTGGGCCAGTACAGGCGTCTGCGGCCTTCGGCCCAGTCCTCCAGCAGTAGGCGTGGCGAGATCCACCAGGCATCCGCCGTCTCCCCACCATCGGGACGCGGCTCCAGCCCCGCGGGTGCGCGGACCGCGAAGTAGCGCGCATCGAAGCGCACCGGGACGGCAGGGGGAGCGACCCAGTGCGCGATCTCCGCGAGCTGCCCGGTCGACGGAGGGGCGGCGTCCACCGCCTCGGTCGTCCCACCCGCAACCAACCCGTCCTCCGTGAGGACGAGCGAGACCTCCTCGACGAGCTCGCGGACGGCGCACGCACGCCGGGCCTCCTCGGGCGTTCCGAACCACCGCCGCGCGAGCTCGCGATCCTCGGCGTCGGTCGAGCCGCCGGGGAAGGCCACGTACCCGGGCAGGAACCGGCTCGAAGCGCCCCGCTCGAGCACGAGCACCTCGAGCCCGTCGTCTCCGTCGCGCGCGACGACCGCCGACGCGGCCTCACGGATCTCCTCGTCCACGGAGGGCATCCTCGCACGCACCTGCGGCACCGACATCTCCGAGCGATCGGCGGCGCCCACGAGGTCACCTAGGCTTGGCGGTGTGAGCGGACAGACGGCCGAGCGCGTTCGCGCGGCGATCGAGGACCACGGACCGATCGGGTTCGACGAGTACATGGAGCTCACGCTGTACGGTCCCGGGGGGTTCTTCGACGTTCCGCCGGTGGGTCCCGGCGGTCATTTCGTGACCAGCCCGCACGTGCACCCGTTCGTCTTCGCGCACTGCCTGCGCGACGCGATGCTCGACGCTTGGTTCGCGCTGGGCGAGATCGAGCCGCTCCCGGTCGTCGAGCTCGGGGCCGGGGACGGGACGCTCGCCGGGTCGCTCGTCGAGGCCTTCGCCGAGCTCCCCGAGCCGGCGATCTCGTACACGGGCGTGGAGATCGGTGCCGCAGCGCGGAACGCTCTCGGCGCCCGAGGCCTGGCGACGGCGTCGCGGCTCTCCGAGTTGGAGCCGTTCGACGGCGTGGCCTTCGCGAACGAGCTCCTCGACAACCTCCCGTTCCTCCCCGTCCGCGCGCGCCCCGACGGCCCGATGGAGGTCCGCGTGGGTCTGAACGACGACCTCTTCGTCGAGGTCGAGGTGCCGTGGTCGAACGCGTCGATCGAACCACCGTCGCTGCGACCCGGCGAGGAGACGACCGTACCGCTGGGTGGGTTCGCGTTGCTCGAGGAGCTCGCCCTCGTTCTTCGTCGGGGCTACGTCCTGTTGATCGACTACGGCAGCGTGAGCGGTCCGGCGGGGCCGGTCCACGGGTACCGCGAACATCGGGAGGTGGCCGACGTGCTCGCGGAGCCCGGCGGAACCGACGTCACGGCCGGCGTCGACGTCTCGATGATCGCCGAGCGCGCGAGGGGCATCGGGCTCCGGCCGTTCGAACCCGTGACGCAGGCAAGGGCGCTCGGCTCGCTCGGATACGACCGCTGGGAGCGAACGATGCGCGAACAGCAGTCGCGGCTGCAGGAGGCGGGGCGAGGATCCGAAGCTGTTCGCATCTGGGGATCGCGGAGCCGGGCGAGCCTGCTCGCCGAACCGTCGGGGTTCGGAGGGTTCTGGTGGCTCGTCCTCGCGACCGAGGGGCTGCCCGAACCCCCATGGCTACTGCGCGCGCGTGCCCCAGCGGATCGACCGGAGGTGGGATAGGTTCGACCCTGGATGCGCGCTCAACCCCCGGCATCGAGCCTTCGGCTCATCGTGATCGCGGCCACCGCCGCCGCGATAATCCTTTCCGCCTGCACCGCGGCGGACCACCCACCGTCCTCCGATCGAGCGCGTGCGGAGGAACCGAGCGAGGAGGGCCTGGCCGAGGAGCTCGAAGAGCAGGAACAGCTCGCCGACGACCGCCTCGACGCGCTCGAGGCCGCGACCGCGGCGGGGACGGTCGGGATCGTGGAAGCCGTTCGGCGAGTCCCGGCGCCCGGGTGGGCCGGCGAGAGGGTCGTGCACCGCACCGGCGACGACTGGGAGCCGGCCGTCGCCACCGACCCCGAGGCGCCGTTCGTCTACATCCTCCACAACCGCTACGGCGGTGAGGACGCGTGCGCCAGCCACTGCCCCGACCCCGCGATGATCCTCCACGTCTCCAAGGACGGCGGGAAGACGTGGCGCCCCGAAAGCTTCCTCTGCACGTGCAAGGGCTGGAAGGCGCAGCACGACCCGTTGATCGAGGTCGTCCCCGACACCGGCGACGTGGTCGCGGTGTGGATGAACCAGTTCAAGATCCACTTCTCGCGTTCGACCGATCACGGCAGGACGTGGTCCAAACCGGTCCTCGTCCACCCCGACGTGCGGTGGGGCGACAAACCGAACATGGCGGTGAGCGCCGACGGGCAGGACGTGTACGTGCAGTTCAACGGGCCGACCGGCGGCGACGCGTACTCGTCGATGTCGCACGACGGCGGCGCCACGTGGTCGACCGAGCAGCTCACGCTCAGCGACCGGTACTACTTCGACTACGGGGGGGCCGTGCTCCCGGACGGACGCGTGGTGTTCGCGCAGATCAGCTTCTCCTACACGGGGCCCGGCGGCGAGGCCGAGGGCATGCACATGATCCACGTGTTCACGTCCGACGACGAAGGCGCCACCTGGTCCGAGCTCGTGCTCGACCGCCTCGAGCTCGGCCGTGAGTGCACCTCGCGTTCGTGCTTCCGCGACTACTACGACAGCGGACCCGCGCTCGCGGCCGACCAGGACGGCGACCTCGTGATCGTCTACAACGGAGCGAGCGAGCCGTTCGGGCCCCAGGCGGTCTTCGCTCGCTCGTCGCAGGACGGCGGGCTCACCTGGACCGATCGCGTGCAGCTGTCGAAGGACGGCGTCAACTCCACCTTCCCGGCGCTCGCCGGCGAGGGCGACGACGGCGCACGGCTGTGGTTCATGGCGCAACGCAACGCCCGGTGGCAGGTCTGGTACCGGACGACGAGCGATCTGGGGGCGACCTGGAGCGCGCGCGAGAAGATCTCGGACGCGACATCGGGGACCGTCTACAAGCACCCGAACGGCTTCGATGAGGCGTACGGCGACTACGGCGAGATCGCGATCACCAGCACCGGTGACACCGTCGCGGTCTGGGGCGAGGGGAAGAGCTTCTACGGGCCGGGCGGCGTGTGGTTCAACCGCCAGCGGTAGCTAGCGGTCGATGTCGCCGACCACGAAGAAGATCGAACCGAGGAGCGCGATCAGGTCCGGGACCAGCGTGCCCGGCAGCATCGCCGGAAGCACCGAGATGTTCGAGAACGACGGGGTCCGCATCTTGAGCCGATACGGCTCCTTCTTCCCGTCCCCGACGACGTAGTAGCCCATCATGCCGAGCGGGTTCTCGGTGCGCACGTACGTCTCGCCCTCGAGCGAGAGCTTCTTCGGGAGCTTGCCAGCGATGTAGTCGCCCGCCGGCAGCTTCTCCATGCACTGCTCGATGATCCTGCACGATTCGTGCATACGCTGGACGAGCACCCACAGTCGATCGTACGAATCCCCGTTCCGAC
>Ga0209843_1000006_pt1 | contig 23900 bp, 26 predicted proteins | sample GWRWS1_20_30_FD_187222 | JGI IMG/M metagenome (GOLD analysis project Ga0209843, IMG submission 187222) | Riverbed sediment microbial communities from areas with vegetation nearby in Columbia River, Washington, USA - GW-RW S1_20_30 (SPAdes)... | ecosystem: Environmental > Aquatic > Freshwater >... | reverse complement strand
GTGCGGCTGCGGGTGTGGCGCGACGGCGGCTGGGCCAAGGCGGCGGTGGTCGACCGGGGCAGGGGCATCCCCCGCGAGGAGCTGGACCGGATCTTCGAGAAGTTCCACCGGGTCGAGGACCCGATGACGATGACCACCGGCGGGACCGGCCTCGGGCTGTACATCGCCAGGGAGCTGACCAGGGCGATGGGCGGCGAGATCGAGGCGGCCAGCGCGCCCCGCCGCGGCTCGACCTTCACCGTCCGCCTGCCGTTGGCCACCGCCCACGAGCCGCCGGGGCCGCCGCCCGCCGCCCTCCCGGAGCGGGAGCGGACCGACACCGACGAGCTCGGCACCCCCGGCCCGAAACGGACCCGAGCCACGGATCCCCTCGTGCGTTCGTCCTGACCTGCCGGCTGGGCCGTCGTCAGCTACCGGCGAGCCGGCTGAGGCCGGTGGAGGCCACCTGCTGCAGGCATTCGAGCTGGGCGACCAGCACGGTGACGCCCCTGGCCGACAGCCGGTAGGGGCGGCGGCGGTCGTCGGCCGGCAGGGCCTCGATCAGGCCCTGGTGCTGGAGCCGGGCCAGCGCGCCGTAGAGGGTGCCGGGGCCGAGGGTGACGCCGGAGAAGCGCTGGATGTCCTTGGTCATGGCGTAGCCGTGCTTGGGACCGTCGGCAAGGCTCGACATGACCAGCAACGACGGATCCGAGAACCGCCCGTGGTCGTCGAGGTCGCCGAGCGCCATGCTGCTGCCCCTCCCCCGTGGGACGCTGCTCTCAAGTGTCGGGTGGCGAACTGTTGCGGTCAAGTCAAGCGGGCGGCCGCAGCCGCGTGGCCAGGCGGGGCGCGAACCCTGCTACCGTTCGTCTGCGTGGCGTCGACGTCTCGAGGCGAGGTACCGCGATGAGAAGGGGAATGCGCCGCCGGTTGGGTCAGGTCGCCATGGTCATGGTGGCGCTGCCGCTGGTCGGCTGGCTGCTCGAGGAGGCCGCCAAGCGGGCCGAGACGCGCAAGAGCGACTCGGCGAGTGGCCGCTGGCTGCGCCAGGGGTCGGAGTGGGCGCACCGCTTCGGCCGCGGCCCCCTCTCCTCCCGGCTGCGAACCCGCCGCTGAGCGGGATGGCGGTCGCGGAGCGCGCCCGGCTGGGAACCTTCGGCTGGCGGCGCCTGGCGGTGGTGGCCGCCCTCGCCGACGTGGTGGTGTTCCTGGCCTACGGGCTCGGCCGCGGCGACCGGGAGGCGCTGGGCTTCGCCGTGGTGATGCTGGCGGGCGCCGCGCTGCTGTGGGCCCGCCCCGGGGCGCTCAGCCTGCTGCTGCTCGGGGCGCTGTTCGTCAACGTCGAGCTGTGGATGTTCCCCGCCGCCAACGGCAACGCCGCCAACCGGGTCGGGCTCGTCGACCTGCTGATCCCGGCGTCGCTGGTGGCCTTCTCCCTGGCCGGCCTCATCGGGGTCGCCGGCGCCGGCCTCCACCGCCGCGACCCCGACGCCGGCGACGGCGCCGCCGGTACCGCCGGGATCCTGGCGGTGGTGTTCGTCGCCACCAGCCTTGCCCTGGTGGGGGTGATGACCCCGGCGCGGTCGCAGGAGGTCCCCCCGGGCGCGCTGCTGGTCGAGACCCGCAACGTCGCCTTCGACCCCACCGCGCTGACGGCCAGGGGCGGCAAGGTCACCATCGCCGTCCGCAACCGCGACCTGTTCTGGCACACGTTCACGGTCGACGCGCTGAAGCTCGACCTCAAGGTGCCCGTCGGCCGCCTCCGCACGGCCACCGTCGACGCCCGCCCCGGTACCTACCGGTTCTACTGCCGCATCCCCGGCCACGCCACCGTCGGCATGCGGGGCACCCTCACCGTCCGGTGACCCCGTCCCCGGGCCCGGGCGCGGCCCTGGAGGCGCGGATCGACGCGCTGGTCGCCCGGCTCGACCTGGAGCGGAAGGTGCGGCTGCTCACCGGCGCGAGCGTCTGGACCACCCACGACGAGCCCGCCGTCGGCCTGCGCGCGATGGTGCTCTCCGACGGCCCGGCGGGCGTGCGCGGCCAGGTCGAGGACGAGCGCAGCACCTCCGCCAACCTCCCGGCCCCGACGGCGCTGGCGGCGACCTGGGACGAGCCCCTGGTCGAGCGGCTCGGCCGGCTGCTGGCCGCCGAGGCCCGCCGCAAGCACGCCGACGTCCTGCTCGGGCCGACCGTCAACCTCCAGCGCACACCGCTCGGCGGCCGCCACTTCGAGTGCCTGTCGGAGGACCCGCTGCTGTCGGGCCGCATCGGCGCCGCCTACGTCCGCGGCGTGCAGGCCGGGGGCGTGGCGGCCACCGCCAAGCACTACGTCGCCAACGACTCCGAGACCGACCGCTTCACCGTCGACGTCCGCGTCGACGAGCGGGCGCTGCGCGAGCTGTACCTGGCGCCCTTCGAGCTGCTCGTGCGCGACGGCGACGCGTGGGTGGTGATGGCCGCCTACAACGGCGTCAACGGCTGCACCATGACCGAGAGCCCGCTGCTCGCCGACCCGCTGAAGCGGGAGTGGGGCTTCGACGGCGTGGTCGTCTCCGACTGGTCCGCGACCCGCTCCACCGAGGCGTCGGCGCGGGCCGCCCTGGACCTCGTCATGCCCGGCCCGCACGGGCCATGGGCGGGGGAGCTGGTCGCCGCGGTCCGCGAGGGCCGGGTGCCGGAGGCCGCCGTCGACGACAAGGTCCGCCGGCTGCTGCGGCTGGCCGCCAAGGTGGGGGCCGTGGAGGGCGTCGACCCGGCCGCGCCCGCCCCCGACCGGCCCTCCGCCGCGGAGGTCGCGGCGCTGCTGCGCGCGGCCGCGGCGGCCGGGTCGGTGCTGGTCCGCAACCAGGCCGCCACCCTGCCGCTGGCCGCCGACGGGCTCCGCCGGGTCGCGGTGGTCGGCCCGAACGCCGCCGTCGCCCGCACCCAGGGCGGCGGCAGCGTACGGGTGACCCCCGACCACGTGGTGGCGCCGCTGGACGGCCTGCGCGCCGCGCTCGCGCCCCTCGGCGTCGAGGTCGTCCACGCGCTCGGTGCCCGCATCCGAGCAGGCACCGAGCCGCTGACCGCCGCGCAGGTGTCGGACCCGGAGACGGGCGAGCCCGGCCTGCGCCTCCGCTTCCTCGACGCGCACGGGGAGCTGCTGCGCAGCGAGCGCCGGACCAGCGGAAAGCTGCGGTGGTCCTGGGACGACCTCCCCCGGAGCGCCACCGTCGAGGTGACCGCCCGCCTGCGCGCCGCGGCCGACGGCGTCCACGCGTGCGGCGTGGTGGGGGTCGGCCAGTTCCGGCTGGTCGCCGGCGGCGTCGTGCTGGTCGACGAGCACCTCCGGCCGGAGTCCGACGACGTCGGGGCGCCGTCGCTCACGCCCGGACGGCGCGGCGGCGGCCTCCCGCTTCGCGCCGGCGAGGAGGTCGAGCTGGCGGTCCGGTACCGGCCCGACCCGGCCTTCCCGGCCGCCAGGATGACGCTCGGCGTCGAGGTGCCGGCGCTGCCCGACGACGAGGAGCTCGACCACGCGGTCGCCCTGGCCGGCGACGCCGACGCCGCCGTGGTGGTGGTCGGCACCAGCGACGAGATCGAGAGCGAGGGCTTCGACCGGGCCTCGATGGCGCTGCCGGGCCGGCAGGACGAGCTCGTCCGCCGGGTCGCCGCCGCCAACCCCCGCACCGTCGTGGTCGTCAACACCGGCGGCCCGGTCGCGCTGCCGTGGCGGGACGAGGTGCCGGCCATCCTGCTGAGCTGGTTCGGCGGCCAGGAGCTGGGCAACGCCCTCGCCGACGTCCTGCTCGGCCGGGTCGAGCCGGGCGGGCGGCTGCCGACCACCTGGGGCGCGCGCGAGCAGGACGTCCCGGTGCTCCAGGTCCGGCCAGTCACCGGCCGCCTCCGCTACGGGGAGGGGACCCACGTCGGCTACCGTGCCTGGGCCCGCACCGGCGCGGTCCCGGCGTTCCCGTTCGGCCACGGGCTCGGCTACACCACCTGGACCTACGAGCGCATGGTCGCGCCCGCGACCGTCGCCGCGGGCGAGGACCTCGTGGCCAGGGTGCGGCTGCGCAACAGCGGACGGCGCGCCGGTCGCGAGGTCGTGCAGGCGTACCTCTCCCGCGAGTCATCGGCGGTGGAGCGGCCCGCCGTGTGGCTCGCCGGCTTCGCCGTCGTCCAGGCCCAGCCCGGCGAGACGGTCACCGCCGAGGTCCGGGTCCGGGCGCGGGCGTTGCAGCACTGGTCGGTGGAGGCACACGGATGGGAGACCGAGCCGGGCGGCTTCGAGCTGACCGCCGGCCGGTCGGTCGCCGACCGACCGCTCTCCACCCACGTCACCGTGTTCGCGACCCAACCGGCCGTTCCCCCTCCGCGTTGAACTTCCACGGTGCCCGCACACGTAGCCACCTGCGAGCACGCCGGGGGAGGTTCTCCATGAGCCACGTCGTCCGCAACCTGCCGTTGGTCGCCTGGGGCGGCCTGATCGGCTGGCTGCTCGCCAAGGCCCACCGCGGCTGGGTCGTCAACCTCCAGCGCCGCCGCATCCAACGCCTCCTCGCCGAGAACACCAGGCTCCTGCTCCGCCAGGGCGCCCGCGTCAGGTAGCCGGCCGCAGCCCGGCGAGCACCTTGCGCAGCCACCAGGCCGTCGACGCAGCCATGTGGAGGTCGACCGGGCCCTGGAGGTGCTCGGCCAGGGAGCGGTAGCCGACGGCGTGGTGGAGCGCGCCGAGCGGCTCGGCGAGGCGCCAAGCGCGTAGCAGGCGCCCGGCCGGCTCGAACCCCGCCCACCCCGCCAGGTAGGCGTCGCGCAGCCGGTCGCGCACCGGGCCCTCCAGCTCCCGGTCCTCACCCGCCTGGAACATGGTGAGCAGGTCGACGAAGGGGTGCGCGACGCAGGCGTCGGTCCAGTCGAAGAACACGTAGCCGCGGGGCCCCTTGGCGACGTTGGCCAGGTGCAGGTCGCCGTGCACGAGCGAGGGTGGGACGGCGTAGCCGGCGAGCTCCCCGCACATCGCCACGAGGCGGGGCACGGCGGCGCGCAGCTCGGCGGCCTCCTCCGTCGACAGCCAGGTCGCCGCGTCGATCCCGGGGAGCCGGCCGGTCGCGTCCACCTCGGGCAGCCAGCCTTCCGCCTGGGCGGCGAGCCAGCCCAGCCCGCGGTCCAGGAGGCCCGCCGCGAGCAGCCGCTCGACGTGCGGGGCCGCCTGGACCTGCATCCTGGCGAAGGTCCGGGTCACCTCCTTGCGCACCTGGAACGGCACGTCCCAGCCGTGCTCGTCCTCGCCGAGCTCCCCGCCGAAGTCGGCGAGGGCCGTCCAGCGCCGCCCGGCGTCGACGGCCAGCGGGACCGGCACGTGGTCGGGGAACAGCCCGGCCAGCGCCCCCATGACGACGCCCTCGTTGGCGAACAGCGGGGCGTCGGGGACGGCCTTGAGGTAGACGTCGCCGCGCGCCGTCGGCGCCCGCAGGATGCAGGACAGCTCCCAGACCCGGAGCTGCCGCACCGGCCCGGTCGCGGTGTAGCCGAGCGGCTCCAGCGAGGCGCGCAGCCAACCCTCCGCGGCGTGGAACCACCCTGGGTCCATCCAGGGGGCGCCGCCGGCGCCGGTGCGCCCGCCCGCCAGCTCGTCCAGGGCCCGGGCGGCCACGGCGGCGTGCTCGTTCCGCCGGAGTGCCGCCCCGGCGAGGTCCTCGCGCCCGACCCACCTCGCGCCGGGCGGCAGCGGCGGCGACGCAGCGCGTGGCGCGGCCACCAGCGTGGCCCGCTGCACGCGCGCGGTGGGGTCCTCGTGCTCCTCGAGGGAGCGGAGCAGGATGGCGTCGAAGCCGACGAGCTCGCGCAGGGCCGTCGCGGTCACCTCGGCGTCGGCCGTCCACACCTCGCCGGCGAGCTCCGCCGCTGGCAGCGCCGCCGCGCCCGCCTCGCCGAGCAGCAGCACCTCCAGGCGGTGCGGATGCACGACCACCCAGCGGATCCGGCTGCGCCACTCGGAGTCGCTCACGAACGGATCGTAGAACTACCCATGCCGCCGGGCGGCCCGGTTTGGACCGTCTCCCGACGCCGCGAGCCCGGCTTCCGCCTACCGTCGGACCCGACGGTGGGTGCCCATGCGGCGGTCGCCATGGTCGTCTCCATCGCGGTCGAGGTCCTTCCAACGGTCAGGGCTGGATGAGCTCGGTGCGCAGCTCGTGGCGCTCGTCGGGCAGCCGGGCCTCGTACCAGATGCGGAATCCACCCGCCGGCAGCGGCAGCACGTCGAGGTAGCGGACGTCGGCGACGGGCGAGTCCCCGATCGGCGTGAAGCGGGCTCCTTGGCCGGTCGACTCCGCCAGGCCGGTCCGCTCGAACCAGTTCTCCTCCGCCGTGGCCCGCCCGTCGTAGGCGGCGCGGCCGTCCGGCAGGACGCTGGTGAGCCGGGCGCCACGCGCATCCCACTGCCCCGGTCGCCCGGCCAGGACGGTGCCGTGCCATTCCCAGTCGAGGCCGTCGTGGCTGGTCGCGTACGCGCTGCTCATCCGGTCCTCGGCACCGGGCACGTCCAGGGGGTGACAGCAGATCCATGCGTGCCAGCGCCCGTCCACCAGCCGCACGAGCGGGTCCTTGACGGCCGTGCGGTCGTCGCATGGGAAGGCGGGGCGGGCATCCGCCGTCTGGAACCCGGCGGGGTCGTCGGCCTCCAGGACGTCGATCCACCAGTGCTTGCTGGCCGGGGTGCCGCAGCAGACGTACAGCCGCCACCGGCCCTGCTCGGTGCGCACGAGGGCGGGGCGTTCCATCCACTGCGCGCCGAACCGCGACTGGTCCAGGGTCGCCACCGTGGTGAGGACCTCCCCGTCCGGGGAGCGGGCGACCACCGTCTGGTCGATGCCGTCGTGGCCGTTGCGGACGCGATAGGCGACGACGAAGGTGCCGTCCGTGTCGAGCGCGGCGTTGGACGCGCCCGCCCAGTAGCCCGGCCCGGCGCCCGGCGCCGGCGCCGCGACCACGGCGCGCCCCATGCCCGGCAACGGGAACTCGGTCATGCGGCGGACTCTACACGGCGCCGTCTTGAGGTCCGCCACCAGCCGTCGTCCGCGCCTGAAGTCGAACGACCGCCTGCTGCTGCGAGTCACCGCCATCACCCGCCAACTCCGTGCTCCGTGAGCGCGTGCCTCAGCGCCAGCCCGGGGCAAACCGTTCGGCCCCGACCCTCTTGCCTCCGCGCCGACCAGGGAGGACATTGAGCTGTTGCGGACAGCGTCTGGCTGTCCTCACGCAGGGAGGTCGCGACGTGCTCAGAGCAGTCGGGCGAAAGGCCCGGGAGCTGTGGCGGAAGGCCACGCGGCGGTCGCCGTTCTATCCGGAGGAGCGGGCCGCCAAGGCCGAGCGGGTCCGCCAAGCCCGCCAAGAGACCCAGGCGTGGGACCCGCAGCACCACACTCCCCCGTCATCGGGGCCCTGACCAGCAGGAGTTCACGCGTCCTCGGTGGACGTGCCCTGGAGCGCCTCGTCCATTCGGCGCCGAAACGAACCTGAGGATGTCACCCCGGCGCCCAGCCGCCGGGCCCGCTCCAGCAGTCCGCGGTCCGATGTCACGACCCTGAAGGCGTCTGTAGAGTGGGCTTCCGCCAGCATCCGGACGATCTCGTGGTCGGCGGCGTCCCGCCCGCGCCGCGAGGCGAACGCCACCATCGCGGCACCGTGCCTGCCGGGCGGCACGCCCGCGGGCTGGCGGTCGAACACGACCGTGACGTCCTCGCCCGTGGCGGCGGCGTACCGGTCCAGCTCCTCGATCAGCCGCCGAACCGCCCGGTCCCGATCGTTCCACCAGCGGTCCGGTCGGGAGCCGATGAGGTTCATGCCATCGATCAGCCAGCGAGCGCCGTCCATCGCTAGCTGGTGGTGGTCACGAACTCGGTGAGGAGCGGCCATTGACATCCTCCCCGTCCTGCAGGGCGGGGATTCCTAGTGGTACCGCTCATGCGGCACCGGCCAGGGCGGTTCCTGCTTCATCCCCGACCGCCCGGCGCGAGCCGGGTCTTCCATCGGGTCCACAGGCAGCGACCGCCAGCCCGGCGGCCAGGATGTTACGCGCGGCGTTGAGGTCCCGGTCGTGGGTTGTGCCGCACCCGGGACAGGTCCACGCTCGGACCTTGAGGGGTTTGGGGCCGTCCCTGCGCCCGCACGCCGAGCAGTACTGCGATGACGGATACCAGCGGTCGACCTTGACCAGCGTCCGCCCGTACAGCCTCGCCTTGTACTCCAGCATCCCGACGAACGTCGACCACCCGGCGTCGTGGATCGACTTGGCGAGGTTGCTCCGTCCAAGGGCCACCACGTTCAGCGTCTCCACGCACACCGTCTGGTGCTCGCGGACCAGACGGGTGGAGAGCTGATGGTGGAAGTCACGGCGGGTGTCGGTCACCCTCGCGTGCAGGCGGGCGAGCTTGCGGCGGGCCTTCTCCTGGTTCCTCGACCCCTTCCGCTTGCGCGCCATGTTCCGCTGGGAGCGTCGCAGCGCCCGCTCTCTCGCCCGCAACCAGCGTGGGTTGTCGACCTTCCGGCCGTCCGACAACGCCGCGAAGGCTGACAGGCCGAGGTCGATCCCGACCGCCGCGTCCACGGCAGGCAGCGGCGCCGCTTGCACCTCAACCACGAACGAGGCGTGGTACCTGCCGGCACCGTCCAGCGTGACCGTCACCGACGACGGGGCGGCGGGCAGCGGGCGGGACCAGCGGACCTTCAGGTCGCCGACCTTGGGGAGGGACAGGCGACCGTCGGGCAGCACCCGGAAACGGCTGTTGGCGGTGAACCGGGCTGTCTGGTCGTGCCGACGGTTCTTGAACCGGGGCTTGCGGACCTTGAGCTTTGGCTTCTCGCCCCGCGCTCTGGCCGCCTTGTACTCCTTGAGCGCGCGGAAGTAGTTGCGGTAGGCGCGGTGCAAGTCGGCGAGGGACTGTTGCAGCACCACCGAGGACACCTCGCCGAGCCACGCCCGCTCCGGGGTCAGCTTGGCGAGGGTGAGGCGGTGGGACAGCTCGCCGTCCGAGGGATACGGCAGCCCCGCCCGGTAAGCGTCCTCCCGCAGCCGCAGCCCGTCGTTGTAGACGACCCGGGCGCAGCCAAACACCCGGGCGAGCGCCTGCCGCTGGGCGGCATCGGGGTAGATACGGTGCCTGTACCGCAGTCGCATGCCACACAGTATATTTGGTTCATGCGACAAGACGGGGACGTTCGTACTGGTCGGCATTGCGTTTTCGCGCTGCACGCCCACTTGGTTTTCGTGACGAAATACCGGCACCCGGTGTTCACCGACACGCATCTGGAACGGATGGGGGAGGTCATGCGGGCGGTCTGCCGCGACTTCGGCTGCGAGCTGGTGGAGTTCAACGGCGAGACCGAACACGTCCGCCTGCTCGTCCGCTTCCCCCCGACCGTGACGCTGTCGCGGCTGGTCAACAGCCTCAAGGGCGTCACCTCCCGGCGGCTGCGTCAGGAGTTCCCCGAACTGGCCCGACACTACTGGCGGGCGAAGCGGCTGTGGTCCGGGTCGTACTTCGCCGGGTCGGTGGGCGGTGCCCCGCCGGACGTGCTCCGCGCCTACATCGAGCAGCAGAACCGGCCTCGCGACGCGGTTCACCCCCGGCCTGAAGGCCGGGGCACTCCCGCGAGGAGCCGGTAGCGATCCGGGGCGTCCTTCCAGGGGAAGTGGCCCGCTCCCTGGATCACCTCGAGCCGCGCGCTGCCTTCGGGGAGGGCGTCGGCGATCTCGCGGGCGGCGGCGACCGGGGTGACGGGGTCGAGCTCGCCCACGCAGACCAGCGTCGGACAGTCGATGCGGGCCAGCTCGCCGACGACGTCGAACCCGCGCATCAGCTCCAGACCCGATCTTGACGTGCCGGGCGTCGACCCGCACAAGACCGAGCCGCTGGGAGGTGGCACGCGCCGGGAGGCGCCCTCCCTCGTGGAGGCCGCTGGGGGTAACGTCGCGTTGTGATTGACCTGCTCGAGCGCGCTTCGATGCTGGAGGAGCTGAGCGACGTACTGGCCGCGACGGCGGCGGGCGGTCGCGTCGTCCTGCTGGCGGGCGAGGCCGGCATCGGCAAGTCGGCGCTGGTCAAGCGGTTCACCGAGCGGCAGTCGGCGGATGCCCGGTTCCTGCTGGGGGCCTGTGACCCGCTGCTCACGCCCCGTGCGCTGGGTCCGCTGCACGACATCGCCCCGCAGACGGGCGGCAGGCTCGCCGAGCTGCTCGCCTCGGGGGGGCCACGGGAGGCCGTCTTCGCAGCGTTCCTGGACCAGCTCGCGCGGCCGCCGCAGCCGCGGGTGGTCGTGGTGGAGGACGCGCACTGGGCCGACGAGGCGACCCTGGACCTGCTGGTGTTCCTGGGGCGTCGGCTGGAGCGGACCCCGGCGATGCTGATCGTCACCTACCGTGACGACGAGCTGGGCGCCGACCACCCGCTCCGCGGGGTCCTGGGTGCCCTGCCCCAGGGGGTGGTGCACCGCATGCGGCCGCGACCGCTGTCCGAGGCGGCCGTGGCGGAGCTGGCGCGGCGAGCCGGCCGCCCGGCCGCGGGGCTGCGCGGCCTCACCGGCGGGAACCCGCTGCTGGTCACCGAGGTGCTGGCCGCCGGCGACGCCGGCGTTCCCATGACCGTCCGCGACCTGGTGCTGGCTCGCCTTGCCGGCCTGCCGGCGAACGCGCAGGAGGTCGTGCGGCTGGTGGCCGTGGTGCCGACCCGGGCCGAGCTGTGGCTGCTGGAGGAGGCCCTGGGACCGGAGCCGGCGGCAGTGGAGCGCTGCGTCGCGGCCGGGTTGCTGGTCGTGGGCGAGGAGGCGGTCGGGTTCCGCCACGAGCTGTTACGGCAGGCGGTCGAGGGCGCACTGTCGACCCTGGGCCGCCGCCGGCTGCACCGGCGGATCTTGCGGGTGCTGTCCGAGGCCCAGGGCCGGGGGGTGGACATCGCCCGGCTGGTGCACCACGCCCGGCAGGCCGACGACGCCGAGGCGGTGCTGCGGTACGCACCCGCCGCCGCCCGGCAGGCGGCGGCGGTCTCTGCCCACCGGGAGGCCGTCGAGCACTACCGGGCGGCGCTGCCGCATGCCGACCGGCTCCCCCCACCGGCGCGGGCCGAGCTGCTGGAGGGGTACTCGTTCCAGGCGTACCTGTCGGGGCCGGCCCAGGAAGCGCTGGAGGCCCGCCAGGCGGCGCTGCGCATCCGGGAGGCCGAAGCCGGCAGCTCGGAGCAACTCGGCGAGAGCCTGCGGTGGCTGTCGCGCCTGTCCTGGTGGGCCGGCCGCCGGGCGGAGGCCGAGGCGGCCGCCGCCCGCGCCATCGCCGTGCTGGAGCGTGACGAACCCGGCCACCAGCTCGCGATGGCCTACAGCAACCAGGCGCAGCTCGACATGCTGGCCTACCGGACCGAGGCGGCGCTGGCATGGGGGTCGCGGGCGATCGAGCTGGCCCGGCGGCTGGGCGACCAGGAGGCGCTGACCCATGCCCTAACCAACATCGGTACCGCCCGGCTGCTCGGCGGCGACCCGGGCGGGCGGGTCGAGCTGGAGCAGGGCTTCCAGGTGGCGGTCGCCACCGGGTTGGAGGACCACGCCGCCCGGGCGCTGGTCAACCTGGCCTCCGTCGCCTTGGACTTCCGGGACTACCGCCACGCCCGCGAGCACCTCGACCGCGCACTCGCCTTCACCGTGCAGCACGACCTGGCCGGCAACGCCCAGTACATGCTGGGGATGCGCGCTCGCCTGCGGCTCGAGCAGGGGGACTGGGCCGGCGCGGAGCAGGACGCCCGGGCCGCCCTGGCCGAGCTGGAGCAACGGCGGCAGGGACCCAGAGCGGTGGACGCGCTGGTGGCGCTGGGTCTGCTGCAGGCGCGCCGCGGCGACCCGGACGCCAACGGCACGCTGGAGGAGGCCGCGGCGCGTGCCCTGCCCACCGGTGAGCTGCAGTGGATCGGGCTGGTGGCGGCGGCGCGCGCCGAGGACGCCTGGCTGCACGGCGCGCTGGACCGCACCGCAACCGAGGCCGCCATGGGGTATGCGTTGGCGTTACGGGCCGGTCACCCGTGGTTTGCCGGGGAGCTGGCCTGCTGGCTGTGGCGGGCCGGCGCGCTGCCGGAGGTCCCGGCGGTGGCGGCCGAACCGTACCGGCTGCTGCTGGCCGGCGACTGGCGAGCGGCCGCCGACGCCTGGCAGGCGCTGGGATGCCCGTATGAGCAGGCGCAGGCGCTCGCCCTCGGAGACGAGGAGGCGTGCCTGCAGGCGCTGGGGCTACTGGACGGTCTGGGCGCCAGGCGGACGGCCCGGCGGCTACGCCGCCAGCTCCGGCGCCGCGGCAACCTGCGCATCCCCCGCGGGCCGAACCGGGCCACGGCCGCCAACCCGGCCGGCCTCACCGGCCGGCAGGTCGAGGTGCTCCGGCTGCTGGCCGAGGGCCTGACCGACGCCGAGATCGCCGTGCGGCTGTCGCTGTCGGCCAAGACGGTCGGCCATCACGTCTCGGCGCTGCTCGCCAAGCTCGGCGTCGGGTCGCGCCGCCAGGCCGCCGCGGCCGCCCGTCGGCTCGGGGTCGTGTCGGCCAAAGATGGGGAGCCGGGCGGCCAGAGTTAGGGAAGCGCTCCCGATTCCTGGGCCCCGGAGGCGTCCTAGCGTTGCCCTGACCGACGCAGTTGACGCCTACCGGGGGAGTTCCCATGTCGGAGTCGAAGGTCAAGGTGGCCGCGATCCAGGCCGCCCCGGTGTTCCTGGACCTGGAGGCCAGCCTCCAGAAGGCGCTGGCTCTGATCGAGAAGGCGGCAGCGGACGGGGCGAGGCTGCTGGTGTTTCCCGAGGCCTTCCTGCCCGCCTGGCCGGCCTGGGTCGACGAGGTGCTGCCGGGCGAGGACGAGGCCTGGCACGTCCGCCTGCTGGAACAGTCGGTGGTGGTGCCGGGGCCGGTGACCGAGCGCCTGGGCGCTGCGGCCCGCGACGCCGGGGTGCACCTGGTGATGGGGGTCGACGAGCGCGAGGAGCATGGTGGCACCGTCTACAACGCGATCCTGTACTTCGACGCCGACGGCCGGCTGCTCGGCAAGCACCGCAAGCTCATGCCGACCCACGCCGAGCGGCTGGTGTGGGGCATGGGCGATGGGTCCGACCTGAAGGTCCACCCGACCACGGTGGGTCGGGTGGGCGGGCTGATCTGCTGGGAGAACTACATGCCGCTGGCCCGCTTCGCGATGTACGCCCAGGGGGTCGACATCTGGGTCGCGCCCACCCTGGCCACCCACGAGCCCTGGGTGGCCAGCATGCGCCACATCGCCCGCGAGGGCGTCTGCCACGTCATCGGCGTGGCGCCGGCGGCGCGGTTCTCGGACGTGCCCGACAGCGTCCCGGACCGGGACCGCCTGTGGCGCGGTGCCGAGCCCCATGGCGACTGGATGCTGAACGGCTACTCGGTGATCGTCGACCCGGCGGGGACGGTGCTCGCCGGGCCGCTGGTCCGCGAGGAGGGCATCCTGTACGCCACCCTCGACCTGGACGCCGCCCGCGCCCGCCAGCGCCTGTTCGACCCGGTGGGCCACTACAACCGCCCCGACGTGTTCCGCCTGGTCGTGGACGACCGCCCCAAGCCCCACCTGGTCTCCCTGGCGCGGGCCGAGCCGGCGCCGGCCGCCCCGGACGCGCCGGACGAGGAGGAGCCATAGGCCTTGAGTTGTTTGGCCTGGACCTTCTCGGCCCGGCGCATCGCCTGCTCGATCTTGGCGCCCATGTCCGACACCCCGACCACCACCAGGCCGGCCTGGCCGGCGTCCAGGTGCTCGCCGAGCTCCTTGAGGTCAGCTCATGCCGGCCGCAGCATGCCCGGCGACGGCGCCGAGCACGGCCCCGCCGGCGGTGGTGGCCGCCAGCAACCCGGCCCCGATCCAGGCGAAGGGGAACAGGGCGATGACCAGGCCCGTGGCGAGCCCCACCCCCCGCCGAGCACTCCGCCGACCCGCGTCGGGGTCTCGTGCTTGCGGGTGATCTTCACCTTCCCGTCGGCTTGGCGCTCGATCACCGCTGCGTCGTAGGCGTCGATCAGGCCGGCTGACCGTTGCAGGGAAGACGTGCTCAGTCGCGGCTCATCCAGGTGGCCACGTCGACCTCGTTGCCCTCGGCGTCGGCCAGCGTCCACCAGGACGGCGCATGCTGGTCAGTCACCAGGCGGCCACCGGCGGCGATCGCCGCCGCGACGCGCTCCTCGGCCTGATCGTGCGGCACCCAGACGTCGATGTGGATCCGGTTGCGCTGGGGGCGCGGCGCGTCCATCTGCTGGAACCAAAACGACGCCCCGCGGCCGTGCGGGTCGATCAGATCCTCGTCGGGGCTGTCGCCGCGGTACTGGTAGCCGAGCACGGCACGCCAGAACGGCATCACCTCGGGGCCGACGAGCGCGTCGATCGTGACCTGGACGGTCTTTACGGCGGTCGGGTCGGCGAGCACGTCCAGCTCGCGCGCCACCGCCGAGATCTGCCGGGCCAGCTCGACGTCGCGCTCGCTCAGCCCGTAGTAGTCGTCCGTGGTCGTGATCAGCCGCACGGTCACGCCGCCGTGCCGCAGGTCGAGGTCGGGGTGATGGTCGTCGAGGCCGGCCAACTCACTGATCGCGTGCACGAGTCGGGCGCCGGCCGCAAACGACCCGGTGCGGAAGTACGTGCACGCACCTTCGCCCACCACCCGCCAGTCCTCGACGCCGTCGGCCTCGTGGAACTGCCGCAGCGTGATCCGCTCGGTCATGCCCGAAGGCTAGGCCATGCCACCGACATCCAACCAGCTATCGTCCGGCAACCAAGCGGATGGCAGGGGAGCAGAAGACTCGTTCGAGGTCGGCTGCGATGGTGGCAAGGCGGCCGGGCGTACCTGCACCTCGTCGCCCTGACCAGGCTGCGATATGACCCAGCAACCCGCGCCTACGCCCTCCGACGGCGCGCCCAGGGCAAGACCCGCCGCGAGATCAACCGCTGTCGCCCGCCACCTCTACCGACTCCTGGAGGTCAACCCCGAGCTGGACCCAATATAGGAGCGTCTGTGTCGCCTGTCCTGAAGCCCTGAGCCAGCTTGTGGCGTTCTGGCGTTATGGGGAGGGTTGGAGCGGTGCGGCAGATAGCCGATCCTTGGCGCGGGAGTGGGAGCAAGCCGGGTGAGGTGCGCGATGGCCAAGACAACAGGGGCGTGCACGACCGACGGCCGGAAGTTGACCATCCTCGGGTCCGGCTCGGGACCGGCAAGGTCGCCAAGGTCGGCGCCCGGGGGCGTCCAGAGCGAGGGCCCCTCGTCTGAGGAGCTGGGAGGCGGCATGGAAGTGGGACGGCGTCGATTCGGTCAATGTCGTGAAACCCCGCTCGATCCCGGACGCGCCCAAACCCAGCCAAGGGCGCGACGGCGGGGTCTGGCTGCGTATCGCTTGGGGCGAGGGTGCAATTCCCACCAGCAGACGCGGCCTACGCCTCCAAGCCTCGTCACAGCGACAACGGGAAAGGCAGCATCCGGTCGGTGCGTGAATCGCGAGGTTCTACGGCTTGCTCGAGCGACGCGCCTGATGCGACGCGATCAACACGAGGAGTCGGCAATGAGGTCAATGCCTCGACGACTTCTGGTCTTCTCCATGACGGCGTGTCGGCTCGTCATTGTTGACGGGATGGCGGCTCGATGAATCTCGCGGTCGCGATCCTTATCGTGGTGGCAGCGACCGGCATCGCGATCATGGCGATGCTCTGGGTGCGTCGCAAGGCGCCCGACGGCAGTTACTTCAACGACGGCGACCGCGCCGCTGGTGTCTTCGGGGTACTCGCTACTGGATTTGCCGTGCTTCTCGGGTTCGTAGTGTTCCTCGCGTTCTCGAGCTATGACGCGGCGAGAGCGGGTGCGGAGTCGGAGGCGCGCATCGTGGCGCAACAAGTCGAGACGGCACAGCTCTTCCCTCCGGCAGTTTCCGGGGAGTTGACCGCAGAGTTGGTCTGCTACGCCCGTTCGGTCGCCGGGGTGCAGTGGGACCGGATGGAGGCCGGGACACTCGGCGAAGACCTCAACCCGTGGGCGGTGAAGTTGTTCGACACCCTCAAGAGCGCCGATCCAAAAACCCCGACAGAGCAGGCGGCGTACAGCAAGTGGCTCGACGAGCGATCAGCGCGCGAAGAAGCGCGCAGCGACCGCATCCACGGTGCTATCGGCGTGATCCCGTCGCCGCTCTGGCTGGTGCTCTTCTTCACCTCCGCGCTGATCTTCGTCTACATGCTCTTTTTCGCCGACAGCGGCGAACGCGCCCTGGTCCAAGCGTTGCTCATGGGGACCGTGGTCGCGGTGATCGTGTCGCTGCTGCTCCTCGTGCAGTTCCTCAACAATCCGTTTCACGACGGCATTGGTGGCCTCCGTCCCGACGCGATGGAGCGAACGTTGAAGGTGATCGACCAGGAGCTCAGCGCCACCCAGCGTGGAATGCAGCTTCCGTGTGATGCCAGAGGCAACGGCTTGTAGCGGATCCGCGATTGAAGCTTTGCCGAACACCTCACCCAAGGAGGTTGTCGGCGCCCTGGTCGCGGTGGCGCCCATCAGCGGGCGTTGGTGACTCGGGTCGGCTGGCGTCGCATGCGCCAGCGTGCCCCAGCCAGGCGTCTGCCCGAGGGCGAGGGTGTCGCGGATACCGTCACGCCGGGTGGCCGCGGTTCACCCCTTCCGGGTGATGCCCCTCACACCTGGACGGCCCAAAGTCGCACCCAAGGACCCTCAGCCTGACGGTGGGTCGACGCCGTCGAGAGGAGCAAGCACCTTCTGCGCAGATGTCCGGATGACCTGCAGAGGCACGAAGGGAGGATGCGATGGGTTGTCTGTTCGCGATCCTCGCCGGGGTCTTCCCGCGCCTGGCGGTGCTCATCGTGTGGATCGCCCGGCCAGAACGGGTCGACGCCGCGTTCAGCACCTTCCTCTGGCCGCTCCTGGGCATCATCGTCCTGCCCTTCGCGACCCTGATCTACCTGCTGCTGTACACCCCCGGTCGGAGGCTGAGCGGCTGGGAGCGTGTCGATGCCTGAGGGACTGTCCCCGATCGAGGCCGGCAAGGAACTGCACGAGCACGCTCAGCAGCCGCACGGACACACCGCGTCCACGGGTGGCGACCGGCATTCGCGCACGGTCCAGATCGGCGAGGCGCTGCTGCTGTCGCTGGTCACGATCGCAGCCGCCTGGTCCGGGTATGCCGCGGCTAAATGGGGCACCGAGTCACGCTTCGAGCTCGCGCAGGCCGCGACCCTGCGCAACCTGGCCACCCGCGCCGACCTCAGCGCGCTGTCGACCCGCAACTTCGACTCCTCGACCTTCAACGCCTGGTTCACCGCGTTCACGTTGGACGATCCGGAGAAGCAGGCCATCGCCGAGCGGCGCTTCCGGCCGGAGTTCAAGGTGGCCTTCGACGCCTGGATGGCGACCGATCCCTTCCACAACCCGCGTGCCCCGCCCGGTCCCACCTACATGCCCCAGTACCGGCTCGCCGACCAGGCCAAGGCGGAGGCGCTGGACCGGGAGGCCGTGGCCGCGTCGGCTGCCGGCCACCACGCCGGGGAAGTGGGTGACAACTACATCCGGATCACGGTGTTCCTGGCCGCGGTGCTGTTCCTGGTCGGCATCGGCAGCACCTTCAAGCTGCCCACCATCCGCTACGCGCTGATCGGCGTCGGCTCGCTGCTGCTCATCCTCGCCACCGCCTTGATCCTGCAACAACCCGGCCTCCCGGGCTGATCGCCACCTCGCGCCGCCGGCTGGTACGCGCCAACCTGGTTGCTGCTCTGCGGCGTCTGACGCCCTGGCCCTGGTGCTCTGGGGCCAGCCGACCGGCAAGGTGGTCGCCGTGCTGGCCGGGCTGCTGCTTGTCGCCTGTCCGTAACAAGAATGACCACAACTTCCAGCGTCGAATCATTGGTGCATCGCCCTCTGTGGGAGGGTGGTCAGGCGGCGGCCCGCGGCCGCGCTGGCCCCGCCACCGTCGGTCGTGGCCGGACCGGTCCCGGAGAGCAGCAGTCGGACCCCTCTCACCTGCGCCCGCCCGCGCAGCCGCCAGGTGCCGTCCTGCCACCGGGCCAGACCCTCGCGTTCCAGTCGGCGGGCGGCAAGCGCCGCGTGCTTGCACGGAATTGGCAGTGATGTGCGGAACTGGCCGGAACGGCAGGTGCAGCCGAACCAAAGGGTCCCGTCGGCGATGTCGCGGATGAACACCCGGTAGCTAACGGCTTGCGAGTCGGACTTTACCAGGATCGAACCGTCGGGCAGCACGCGGGCGTTATGGCCTTCCTCGACCGCGCGAATTTCGGCGGCGAGCCCATAGAGCCTGTGGTCATGCAGCCTGGTGACACGTTCGCCAGTGTCCATACGGATTTGGCCCGGAATTTCGCTCATGAGATGATTGTAGGCCGTGAACGCCCCGCTCGCAATGAATCCCAAGCCACCACGACACGGCCATGGCGAACCGAACCGCATGATCCTACCGAGCCGTATTTTTTCTGAAAATGCAAGCAGACGAACGTCTAGAAGCAGTCGACTAGGAAGAAGCTCGTAGCTGAGTTGCTGCGTATGTCGGAGGTTGCGGGTGTGGCCGCCGCGTACTGTTCAGCTCATGGCTACCTCCCGTTCACCAGCCGCGACGGCGGCACCGCCGGCCGTCGGTCGGGCTCCGATCGTCGTTACCGGGATGGCGCGCTCCGGCACGAGCTGGGTCGGGAAGCTCCTGCAGGCCAGCGGCGAGCTCACCTATGTCAACGAGCCGCTCAACCCCGACCACCCGCCGGGACGCTCGCCAGGCGTGCTCGACGCCTCCGTCGACCGGCACTACCAGTACATCAACCAACGCAACGAGGACGGCTGGCTGGCGGCGTTCGACGAGACCGTGCACCTGCGGTACCACATGGGGGCAGAGCTTCGGCGTAACCGCTCGCCCTACGACCTGGCCAGGATGGCCAGATACGCGACCAGCTTCCTGGCCGGGCGCCTGCTCGGGCGCCGTCCGCTGCTGGACGATCCCTACGCGATGCTCGCCTCGGAGTGGCTCGCCGACCGGCTCGGGTGCCGCGTCGTCGTGGTCGTGCGAGATCCGGCCGCCGTCGCGGCGAGCTGGAAACGGCTGGGTTGGACGACCGACCTCAGCGAGCTGCTGAACCAGCCGGCACTGATGCGGGACTGGCTGGAGCCGTACCGCGGGCCGATGGAGTCGGTGGCAGCCACGCCCGAGGATCTGCCAGGCCGGATCGGCATGCTCTGGCGGCTGCTCCATCTGGTCGTGGCCGAGTACGAGCGGCGCTGCTCGGGACTCCGCATCGTCCGCTACGAGGATCTGGCGGCCGACCCGCTTGCGTCCTTCGCCGACCTGTACGCCGATCTCGGTCTCCGCTTCGACGAACGCGCAAGACGGGTGGTCGTGCGCTCCACGACCAGGAACGCGCAGCGGCGGGCGCACCGGTGGTCGCTGTCCAGGAGCGGCCTGTCCAAGACCGGGTACCGGCCCATGGACAGCCGGGCAAATCTGGTCGCCTGGAAGAGCCACCTCGGCGTCGAAGAGGTCGCACGGGTCCGGGCGCTCACCGCGGACGTCGCCGACCGGTGGTACCCGCCGCAGAACCAAACGGACTGGTCTGCTCCGGGGGGGGATCGCTCATGATGAAGGTGCAGATCTTGTGCACGCTCGGGCCGTCGTCGCTGCGGCCCGACGTCATCGGTCGCCTGGACGAGCGTGGCGTGGACCTGTTTCGGGTCAACCTGTCCCACACGCCGCTCGAGGCAGTAGCGTCCACGATCGAGCTGGTGCGGGGGTGCTCGGCCACGCCGATCTGTCTCGACACTGAAGGGGCGCAGGTCCGCTGTGGGGTGATGGCGCCCGACGTTACCCTCGAGGAGGGCCAGACGGTCCGCTTGACCGCGGCAAGCCGGGTCGGTACCGGCGAGGAACTGGTCCTGCAGCCCAGCGCGACCCTGGACATCCTGCGACCCGGCAGCCGGCTCAGTGTCGACTTCCACGGGGCGCTGCTGCGGGTCACGGAGGCGGCCCCGGCCGGCGCGACCGCGCTGGTGGTGGAGGGCGGTCAGGTCCGGTCCAACAAGGCCGTGACCGTCGACCCGGCACCGGTGCTGCCCGCCCTGACCGACAAGGACGTGGCGGCGATCAGGGTCGCGCGGTCGCTCGGGGTGCGGCACTTCGCGCTGTCGTTCGCCAGCCGGGCCGAGGACGTCGCCTTGGTCCGCGGGCTGCTGGGGCCCGATGCCACGGTGATCTCCAAGATCGAGAGCCGGGCTGGGATCATCAACATGGACGCCATCATCAGCACCTCCGACGCGGTGCTCATCGACCGGGGCGACCTGTCCCGCGAGGTCCCGCTGGAGCACGTCCCCTACTACCAGAAGGTCGTGGTGCGCCAGGCCAACCGCTGGAACCGGCCGGTGTATGTGGCCACCAACCTGCTGGAGTCGATGGTCACCAGCCGTCGACCGACGGTGGCCGAGGCCGACGACATCGCCAACACGCTGCTCGACGGCGTCCACGGGCTGGTGCTGGCCGCCGAGACGGCCATCGGGGTGGACCCGGTGGGGACGGTGGACATGGTCCTGCGGATGGTCGCCGCCTTCGAGCGATGGAATGTGAGCTCCCTGCTCGACGAGGACCGACAGGCGCCAGCCAGGGTTGCCGCCGCTTCATGAGCCTGTCCAGCTCCGACCTGACCCACCTGATCGCCGCCACGGTGCTGCTGCTGGTGGCGGCACACGGGTTTGGACGGCTGTCCGCACGGTTCCGTCAGCCGCGGGTGGCCGGGGAGATCCTCGGCGGCCTGCTGCTCGGCCCTAGCCTGTTCGACCTGGTCGCGCCCGACTGGCACCGGGCCGTATTCCAGAGCGGTGCGGCGACGCGGGCGGGGCTGGGGATCGCCTACCAGCTCGGTCTGCTGCTGCTGATGTACTGCTCGGGTGCGGAGCTGCGGAAGCTCCTCGTGCGAGGCGAGAGCAAGCCCGTCCTTGGCATCGCGGTGGTCGGCAACGCGGTGCCGTTCCTGGCCGGACTGGCTTTCGTTGGCCTCTATGACACCAGCCGCTTTCTTGGCCCGGCTGGCGACCGGTTCTCCTACGCGCTGGCGTTCGCCCTGGCGATTGCGGTGACCAGCATCCCGGTCATCTCCCGGATCATGGCCGACCTGGGCATCCTCGGCAGCCGGTTCGCCCGGATCGTGCTGTCGGTCGCGGTGCTGGAGGACCTGGTCATCTACGTCGTGCTCAACATCGCCCTGGCGCGGGTCGCCGCCGGCAACGCCGAGGGATTCAGCCTTCCCGCGACGCTCGGGATCGAGCCGGCCAGCGCCCTCGGAAACGGTTACTACATCGCGGCCACCCTGGCGTTCTTCCTGCTGCCCGTCGTGGCCGGACCGGGGCTGGCGCAACGGCTGGCCGACCGGCGCGGCAACGTGCTGCACCGCGCCAGCCCGATCGCCTTCCAGCTCGTGTTCATGCTGGTGCTGGCCGGGCTGGCCTCCTTCCTCGGCGTCGCCCCCATCTTCGGGGCGCTGGTGGCTGGCATCCTGGCCGGTGAGCTGCGCGGCAGGGATCTGGAGGCGCGCCAGGCCATCACCAGCGTCTCCTCGGCCGTGGTCGTGCCGCTGTACTTCGCGATGGTGGGCCTGCGGCTTGACCTGGTGAGCTCCTTCGAGCCGCTCTTCTTCCTGTTCCTGCTCGGGTTCGCCTGCCTGGTCAAGTCGGTCAGCTGCTATGCCGGCGCCAGGATGGTCGGGGAGGGCAGGGTCGGCGCCCGCAACCTGGCCGTGGCCCTCAACGCCCGCGGCGGCCCCGGGATCGTGCTGGCGTCGGTGGCCCTGGACGCCGGCATCATCGAAGCGAGCTTCTACACCATGCTCGTCATGCTCGCCCTGGTCACCTCGGTGATCGCCGGATCCTGGCTGGAGGCGGTCCTCAAGCGCGGCAAGAGCCTGCTCACCGACGAGCGGGATGGCAGCCTAGTGGCAGGGGTGGGAGCCGGAGTCGGTGAACGTCCGGCCCGCCTCTGAGACGAACCGCCAGTCGTAGCTGGTCGGGTGCAGCGTCAACGTGAGCACCCCGAAGGCGCTGCTGCTGCGCGCCTGGGCGTTCCGGGGCGGGGTGCCGCTCAGACCGTGGCGGCTCTTGCCCCCGGTCCCGACGATGAACTGGCGGATGCCGTTGGCCGGGTCTGCGACCCCGGACGGGGTCTGGGGCGCGAACCGCTCGTAGATGTGCTCGTGACCGGTGAGGACCACCTCGGCGCCGGCGTTGTAGAGCTCCTGGATGAAGTAGCTCGAGCTCCCGGAGGTGCCGCCGTTGTCCCTCCATCGGGGCCGGTGCCAGTACGCGAGGGTGCACTGGTTGGGATGGGCGGCCAGGTCAGCGGCCAGCCACCGGCCCTGAGGCGAAGACCCCGTGCAACCCCGACCCCAGGCCGGCTGCACTCGGTGTTGAGTACCACGATGTGCCACGTTCCCAGGTCGTAGCTGTAGTAGCCGGAGCAGGCACTCTGGTAGCCCGGCTGCCGGGGCGTCGCGGCCGCCCCAAAGTACCCGAAGTAGCCGGAAGCACCCGCCGTCGAGCAGCCCGACCCCGAGTACTCGTTGTCGCCGACCGCCGGGTGGCTGACGGCTTTGACGCGGCCCCAGGACGGGTCGTAGACCGTCCGGTAGGCGCTCGCCTGGCCACACTCGTACTGCACATCCCCGAGGGGCAGGACAGCGTCGTAGTTGCCAGCGACCAGCAAGTTGGAGGTGTCGCGGTGATGGCACCGGCTCGAGGTACGGATCGCGGGTGGCGCGCAGGCGATGTCGCCCGCAGCGGCGATCACCGGGTCACCGGCCGCAAGCGGGGTGGGGGCGCTGTCGCCGCGAGCGACGCCAGGCCCGGCGAGGCCCATCACCGCAGCCATGGTCAGAGCGACCGCCAAGCGCCGACGCATCGGTGCCCCCCTCGTCGGGCGGCGGGCTCTCGTTCCGAGTGCAACCTCGACCGCAACATAGAAGGGTCCAACGCCGAATTGACATGGCTAGAGTGAAGTACCGAGACGTCTCCACCGGCAGTAATGGCCGCTAGTCCCGGAGCTGCTGGCGGCTGCGGGCGCCGAGGATGGGGACGATCACCGACCGCGCCTGCTGGGCTCGTACCCAGGCGATGGCGACCTGGGTCGCCGCCGCGCTGACCTGGCAGGGCGAGCGTGCCTACTACCTTGCCGCCATCGGTCACGCCCCGTTCGACGACGAGCAGGCCCTTGTCGATGTGCTCACTGACAACGTGCGGTCGTGGGGTGGCGGGTGAGGCCTTCGGTCGACGCTGCAGTTCCCAGCAAACTGCCAGGCAGCCGCAAGGTCGGGCCAAGGTCCCGCCGGCAACATCGCCCTATCCGGCTCGACAACGAGCCAGCAAGCAAGGAGGCAGGACTTGGACAGCAGCAACGAGCGCCGCGGCTGGCGGCGTTGGGGCGGCAAGGCAGCCCTGGTCGCCGGCGGGCTCCTGGTGGGCGGCGTGCTCGCGGGAACCCTCACCGCGGGCGCGGCCACCACGACCACCACCGCGGCCGACCCCTACGCCGCCACCGCGCCAGGCGCCGCGCCAAGGGGCGGCGCGGTGGACGAGTCCAAGAGCCAGCGACCCGACGAGCAGCTGCTCACCGGTGACACCGCCAGCAAGGTCCGGGAGGCGGCCCTGGCCAGGTACCCGGGCGCGACCGTGCTGCGGGTGGAGACCGACTCCGACGGCGTCTACGAGGCGCACCTCACCACCACCGACGGACAACGCGTCACCGTGGAGGTCGGCAAGGACTTCAAGGTGACGGGCCTGGAGTCCGCGCCTCGCCGATGATACGGCGCAGGCACGCGGCAGCGCGGCGCTGAGCGCCTGGCGACCGACCCGGCCAGGGGTTGGGTCCTCCTCGGACC
>Ga0209843_1000005_pt1 | contig 24677 bp, 23 predicted proteins | sample GWRWS1_20_30_FD_187222 | JGI IMG/M metagenome (GOLD analysis project Ga0209843, IMG submission 187222) | Riverbed sediment microbial communities from areas with vegetation nearby in Columbia River, Washington, USA - GW-RW S1_20_30 (SPAdes)... | ecosystem: Environmental > Aquatic > Freshwater >... | reverse complement strand
TGATGATGCACGACACCCCGGGCCTGATCGCCGGGGACTGGGGCCCGTTCTCGATGTTCGGGGGCGGGTACCGGGTAAGCGTCCCGCTGTTCGGCTCGATCCTGCAGCGGGTCGCCGGGATCGACCTGTACACGTTCAGCGCCTTCATGATGGTCGGCGTCCCCGTGCTGACCGGGCTCGCGCTCGGCGCGTTCTCGTGGCGGACGCACAAGGACCCGTTGCTCTTCCTGCTCGTGATGCTCTCGACGGCGGCGTTGTTCATGACCACGCCGTACGTGGGCTACCTGGACAACATCACGGTCCTGTACTTCCTGTCGTTGATCCTCGCGTTCTTCGTCCCCGCGCGGACGTCGTGGGGCGCGCGAACGGCGATGTTCCTGCTCGGCGTGGCCGCGGCGTTCACCCACCCGACGACCTGCGTCATCTTCGGCTTCTCGCTGACGGCGGTGTTCGGCCTCCGACTGCTGACCAGCCGGTTCCACCTGGGGCCGCCGCTGAAGGAACTCGGGCCCTCGCTGATGTCGGTCGGGTTCGGGATGATCTTCGGTCTCGCGACGTGGCTGATCGCGCCGTGGGGTGTCACCGGCTCGCTCGCCGACGCCGCGTTGCCGCCGCCGTACACGAAGGAGGTGTTCTTCGCCCGCCTCTCCGGCTGGGTCGGCTCGCTTCAGCCCGGGATCCTCGTCCCGCTCGTCCTGCTCGCGATCGGGTGGACGATCTGGCGGGCGCGGAAGGACCGCGCGCGCTCGGACGAGTTCGGGACGATCTCGGCGATGCTGCTGCTGCCGTTCCTGGGCATCTTCGGGTTCGTCGCGGCGACCTACCCGTACTACCGCTTCATGAACGCGACGATGGCGCTGTTCGCGCTCGGCGGCCTTGGTGCGTACGTCGCGATCAGGTGGCTGTCGAAGCGGGACGGTGCCGCGAGGATCGCGGGCATCCTGGCATCGCTGCTGATCGTCGCCTCGTTCGGCTACATCTGGGTCCAGGGTCGCGAGATCTCGCACTGGGCCGACCCCGACAGCCAGTGGATCGACCAGCCGACCCGGACCGCGCTCGACGCGGCCCGAGCCGTGGTCGAGAACGAGCCCGGCGATCGTCCGATCGTGTTCGTCGTGAACTACGACGACACCTACCAGTCCTACGGATGGTCCAAGACGTTCACGAACGTCTCGCGCACCGGCCTCCCCGGCAACGCGGTGAAGCGCTCGATGACGTACTTCGGGAGCGTCGAGGATTTCCTGGCCGACCAGCCGACCGTGCTCACGAATGACACGTACAACAAGATGTCGCGCGCGTTCCACCGTGAGCTCAGCGACCTGCGCGAGGAGTACACGGGCCCGCCGATCGCGTTCCTCGTCCGTCAGTTCAACGAGGGCACGGTGAACGAGGAGCTGCTCGATCAGGCACCCGAGGACCTATTGGTCGTCGGCGACGACGTCGCGGTCGTGACGGGCGAAGGCCTGACGACGCCGTCGGACGGAGCGATCGCGGACGCCAGGGCTGCCGAAGGCGAGGTCGCTGCCTTCTACGCCGATCACCCGGGGGTCCTCGGGAACCTCGGGCACACGCTGTGGGTGGTCTTCGCGCTCGCCTTACTGCTGGTGGTGCCCGGTGCGATCGCGGCGCGATGGTTCGAGCTCGACGACGCGTGGCTGAAGATCGCGCTCGTGCCCGGTATCTCGATCACGCTCGTCGTGCTCTCCGGAATCGTCGTGGTGGCGGTCACGCGAGCGCCGTTCGGCGTCGCCCACGGGTGGGCGTCGCTGGTTCTCGCGACGGCCGTCGCGGCCGGGCTGCGGTTGGGCGCCGCGCCGATCCTGCGCGTGTTGAACGGCTTCAGCGGCTTCTTCAACAACCTGTTCTCGGTGTTCTCGAACCGGGACTTCTCGGTGCTGGTCGGCATGCAGTACCTGGCCCAGGCGGGACAGGGCGTGGTGCAGGGCGCGATCGGCAAGTCGATCGCGTTCGGCGGCGAGAAGGGGTTCGACGTCTCCACGGTCCCGTCCGCGAACTACCTGTTGAAGGTCGTGCTCGCGCTCTACGTGCCGTACACGCTGATCTCGCCGTTCATCGGGGTCTTCATCGACCGCTTCGAGCGGCGGAAGGTCGTGAGCTGGACGAACATCGCGGTGGCCGCGATCGTCGCCGCGGTCGCCCTGATGGCGATGCTCCCGCTGGGCAAGGCCACGACCGAGGGCGACGTGGGCGCCACGGTCGCGCTGGTGATCGCCCTGCTCGCCGCGCAGGGGTGCGTGCGGGTCGCGCTGGCCGTGAAGTCGGCGGCGATGCCCGACGTGCTCTCGGGCAAGGACCTGCTCCAGGGCAACGGGCTGTCGCAGGCCGGAGGTGCGTTGTTCCAGGTGGTGGGGATCGGGTTCGCGCTCGGAGCCGCCGCGGCGCTGCCCGCCTGGCTCGTGGTCGTGGTCGGCGCCGGCCTGTTGGTGGTCGCCGCGATCGTCGCGAAGCGCATGCGTCACGCTGAGGTCTCCGTGCACGCGACCAGCTTCGGCAGGGAGGCATCGCAGGTGCTGCAGAACGTCGTCGCCGGCGTCCGCGAGCTCGCCGCGCGGCCGCCCGCCGCGGTCGGGCTCACGTCGTTCCAGATGCTGCGCTACCAGTTCTGGGGCTTCGTCCTGTTCACGTTCGCCCTGTACGCGAAGAACCTCGTCGAGGGCGGCGACGCCAGCAACGTGGCCCTCGGGCTGTCGGGCGGCGGCGGCCTGCTCGGCGGCGTGCTCGGCCTGATCCTGGCGCAGAGGTGGAAGGACACGGTCGCGCCGATCCGCATGCTGCTCGCCTCGATGGTGCTGCTGGGGGCCGGGACGATCGTCTTCGGCGCGCCGGTCTCGCTCGCGGGGTTCGCCGCGCTGCTCTTCGTCGGCTTCTTCTCGTTCTTCCTCGGGAAGATCTCGGCGGACACGATCGTGCAGCAGGCGATGCCCGACGACTTCCGGGGACGAGCCTTCGCGCTGTTCGACATCGCGTACAACCTCGGCTTCATCGTGCCGGCGTTCATCCTGTCGTTCGTCTGGGTGGAGAACGACCCGGCGCAGGTGCGTACCATCCTCGTCGCCTCGGGCGCGCTGTTCCTCGTGCTCACCGCGCTCGTGTGGCGCTGGTCGCGCGCGATCCGCGACTCGTTCGCGCCGCAGGACGACCTCGTCGAGCAGGAGGTGTAGATGGAGCGCGTCCCCACGCCCGACCCGGTCGCCGAGGCGGCCGAGTACCAGCGGTACCTCACCGGTCTGGTCGACCACGACGATCCGGCCGACGTGCAGGCGTCGACCCCCGACGCCTGGCGCACGCTCATCCGAGAGGCCGGCGCCCGCGTCGGCGAACGCCCCGAGCCCGACGAGTGGTCGGTGCTCGAGTGCCTGGGTCACGCCCTGGACGCCGAGCTGGTGGTCTCGGGCCGGTACCGGTGGATCGTCGCCCACGACGAGCCGCCGCTGATCGGGTACGACCAGGACCTGTGGGTGGATCGGCTACACCATGGACAGGACGATCCGGAAGCGCTGCTCGAGACGTGGGAGGCGCTGCGGAGTGCCAACCTCGCCCTGTGGGCGCGTTCGACGGAACAGGAGCGAGCGCGGGTCGGCCTGCACGCCGAGCGCGGCCCCGAGAGCTACGACCTCACGTTCCGTCTGATGGCCGGCCACGACCGGTTCCACCTCGATCAGGCGCGGCGGGCGCTCGCGGCGCTCGGCTGACCCGAACCCCTAGCGGCCGGCGATCTCTCGTTCGAACTCGGGGAAGTACCCGCCGATCACGCTCACGTCGAACGATCTCAGGATCGACTCCTTGGGTTCGCGCTCGAGCAGGAACGCGAAGCAGTCGCGCACGAACGCCTCGGGCGTGCGGCCGCCGCCCAGACGCTCGAGATCGCTCTCCGAGAGCGTGACGGCGTGCTCGGTGCTCGGATCGCCCTCGCGCACGACCACGTCGAACCGGATCGGGTTTCCGTCCGCCCTGCGGGTCACGGTGATGTCGGCCAACCCGCATCGTACGACCCGGCCTTCGGTAGGTTGGGCCTCGTGCCCGAGGTCCGTAGCGGCGACGCGACGTTGTTCTGCGAGGTGGAGGGTGCGGGCGAGCCCGTCACCCTCTTTGCGCACGGCCTGACGAACAACCGCAACGAGCTGGCGGCGTTCACCCCGCTCCTGCCGGGGACCAAGGTGCGGTTCGACTTCCGTGGCCACGGACGGTCGAGCTCGCCCGCCGATCCGAAGGCGTTCCGGTTCGAGGACTTCGCGCGTGACGTGGACGCCGTCGCGAACGCGTTCGGGGCCACCGTCGCCGTCGGGACCTCGCTCGGCGCCGGCGCGATCGGCAACCTCGTGTGCCGCGTGCCCGAACGCTTCCAGCGGATGGTGTGGCTCCTACCGGCCGGGCTCGATCTGCCCTTCGGGCTCGCCGCCCGCTACCACCTCCTCGCGGAGGACCTCGAGGGCAAGACGCCCGAGGAGGCGCTGGAGTCCGTCTTGAACGACCCGGCCCGCGTGGCCGAGTACATCGAGACACCATGGCGCCTCGAGCTCGACCGCGTGATGTGGCAGCACGACGACCCCGACGGGCTGTCTCGAGCGATCCACGGGGTGGTCGAGGACTGGCCGATCCCGGACCGGGAGCTGCTTCGTGACGTCCAGATCCCGACGATCATCGTGACCATCGAAGGCGACGAGATCCACCCAGCCGAGCTCGGCCGGCTCTTCGCGGAGCTGCTGCCGAACGCCGAGCTGATCTCGCTCCAGAGCCAGGAGGAGCTGCTCCGACGGATCCCGGAGCTCGTGGTCCGCGTGTCCGGCTTCATCGCCGGCGCGGGCTGAGCCTGCCGGGCGGCTGCGGGATCAGGCGGCCGGGGCCGCGAGGTGCAGACCGAGACCCGGACCGCCGTGCGGCCGGGCTGCGGATCGGTCGAACCGCTGGAAGCGCTCGACGAGCGCGATCTGGTCGGCCGCGTCGATCCCCGCGCCGTGGTCGTCGACCCATAGCCGCAACCCCGACTTCTCGCTGTCGGCGCAGATCGTGACGGTCGAGCCATCGGGCGCGTTCTCCAGCGCGTGGACCAGCAGGTCCGTCAAGACTTGGATGACCAGTTCGCGGTCCGCGGCGACGGTACCCTCTGGGATGTCGATGACGACACGGGCGGACGCACCGAGCCCCGCTACGACGCCGCGGGCCGTTTCGGCCAGGTCGACCTCGAAGGTCTGGTGGGGGCGGCGTTCGAGCTCTCGGAGCATCTCCCGACAAGTATCGGCCCAATTCGACGCCGTCCTGAGTATCTCCGCCCGACTTCTCATGCTTGCGGTGGAACGGCCTCGGGGGCACGAGTGCCGGCTCCGGGGTCGGCTACCCTGTCGGCGTGACCGAGGAGCTGTGTGCAACCGACGCCTACGTGCGTTCGTGCGAGGCGACCGTCGAGCAGGTCTCGGACGGGGGCGTCGTCCTCGATCGAACGGTCTTCTACGCTCGGAGCGGGGGCCAGCCCGGAGACACCGGTGTTCTGCGCTGGGACGGGGGTGAGACGCGAGTCGTCGACACCGTCAAGGAAGGTGGCTCGCCCTTGCACCAGGTCGAGGGCGATCCGCTCCCCGTGGGTGCCGCCGTCACCGCCGAGATCGACTGGGGCCGCCGCCACACGCTCATGCGGACCCACACCGCGCTGCATGCGCTGTCGGCCGTGGTGTTCCGCGACTACCACGCGAAGGTCACCGGCGGGAACATGGAGCCCGGTGTCGCCCGTATGGACTTCGAGCTCGAGACGATCGATGCGGAGTTCGGCCGCGAGGTGGAGGACAAGCTCAACGCCGAGCTCGCCGCCGACCGGCCCGTGCACGTGAGCTTCCTGCCGAGGACCGAGGCGCTCGCCGACCCCGACCTGATCCGCACGAAGGTGAACCTGATCCCCGAGTCGGTCGACCCGATCCGCGTGATCGAGATCGAGGGGCTCGACAAGCAGGCGGATGGCGGGACGCACGTGCGGTCGACGACCGAGGTCGGCCGCGTCCGGGTCGCGAAGACCGAGAACAAGGGCAAGGCCTTCAAGCGGATGCGGATCGAGCTCGTCTGAGCGCGACCGACCCGCCCGCCGGTCAGGACCTGCCCGCCCGGAACGACCTGCTCGGCGGCGCGTCCGCGGCGATCTCGGCCGTGCTGTTCGGGACCATCATCATCTGGGGCCGGTTCGTCCTCGAGCGCGGGGTCCCCGTCGAGACGATGCTGTCGATCCGGTTCGCGATCGGCGCCGTCGCGCTGTTCCTCGCCCTGCTGCTCACGCACCGGCCGATCCTCGCTGCGCCCGGCGAGCGGCTCCGGCTCGTCCTGCTGGCACTGTTCGGCTACGCGATCGAGGCGAGCCTGTTCTTCACCGCCACCCAGCACGGAACGGTCGCCGCCGTGACGCTCCTCTTCTTCACCTATCCCGTGTTCGTGACCGTCTGGGCGTGGGCGCTCGGCGGCGACCTGCCCGCTCGCCTCACCGTCGTCGCGCTCCTGTGCGCGGTCGCCGGCGCGGCGATCGTCGTCGGCACGGGGACCGGCCTCGCGATCGACGGGGTCGGCGTGCTGCTCGCGTTCGTCACGGCGATGACGTACAGCGCCTATCTCACGGGCGTCGACCTGCTGATCGACCGCACCGGCGCGCTCACGAGCGCGCTGTGGGTGAGTGCCGGCGCGTCGATCGGGCTGTTCGTCTACGCGAACGTGGTCGGGCACTGGGAGCTACCTTCCGGCGCGGCCGAGTGGTGGCCGCTCGTGGGCATGGGGCTGTCGTCGGCCGGGGCCTTCTTCTTCCTGATGGAAGCGCTGGCGAGGATCGGTGCCGTCCGCACCGCGATCGTCTCGGCGATGGAGCCGCTCGCCGCCGCGGTGCTCGGGTTCGTCTTCCTCGACGAATCGGTCACGCTCGGCGTGGCGGCCGGGGGGCTGCTGATCCTGGCCGGAGCCGTGATGGCGAGCCTGGCCCGTGAGCCGACGTCCCAGGAGCAGCAGATCCCCTAGCGCAACCGAGCCGCGCGCAGCGCGAGGTACCGCTGCTCGGGGATGCTCGCCGTCATCCTCGCCGCCAGCCGGTAGGACTCGCGGGCGGCGACCGGGTCGCCGGCGAGCTCGAGCAGGTGGCCACGAACCGCCTCGAGTCGGTGCGTGTGGCTCATGCGGTCGTCGGCGTCGAGGGTTCCGAGCAGCGCCAAGCCGGCGCGCGGTCCGTCGACCATCGCGACCGCCACCGCGCGGTTGAGCGTGACGACGGGGCCCGGCGACACATGTTCGAGCACCTCGTACAGCGCGAGGATCTGCGGCCAGTCCGTCTCCTCGGCGCTCGTCGCTTCGTCGTGGATCGCGGCGATCGCGGCCTGCAGCTGATAGGGACCGATCGGCGCCTTGCCGAGCGTGGCCGTGATGAGGCTCACGCCCTCGTCGATCTGGTCCGCGTTCCAGACGTCGCGATCCTGTTCGGCGAGCGGGACGAGGGAGCCGTCGGCCGTCGCTCGGGCCTCCCGCCGGGCATCGGTCAGCAGCATGAGCGCGAGCAGACCCGTGACCTCGCCGTCCTGCGGCAGGAACTGGTGGAGCATCCGCGTCAGCCGGATGGCCTCGGCGGTGAGGTCGGCTCGGTGCAGCGACGGTCCCGAGCTCGACGTGTAGCCCTCGTTGAAGATCAGGTAGAGCACCTGCAGCACGACGCGGAGCCGTTCCGCCCGTTGCGGTTCCGGCGGGAGGTCGAACCGCGCACCGGTGCTCTTGATGCGTTGCTTCGCGCGGCTGATGCGTTGAGCCATCGTGGCCTCGGGGACCAGGAAGGCGTTCGCGATCTCCGTCGTGGTAAGCCCGCCGACCGCGCGAAGGGTGAGGGCGAGCTGCGACGGGACGGAGAGCGCGGGATGACAGCACAGGAACAGCAGCGTGAGCGTGTCGTCCTGCTCGGAGGCCGGTCCCGAGACACGGTCGTCGAGCACGGCCTCGGACTCCTCCCGCCGCCGCCGGGCGCTCTCGCTCCGCCAGCGGTCGACCAGGCGCCGCGACGCGACGGTGACGAGCCAGGGTCGCGGGTCGTCGGGCACGCCCTGATCGGGCCACTGCTGCGCCGCGGCGAGCAGAGCCTCCTGCACCGCGTCCTCGGCCGCGTCGAACTGCCCGTACCGCCGCACCAACGTGCCGAGGACCTGCGGCGCCATCTCGCGCAGCAGGTCCTCGACACGGGGAGCCTCGACCGACGACACGGCGGGACCGCGAGCCGTCGCTAGGCGGCCTCGGCGGCGCGCCGCAGGCCCGCGATGTCGATCTTGCTCATCTGGAGCATCGCCTGCAGGGCCCGCTGCGACCGTCCCGGGTCGGGGTCGCCGAGCAGCTCCGACAGCGCGGTCGGGATGATCTGCCAGGACAGGCCGTACCGGTCCTTGAGCCAGCCGCACGGTCCTTCCTCTCCGCCCTCGGAGAGCGCCGACCAGAAGGCGTCGACCTCCTCCTGGGTCTCGCAGCTGACGAGGAACGAGACGGCGTCGGTGAAGTTGTGGTCCGGCCCGCCGTTCAGGGCGGTGAACTCCTGACCCTCGAGGCGGAACGACACGGTCATCGCCGCGCCGGGCTTGCCCGGGCCGCCCTCGCCGTAACGGGAGACCTCGAGGATCTCCGAACCGCCAGCGGCTCCGGGCCTGGCGTTGAACACGGACACGTAGTGCTGGGCGGCCTCCTCGGCCTTGTCGTCGAACCACAGGAACGGCGTGATCTTCTGCATGATGGTTCTCCTCTCGGTCGGATCAGCTGGTGTATTCCTCCGGCGGCGCGTCCATCACCTGGCGGACCTCGATCGGCCCCTCGATGACAGCGACGATCCGCGATGCGATCTCGAGCGCGCGAGCCTCGTCCTCGACGTCGACGATCCAGTAGCCCGCGAGCGACTCCTTCGCCTCGGCGAACGGACCGTCGGTCGGGACCGGCGCCCCGTGCTCGAACCGGACGGTCTTGGCCTGGGTGGGGTCGGCCAGGCCCTCGCTCGCCGCCCGCTCACCCGAGTCCGCGAGCTCCTCGTCGAGGTCGGTCATGAACCGGATCATCCCCTTGATCCACTCCGTCGAACGGGTCTCGACCATCGAGGCTTGGTCCCCGAACATCATGATCATGTACTTCATCCCGTCACTCCCTCCGCCTGCACCCGGGGTGGGCGCTCACCACTGGGTCGGAGCGGTCGAGGGGTTCTCGACATCCGGCGCAGGGAACCCTAGGCGAGGCGGCAACCCGGGCACGAGGGTCGGGATTCGCCCCGAGCCTCGGGCACCGCTTGCCCGCGGGCGGCCCCGGGCGCTACGGCCCGAGGGCGATCGCGAGCGTGGTCAGAGCCACGTACGCCGCGAGCCCTCCGGCGATCAGCATCACCCGCAGCGAGCGCTGGATCGGCGAGCGTCCGAACGTGTAATACGAGATCGGCCCGGCGAGCGGGATCACCAGCACCACGAGCATCCACAGCACGCGCGTCCGGTTGGGCACAGCGTCCTGGCGGACCAGGTCCCAGAGCGCGATCGAGACCCACGCCGAGTACAGGATCAGCGGGAGCACGTACGAGTACAGGCCGATGAGCACACCCCACCAACTCGTGGCGAGCGAGATCCCGAGCACGCTGACCTCCTGGGACACGTCGGATGACGCCGGCACGTCGAGCGTTCGGGCGTCGCGGATGCGGACGGTTTGCGGGACGGCGGTCTCGGCGATCGCCGGGTCGGGGGGTGCGCTCTCGGCGCCGGGCATCGTCTCCTGAGGTGGTGGTGGGGGCTGCGAGCGCCAGTCACCGACGACGACGTCACCAAGCGCCGCCTCTAGGTAGCGTTCGAGCGGTCCGAAGACGGCGCTAACCGAGCCGCCCGGGATCCGCGCGAGGGGCGATCCGCACCCCGCGCGCCATTCGAGCGCGGGCGGCAGGCTCGTCGAGAAGCCGTTGCCGGCGAAGCAGTCGCCTCCCGCAGACGGTGCGCCGAGCACCAGGTCCGCCCGGCCCGAGCCGTGCACGTCGTTGTCGCGGATCTCGTTGCTCTCCGTGAGCCAGACGCCCTCGTCGAGGGAGGGGAGGAGGGCGACGCCGAAGGTCTCGTGGTCCTCGACGAGGTTCTGCGTGACCAGGTTCTCGCGACCCCCGTTCACCACGATGCCGATCCCGTACGACGGGTACTGCAGGTCGAACGCCGGGGCGCCGATGTTGTTGTTGTCGTGCACCCAGTTGCCGGCGATCAAGGCGTCGCGCTGCGGCGCGAGCTGCTCGGAGTCGAGGGTGTTCGGCACGATGCCGGCGAGGTTGCCTCGCCATTCGGAGTTCACCACGAACAGGTCGCCGCCGGCGTTCGTGCCCGAATAGCCCAGGGCGTTGTTCTCGGCGAGGACCTGGGTGATCACGGCGTGGCAGGGGAAGCACTGACCGATGTAGAAGCCTGCATCTGGGTGCCCGCTGGCGTACGAGTGGTCGAACTGGCCGTACCGCGAGTCGTACGCGAACAACCCGTAGTCGCCGTCGTTGAACGCCGTCAGGTACGAGCCCCGGTACCCGAACACGCTCGACCACAGGAACCCGTTCAACAGGTAGTGCCGCGCGGTCATGTTCTCGATCGTCACGCCGTCGGCCTCGAACACCGCGATGCCGTTGTCCAACGTGAACCCACCCTCGAGGACCACCTCGTTGCGATCGCGACCCCGGATCGTGAGGAACGGCGTCGTCACGACGACCGCCTCCTCGTACACGCCCGGTGCGATCAGCACGAGACCCCCCGGCTCTGCGGCGTCCACAGCTGCCTGGATCGTGGGCGCGTCCTGCGGGACGCGGATCTCGTCGCCGGGCAGCGACGGCGGTGGCTCGCGACCGGGCCCGACGCCGGGCCCGCCGCCTGGGATCGGCGCGTCACCGACGAGGACGAGGCCGGTCATCCCGACCCCTGGCGCCCCGTGGAGCGAGCAGAAGTACGGGAACGCGTCCTCGGTCGGGAATGTCCTGGTGGCCGAGTCGCCGGGCGCCTGATCCGGCGAGGCGAACGAGCCGTCCTCCGCCGTCACGTTGTGGAGGCCGCGGCCGTCGTTCGTCCACCGGACGGTGCCGCCCACCGGTACGCGAACGACGCTGGGGCCGAAGACGTTGTCGATCATCTCGACCTCGCGGTCTGCCTCACCGCTCGTCGCCCGCGCCGGTGTCGCGGGGAGGGCGAGCACGAGGGGGAATGGGAGCAGGGTGACGGCGCGCAGACGTCGGCGCATCGCGGGCGAGGCTAGCACCGGTTCCCACCCCGGTCGTGGAGCGGTAGGTTGGGGTCATGGCCACCGAACGCCTCACCGCGCTCGACGCGTCGTTCCTGTACCTGGAGAGACCGGCGATGCACATGCACGTCGCCGGGCTGTCCGTGCTCGATCCGACGACCCGGCCCGACGGCAGGCTGCGCTTCGAGGACGTCGTGCGGGTGTTCGCCTCGCGCCTACACCTGGCGACGCGTCTGCGGCAGAAGGTCAAGATGGTGCCGTTCGGGCTCGCGTTGCCGGTTTGGGTCGATGACCCCGCGTTCGACCTGGACTTCCACATCCGTCGCGCGGCGCTCCCGCGCCCGGGGGGCCGGGTGGAGCTGGCCGAGCAGGTCCAGCGGATCCTCTCCCGGCCGCTCGACCGGTCGAAGCCGCTCTGGGAGCTCTACGTGATCGAGGGCCTGGAGGACGGACACGTCGCGACGCTCATGAAGGTGCACCACGCGATGATCGACGGGCTGTCGGGAATGCACCTCACGGCGGCGCTGTTCGACCTCTCGCCTGAGCCACGGGAGGAACCTCCGCCGCCCGCCTGGGAGCCCGAACCCGAACCGTCGTCACGGGATCTGCTGCGCGGGGCCACCGGATCGCTGTTCTCGCATCCGGTCCAGGCACTGATGAACGGCGTCGACACGGTTCGCCGATCGCCCGCCGTGGCGGCGCTCGACCTGGGCACGGTCCTGTCCGGGTTCCGCAGCATCGTTGACATGGGCGCGCGGCCGACGTCACCGCTCGACGTGCAGATCGGTCCGAACCGCCGGTTCGCGATCGCCGAAGCGCAGCTCCAGCGGTTCAAGGAGATCAAGGACGTCCTCGGCGGGACCGTGAACGACGTCGTGCTCACGGTCGTCGGTGGCGCCCTGCATCGGCTGCTGCGCGACCGGAGGGAACCGACGCGCGGCAGGACGTTGCGTGTGATGGTGCCGGTCTCGGTGCAGGGGGGACGTGACGCCTCGCTCGGCAACCGTGTGGCGCCGGCGTTCATCGACCTGCCGGTCGGCGCGATGGGTCCGAAGCGACGCCTCGCCGTCGTGCGGGAGGGCACGAGCTATCTAAAGGACTCGATGATGGCCATGAGCGCCGATGCGATCATCGGGCTCGGCGCGTACGCACCGGGTGGCCTGCTCGCCGCGGCCGCGCGCCTGGCGAGCCGGGGACCGTGGTTCAACCTGGTCGTCTCGAACATCCCCGGCCCGCCCCAGCCGATGTACATGGCCGGCGCCAAGCTGGTCGCGCAGTACCCCTCGCTCCCGCTCGGCGAGAACTCGGCGCTCTCGATCGCGTGCACGTCCATCGGTGGCACGATGGCGTTCGGCCTGACCGGCGACTACGACGGCATGCCCGATCTGCAGCGGCTCGCGATCGCGCTCGAGGAGTCGCTCTCAGAGGTCTCGAAGGCCGCCGGCCTCTGAGAGCCGTCCCTCACCAGGACCCGAGGCCGATCGCGACCCGCTCCAAGGCGTCCATCTGCTCCTGCAGGCCGGCCTCCATCCCCGAGTCGATGATCATGTCGCGGAGCTCCTTGCTCGTGGTCTGGACGAGCAGCGTGAGGGTCGTGCGCCCGTCGACCTCGGTGAACGTGACGATGTTCAAGGGCTCGTCCGTTTCGGGCAGCGCTGGCTGGCCGGGCATCTCGTAGACCTCGGTCGTCACGATCCGTTCGTGGGGGATGATCTCGCGGTACTCGCCGTGGAAGGCGACCTCGGATCCGTCACCCGCTTCCATCACGTACCGCCACACGCCGCCGACCCGCAGGTCGATCTCGGCGCTCGTCATCGCTCCTTGCTGGCCGCTCCACCAGCGCTTGACTAGCTCGGGCGTGGTCCACGCCTCGTACACCAGGTGCTTGGGCGCGTCGAACTCCCGCGTGATCAGGATCTGCTCGTCCGTGGGGAGCGTCACCGTCGCCGTCCCGCTACTCACCGTCATCTCCTTCCTCCTCCTGCTCGTCGTCCTCCCGTCTGAGGTCTTCCTGCTTGAGGGTCTCCAACACGACGTCCAGCCGGTCGAACCGGTCCGACCACGAGCGCTCGTAGTTCTTCACCCAGTCGTGGATGGGCTTGAGCGCGTGACCGTTCACGCGGTACAGCCGTCGGCGACCCTCCTCACGCACGTCGACCGCTCCCACCTCCCGGAGCACCCGTAGGTGTTTGGACACCTGTGGCTGGGCCAGCTCGAGCACCCGCACCAGGTCCCCTACAGGGCGCTCCCCGCCGGCGAGCAGGTCGAGGATCTGTCGCCGCCGTGGCTCGGCCACCGCGTTGAACGCATCCGTGGTCGTCGCCGCTCGTGACATGCAAAAACCATATACCCATATGGGAATATGTCAAGCCCAACAATGCCGGGAACCGACGCTCCTAGGGCGCCGTGAGTCGCCCCAACCAATCGTCGACGGCGGCGAGCCATCGTTCGGGCGCTTCCATCTGCGGCACGTGACCCACCTTGGGGATCAGCCGCATGTCCCAATCGGGCCGCATCTCGAGCGCCCCCAAGGCGAACCCGAGCGGCACGAGCCGGTCCTCGCGTCCGTGGATCACGAGCACGGGGCACTTCACCGACCCGACGATCCACCGCACGACCTCCCTCCGCCGGCCGAGCGCCAGGAGCGACCGGGCGGCCTCGAGGAACGCCGCCCCGGCGTCGGGATCCTGCTGGTGACGCACCAGTTGGTCGACGTGCAGGCGCACCAGGTCCGGCGGGATCGTCGACGGGTCCGCCGCGATGATGCGGAGCCCGAACTGGACGGCTCGCTCGGCTTCCAAGCGCGTCACGCGCTGACGCGAGGCCCATTCGCCGACGCGGGGCAACTCGTACAGGGCAAAGCCGAGCATGACGATCGGCGCCGGGAGCGTCGAGCCGCGCTTCCACGGGAAGACCGAGTTCGACAGGACGAGCGCCTCGACCGCCGCGGGCTCGAGCGCTGCCTCGAGCATCGAGATCCCTCCGCCCATCGAGTTCCCGACGAGGACGACGGGTCCTCCGCCCGCAACCTCGTCGATGAACCTCGACACCGTGGTCCGGAGATCGCTCACGCGGCTCCGGCGGCCGCCCCGGTCGCTGCGACCGAAGCCGGCGAGATCGAGGGCGAGCACCCGTCCGTGCTTCGCCAGGTCGGGGGCGACGGCGAGCCACGACAGGAGCGATCCGCCGAGCCCGTGCACGAGCACGATCGTCCTCCCCGGCGGCCCGTCCCACTCGACGAAGTGCACGGGACCGTCCAGGTCCGCGAACCGGCTCTCGGGCATCTCGATCCGCATGGTGTTCGGTGACCTCCGACCGCCATGATGCCCCCGGATGCGCACCGCCGACGACCTTGCTCGGTGCGTCGAGGAGCTCGCCGTCTCGGCAGGAAGGAGAAACCCCTCCACCCGTCCCCGCCTCTAGACTCAGGGGCGATGGCGATCGTCCGACTGCGCCCGCCCCTGCGCGAGCTCGCCCAGGGCAACCGAGAGGTGATCGTCGAGGGTGGAACGGTCGCCGAGGTCCTCCGGGAGCTGGAGTGGTCGCACCCGGCCCTGGGCGGCTGGACCCTCGACGATCGAGGGCGTGTTCGTCAGCACGTCGCTGTGTTCCTCGGAGGCGAACGCGTGGACGGCTCCGCGCCCGTCGCGAGCGCGGACCGCATCGAGATCGTCGGCGCGGTGTCCGGCGGAGCCGAGACGGAGCTGCTGGTCGGAACGAGGAAGGGCCTCTTCGTGCTGCGCGGCGATCGCGGGGGCGAGATCGACATCGCCTCTCGGGTATTCCCCGGCAGCTCGGTCGAGTTCGCCATCCGTGACCCTCGGACCGGCCGCTACTTCGCGAGCGTGACCCACGGGCAGTTCGGGCCGCGCGTCTACCTGACCGACGATCCGACGGGGGCGTGGGAACAGACGGACGGCCCCCGGTTCCCCGAAGACACGGACACCACCCTCGTTCGCACCTGGGTGGTAACCCCCGGTGAGGAAGACGGCCTCGTCTACGCGGGGGTCGACCCGGCCGCGCTGTTCGAGAGCCGAGACGGCGGGATGACCTGGGAGCTGAACCGGCCCTTGTGGGACCAGCCGAGCCGGTCCGAGTGGGGCCCGGGGGCAGGTGGACTCTGCCTGCACTCGATCTGCCCGTGGCCCGGCGAGCCCGACCGGCTCGCCGTGGGCATCTCGGCCGTCGGTGTCTGGATCACCGAGGACGGGGGGACGTCCTGGGAGGTCGGCAACGCCGGGATCGTTCCCCGTTACCTCCCCGAGGAAGCGCGGTCACAGCCGCTCGGCAGGTGCGTCCACAACCTGCACCGCGCCCCACGGATGCCCGAACGCCTCTTCATGCAGTTCCACGGCGGCGTCTATCGATCCGACGACGCCGGGCTCACCTGGACGAACATCGCCCAGGGCCTGCCCAGCGACTTCGGCTTCCCGATGGCGGTCGATCCGAACGATCCGGATTCCGCCTACGTGATCCCGCTCAACTCCGACCTCGACCGCGTCTCCGCCGAGGGACGCCTGCGGGTGTTCGAGACCCGCGACGCGGGCGCGACGTGGAGGGGTCGGACCGATGGCCTCCCTCAGACCGAGGCGTATCTCACGATCCTCCGCCAGGCGTTCGCCCGCGACGACCGCGATCCCGTGGGCCTGTGGTTCGGTGCGACGTCGGGTGACGTGTTCGGGTCCACCGATGCCGGCGCGAGCTGGAGGCTCGTCGCTCGAGACCTCGCGCCCGTCCTGTCGGTCCGCGCGGCCTGAGGGGACAGGCATGGGCGGCTGCGGGTCGCACAGGGTCAGGCGTTGGATGGCTCGCGACGCGAAGGAGGGGGCGGCCGGGACCGCCCCCTCCGCCCGTTGAACGGGGGAAGCTCAGTCGTCCTCTTCGTCGTCCTCGTCGTCCGACGCCTCGGAGTCGGCCTCGTCGGCCGTCTCGGCCTCCTCGGGCTCCTCGGGCTCGTAAGCCGAGCTCGCCGTCGGGACGGTCGTCCCCAGGGGCGGCTCCCAGTCCCACTCGACGACCGGCTCGGCGTTCGCCGGCGGTCCGAGGATGAGGTCGAGGTCGCCCTCAAGGGTTTCGCGGTCCATGCCGCCTCCTTTTCGCTCGAAGACCTCCATCCATCGAACCCGAGCAGGGTGGCCGGAGGGGGTCGTCGCCGAGGCCATCGGGTGAACCTGCGAGGACGATCCACCACCCCCGGATGCCCCGGCAGGCACGGATCGGGGAATACTGGGTATCTCCACGATGTCTACATGCATGTCGGCTTTACAGGGGCGCAGGGGTGCGGCTAGCATGGCTTCCCGGTGGCCCGGGGAGGCCCGTCTTCTGATGCCCGGGCCCCTGTCGATTGAGAACGGTCCCGAAGACTTCCGGGGCGAAGCACGCTCCACATGGGGGCTTCGAGGAGGAGAGTGAGTTCATGCCAGAACCTGCACGTCCGCTCGGCACGGATGACGCCGACGATCTCCGGCTGTACCTGGAGGCGGCGGCGCGCGAGCCACTCCTCACGAAGGAGGAGGAGGTCGAGCTCGCCATCCTGATCGAGCACGGCAAGGAAGCGGAGGAGCGTCTCCGCGCCGGCCGTCTGCGTTCGGAACGATCCATCATGAAGGCCCGCCAGGAGGTCCGGAAGGCGGAGGCGGCCCGACAGCGATTCATCATGGCCAACCTGCGGCTGGTCGTCTCCGTAGCCCGCAAGTACCAGGGCCAGGGACTCCCGCTGCTCGACCTGATCCAGGAGGGCAACATCGGGCTGATGCGGGCCGTCGAGCTGTTCGACTGGCGCCGCGGGTTCAAGTTCTCCACGTACGCGACGTGGTGGATCCGCCAGGGGATCACGCGCGCGATCGCCGATCGCTCACGTTCGATCCGGCTGCCGGTGCACATCCACGACCGCCTCCGGAAGCTGAACCGCACGCGCTTCCAGTTCGCCCAGTCGATGGGACGCGAGCCCAGCCGAGACGAGCTGGCGAAGGCGCTCGACACGACGGTCGACGAGATCGACGACCTGACCGAGATGGGTCGGCGCGAGCCGTTGTCGCTGCAGTCGCCCGTGGGCGAGGACACCGAGCTCGGCGACCTCATCGAGGAGGTCGACTCGGACGCCGCGTTCAACGAGGTCGAGGACGCCCTGCTCCGCGAGGAGATCGGCACGGCGGTCGACCGCGTGCTGGACGAGCGTGAGCGCCACGTCGTGGCGCTCCGCTACGGTCTGGAGAACGGGCAGCCGCTGTCCCTTCGGGAGACCGGCAAGGTGCTCGGGCTCTCGGGCGAGCGCGTCCGGCTGATCGAACGCGAAGCGCTGCGCAAGCTCCGCGATTCGAACCTGATCTCCGCCGTCGCCGCTATGTGACGACGACGGTGTCCACCGGAGTCGCCCGGGAGGGCCGGCCCGCGCAAGCGGGCCGGCCCTCTCGCTTTACGCTGTTGCCGACAACGTCGTGGATGCCCGTTCTCGATCCGTGACCGTCGAGTCCGACGGGGTATCCCTGCCCGGCGATCTGACGATCCCCGGGCAGGTGATCGCCGTCGTGGTGTTCGCCCACGGCAGCGGTTCGAGCCGGCGCTCTTCGCGGAACGTGCGCGTCGCCGACCGGCTGCATCGCGAGGGTCTCGGAACGCTGCTATTCGATCTGTTGACCGACGCGGAGGCCGAGGATCGACGGAAGGTCTTCGACATCGAGCTGCTCGCCCGGCGGCTCGGTGCGGCGGTCGGATGGGTCCGGGGCCGGTCGGAGCCCGACGGGTTGCCGGTGGGTTTGTTCGGGGCGAGCACCGGCGCCGCCGCGGCCCTCGTCGTCGCGGCCGGCACACCGGACATCACGGCGATCGTCTCCCGCGGTGGCCGGCCGGATCTGGCGGGGGAGGCGCTCGAACGTGTCACTGCTCCGACCCTGCTCATCGTCGGAGGCATGGACCGTCAGGTCCTGGGGTTGAACCGAGCTGCACAGGCTCGGATGCGGTGTGAGACGCGGCTCGAGATCGTCCCCGGAGCCACCCACCTGTTCGAGGAGCCGGGTGGATTGGATCGTGTTGCCGAGCTGGCGGCCGCGTGGTTCACGGACCACGTCGGCTGACGCTCGCTATGCCTCCGCGAGCTTCCTCGCCTGCTCTGTCTGTTCGGTGATCGCGGCCATGACGAGATCGGTGAAGGCCAGGACGTCCTCGGGCGAATCCGCTGCTCCCTTCGGAGAGATCGGTTCGCCGTACGAGACGGCAACCACCGGACGCCACGGACGCCGGATGTGAAGGCCGGACTTCGGCCACCGATCCTGCGTGCCCCAGATCCCGACGGGGACGACGGGCGCTCCAGTCGCGAGCGCGATCCGAGCGGCGCCCTTGCGACCTCGGGACAGGCCCGTCTCCGGCTCCGGATTGACCGTTCCCTCCGGGAAGATGCCGGCGAGCGCTCCCTCGCGGATCGTCTCGATCGCCACGTCGAGGGCCCCCTGATCGCGCTCACCGCGGCGGATGGGGATCTGACGGTACAACCGGAGCGCCCATCCGAAGCGGATCTTCCGGAAGAACTCCGCCGCCACCAGGAACCGGGTCATCCGCCTGCTGCGCGAGCTCGTCGTGAGCGCGAGGACGACGCCATCAAGCGCCGACACGTGGTTGGCGGCCACGATCGCGGGTCCCGCTGAGGGAACTCGGCCGGCCCCCTCGACGCGGGGCCGGAACGCGATCCGCCAGAAGAAGCCGACCACGGCGATGCCGAACAACCACCACCCGTTGAGGTCCCCGCGTCGAGCCACGCGCCGGATGGTACCGGGCCCCGATCGACGAAAGGATCGAACGAAAGGATCGAACGAAGGTCCGAGCGATAGGATGAGCGCTCCGTTCGCCCGCCGGAGGTGCGTGGTCGGTGGAGACATCGGATCTACGGGACATCGCGCAGAAGCGGTACGACGACTTCGTCGACGCGCTCCGCGAGATGGTGGACGTCGACTGCGGCTCCTACACCCCCGACGGGGTGAACGTGATCGCCGATCTGTGTCAGGCGAGGTTCGAGGGCGGTGGCTGGGCCGTCGAGCGGGTTCGGCACGAGCCCGACGAGGGGCAGGAGCAGCTCGGTGACCTCGTGATCGGACGTCTCGAGGGCAGCGGCAGCAAACGGGTCCTGATGATCGGGCACACGGACACCGTGTTCGACACCGGGACCGTCGCCGAGCGCTCGTTCGCGACCCAGGGCGACCGGGCGTTCGGGCCCGGTGTCACGGACATGAAGGGCGGGCTCCTGACGGGCTTCTTCGCGGTCGAGGTCCTGCAGGCGGCAGGCTTCGAGGACTTCGGCAGGGTCACGTACATCTGCAACCCGGACGAAGAGATCGGTTCCCCCTGGTCCCGCGAGACGATCCTCGCCGAGGCGGGGCGGGCCGACGCGGCGTTGGTGCTGGAGGGCGCGCGTGAGAACGGCGACATCGTCTCCTCACGCAAGGGGGTGCTCGACGTCCGGCTCGAGATCGAGGGCCGCGCGGCCCACGCCGGTGTCGAGCCCGAGCGCGGCAGGAGTGCGATCCTCGAGGCGGCGCACAAGACGGTCGCGCTGCAGGCGCTGAACGGCCGCTGGCCGGGCGTGACCGTGAACGTCGGTGTGGTGCACGGGGGGACGCGTCCGAACGTGGTCGCCGAACGGTGCGTGCTCGAGGTCGACGTGCGTTCTCCGCAGGAGGCCACCTTCGCGGAGGCCGGCAGGGCCGTCGAGGCGATCGCGAACGAGCACACCGTGCCCGACGTGACCGTACGCTCGATCGGCAACGGATGGCACCGGCCGATGGAGAAGGGGGAAGGTGGAGCGAAGCTGGCGGCCCTCGCCACCCAGGTCGCGGCCGAACTCGGGTTCGACCTGAAGGATGCGGCCACCGGTGGAGCCTCGGACGCGAACACGACCTCCGGAGCCGGCGTCCCTTCCCTGGACGGGCTGGGACCGATCGGTGGGGACGACCACGGGCCGAAGGAGTGGCTCGACCTCTCGAGCGTGGTTCCTCGAATCTCGTTGCTCGCCGGGCTACTCTCCAGGCTCGAAGGGATCTGACGACCTGATCCCGATGGGTCACCCGACGACGAGGAGGGTTCGCCGGTGGACATCACCACCGTCACGTTCGACAAGCCCGACGATCTGAACGTCATCCTTGGCCAATCTCACTTCATCAAGACGGTCGAGGATCTCCACGAAGCGTGCGTCAACGTCCCAGGGCTGAGGTTCGGGATCGCGTTCAACGAGGCGAGCGGACCTCGGCTGGTCCGTCGGAGCGGCAACGACGACGAGCTCGTCGACATCGCCACTCGGAACGCGCAGGCGATCGGCGCCGGACACCTGTTCGTCCTCGCGCTGCGAGATGGGTTCCCCATCAACGTGCTGAACGCGATCAAGTCGGTGCCCGAGGTATGTCGCGTCTTCTGCGCGACCGCGAACCCGCTCGAGGTCGTGGTCGGGGAGACCGAGCGCGGCCGCGGGGTGCTCGGCGTGATCGACGGCTCGCCGCCCGCGGGGGTCGAGACCCATGACGACGAGGTCGAGCGCAAGCAGATGCTGCGCCGCTTCGGGTACAAGCTGTGAGCGAGGTCCGCGTCCCGCCCGGGTTCGCCGACCAGCTCCGCGAGGCGCACGAGACCTACCGCCATCTGGTGGAGGGCATCCCCGCCGTGCTATACGTCGACGCCAACGACGAGGGCTCGACGAACATCTACACCAGCCCGCAGGTCGAGCCGCTGCTCGGCTTCACGATCGAGCAGTGGCGCGACGAGCCGGACCTGTGGGTCGATCGCGTCCACGAGGACGACCGTGACCGCGTCCTGCGCGAGCACCGGGAGTCCGTGCGCACGGGTGGCCCGTTCACGACCGAGTACCGGCTGCAGGCGGCCGACGGCCGAGAGGTGTGGATCCGGGACGAGGCCGTCCTGGTCCGCGACGGGCAGGGCGAACCCCTCTTCTGGCGCGGCATCATGACGGACATCACGCCGACCAAGCGCGTCGAGGACCGTCTCCGACGGAGCCTCGACGTGCTCCATCGAACGATGGAGGACCGCCGCCAGCTGCTCCTCCGCCTCGAGGATGCGCAGGAGGAGGAGCGCCGGCGGATCGCCTCCGATATCCACGACGACCCGATCCAGGTCATGAGCGCGGCCGACATCCGTGCGCAGGCGATCGCGCGCCGGATCGAGGATCCCGAGCTCCGCGAGGAAGCCGACGACCTCCGAGAGACGATCCGCGCATCGGTCGAGCGTCTGCGGCACCTGCTGTTCGAGCTCCGGCCAACGGCGCTCGACCGGGAGGGGCTCGTCCCCGCGCTCCGCGCCTACGCGGGAACGGCGGATCCGGTCCCCGAGATCGAGGACGTGCTGTCGTTCGAGCCATCCTCCGAGTTGCGAGCGGTGCTGTTCCGGATCGCGCAGGAGGCGATCGCGAACGCGCGCAAGCACGCGTCCGCGACGCGGATCGACGTCTCGATCGCCGACGTCGACGGCGGTGTGCGGTTGATGGTCAGCGACGACGGGCGCGGCTTCGACGTCGGCGTGATCGATTCGCCCGAGCCCGGACACATCGGCCTTCCGACGATGATCGAGCGCGCACAGCTCGCCGGAGGTCGTTGCCGGGTCGAGAGCGAGCACGGGCACGGGACCTCGGTGAGCGCATGGCTGCCGGTCGACCAGGCGGCGTCGGCGGACGCGGGAGCATAGCTATTCGCGGGTCGTGACCTTCGACGCTCTGGTGTACGCGCCGGGCGTGCGTCCCCGGGCGCCCGCGAGCCGCCAGGCGAGGAGCTGCGTGGGGATCACCCCGACCGCCGACATCAGCGCTCGGTCCAGAAAGCCCGTCGCGACGGGCCGCGCTCCCTTGGGCGCCTCGCCGTCGGGCGTGACCACCATGACGGCGCACCCCGCGTCGACGAGGTCGGCCGCGAGCCCGAGGTCGAGCCGCCGCGTCTCCGGCTCGGTCGCCATGACGATCGCGCTCATGTTCGGGCCGGCGAGCTCGAACGGGCCGTGACGGAACAGACCGGATTCCAGCGACTCGGCCATCACGCCGGATTCCTTCAGGACGAGCGCTCCGAGCTCGGTGGCCGCCCGGGCCGGGCCGCGACCGAGCAACACGATCACATCCCGACCCCCGTGCCACGCCTCGAGATCGGTCGCGAACGCCTCGGGGTCGTCGAGGAGCCGTTCGGCCGAGCGCGCGGCTCCCTCCGCCGCCGTCCGGGTGCGATCGACCGCGGTGTCGACGCTGTCGCCGGCGAGGAGCCGGGCCAGACCGGAGAGCGTGGTCATCGAGGCCGCGAAGGTCATCGTCGAGGGCCCGGACTCCGGTCCCGCCCACGTGTCGAGCTCGATGTCAGCCCGCCGGCTCAGGTCGTTGTTGGTGCCGTTCGTGATCGCGACCACGAACGGCCGCGTGCGTTGCTTGGCGAGCTCGTTCACCAGGCGCACGATCTCGGCGCTCTCGCCGGACTGGCTGACGACGACGGCGAGCGTCTGCGCGTTCAGGATCGGCCTTCGGAAGTGCAGGACCTCCGCGGCATCTACCAACAATGCGGGGACGCCCCGCGCCGCGAGGTCGTTCACCGCCGGGTAGCAGGCGTCGTACGAGCCCCCCATGCCGGTGAAGACGATGGTGCGCGAGGCCGCGCTGGCTTCGCGGATCCGGTCGAGCGCCTCGCGCTGGTCCACCAGGGCCGCCGCGGCTCGTCGCATCGCGTCGGGCTGGCCGGCGATCTCGCCGAGGAAGCGGTCGGAGAAGCCCTCGAGCGATCTCATGCGCCCGAGTCTACGGCCTCAGGCGCTGGCTACCGCGGCGGGCTCGGTCGTGAGCGCCTGCCCCGTCTCGGGATCGAAGAAGTGGAAGCGGCGTGGGTCCACCGAGAGGCGGATCGGCGTCCCGGGCCCGCACGAGGTTCGGGGGTCCACCCGCGCGCAGAAGACGGCGCGGTGCTCCTCGGCGAGGAGAGGGATCTCGCCTTCGTCCTGCTCGGTCGCGGCGAGCGTCTCGTCGGTCTCTACGGGCGGTGCGTCCACCGTGAACAGCACGTTCACCTCGGAGCCGAGGTCCTCGGTGACGTCCGCGAGGACGGTAATCGTGGGGAGGTCCTGTCCCGTCCACACGGCCGTGTCCTCCAGATCCGATGGCCGTATCCCGAGGATCAGCTCGCGACCCTCGAGGCCGTCCGGGGCCCGGTCGGCCGGCAAAGGGATCTCGAAGCCCGCGAAGCGGACGGCGCCTCCCCGAACCTCGGCACCCACGAGGTTCATCGGCGGCGATCCGATGAAGGCTGCGACGAACAGGTTCGCCGGGTACTGATACAGATGCTGCGGCGTGTCGACCTGCTGCAGCATGCCGTCGCGCAGGACCGCCACGCGCTGTCCGAGCGTCATCGCTTCGACCTGATCGTGCGTCACGTACACCGTCGTCGTGCGCAAGCGATCGTGAAGCTTGGCGAACTGCCCGCGCATCTGGACCCTGAGCTTCGCGTCGAGGTTCGACAGGGGTTCGTCCATGAGGAACGCGACCGGCTCTCGAACCATCGCCCGACCCATCGCCACGCGCTGACGCTGGCCGCCGGACAGCTCTCCCGGCTTGCGCTCCATCAGTCTGTCGAGACCGAGGATCTTCGCGACGTCGTGGACCCGGTGGCCTCGTTCGTCCTTCCGCATCTTGCGGAGCTTGAGACCGAACCCGAGGTTCTGCTCGACGGTCATGTGTGGGTAGAGCGCGTAGTTCTGGAACACCATCGCGATGTCCCGCGCCTTCGGTGGGAGGTCCGTGACCTGCTGCTCGCCGATGTATACCTCGCCGGCCGTCACCTCCTCGAGTCCGGCGAGGACGCGAAGGATCGTGGACTTCCCGCAACCCGAGGGACCGACGAGGACCATGAACTCGCCGTCGGCGATCTCGAGCGAGACGTCGTCGACGGCCACCACGTCGGTCCCGAAGATCTTCGTCACGCCATCGAGAACGATCCGCGCCATGTCTACCTCCGCCGCTTGCCATCGAGTCTGTTGCCGACAGGATCCTTGGTCAAGGTGGTCCGCAGGCGGTCCTTCGCGGTGCGGGACGCGCGCAAGCGGTCGAGTCCGAGCAGGGCCGCGCCCACCACCGGTGGTGCACCGAGGACGGTCACGGTGGCCGCCGGGGCCGAGCGATGGATCCCGTCGTCGACCCGCTCGAGGAACGGTTCGAACGTGTTCCGGAAGATGCCGCCGCCGAGGACCACGTGGACGTCGAGCTCCGTCATCCGCAGCCGACGGATCGCGGCCGTCGCCATCGCAACGACCTCGTCCGCCTGGCGATCGACGATCGATCGGGCGACGGCGTCGCCGACCGCCGCCGCCTCGAACACCAATGGAGGGAGCTCGGCGATCCGGCTCACGCTCAAACGGCCGAAGTACATCGCCTCCATGACCTGCTTGGGCCGGCGGAGAGCGAAGTGGGCGGGCACGGCGCTCGCCAGGGA
>Ga0209843_1000004_pt1 | contig 28348 bp, 26 predicted proteins | sample GWRWS1_20_30_FD_187222 | JGI IMG/M metagenome (GOLD analysis project Ga0209843, IMG submission 187222) | Riverbed sediment microbial communities from areas with vegetation nearby in Columbia River, Washington, USA - GW-RW S1_20_30 (SPAdes)... | ecosystem: Environmental > Aquatic > Freshwater >... | reverse complement strand
CCGCATGCGGTCAGTGGGACCTGCACGGCGAAGTCGGTGACGGCATCGAGGCCGTGGTACCAGTACGGCAGCGGCGGCATCGACCAGGTGACGTCATCGGTCAACAGTGCGACCAGGGCGGGTGCGTCACCGCGTTCTAGCGCACCGGAGAACGCGGCGACGATGTCCCTCAGGCGCGTGTCGCCGATTTCCCGCAGCGTCTGCTGCTGGGTGGGAGCGGGGATCTTTTCCGCGACGATCCGACGCGCTCGCTGCAGGGCACTGTTCACCGACGCGGTGGTGGTGTCCATCATGGAGGCGATCTCGGCGGCGGAGAAGCCGAGGACCTCGACGAGCAACAGCGCCGCCCGCTGGTTGCCCGGCAGGTGTTGTAGGGCGGCGACGAAGGCGAGTTCGACGGCTTCGCGTTGCTCGTATCGCGCGGCGGGGCCGGCCAGACCGTCGGCGAGGCCCGCATCGGAGTAGGGGCCCAGCCAAGCGACGTCGGCCAGCGGTGCGCCGTCAAGCACGACGCGGTCACTGGACGGGCCGAGGTCTATGGGCAGAGCCCGCTTGCCGCGGGTTTCGACGATGTCCAGGCACGTGCGGGTGGCCACGGTGTAGAGCCACGAGCGCAGCGAGCTACGACCCTCGAAGCGCTCGAGCCCTCGCCACGCCCGAAGCAGGGCGTCCTGCAGGGCGTCGTCGGCGTCGTGGGTCGAGCCGAGCATGCGGTAGCAGTGCGCGTGTAGCTCCCGGCGCACCGGCTGGACGAGGCGGGTGAATGCGGCGTCGTCCCCGTCGCGCGCCCGGGCCAGGTCGAAATCCTCGGCACCCTGCGCCGCCGTGTCCGCGGTCGGCCAAGAAATGTTGCTCACGAGCGATGATTCTGCCCCATGGCGGGAGTCTCCCTTGCGACCGAGCATGAACGCCCCTGACCAAGGAGGACCCCATGACCCAGACCGGACGAAACCATGCGAGGCGGATGGCCGTGTTCACCGATCCCGACGGCAACCCGGTCGGCCTGCTGAGCCCCTGACGTTGCTGTTCGCCGACTTTCACAAAATCGATCATCAAGGGAGATAAACATGTCCACAATAAGATCGAGTACGGCCTCGGAGGATGCCGAGGTGCCGCAGGCACGCCGGCCACGGGCTGAGGCAGATCCCCGGCGGTGGTGGGCGCTCACCCTCGTGTGCGGCCTACAGTTCATGATCCTGCTGGACATGACCGTCGTGAACGTGGCGCTGCCGCGGATCCAGGATTCCCTTGGCTTCACGCAGCCCGGGCTGGCCTGGGTCGTCAACGGCTACGTATTGATGTCGGGCGGGCTGTTGCTGCTCGGTGGCCGGCTGGCCGACGTCTTCGGCCGACGGCGTCAGCTGCTGACCGGTGTGGTCATCTTCGCGGTGTCCTCGGTCGTCTGCGGTGCCGCCGCCTCCCAGGGGATGATGGTTGCTGGTCGGTTCGGTCAGGGAATCGCCGAGGCGATCGCCGCCCCCGCGTCGCTCGGCCTGATCGCGTTGCTCTTCACCGACCCGAAGGAACGGACGAAGGCCCTGGGAATCTGGGGCGGGCTAGCGGCGCTCGGCGGGACCTTGGGCTACGTCATCTCCGGTGTCCTGACGGATCTGGCGTCCTGGCGCTGGATCTTCTACATCAACGTGCCGGTCGCTGTGCTGGTCCTCCTGCTCCTGCCCCGTCTGGTCGCCGAGAGCCGAATGGTGCGCGATAAGAACTCGGGGCTTGACGTCACCGGTGCGATCACCTCGACCGCGGGTCTCGTCGCCATCGTCTATGGCCTGCTGCAGGCCGCTGAGCACCCCTGGGGATCTGCGAGAGTCGTTCTTCCGCTTGTCGCCGGACTCTGTCTGCTCCTCGCAACGCTCATTGTCGAGCGTCGAGCTAAGAACCCGCTCATTCCACTGGAGTTCTTCGCCAACCGGACCAGATCGGTCATCAACGGCACCTCGTTGTTCTTCATGGCGGCGTTCATCTCGTACACCTTCATGCTGACCTTGTTCGAACAGCACGTTCTACGGTTCTCCCCGCTGGAGAGCGGGCTGTCCTGGCTGCCACTCGGGTTCGCGATCGGCGCCGGCATAGGCCTGGGCACCGCGTTGACTCCACGCTTCGGCGTCAAAGTCGTGGCTGCCGTCGGCTTCATCGGTGCCGGCGTGGGGCTCCTCCTGACGAGCATGATCGACGTCGACAGCTCCTACGTTGGCGGGATATTGCCGGGCATGATCGTGTTCGGGGTGTTCGCCGGCGCAACCATGCCGGCCGCGACCACCGCCGCCCTGCACGGGGTCACCGTCCAGGATTCCGGTCTGGCCTCGGGCGTGCAGAGCACCATGCAGCAGGTCGGCGGTGCGCTCGGTCTCGCCGTCCTCGTGACCCTCGCGCTCCGGTACGCCGGCGACGAGATCCAGCACGGCGTGTCCCCCGACGTCGCGGTGACGGCGGGCTACGTCCTGGCCTTCCGCATCGGTGCTGCGCTGATGGTGCTTGGGGGAGTGCTCATCATGGTGTTGTTCGAGCGGGTCAACCCGGAACTGCGGGACCCGACGGCGGAGATGGTCGAGGTGGCCCGCTAAACGATGGTGTCGCCGAGTCGCGAGCCACCCCTGGCCTCGCGTCAGTCCACATTGAGCGCACGGGCGATGGTGACAAGGAGCCATTGATTGGGGAATGGTCGTGAGGGGAACAACCGCCGGGTGTACGGGCGGCGTCGCACGCGGGTACGGATGGTCACCTTGGTCCAGACGATGCCCTCGGCTGCCCCCAGCGCCACGATCGTCGGCCACGTGAGCGTACGCCCTCCGTAGCGGATGCCCTGTAGGTCGATGACGACGCCGTCGAAGTTGATCGTGTCACCGGCGCGGAGCACGTCGAGGGCGAGCGGCAGCCGAGCGCTGGCGGACGACTCCTGCACGGCAATGCCAAGCGGCTGCACGCCCCGGAACCGGTTGTTGAGCACGACCGAGGCGCCGTCGCCGCGTACGACCTTAATGAAGGACACGGTCCGTACCGGAATGTTCTCGATGCTGAGCTCCATCCTCCGGGCGCGGACCTCGGTGATGCCGGCCCACGGGTAGGACGTCACCACTCCCTTCCGATCCACGTGGACCAGGCCGCCATCGAATAGGTAGAGGTCATCGTTCGAGTGCCGGTGCTCCCAGCGCCACATCCAGATGGTGAGAGCCAGGAAGGGCAGGTCGATCAGGAGGAGCGTGGTGGCGATCTCCGTCGACGAATCGAGGATCTGACCGGCGACCACCAGGGTGAACAGCACCGCCAGTACAATCGTGAAGACGGCGCTCAGCCGGAAGCGGCCGTGATAGCGCTGCCGGAGCTGACCCAGCCGCTCGTTGTCGGCGGCCGCCTGGATCTGCGATGTGATGGTCTCGCTCATGTGCGGCCTCCACGGCACCAGGTCGGCTGGTTGTTGAACGTATCCTGCTCGATCTCGCTCGCCGTGGCTACACGGGCGGCGAACCGGCCCATGTGGCGAACGCCGGCGAGGGCTCGTCCGCGGCGAGGCCGGTCGGCCGTCAGACGCCAAACGTCAGGGCCGCGATGGGCGTCGCGAACAAGAGCCAGGCAAGGATGAGACCCAGTCCCATGGCTCGATTCCTGCGCACGATGAGGACGATACCCGCGGTGAGGCAGGCCAGCGCCGCGACAGCCTCGCCCAGCATCACCGTTACGAGGAACGCCCAAACGTCCTCGCGAAAGATCATCTCACCGCCACTGGGCTCGACCGCCTGACCGACCAGGTACGCCACGCCGAACACGACCGCATGGGCGGCCAGGCCGAGGATGATGCCGATGATGGCGCCGCGGACGGAGCTGCGGGCCGGCGCGGGGGCAGTCTCGATCATGGGCGCACGCTAACACGGCGCCGGCGCGCGGACCCTGGGGTGAACGGCCACTGTTGCAGTCGCGAGGTCGTCATCACCGTGTGCTGGGACGGTTGTCGCCGAGGAGTCTCGGATCGCTGCGCGCTGGCTACGATCATGCCGTGACAGTCAATGCGCGGGTTCCTGCGCGGGTTTTCGGTGAGGTCGCTGAGGACTTTGACCGGGTCCGCTTGGCGTACCCGGTTGCACTAGTCGACGACGTCCTTAACTACAGCCGTCTGGCGGACTCCGGTCGGCGTGCGTTGGAGGTCGGTGCCGGGACCGGAAAGGCCACGCGGGCCTTCGCCGCGCGAGGCGTACCGGTTGTCGCCGTGGAGCCGGACGAGGCGATGGCTGCGGTCCTGGCTCGTCATATCGCCCATCTACGCGACGTGCACATCGTCCAGTCCGCGTTCGAGGAGTATCAGCCCGAGGAGGGTTTCGGGCTGCTCTACTGCGCCGACGCGTGGCATTGGACCCAACCGGAGGTCCGGTGGCGGCTGGCCGCCCAGGCGTTGACCGCGGGCGGAGTGCTCGCGTTGTTCTGGAACAACGACCGCATCGATGACCCGACTCTTCGGCAGGCCATGCTGGACGTACTCGCCGAGATCGCGCCGACGATCGTGATCAACGACGCCCCGCTCGAGCCAGCGCGCCTGTTGACCGAGTGGCCGGGCAACGAACTTGCGGAGCGGCCCGAGTTTGAGGATCTCGTCGGACGGATCTACCCCTCCCGCAGGACCGTCACGGGCGCGGACTACGTGACCCATATGTCCACCCGTTCACAATGCCGAATGCTCGCCGAACCGATCCGAGAGCGTCTGTTCGCGGCCCTGACTGAGGACTTCGACGATGTCGTACCGCTGGCCATCGATACTGTCCTCTACCTCGCGCGCCGCAAGCCAGAACCGAGGTAGCCAGTGGCGTTCAGCCCACCCTCGCCGCGAGCACGCCCCGCGGTCTGGACTCCATCGGGCTCATTGGGTCGCCGAGGGCTTTCCGGCGGTGTGGACGGTGCGCAGGTGGGTCGGGACCGCCCACCACTGGTCGGGGCGATCGACCACCGGGGCGCTCGGCCCGTCCTGGATGACGCGGGTAAGGCGGAGCAGGTAGGCGGCGATCCCGGCGGCGCCTTGCATCCACGAGGTGCCGGGTGGCAGCAGCGGTGGGTCCTGGCGATGTTCGATGAACCGCCAGCGTGCACCGGCGTGGTCGCGGATCGCACGCTCGATGAGGGCGTCCCCCATGGTGCGTGCGGCTTCTAGGAGCGTGTCGGCCCGCATCGGGTCCGGGCAGTCCTGGACGGCGTCCAGCAGCGCGTCCCCGACGCCCGCGGTTCCGCAACAGCGGCCGTCGTTGTCCCAGAATCCGGGGCGGAGGCGCTGCGGGACACCGGAGGTGAGAATCGAGTGCAGGCATCGCTGCCGCAGCCCGGTGACCTTCAGGCCGGCGACCTCGGCCACGCCGGCGTGCGACAACGCCGCGAACAGGTAGGAGGTTCCGGCTGGCCCGTGGCACCAGGTGTAGGTCACCGGTTCCACGTCCCGGGTGGAGGGCGGAATGGTGTGCGGGACGATGAACCCGTCGTTGTCCAGCGAGCCCACGGCGAGCAGGTGCTGGGCGCCCTGCCTCGCGGCTTGGACGAAGTCCTGCCGATTCAGCGCCCCCCCGGCGATGGCCAGCGCGCTGGCTATCCCGGCGGTGCCGTGTGAGTAGTTCGGCCCCCTGGACGGCGAACCTGGCAGCATGCCCCAATCCAGGCCGGCCTCGGTGTGGTCCGCGGCTCGCAGCAGGGCCTCGCCACCGGTGGCCGCGATCGTCTCGGCGTGCTCACCGCCAGCCCAGATCGCTGCCAGCATCACGCCGGCGGTGCCCAGGACGAGGTCTGACACGGGTGAATCGGACCCCGGATCGATCTCGAGCGTGGTCTTCCATCCGGCCGGGGTCATCAGATCGGCGAGCCGCTGCAGCGCGATCGGCTCGCGGCCTGGGGCGAGCAGCTTCAGCGCCGTCACGTCGCCGGCCAGTCCGTCATACAGCGAGGGTTCGGTTCGAACGCTCGCCTTGGCAGAGAGCCGGGCCACGACCCGGCTCGCGAGGACCTGCTCGACGTCGCTCAGGGCTCGGCGCTGGGCGATCTCGGCCAACACCGGTGCCAGGCCCCCGATCCCTGCGTACAGCGAGTCGCGATCCTCGGCCGGTGCCATGTGCGTCCAGTCCTCCGACACCGTCGCCGGTAGCCACGGGCCGTCGTCCTCGCGCACGTGGCTCAGAACCCACGACCAGGCGGCTTCACCCAGTTCTCGATACGCCTCGCTCGCCACCACTCGATCAGGCTACGGGCACATCCAACTGCGCGGACGGCGGCACGTCGCGGTGCTCGCCGGCTTCGAAGGCGTTGAATAACGGCGGCGTACAGAGACGTCGTGTTTGATGCCTTGCTCGACATGGGTACTGCCGTGGTGAGGGGCTCCGAGCGTTAGCGAAGACAAGGCGGTGGGCGATGTCGAGAGAAGCTTGGATTGCAGTGGCGGTCGTCGTCGGTGTCGTCGCTCTGCTCACGCTCTACGGCGCGGTAAGGCTGGCTAGGAAGGTCCTCGCGACGCGGCGTCGACTTGGCCCACTGACTACGGGTGGCAAGGTGGCCTTCTACGGCTCGTTGCTCTACACGATCTTTCCGATAGATCTGCTGCCCGACCCCGTCTACCTGGACGACATGGCCGTACTCGGCGCTGCGCTGCTGTACCTCACCAGGCTCCTGCGCGCCCGGAGTGGCGTGCGCGGAATGCCGCGCAGCCGGGTCGCGCCGGACGGCCGGGTCGCGGAGCTGCATGACCCGAGGCGCCGGTAGGAGCGGGTGTGCATGGCCGGCACCGGCTCGCGAACATTGTCAAGTCCCGGCTGCCGTCCCTGGCACGGATGCTGAGGCGGATCAAGACATGCTCGCCGTTCCGGCTAGGCACTTGCCTGCCTGCGTCGCTCCGCTTCCAGGTACAGAACGAGATAGACAACGAGCAGGAGCTCGTCGGGGATTGACGTCTGCGCCTCGGGTAGATGTAGCTGGCTAGGGCGAGTGCCAAGGTGGTCGTACGAGACCACGATGGACCCGATCGTATGTACTCGGCTGCCGAGCGTGTCGTACGTCAGCTCGTGCGGACCGACCCTTCGCAGTCGCGAGCCGAGCCGGTCGTACTCAAGACCCAACTGCCCAAGCGTCCGCGGGCGGCTGCCCATCCGGTCGTACTCGATGGGGACGCTGCCGATCGACCTAAGCCGGCTGCCCAGCCGGTCGTACTCGAGGGTCCACTGGCCGACCGTACGTGGTCGGCTGCCCATCCGGTCGTACGTGATCGGGACGCCGCCGATGGCGCGCAAGCGGCTGCCGAGCATGTCGTAGGTCAGATCGATTGCACCATCGTGTCATCCGGCGTCAAGAGTCGGCTAGCAAGCGGCCCAACCCATCGCTTGTTCGCGCCTCCGGATGGGCCGCGGTTGGCGGCGGCCCATCCGGAGCGTATCGGCTCAGCTCACCGGCTGGAAGAAACGCTTGTCGAGCCAGTGGGCGACGTCCTTGCCGATCCCGGCTGCCTGGACATCGGCCGCACGGAAGTGGATGCCCTGGTACACGCGCGCGTCGATGGTGTCGTCGATCACGTCTGTGAATCGCTCGTAGACGCGCGTCACGTTCGGCACATTAGGCACGATCCTGACGACGCTGAAGACCATCTTCTCTTCGCCGAAGAACGCCGCGGCCGTGTGCATCATCGAGCTGGTGACGCAGTTGTATCCGGACGAGTGGTCGGGATACGGCGGTGTCGCGATGAACGGTGTCCATCCTGAATCCCCGACGGTGTTGGGGTTGCCGTCGTTGTCGCCCTCGTGGATGGCGGTGATCGGACGCCAGAAGCTCCAGAATGCCTTGTCATCCCAGCAGTTGATCAGACCGTCTGCCCCGGCCATGTTCAACATGGCGAAGAGCCGGGCTTCCTCGACGAGCGTCAGCGCGCGATCCTCGGCGATCACCCGGAATGTGCGGTTGAACAACTCCACGGGATTGACGGTGTAGAACCGGGCGACGGCGGTCTGCTCTTCGGTGCGTCGGCTGTCGGGTGTGTCTGGGCCCCCGAGCTCCTTCACCTCGTTGTATTCCTTCGCGTAGGCGCCGCTCGTGAGCGCGTGCGGCCCCTTCGTCCGGAACTGTGATGAGCTCTGCAGTAGGAACGGCTCAACCTTGGCCACCCAGGCGAACGGGTCATTGACGGTCGGGGTCGGACGCCACTCGCCGGCATTGGTGCCGACCGTGAACGAGAACGGTACGTATCGGCCGTCAGACGCTCTCGCTGCAAGCATTGCCGTCGCGGCGGCAGCCCCGGCCCCAATTCCACCGGTCTTGGCGGCACCGTCGGGAATACCTGCGAGCGCGTCAGCATAGAGGACATCGAGTCGATCGCGGACAACCTGAGGCAACGCCGGCACCGGCGCGATTCCGAGTCCGACGAGCACATGGTGCGCGGCGGTGGCAACGGCGGCCTCCGGCGACGCTGACGGCGACGCCGGTGGAAGTCCAGCGAGATACGGCTGATGGCCGCCGTCGATCGCGTTGACGGCATCATAGACGGCCCCTTGCACCATCGCGAGGTGCAACTCCGAGACTGGGGGTGTCTGACCGGCGCCGGGAATCGTCGCGTTAGGTGCGTTGATCAGCGCGTTGACGGCGTGGAGATTCCAGACTCGTACCGCGTCGGAGCTCTGCAGCGCTGCTACCGCGGGAGCGGCTTGAAGCGGTGCCGCGAGCGCGATGAGCGCTACAAATGCAGCGAGCACGACGCCGAGGCGTACGTGTCGGCCCCCGCGGGTGATTCTGTCTTTCATGGAGCAACCTCCCGGTGTGTTATCACGGTGCCTCTCTCGATCGCCGAAACCTGTTCATGCGACCGTACGAGGGCAGGCCCGCGCCCTAGAACGGGAATGGTTGCCTAGATTCGGTGCGGCGCTGCCTATGTTTCTGGCGCACCCACCAACCCGAGCCGGACTGCTTCCGCCGCCGCGACTGTACGGGTTGGGGCGCCGAGCTTCGCGAGCACGGCGGAGACGTGGTGATCCACGGTTCTCGCGGAGATGAACAGCCGCGCGGCGATTTCGGCATTGGTATGTCCGCCGCAGATCAGGTCGAGCACCTCACCCTCGCGTTTGGTGAGCCCCAGCGGGTGTGCCCGAGTGGCGGACTGCGGCCCACTGTGGTTGGACCGCACGCCGAGCGCCCGCATCTTCTGTCGGGCGATCCGGGCGGCAGCCGGGGCACCGAGCTCGGCAAAGATGTTCAAGGCTCGGCGTAGCGCCGCCTCCTCGGTAGCGTCCAGCAGCGCGAGCGCGACGTCGTACGGACACCCGAGATTGGACCAGAGCTGCGCGGCCTTCTCCCAGTCTTCCTCAATCTCCAGCCGGTATGGCTCGGCGAGCGCTCCAGCCACGGAGCGGATCGAGCCGGTGCGGCGCAGCCATGCCGCGATCGCGCCGCGGTCCCAGGAATCGCACGCCGACGATCGATCCGAGGCCAACTCGGCCTCGTGTCGCGCCGAGTCTTGGTCTCCCGCGAGCCAGTACGTCTCGGCGCGGGCCAACCGCACCAGCACTATCCGCTGCGCCTCATCGGTGCCGTCAGCCACCGCGATGGCCTCGTCGAGATGGTCCCTGGTGTCGGGGTCGCCGCGCCGCGCTCCGATGATGCCGCGGCTCGTCAGCGACGACATCCGGTTGAGCGGGGAGGGCCCGATACGAGCCAGGGTCTCCGTAGCAAGAGCCAGTGACTCGTCCCAGCGCCCGAGCCTTTCCAGTGCGATGCTCCGGTCGTCGCGTAGCCAGTTGCTGTACGCGGTGATGTCGTGCTCGTCGCAGTAGGCGAGACCGTCCACGTAGTACCGCTCGCCTTCGGCGAAGCGTCGCTGTTGCCCGTAAACACTGTAGATGTTGGCGAATGTCAGGCCGGCATGATCCTCGAAGCCCTCGGAGGTTGCGATCTCTAGCGCTCGACGCATCGGCCCGATCCAGTCGCCGCCAGTGTCGGCGACGACGCAGCCCTGCGTGTTAAGGGCGTCGATGAGCGCCTCGGACACGCCCAACCGTTCGGCGATCTCCTGTGCCCTCCGGGCCGCTTCGATTGCCGCGTCGTTGGCGCCCTTGACCATCCGTTCGAGCGCCATCATCCCGTAGGCCCGTGCCAGCTCGCTGCTCGGGCCGAGTGGCTGGAGAGTCGCCACGGCGGCTTCGAGCGTCGTGGCCGCCTCGGTGCCGCGGCCTTGTGTCCACATCGTTTCCGCGAGCCGACGTAGCGTGTCGCCCTCGCGCAGCCGGTCGCCGGCCGAGCGCCACAGCGCCAGCGCGCGAGCAGTGGCGTCGGCGGCGTCCTGCCATCGGTCTATCAATAACAGCTCGACAGCGAGTCCGTCGTAGAGTCCAGCCACGAACGCCGGCTCGGCGCCGGACGTGAAGCGCACGGCCCGCTGGTACTGGGCCGCCGCCTCGCGGTGCGACGCCAGCTCCGCCGCCCGCCGCGCGGCGCGATGTGCATGGTGAACTGTGGCCTCGCCGTCTCCCGCCGCCTCCGCGTGGAAGGCCATCCTGGCATCGTCGTCATAGGCCAGGAAGCGCATGCTACCGAGGATCTGGGCGTGGATAGGGCTACGGCGATGTGCCCCGATCGCCTCTTCAACGGCGAGTCGGGCGATCTCATGACGAAACCTCAATGACGTGCCGTCACCGACGAGCAGCCCGGACGACACGAGCTCATCGACGACCGATGGCGAGCAGGACGTGACCGACTCCAGCAGCCGCATCTCGACCCGGGCGCCGATTAGCGCCGCGACGTCAAGAACGGTACGAGACTCCCCGCTGAGGCGCACGACCCGGGCCAGCACCGCATCCCGAGCCGAGGGCGGAATCGCGCCCATGCCGGCACGGACCACCTCGGTGACGAAGAACGGGTTTCCGACGGTGAGGCGGTAGAGCTCGCCCGCATCGAGCCCGCATTCACTCGCAAGGATGCGGACCGCTTCCGGCGAGAGCGGCGCGAGCCAGATCCGCCTGGTCGACCGTTGCGAGGCAAGTTCTCCGAGAGTGACGCGGAGCGGATCAGTCGTTGTCAAACTCTCATCTCGGTACGTGACGACGAGTAGCACGGAGGCGTTCCGCAGACGCCTACCGAGGAACCGCAGCAGATCGATTGTGGCCTCGTCAGCCCAGTGAACGTCCTCGATCACGACGACATTGAGCGATCCCGGTTCGCTGAGCTGGCGCAGCACCGCATCGAAGAGTTCGTCGCGGGTGGCCGAGGTGCGGCACAGCTCGAGTAGCTCACCACCAAGCTGGCCAGCGAGGTCGAACAGCGGCCCTAGTGGGCGAGGCGTGAAAAGGCCGTCGCAGGCACCCCAGCTCCAACGGGCATCCGGAACGTCGCGCTGAAGCTGCTCCACCAACGTGGACTTGCCGACGCCCGCCTCCCCGGCGACAAGCACCAGCCGGCCCTCGCCGTGCCGCGCCTCGCCCGCATACTCGGCGAGCGACGCCAACGGGGACTCCCGTTCGAGTAACTCCATCTGCATAGTGTCGGTTGCATCGACCTCCCACGCCATGGTCCGTAAGGCGGGTACGGCAGCGATGGGCTCAGCCGGTCTTCATGGCGGCCTCAGTCGGGTCAGGAGCCCTCCTGCACCTGGAACACGTGATCGGCCACGAGGCCGTGCGCCTCACGGTGCACGATCGACGCAGCATCCGCGGAAGGCGCCTCCACCAGGCAGAACACCTTGCCCTCCTGCTCGGCGACCCAATAGCGCAGATAGCGAACGTCGTATTTATGCTGTGTCTGCAGATCCGCCATGTGCGCCTTGGCCACGGCCTCGACGGATACGCCGCCGTTGAAGGTGTGGACGTCCATGTAGAGCGGCACCGTGCCTCCTCGATCGCACCAACGAATCCAGGCGACCGTACGAGGGCTGGCCCGTTCCGGGGATCGGGAACGGTTCCCCAGGTTCCGCGCGGCGTTGCCTATTTTCTGGGCTCATCGGCACAACGCCCGCCTAAAGGACCATGGCGCCAGAGGTGGGTGCGACAGACACTGTGCAGATGCAGCTACTAGAGCGGGAGGCCCCGCTGGCGTCTCTTGGCGAGTACGCGCGGGAGGCGGGCCACGGTAACGGCCGCCTGGTGCTGTTGGCCGGGGAGGCGGGCGTAGGCAAGTCAGCGTTGGTGGAGCAGATGGAGAGTGAACTGCCGGATGCCAACTGGTCCTGGGGCGCGTGCGACGGCCAGTTCACCCCAAGCCCGCTCGGGCCGCTGTTCGACCTCGCGGATCAGCTCGGCGGGGACCTGCTTGACTTGTGCCGCGCCCGGGCCGCCCGCGCCGAGCTGTTCCGTGCCCTGCTGCGGCAGGTCAGCGAGCCAGGGACGCTGAGCGTCGTGGTGTTGGAGGATATGCACTGGGCCGATGAGGCGACGGTAGACCTGCTGGGGTTCCTGGGCCGGCGGCTGCGCAACGCATCGGTTCTGCTCATCGCCACCTACCGCGACGACGGATTGGCGGCGAGCGATCCGCTGCGGGTCGCTCTTGGTGAGCTCGCCACCCAGCGGTCGACCCGGCGGGTCGGGCTGGCGCCACTGTCCGAGGACGCTGTCGGTGTCCTTGCCGGTGGCAGCGGGCTCGAGGCGGCCGAGCTGTACCGGCTGACCGGCGGAAACCCGTTCTATGTCACGGAGGTTCTTCAGGCCAGCCTGGGCGAGGTGCCGCCATCGGCGCGCGATGCGACCCTAGCGCGCACCGTAGGCCTGAGCGTCGAGGCCCGCGCCTTGTTGGACGTTGCGGCTCTGATCGGCACTCGGGTCGAGCTGCGGCTGTTGCAGTCCGTCACTGGGTGTCCGTCATCGATCATCGACGACCTTCTCGCCTCAGGGCTGCTCGTCGGCGACGGCGCGTGGGTGAGGTTCCGGCACGAGATCGCTCGGCTCGCGATCGAACAGGCCGTCGCGGCACACCGCCGTAGAGTTATCCACGGTAAGATCCTCGACTCCCTGCGCTCGCTCGCAAGCGACGACGACGCCGGGATCGCGTTTCACGCCGAGGCGGCCGGGGACGGCGGGGCCGTTCTCCACCACGCCTCTCGCGCCGCGCGTCGGGCCGCGGAGCTGGCGTCGCACCGGGAGGCGGCGGCCCAGTATCAGCGGGCCCTACGCTTCGCCTCCGGTGCGGAGCCGACGTTGGTGGCTGCACTCTACGACGGACTCGCGGACGAACTGTCGTTTGTGGACCGATGGCAAGACGCCGCCGACGCAGGTGAGCGCGCACTGGCTTTATGGCGCTCGGCCGGCGATCGGCTGCGCGAGGGCGACACGCTGCGGCGGCTGGCGCGGACGATGTGGCGCCTGTGTCGCGGCAGGGAAGCGGCCGCGACGATCGAAGCCGCCCTGTCGACCCTGGAATCACTCGGTCCGAGCGGCGAGCTGGCTTGGGCGTACGCAACCTTTGCTGGAGAACGGATGGTCAAGGGTGCCAACGCCGTCGCGATAGAGATGGCCCGGAAGGCACAGGCGATCGCTGAGCCGTTGGGTGTGTCAGACGCGCTCAGCCTCGCCCTGAACATTGAGGGCTGCGCCACCGCCCACACTGGCGGCGAGTGGATCGGGCTGCTGCGTCGTGCGCTGGAGATCGCGATCTCGGGCGACTTCGAGGCCGAGGCGGGCCGGGCATTCGCTAATATCTACGAAGCGTACAGCCTACAGCGACGATTTGCCGAAGGCGAACGGTACTATGTGGACGGTCTCGCCTACTGCGACGAGCATGATGTCACGACATATGGCAACTGGCTACGCAGCGAACGGAGTAGCACGCTCGAAAGGCTCGGGCGCTGGGACGAGTCGCTGGCACTGGCCGCGGAGCTTCTCGGTCGCGTCGACTACTCCCCGATCAACCGGATTTCGTCGCTGCTGAACTGTGGCACAATCGCGTCGCGTCGCGGCGACGCCGACGCATGGGGCTATCTCGACGAGGCGATGGCGGCGGCCGACGGGACCGATGCGGCGCCATCGATCGTACCGGCGCGACTGGCCCGCGCCGAGGCATACTGGCTCGCCGGAGACCAACACGCGGGACGTCGAGAGGCTGAGTTGGCCGACGGCCGATCGTCGGCGTGCGATTCCTGGGACCGCGGCGCGGTCGCGGTGTGGCTGCGCCGCACCGGCTCGACCCGATCTGTCGAAGGCGAGCTCGCCGAGCCGTACCGGTTGCAGGTCGACGGCGACTGGGAGAACGCCGCACAGGTGTGGACGGACCTCGGTTGTCCGTACGAGGCCGCGCTAGCCCTCTTCGACTCGGATGACAAGGCAGCGCTGCGCCACGCCTTGGGCATCTTCGACGACCTCGATGCGCCAGCCACCGCACGGATCGCCCGGCACAAGATGCGAGCGCTCGGATTTCGGTCGATCCCCAGTGGAGCTCGAGCTGCGACGCGGGCACACCCGCTGGGACTGACCCGACGCGAGCGTGAGGTGCTCGACCTGATCTGCGGCGGGCACACCAATGCCGAAATCGCCGCTCAGCTGTTCATCTCGGCGAGGACCGTGGACCACCACGTCTCCGCCGTGCTGGCGAAACTGGGCGCTCCGACCCGTACGGTCGCGGCAGCCCAGGCCGCCCGGCTCGGGTTGGTGAGTCCGGCAGAAACATAGGAAACTCTGCTGTCGTACATCACGGCCCTGACGAGGGCTCCCACGCCGCCAGCATCCTTGATCGCCGCGAAGCGGCTGGTCTGTGAACTGGACTCTGCTGGCGTGGCCAATTGGCGGGCCTCCGGGAGTTGCACAGTAGGTCTACCCTTGGATGTTGGCCCGGTTGGACTTTGTTGACCGCCGGGCGGGCGCAGGAGGCGCCCCGGGGATGGGTGCGGTAGCCGGCACGTTCCTGGTCATCGGTGGTTTTGCCCTACTGCTACTCGTCCTGTCGCTACTTGGCGGTCGGGTACACATGGGGCACCTGCACCTTGGTCACCTTCACATCGGCCATCTCCATCTCGGCCATGCCAGCGCGGGGCATGGTGGCACCGAACTGTCGTTGCCGGTGATGGCCGGCTTCCTCGGCGCGTTCGGCTTCGGCGGCGCGATCGTCGCGTCCTTGCTGCCCGGGAGCGGTGCGATCACACTGCTGGCAGCGATCGCGGTGGGGCTGCTCGCGGCGGTGCCGACTGCGTGGCTGGCCGGCCGGCTGGTTAACGCCGCGATCAACATTTCCACCGACGGGACGTTGACCAGCAACGATCTCATCGGTTCGATGGGTGTGGTGATCACGCCAGTACCGGTCGGTGGCTACGGCGAGGTACGCCTCGCTATCGCCGGCCAGCAGATCAAGTTCAATGCGCGATCGGATCAGCCGCTCGCGCTCGGTACCCGAGTGTTCGTGATCTCGGTACCCAGCCCGACCAGCGTCCTGGTCGAGCCGACCCCGTCGGTTTCGTAAAGAAGGAAGGACAATGTCACCGCTCGTCATCGCGATCATTGGCGCCGTACTGCTGGTCCTGTTGATCGCCATGGTCATCCTGTCCCGGATCAGCGTCGCCGGGCCCAACGAGGCATTCATCGTGACCGGCCGTAAGGGCCGAGCGATCCGGGCCGCGGACGGCTCGGCGGTGACCGATCTGTCTGGTCAGAAGGTGGTGATGGGCGCGGCCGTCTTCGTGATGCCGGTCGTCCAGCGGCTCTACCGGCTTGACCTGTCCAGTCGGGAAATCCCGGTCTCCGTGGGCGCTGCGGTCAGCGCGCAGGGTATCCGCTGCGACGCGGATGCGGTCGCGATCGTCAAGGTCGGCGGCACCGCGGAGATGATCCGCCCGGCCGCCCAGCGCTTCCTGCACCAGCAGGACCGGATCGAGGCGTTCACCGGTCAGGTGCTGTCCGGTGCGCTGCGAGCGGTGATCGGCCGGCTCACCGTGGAGGAGATCATCCGGGACCGGGCCGCGTTCGCCGCGCACGTCGCGGAGGAGGCCGAGCGCTCGCTGACCCACCAGGGTCTGGTGCTCGACGCGTTCCAGTTGGAGGACATCCGTACGGCCGGGTCGTATTTGCAGGATCTTGGCCGGCCGGAGGCGGCCCGTGTGCTCAAGGCCGCGGCGATCGCCGAGGCCCAGGCGCGGCAGACCGCCGAGACCGAGCGGATGAGGGCGGAGGAGGCGATCGCCGCAGCCGATCGCAACCTGGCTCTAAAGAAGGCCGAGGTCCAGGCGGAGATCGACGCGGCGAACGCCCGCTCGGCGGCGGCCGGCCCGCTGGCCGAGGCCGAACGGCAGCAGGCGATCCTGACCGAGCAGCAGCGAGTGGCCGAGCGCAACGCGGAGCTCAAGGAGCGCCAGCTCGACACCGAGGTGCGCAAGCCGGCTGATGCCGCGCGGTACAAGACGGAACAAGAGGCCGAGGCGGCCCGCAACGCGGCGGTGTTCCGGGCCGACGCGGAGCGCCAGACCACCATCGCGGCAGCCCAGGCGCAGGCCGAGCAGGCTCGGCTGATGGGTGTGGGCGAGCGGGCGCGGCGAACGGCGCTGGCCGAGGCTGCCGCCATCGAAGGGGCCAAGCAGGGCGAGGCAGAGCAGCGCCGACGCATTGCGGTCGCGGACGCGATCGAGCGGGAGGGCGTAGCGGAGGCATCCGCGATCCAGGCCCGCGGCCACGCCAAGGCCGAGGCGATGCAGGCCAAGGCTGAGGCATTCGCCCAGTACGGCGAGGCGGCCGTGCTGGACCTTCTGGTACGAGTGCTGCCGCAGGTCGTCGAGGCGGCGTCGGCTCCGATGAGCGCAATCGACAAGATGACCGTGATCTCGACCGATGGCGCGTCGTCGCTGACCAGGTCGGTGGCGTCCAATGTGGCGCAGGGCCTGCACCTAGGTACCGAACTGACCGGTATCGATCTGGCCGCGCTACTAGCGAAGCTTGGAGGTGCGGCCACGCCGCTCGCCGGCTCGGATGTCGAGGGTACAGCGGCCACACAATCATCCGGTAAGGCCATCGGTGCGTCCGACACGACGAAGTAGTCGCGAATCCGCAAGCGGCCACCCGTAAGCATGTGGTCTCGCTCGACCCGGCGTTCTCGCCGGCGGCACCGACGGGTGCAACATGTGTGGGTCGTCACACGGACGGCGCGGTCCCGCGCACCGCGGGCGGTTCCCACGCAATACCACCCAGCCACGCTCTCACTCCGGCTGGCGCTGGCCGGCAGAGCACTGCGCACTGCGCACGGCCGAGAACCCCACCGACCGGGGGAGGTCGCCGTGGCGCGGGTCCTGTCGCGCACCGGCACCTGGGTGATTCTGCACGGCGCCTGCTCGTGGCCGACGGTACGCGGCGCGTGGCCATCATCGTCGAACCAGCCCTCCCCGGAGCGCTACCAGACGATCTCGGCCATCGAGCAGTTAAGTCCCGAGCCGATCCCCATAAGTGCCACCCGATTGCCCATTTTCAGCCGGCCCACCTCGTCGAGCTTGGCCAGCGTGAGCGGCACCGACGCCGGGCCGACATTGCCGTACTCAGGAAACGTCGTCAGGGCCTTGGCCGGGTCGAGGCCGAGCAGCTCGATGAGCGCAGTCGTGTGCACGTTGCTGACCTGGTGCAGCACGTACTCGTCGAGGTCGGCGCCGGCCCAGCCGAGCGTGTCGCCGGCCGCCTCGTACGTCTTTGCCGCCAGCTTGAGACCCTCGGCGAGCAGCGTTCGCGTGTCGGTCACCATCCGGTCCATCGTGCCGCGGCACAGGTGGGAGAACTCGGTCGCAGCCCGCGTCACGCTGCCGACGTACCGGTGCCCGCCCGGCAGGACGTCGCTTCGGCCAAGGATCATGGCGACGGCACCCGAGCCGAGAGTCAACGAGGCGAACTCCGCACGGAACTGCTCGGCCGTCGTTTCGGGGAGGTTCAGCCGGTCGACCGTGCTGTTGGTTACTTGGTCGCTGACCTCTCCGTCAACGACCAGCGCGTACTCGATGTCGCCACGCTCGATCATGTACGAAGCGATGTCCATCCCGTTGAGGAAGGCGAGGCAAGCGTTGCCAACGTCGAAGTTCTGACACGTGTCGGGAAGACCGAGCGCCCCGTGCACGACCGAGGCAGTCGACGGCTCGATGTAGTCACGGCACACGGAGGTGTTGACGAGAAGACCAATACCGGTCCGCGGGACACCGGACACGTCGAGCACCCGCTCCCCGGCCAGCGTCGCCGCGTCGGCCACCTGTGTGGGCCGACCCCAGACGCGCCGCTCACATACCCCGACGACCTGCTCCAGCAGTTCGGGCCTAATCTGCAGACGCTCCAGTGTGGACCGCAGCCGGTCCATCAGTTCGGTCGACGTCAGCCTAACCGGGGGGTCGACGTGCACCAGGGCGGCGACGCTGACGTTCTGGTACAACATCGGCCTATCCCCCAAGCCAGCTCGCCACCCGGTCGAGCCAGGTGGGCGGCTCGTCGATGTATCGACCGATACTGACTGTCTCGGGCACCCTGGTCAACCTCGCGACGTGTCGATCGCCGCCGACGGCGCGGAAACGCATTTCGGTATGATCCGTCAATGAAGTACGGGGCGCACCTCCCCTGATTGATTTCGATGGCAGCGGTTGGAGGCCGGGGGAGCTAGCTTCTTACACAGATGCGGCACGCCAGCTTGGCTTCGACTTCATCAGCGCGAATGACCACCTTGTCTTTCAGAATCCTTGGTTGGACGGCATAGTAGCGCTGGCCAGCGTTCTCGAGCGCAGCGGAAGCATGCAGCTCGCGACCACGGCATCCCTGCCGGTTGTCCGCGGACCTGCGGCGCTGGCCAAGGCCGCGGCCGCGCTGGACATCATGTCCGGCGGCAGGCTCATTCTCGGAGTTGGGCCAGGTTCGTCCGAGCGTGGCTACGAGAGTGCGGGCGTTAGCTTCGATGAGCGATGGCCGCGGCTGGAAGAACCAGTCCGCTTCCTGCGCGCGCAGCTGAGGACTGGTGCGCCGGGATTCGAGGGCCGTTTCTATTCCACCAAACTGCCGTTGCAACCACGACCCGTGCGCGTTGAAGGACCACCGATCTGGATCGGCAGTTGGGGTTCGGACGCCGGTCTCAGACGGGTCGCGAGGCTGGCTGATGGCTGGCTCGCCTCCGCATACAACCTCATGCCGGCGCAGGTCAGTGCCGCGCGAACGAAACTTCGCCATGCATTGGCGAAGAGGGGAAGGCAACTCGACGGTTTCCGTGCTCGTTGGCCACCATGTGGACCTACGTCACCGAGCACCACCGAGCGCGTGAGACACACCTGTCCGTACTGGCACGTATGCTCAACCGGCCGGCTGCCCAGCTCAGGAAACAGGTACTTGTTGGGCCCACCGAAGACTGCGCCGCGACGCTACGCGCGTACTCAAACGCGGGTATCGACCACGTGTTCGTCTGGCCGATCGCCGACACCGAGGAGCAGCTCGAGCGCGTCATGCATGATGTCGTGCCGTTGGTGTAGCGGACCGTAGCTCGCCGCGGACCTGGTGCCGCGTACATCGATGCGGGTCCTTCCTCCGCCACGACGGTGGGGATGCGGCGCCGCAGGCAGCCTGGCACCGGGCTGGGCAACGGGTGGCGAACTCACGGAACCGGTCCACAGCTCGGCGGGTCGCCCTTGCGTTGCTTCCCTATAGGAAGCAACGCAAGGTGACGGTCGCGCTTCGTCCATGAGGGGTTGCTCTGCGTAGTCCCCGCAGGAAGCGCCGCATGTTGCCTGCAGGGACGCAGAGCAAATGCGGGGGACAAGGTGGTCGAGGTCGCCGCGACACGCCGACACCGGCCCGATGTTCGGTCACGCAGAGTCAACCGGGGCTAAGCCTCAATTCTACCGATCGTGAGCATCGTGCTCGCATTGCAACGGCTCACCTGAACCGGGTCAACAACGCGCCAATGTGGACGGTCCGGTGGTGCAGTAACCAACAGACGACTCAACGGCTCTGCGGAGCCTTCCCGGAGCGTTCTTGGCCCGATTCTGGTGCGAGGCAATCGGCTGGGCGAACTAACTTGGTAAGCCGCACGGCGAAAGAGCCAGCCGACAGGTTCCAGGCCCACTATTTGGTTCAACTGGACACCCGCGATGGTACGTGCACGTCCTTCGCAGGACGTACACGATCTTGGTTGAACCACCCATACCTCCGGCTAGCGGCGGGCTCAGCGGGTGGCCGCGGCTGCCCGGTCAAGGATTTCTTGGACGACCGCGGTTTTGGCGTCGGCGTAGTGCTGCACATGCCGCCAGACTCGCTGAGCCAACTCGCGCTTGACGTCCACGTAGCGATCCCGATCGGCCTCCGTGACCCGAAGCCAGTCGCGGAAGCGCAGCATCCGGTCGATCTCCGACGCGCCAGCGCTGAACACATGCAGGTTGATAGCGGTGTCCGGACCCTTGAAGAGGCGATGTTCGAACCAGTCGGGCTCGCGGATCCGCAGCACGTATCCAGCCGCTTCCATGGCTGGAACATACGACGACTCGTCTGCGGAGTCTGCCACGACCAGCAGAATGTCGATGATGGGCTTGGCGGTCAGTCCCGGCACCGACGTCGAGCCGACGTGCTCGACTACCAGGGCTGTGGCGCCGAGCACGTCGCGGATCCGGTCGGCTTCCTGAGCGAAGAGTCGGGGCCACGCCGGGTCGTACTCACCGAGGGCGATCCGTCCGTTGTGGGGTGTCATCTCGCCGACCCGGACTTTCTGGAGTTTCTCGTCGCTGGTCAGGTCTGCACCGTTCTCGTCGGTCGTAAATGGCATAACGCAGTCACTCCTTCTCGACATCGCCCCGCGTCAACGTCCCACCCAGGCATGGGCGCAGCATCCCAGGCGTTGAGGCCCGCCGTTACCGCCTGCGGGGGAGCCTCATTCCACGCCGCGTCGTGCCGCCAGCAGACCTGGACAGCGTCATCCTCAAGAGGCGGACGCGACCTTCCAGAGGTAGCCGTCCGGGTCGCTGAAGTATCCGAAGTATCCCCACCGAGTGGCTGTTGCATCCTTCACGCCGCCGCCACCGGCCGCCACGGCTTTGCCCATCACCTCGTCCACAGCTTCGCGCGATGCGACGATGAAGTGGAACGAGACACCCCGGAATCCGGATCCCTCGGAGGAGACGCCGGCGTCTTGGGCTGCTGCCTCCCACTCGTAGAGGGCCAGCGACGACGATCCATCACCCAGGTTGAACGACACGAAACTGGGGTAGTCCTGGTCGATCGTGCAGCCCATGCCTTCCCCGTAGAAGTTCTTGGAGCGGGCCAGGTCCTTGACACCGATCATGATGGCGGTCACCTGCAGAGACACGGTTGTCTCCCTTCTACATTGCGTTGACCACTCCAACCCGTATGACGAAACGAATCGGCAGAGTGTAACCGGCTAGCTCGGCCTCGCGGGCCTCGAACTGGTCCATCCCTAGAGCCGGATTTGCCGTGCGAGCACGATCAGCAGCGGGATTTGCAGCATCGCGTAGATCGCGTGAAGTGCGTAGTGAAGTAGGGTCTGTTCGAGTTGGAATGGCAACAGGGGAAGTGGAAGCACGCTGATAAGCCCGCCGCCAACTGCGCAGCCGGCCCCAGCCCAGCTGTTCACTGCGTTGCTCCCGCGATATTGGCCACGGTCCGTGCAGGCTGCCAGGAGGCGGTGGCCAGGTCGACCAGCTGTGCCGGTTCAGGTTCGTGCAACGCCGGCAAGGCAAGTCGCGTTACTCGCGTGTGACGTAGCCCGGGTACCCGCGGCGGTCCCGAGTCACCGCTCGGGGGGCACTCTGGTACGGCGTGGCCGCCCTCAGCGGGCGGCTAGACCGGCCGCCACGAACAGCGCCAGGGCGAAGGCAACGTAGGCCGCCGGCGGGCGCAGCCAAACCTCCGCGCGACCGTGGAGTACGGCACCATCATCGGATAGGACCACGACATTGGGGCCGGTATCGTCAGCCCTGGATGATCGAGGCATTTCCCTAGCCCGAGGAGCGCGGCGTGAGTGACCAACTGAGAACCGAACAGTCACCCCGCCAGCTCCGTTCCGGGCTCGTCATATGGATCACAGCAGTCGGGTGGGTAGCCATCAGCGGGATCGCAATCGCCCTGGCCGGCGACACGCTGCCGTTCGACCGCCCGGTGCTTGTTGGCGTGTCCACGCTGACGCAGATCATCAACGGTTGGCTCAACCTGCTGGGCGCGAGCATCCTGATCGTGATTACCTACGTGATGACGAGGCGCCGGGCCGTCCCTGACGTGGCGGCACGGGCGCCTGAGCGAGACCAGGCGATCCGTGAGGCCGGCCTGATTGTCGGCTACATCATTCTCGCGCAGGCCGTCGGGTTCGTCATCGGCCACGCGCTCGGATCACATGCGATCAGCTTGCACCTACCGGGGTCGCTATTCGGTACGTCGAACCCGCCTACCGCCGGGTGGGCCTTCGCCTGGGCCGGGTACAACCTCATCGCGTACGCCGTGCTGCCTTACCTCTATTTCCGGCGCCGGGGCTACAGCAACGAGCAGCTCAACCTGCGCTCTGCCGACCGGGCCGCGGACCTCAAGCTGATCCTCGTCATCTTGGCCGTCGAGTCGCTGTTCGAGCTAACCCTGTTCGGCAAGGAGCTCTTCGCGCTCACCGGATCCCAGGCGGTACAGGCGATCGCCGCGTCGTTCGCGATCAACTTTGTGGGCACGGTGCTGCCGATCGCCATCCTCATCTTCGGGATTCTCCTGCCGAGACTGCACCGCATCACCGGATCCGCACCCGCCACTGTCGTGCTCGGCGGTCTGACCTACGCCGCGGTCCACTTCTTCGACGGATGGACGAACTTCAGTACGATCCGCGCCGGCGTCCTTAGTGTGATCTTCCTCGTCCTCCAGTACTTCGGTCCGGGTATGATCAAGACAGTTCTCACGCTGCGCACGGGCAACACATGGGTGCATGTCTGGAGTTACCACGCGATCGCCCCGCACGCCACGATCGATGCTCCGACGGTCGTGAAGCCCTTCCACTTACACTAGTGAATGAGCCGCGGCCGTGGTTCAGTTGACCCGCTTGACGCGCAATATCACGATCGCGAGCAGTGCCGCCGCCAGTACGACGAGGTAGATGCCGGTCTCGATGAGCTGGAAGGTCCAGAATCGGGGTTTCGCACCGGGGGAGTGGACCGACGCCGTCACCGAGCGCTGTCGACGAGGAGATGGCTGTAGTCGAACAGAGTGTCCCAGACGTGATCCATGAGTTGTTTGGCTTCGGCGAGGGTGACCGCGTTCAGTCGACCATGCTCGTCCTCGGTGACCAACGAGAGCTCGCGAAGCTTACGCAGGCCGTCGTCGACCTCGAAGTCAAAGTTCGCGTCCCACCGTTGCGCGAACGAGTCCTCGATCCGACGGTCCAATTCAGCCGCTGTGAGCGGTTGCCGCGCGGTGCGGAGGAAGTGAAAAGCGAGCACCGCTTCCTTCGCCTCCGCTTCCTCCGCTGCGTCGAGGAGGTGGTGGAAAACCCCCGCATCGTTGTCGAGATTGCGGAAATAGAGGTTCTCCGACAGTGCCTTCATGAACAGGATCTTCCGGTTCTTGAACTTGGTCACCTGGCGCATCATGTAGGCACCGAACGCGAACAGGCCTGCCCCGACCGAGACCAGCGCAGGCTGGTCGAGTTCCACCGGTTCGTCGCGAACGCCGATCCAGAACCCCAGCAGCAGCAAAAGAAGGCCCACCGAGGCGACGAGCTTGGTGACGATGATGATGGTGCCGGAGATCAGGGCCGGAACGCCGATCAGCACCTTATCGATGCCGCGCATCCGCGCCTTCACATTCGGGAACACCATCTCGAGGTCATCGCGCGGGACGTTCTGGAACAGTTTGATTATTATCGATCCCGGCCGGAAGGGCAGCCGGTCGATGTCGATGCCCGCTAAGTGGTCGGCGTCCTTGAACCTTGCGTAGACCAGCACCCTCGCGAAATTGGTGAAGGCGACCGATTTGCGCCGGAGCCCGAGCCAGGTCGGTACCTTTCTTATCCGGGTCGATTCGCCGCGCCGGAAGAACATGACCTTGTCAACGACGTTCATGTCGACCGCCAGCCTGACCTTCAGCAGGGAATGCTTGGTGAACGCTCGGTCGAGATCGTCGGGGTCGATCAGGGTGAAGTTGGCGGCGCGGGCCAGCGCGGCCAGCTCCTCTTCAAGGCGTTGCCGCGCCGCCTGTCGCTCGTCCCGGCTCAGCTGGAGGATGGTCCGGGTATCGGCTTCAGGGTTGAACGGGTGGTAAGCCTCCTTGAGCGCCTCGATGCGGGCGTGGAACCGGTGGTGCAGCAGGCTTGCAAGCATCGTCGTGAAGCCCAGGAACGACTCCCGCTCGGCTGCGGGTAGCTCGTCCGCGCACATCGTGATGACGTCAGTCTTGCGAAACGGGATGAAATGCTCACCGCTCATAGGTCGGGCCTTTCACGAGACTGTCCGGCTGGTCATCACAATACGAGTGCACGCACAGAAATGGTCGAGGCTGCAAGTTCCATCAGCCTTCAACCCGACAAGTCCCGTTCGGCCCGTTCCGCTGCGCCACGTCCCGACTTGTCGAGGCAACGCCCACTACGTTCGCTTGCCGTCAGGGTGACTCGCGCGACGATCCGGCTTCTCGCATGCCGTGCCGCGGATCCAGCCGAGGTCCACTGTAGAATCCGAACTCGAGTTCCTATTCGGTCCTCAGGTGACGCGTTCACGGGTGGGCCGAGATTTCGACGCTCGGGTCGTCGTACGGCTGACCGCGGTCCTCGTCGGGCCGCTACAGCGGGTGGCCGCAAACGTAACGTTGACTTTCGAATTGCGGTGTACCCGACAGCCCGCGCGACGGCGGTCTGCGCCGACGGCCCGTCAGCGTGAAGGCGGACCGACGAACCCGACGCAGGCGCGCAGCGGTCACATCAAACGGCGTGCCGTAGCGCGGTCAGCGCGGCCGCGCACGCAAGAAGGCACATCGGAATGCCGACAAGGAAGACCAAAGTGTCGTAGGCACTCATAGCGATTACTCCAGCGGTGAGGGGACGGCCGAACCTTACCTTCGCCGGGTCGCCGACGCTTGGCAGCCACGCCGATGGGCAGCCTTTCACGTGATGCCACGAGACGCAATAGAGAGCGACGGTCCACAGTGGTGGATCATGCCGGTGCCTGCCATTGTGGCATGTCGTAGCCGCGCGGCTCGCTGGACGCCGAGGACATCATGAGGGTGTGGTGACCGGGAACGGCTCGAACCGGGCGGCCGAGCCGACGCAGTCGGATAGATATACAGACCATTGCATGCTCATGACAGTTCATCGGTGCGGGCGAACCGATGCCTAGGACAAATCGCGGCGTACGTCCGATTTCGGAGCGCCCAGCACGCGACGAACTGCCTAGATCGCAGGAGCGTGTGCGTTCTTGCCGGCCTCAGCCGGTCGGAACGTACACGTTGTTTATTCATCGGTCATGAATGAGCCGATTCAAACGGATCTGGACTCGGCGCAGCCAGGTCGATGACATTCGCATCAACGTGCTCGCATCTGGATCGCAAGTGCATGAAGACACCGGCACCGTACCTTCGACGTCCTCAACATCCCCGAGGATCTGCCCGATCCGCTCCACGCCATGAACAAGGGCCATGTGCGCTTCGGTGTCGGGCACCATTCGAGTCGCCGCGTAGAGGATCCGCGTTGGCTCCGTCCATGCCCGCACCGTCGTCAAGACCCCCGTATGGCACGATCCCTCTATGCGTGGCCGCAATGAGTCTGATGACAGTGTGGACCGCTGGTCGCGGAGTGACTGGTGGGGCGTCGTCTTGGATGCCCCGGACGCCCGCGCTCTGGCTCACTTCTACGCCGACCTGCTCGGGTGGGAGATTTCTAAGGAGTCGGATGATGGCTGCGGGCTGGGTCCAACGAGTGGGGTGGCATACCTGGCCACCCAGACCGCAGAGAACTACGTTCGGCCGACGTGGCCGAACGTCGATGGGCAACAGCAGATGATGATGCACCTTGACTTCGAGGTCGTTGACCTTGACGCGGCTGTCGCCCACGCCGTTGAGCTCGGGGCGGAGGAAGCCACGTTTCAACCTCAGAACAACGTTCGCGTGATGCTGGACCCAGCCGGCCATCCGTTCTGCCTGTACATCGGCGACGACTAGGACGAGCTAAGCGCGCCAAGCGAACAGGAGCACGCCGACTGCGAGCGAGGCGGAAGGGTGAGCCGCCGTCGGCTCTTGCTAACAGCGGCTGCGCGGTGCGGGCGCTGCAGGGTGCATGGTCGGCGATCGTCCGTACGCCGGTGCCGCCGGACGATCCGCGGTAGGGTTCGTTTCCGCGTCAGCACGTCCGGCTGGCGTTGGAGGCGGTGACGTCGAACGGTGGCCACGCGCTGATCCCCCATTTGCCTGCCGTTAGTTGTTCGCCACAAACGTCCGCAACTCGGCAGCGTCGGAAGTGTTCGACCATTTGCCGCGCGCGGATCGCGGCAAATCCGGTCGGCGCCGCTTGCCTCGTCGAGGAACCGGTCGCCCTCCACCGCTGGCTGGCGTGATTACACTGGGCGACGTGACCCAGGACCGGTGGGACCGACCTCCTGGACGCGAGTCGCAGCCCGACGGAGAGTGGGATCCGGCATGGGATCCGGCCGACGCACTTTCTGAGCCGGTGCCTCGGACACGTGCAGGCAGAGCTGGGGTGTTCATCATTGCGGCCGTACTCCTGGCCGTGTTATTCGTTCTACTGTGCTTCGTTGGCACGCGGCTCGCCGTGCAGTGGGTGGACAACGGTAGCTGGCTCGTTCGCGACGACGGCGGCAGTGGCCACATCGCATGATGAACCGCGTTTGGGTCAACACTGCTGAACTGAGCGCCGGGCACGGACCTGAGAGGCTCCTGCAACCAGCCCACGAATAGCTCCACGTCGACCCGGCGGATGGTGAGCGGATCAAGTTCGTGCTCGGCGCACCAGCGCAAAAAGACTTGAAGGTCGGGTGCGGTGTGGGCGCGAGACAAGCCGCGGTATCGGGCGAGGTATACCGCGACGGCGACGCCCACCAGATCATCAGAAACGGGCCGGAGCTGGGCAGAGCCGGTCACAAGCCAAAGATGCCGAGCCGCATCGACCGCGCCAGATGCGGCATGTTGGGGCGTTCCACCTGTCTGTCTTGGGGCTGGGCAGGCAAGATGCGGGCATGGCAACCACGGACGAATCCGAACTTGTGAGGTATGAAGAGGTGGGACCACGGCGATACCTGGACCGTTTGCTGGAGGAGTACCGACTCACCGAAGGAGAGGTACGGGAGAGGATTCAAGTCGCGATCCCGTGGCCGGGAGCTTCCGAGGCGCACTACCTGGTGCACGAGTCGTTGCTACGGTCTCACCGGCCGTTCCCGTGTGCCGGTGACACGCAGGCGCTGCGCTTCTGCCAGGAGATAGCCGAGGAGATGGTTCGCCGCTATGGCATCGCGAACCACGAAGCGGTGGCACGGGTCAACCGACAGTGGTCCGACCCCGGCCAGTCGGGCCGCATCCCCCGGATCTGGATCGTCGGCCTGGACATTGCCTATCACGAGACGGCCCATTTCTGGGCGGCGGACATCTACTACGGCCACGACTCCCGCTGGTGGTCGCCCGATGCCCGTCCGCGCCCGCTGCCACCACCGGCGCGGTAGCCTCTTGCAAGGTCCACATGGCATCCTGCCAACGCGGGTCCAGTTCCTCCTCACCCGGCACGTCCGCCGTCGTCATCGCAGTCCCTCCACCTACGGCAGTATCCCGCACCTCGGACGACATCCACTCATCAGCATGTGCGGATGTTGCTGATCCCTTTAGGACGAGGAGTTGGGCAGGTCGGCGGAGGCAGTGAGGTCGTCGTCGGGCTCGACAGGCCATGCGTCCAGGCCGGGTGCGGTGAGGATGGCATTGATGAGGTCCTCGGATCCGCCGACGAGGGTGGAGTCGAAGTCGATCTCGGTGCTGACGCACCACGAGTGGTCAACTGGCCAGAGCAGGCTGGGTGATTGCGACTCGAACCCGCTGGGAGACCCATGCCAGCCCATGTCCAGTGCCGCCCGCAGTGGCCCGCGGAAGAGCAGGTAGTCGCGGTGGGGTAGGCGCAGACGCGGCAGCGCCCACACTTCGGCGGACACTCCAGGCTCCGGTGCAGGTGCGTGCTCGATACGGCCCTCGTCACTGCTGGAGAAGACCTTCACCCCGGATCCGTCGACCCAGCCCCAGCCCTCCCACAGTGCGTGGAAGCAGTCTTGCCCGCCCGTGGCCGGCGCCAGGACGTCGATCAGCGCGCTGAGCGCGGACGGGGTGAGTCTGCCCACCTGTACGTCGCCATCTTCCCAGCGGGCGGATGGGGCTGTCGCGACCGTGGCCTCGGCGGTGGGGGTGGTGACGGCAGACCACTGCATGAGGGCGTGCGCGATGCGTCCGGTGTGCTGGCAGACCTGTGTCCACGTCAG
>Ga0209843_1000003_pt1 | contig 29599 bp, 30 predicted proteins | sample GWRWS1_20_30_FD_187222 | JGI IMG/M metagenome (GOLD analysis project Ga0209843, IMG submission 187222) | Riverbed sediment microbial communities from areas with vegetation nearby in Columbia River, Washington, USA - GW-RW S1_20_30 (SPAdes)... | ecosystem: Environmental > Aquatic > Freshwater >... | reverse complement strand
CGTTCCTGGGGTGACGGAGGTCGAGGTCCAGGTCGTCTGGGACCCGACCTGGGACCCCAGCATGATGTCTGAAGATGCCAGGCTTGAACTGGGCCTGCTGTAAGCCCCCGAGGGGGGAAAATAGAGCATACAGGGAGGTGAGTGATGGCAAGGTTTGTCAAAGTAGCCACAACCGACGAGATGGCACCGGGTCAGGCCAAGATGGTGGAAGTGGACGACAAGAAGATCGCCCTTTTTCATGTCGAGGGGGGCTTCTACGCTCTTGATGATACCTGCACCCACCGGGGGGGACCCCTGTCCGAGGGGGAGATTGAGGGGGAGCAGGTGACCTGTCCCTGGCATGGGGCCATCTACAACATCACAAGCGGTCAGGTGCTTAGCCCCCCTGCCCCTACAGGGGTCGCGAGCTACAAAGTGCGGGTGGAGGGCACGGATATTGAAGTCGAAGTCTAGAGAGAAGCCCTGAAAGACACCAAGATGCTTGTGGGCGCGGCACTGGCAGTGCTGGCGCGCGCGATGACTGGAGAACTCCGGATGATGCGCCGACCGCCGTTCCCTGACGATCTGCCCGAGCTCGAGAGCGCTCCTGTGCCGACCTCCGGAGTGTGGGCCTCTGACCTGCCGGAGGCTGACATCGCCGTGCCTGGCGAGGAGCCCGCCCTCACGCTGATCGCGTACTATTTCCGGGACGTGCGGCGTTATCCGTTGCTGTCGCATGCACGCGAGATGGCTCTGGCCCGGCAGATGCAAGACGGCGGTCGGCAGTGGCGGGAAGAGCTGGTGCGCTGCCTGGTGCATGTCCCGCTCCTGCTGGCCTGGCGGGCGCGCTTGCGCCGCGGTCTGCTGCCTGTTACCGCCGTGTGTGACCCGGACGACCTGCGCCCCCTGCCCGCAGTGTTGTCGACGCTCGACCAGCTGCACCGGTTGCGCTGCCAGATGCGTCGGCTCGTCCAGGGGCGCGGCGGCCGTCGGGGGCAGGCCGAGAGCGCCGCGCCCGTGGCGGCGCTACGTGCCGAGATGCAGGCCCTGCTGGCGTCGTGGTCGTGGCAGCCAGCCTTCCTCTCCCAGGCCTGGACCCGGTTTGATACGGCCATGGCTGCGGCGGCGTCAGCCCGCCAGCACCGCCAGGCGGGACGCTATCTCTCCACCTTGGGGTACAGTCTGAGCGCCTTGCGGGCGGTGTGGCAGGCCCTGCATCACCTCGACACCGGGGTGGAACGCGCCAAACAAGAGATGATGACGGGCAATCTGCGCCTGGTGATCAGTGTCGCCCGAGAATTCAGCCATACGAGTGTGCCGCTGACCGATCTCATTCAGGAGGGCAATATCGGTCTGATGCGGGCAGTCGACAAATTTGACTATCGGCGCAATCTGAGGTTCAGCACCTATGCCGTCTGGTGGATCAAACAGGCCATGCGACGCGCCGTGTGCGCACAATCTGCCCTGATTCACATTCCGGAATATCTGCGTGACTGCGTCCGGCGTGTGCACCAGAGCCAGCCCGGCCTCGCGTCGGCGCTGGGGAGAGCGCCGACGGCGCAGGACCTGGCGCAGCATCTTGATCTGCCCGTGGAGCGGGTAGAGCGCAGTTTGGCCTTCGTCCGCGCACCCATCTCCCTGGATCGCCCGCGGTGGGGAGAGGAGACCCGTCCCCTCAGGGATGTGCTGGCCGATGTGCAGGCCAATCCGAGCCAGGACGTCCAGGACGTCTTGATGCAGCAAGCCCTGAGCGCGCATCTCCAGCGGGCCCTGCATGACCTGACGCCGCGGGAAGCGGACGTCATGCGCCGGCGTTTTGGTCTGCATGGGGAACCCGCGGAGCACCTGCGCCAGGTCGGGAAGGCTTTGCATCTCAGTCACGAACGCGTGCGCCAGATAGAAGCGGAGGCCCTTGCCAAGCTCAGGCAGCACAGTGCGCCGTTGCACGTCTTCCTGGAGCCGTAAGGTGCTGAAGCCTGCAGCGGTCAGCCGCGGACCCAGATGGGGCGGGCGTGGAGGAACCATGCGTGAGGCAGTGAAAGAAACCAGGGCGCAGCGGGTCGAGCGGCTCAAGCGCGAGCTGAACCCCTGGGAACATTTCCAGGAGGTGCTCCGCTTCGCCCGCGAGGGCTACGAAGCGATACCGCCCGCATGGCTCAACACCTACTTCCGCTGGTGGGGGGTCTACACCCAGGGCGATGGCGGGGGCGTCGTCGGGGGCAAGGGCGGGGAGGGGAAAGCCGTGCCCTACTTCATGGTCCGGATCCGGCTGCCCAACGGCTTCCTCTTCTCCCACCAACTCCGCACGCTCGCCGATCTCACGGAGCGCTACGCCCGCGGCATCGCGGATATTACCGTCCGCGAGAATATCCAGCTGCACTGGGTGCGCATCGAAGACCTTCCCGACCTCTTTGAGCACCTCATGCGGTGCGGGATCACGACGATGGGGACCTGCGGCGATGTGACCCGCAACATCACCGGCTGCCCCCTCGCGGGCGTCGACGCCGACGAGATCGTGGACGCGTCCCCCCTCGTCCACGCCGCCACGCTGCTGCTGAACGGCAACCCCGAGTTCTACAACGTCCCGCGCAAGTACAAAATCTGTATCACCGGCTGCCGGGTCTGGTGCGCGTATCCAGAGATCAACGACCTCGGGATGACGGCCCTCCGGCACCCGGAGACGGGCGCGATCGGGTTCTCGGTGCGGGTGGGCGGGGGCTTGTCCACCAACCCGCACCTGGCCGTACGGCTCAACGCCTTTGTGCACTGGCACCAGGTGGTGCCAGTGGTCAGGGGGATCACCGAGATCTTCCGCGACAGCGACACCCTGCGCGAGAACCGCGAGAAAGCGCGGCTCAAGTTCCTCTTCCTGCTCCACGGCTGGACTGCCGAGCGTTTCCAGGCAGAGCTCGAGCGGCGCCTGGACTTTCCCCTGGAGCCCGCGGTCGCCGAGGATCCCCCTGAGGATGTCTACCGGGATCACGTGGGGATCTCCCCCCAGAAGCAGGCAGGGTACTACTATGCGGGCCTCGCCATCCTGCGCGGCCGGATCAGCCCCACGGAGATGCGGGCGGTCGCCGCTCTCGCCGACCGCCACGGCACCGGGGAGGTGCGGACGACCAACATGCAGAACCTCCTGATCCCGAACGTCCGCCGGGAGCGCACGGAGGCGCTGGCGCGGGAGCTCGCGGTGGCGGGGCTCAGGATCGACGCCTCGCCCTTCTGGCGGGGCACGATCGCCTGTACGGGGAGCGAGTTCTGCAAGCTCGCCCTGACCGAGACCAAGGGCTTCGCCCGCTGGCTGGTGGAGGAGCTGGAGGCGCGGCTGCCGGGCTTCGAGCAGCACGTCAAGCTCCACATCACCGGCTGCCCCAATAGCTGCGGCCAGCACTGGATCGCTGACATTGGGATCGAGGGCAAAAAGGTCAAGGTGGACGGCAAGATGGTGGACGCCTACTACTTTTGCGTGGGTGGGGCCGTGGGAAAGCATCAAGCCAAAGCCCGGCCGCTCGGCTACCGCATTCCTGCCCCCGACGTGCCCGCGGCCATCGAGCGGCTGCTCACGGCGTACCTGGCGGCGCGGCGGGACGGGGAGACCTTCCGCGCGTTCTGCGCCAGGCATACGGACGAGGAGCTGCGCGAGTTGCTGGCGGGCCAGGAGGTCGCCGCGGTGGCGCGGGACCCCTCCCCGGGGCGGCCGCCCCATGGCGTGGATGGCTAAGCGAGAGAGTCGGACCATGCGGAGAGGCATTGCACCAGCACGTGTGCCCGGCCATGTACGCCTTGGGACGCGGGGGAGCCCGCTCGCCCTCTGGCAGGCCCGTTGGGTCGCCGACGCCATACGCGTGCACCATCCCGACATCAGTACAGAGATCGTGGTGATCAGGACGACCGGGGATACGAACCGCCGCGATCCGCTGGCGCAACTCGGTGGCAAAGGGCTGTTTGTGCAGGAGATCGAGGAGGCCCTGCTGTGCCAGGACATCGACCTGGCCGTCCACAGCATGAAGGATATGCCGACGACGCTGCCTGCCGGGTTGCACTTGGGCGCTGTCCCCTGTCGGGGTGAGGTGCGGGATGCCTTTGTGGGACGTGAGGGCCGCCGGCTGGCAGAGATCGACGGCCCCTGGCGTATCGGTACTGGCAGTAGGCGCCGCCAGGCGCAGTTGCTGGCCATACATCCTGCCTTCGAGATGCGCGATATCCGGGGCAATGTGGAGACGCGGCTGCGGAAGATGCGCCAGGGTGAGGTGGATGGGCTGGTCTTGGCAGCGGCCGGCTTGATCCGTCTGGGGTTGCAGCACGAGATGACCGAGTTGCTGCCGCCTGAGGTGATGTTGCCAGCCCCAGGGCAGGGAGCCCTGGCACTGGAAACGCTGGCCGGGCATTGGGTCGATGCCGTGCTCGCGCCGTTGCATGACCCCCCAACGGCCAGTGCCGTAGCCGCCGAGCGGGCGTTCCTGGCCCACCTGGGCGGGGGCTGCATGGCGCCGATTGCCGCCTTGGGACAGTGCCAGGCAGGGGTGCTGCACCTGCGGGGCCTGGTCAGCACCCTCGACGGCCGTTGTCAGTGGCGCCGGGAGATACGGGGCGCCGCGCCGGACGCCGTCCAGCTCGGGCAACGTTTGGCAGAACAGTGCCGTGCCAGCGGGGCGCGTGCCATCCTGGCAGCCCTGTAGGACAGGCGACAGGCCAAAATGAGGGCGCTGGAGAGCGTCCGAAGCGTGCCTGGAAGGAGGGGGACTGTGGCTGAAAGAGCGCGACGGACGCGTAAACCTCGCCCCATGGCGTGGATTGATGTTGATGGTTGTACTGGCTGCGAGTGGTGTATCGATTTCTGTCCGGTCGACTGTATCGACAAGATCGATGATCCCTCTTATGCCGGCGATGGCACCCATCAAGTGGTCGTCGTCGACTGGGACGTGTGCACGGGGTGTACCATTTGTGCCAAGGAATGCCCCTGGGACACCATCACCATGATTTCCGGGACCGAGGTCGAGGAGCTGCTGAGCGAAGCAGTCGCCGCCGCAGTGTAAAGCCACCCCGTGCTACCCCGGGGCGCGGGGAGAGGGGTCCGCGCGCCTGGCGCAGACGTGCCAGCACACGGGGTGGCTTGAGAACGGGACGAAGTTCGACAGCTCGGTGGACCGCGGCCAGCCGTTCGTGTTCCCCCTCGGCCGGGGCCGGGTAATCAAAGGGTGAGATGAGGGCGTGGCCACCATGAGGGGATGTGCAGATGACTAAGCCGTCACGCGCAGTGGCATCTCCACGCGTCGTCAGCATCGAGGATTTCCGACCCTTGGCCCGTCGCAGGTTGCCGAAGGCGGTTTTCGACTACGTGGACGGCGGTGCAGAAGGGGAAGTCACACTCCGAGAGAACTGCCGTGCATTTCATGACGTCACCTTCCGACCGCGTCATGCAGTAGCGGTGCCTCACTGCGATTTGCGGACGTGCGTCTTGGGCTTCGACCTTTCCTTTCCCGCCTTGCTTGCTCCCGTGGGCTACAGCCGCCTGATGCATCCAGGTGGCGAAGTGGCGGCCGCTCGGGCAGCCGGGGCGGCGGGCACTGCATACATTCTCTCCACCATCTCTGGGTACCAGCTGGAGGATGTGAAGGCAGCTTCCTCAGGGCACGTGTTCTACCAGCTCTATCTGATGGGTGGCCGTGAGGCCGCCGAGGCTGCGATTGAACGCGCCCGGGTTGCGGGCTTCTCCGCTTTGGTTGTAACCATCGACACACCCGTATCCGGAATGCGCGAGCGGGACTTCCGTAACGGCATGAAAGAGCTCATCAGTGGCGGCCCGCTAGAGAAGGTCCCGTTTCTTCCCCAAGTATTGGCACGTCCGGGTTGGCTCATGAGTTTTTTGCTCGACGGGGGCCTGCCGCAACTGCCTAACGTCGTCATCCCTGGCCAGGGACCCATGCGGCTCGTCGATGTCAACGCAGCTCTATCGCGCTCGACGGTCACTTGGGAAGATCTGCGGTGGATCCACGATCTTTGGCGAGGTCCGGTTGTCATCAAGGGCGTCCTTACCGGTGATGACGCGCGGCGGGCGATTGATGAAGGAGCTGCAGCCGTAGTCGTATCGAATCACGGAGGACGCCAGCTCGACTGCGTTCCTGCTTCTTTGAGAGCGCTGCCTGAAGTCGTAGCAGCCGTGAACGGTCGGATAGAGGTCCTGATGGACGGAGGCATTCGTCGCGGCACCGACATCGTGAAGGCAATCTGCCTGGGAGCCCGCGCCGTTCTGTGTGGGCGTGCTTATACATACGGCCTCGCGGCCGCTGGTGAAGCCGGAGTCGCCCGTGCGCTTGAGATCTTGCGGGCCGACGTCGAGCGTACCCTCAAGCTGCTCGGGTGCCCATCCATTGCCGCACTGGATCGCTCGTATGTGAATGCTCCTTCGAGCTGGCAAGCGGGCACCGGCGCAGCCGCACGATGAAGTCACGCGTGCTAGGAGCCTATGCTGTTGTCTGGTGGCGTCGACAGCGCTACCGCCTTAAAATTGCTCATCGATGCTGGTCACACCGCTGTGACAGCCTATTACCTCCGTGAGGGTTCACCTGTGCAGAGATGCCACCTGGGAGTATTGTCATGCAGATAGAGGTCGTGGGGCTGCGCTTCAAACCCACCGGCAAGATCGTGCAGTACACTGCCAACGGACTGGCACTGTACCGTGGGGAAAAGTGTGTTGCCGAGTCCGAAAGCGGCGTCGAGATGGCCACGGTCGTGCTGGCTTCCCACGCTGTCGACGTCCAGGCCGAGCAGCATGACCTCAAGCCAGTGCTGCGCAAAGCCACCATGGACGATTTCGAGCAGGCCGAGGCCCGGAGTCAGGGGGCGAAAGACGCCTTCGCGCTATGCCGCCGCCGCATTCAGGAAGTTGACCTCCCCATGAAGCTGGTCAGTGTGGATTTTACCCTCGATGGCCAGAAGGCCATCTTTTATTTCACCGCCGCGGACCGGGTCGATTTCCGCAGCCTGGTCAGGTATCTCGCGAGCGCTTTGCAGGTCCGCATTGAGATGCGCCAGATCGGTCCCCGCGATGAGACCAAAAAGCTGGGAGGGTATGGTGTCTGTGGTCGGCCGCTGTGCTGTGCCACATTCCTGACGGAATTTGCGCCGATCTCCGTGCGGATGGCGAAAGAACAGGGGATGGCGCTCAACCCGTCGCGTATCTCTGGCGTGTGTGGCCGTCTCAAGTGCTGTCTGGCTTACGAAATGCCGGTGTACAAGGCGATCAAAGACGCCTTGCCGCGCATTGGAGAGGCCTACGTGACCGAGGAAGGACCTGGTCGCGTGGTGGATATCACCGTCGTCGGCGAAGCCTTTGCGGTCGAACTCGAAGAGAGCGGTGCAGTGGTGTTCATCCGTCTCCCGAGCGCCGAAGAACGCACCAACAACTGCCACGGCTGTGGCAATAAGGGCTATACGCCGGGCCATGCAGAGGACACGCACTGAGAGTCTGGGAGTCTCTGACAGCGGTTCCCACTTGGATGAACTACCCTGACGTATCACTGGCCAGATTGTGCAACTCTCCGTGAGGAGTGCTGTGGCACATGCGACTGGGAACCGCTCTAGGTGACATGGATGCCTTGTATGAGGTCACCAGCATGAGTACCCCTACTGCCCTCGCCAAACTGCCCATACCAACAGGCGATCCTTGGACGCCAACGCCGGAGGATCCGGCTACCGTCGCCGTACCCCTCCCGGTGATTATCGTTAGCGTGGAAGGCCCCTAGGACCTTCCTGCAGCGCTGGCAACGCCACGGGTGGCGCGGAGGAAGCGGTACGGTTCACAACATGAGCGGGCGTCACACGCACGTGCAGCGGGGCGCGCTGCCTGGGACACGCTCGCACGCCCCTGGACCTCTGTGCGGTTGGGCTCGCCGCCTACGTCACAGGCGACTCGCAGCTCGCGTAGAGGCAATGCACACGCTCTTGTGCCACAGCGCCCGCGTGGGCCCGCTGGGCCAGGGGACGCGGCGGCTGGAGCGATGCAGGGGGGGCAGCCTGGCCTGAGCCAAGGCTCCGGTAAGGTGAACCTGATGGGAGTCTGTTATGCGCATCGCCATGCTGTTGTCTGGTGGCGTCGACAGCGCTACCGCCTTAAAATTGCTCATCGATGCTGGTCACACCGCGGTGACAGCCTATTACCTCAAAGTCTGGCTTGAGGATGAGCTCCACTCTCTTGGCGACTGCCCTTGGCAAGAAGACCTGCGCTACGCTCGCGCCGTCTGTGAGCAGCTTGACGTTCCACTCACCGTCATGCCACTGCAAGATGCCTACTGGCAAGAAATTGTCGGCTATACGCTGCGCGAGCTCAAGAGCGGCCGTACCCCAAGCCCTGATGTGTTTTGTAACCAACGGATCAAATTTAAGACGTTCTTGGAGCAACTACCAGATTCCTCTGACTACGTCGCGTCGGGACACTACGCCCGGGTTATTGCTGATGCTGGCCGCTGCCAGCTCTTGCAAGGCGTTGACCCGACGAAAGACCAGTCTTACTTTCTGTCACACCTCAGCCAAGAGCAACTGAAGCTGTGCCTCTTTCCACTGGGAAGCTACGCCAAGCCTGAGGTGCGGGCACTCGCTCAGCGCTTTGGCCTCGCATCAGCAGAGCGACCTGACAGTCAAGGGCTGTGCTTTCTTGGCAAGATCAGGTATCGGGAGTTTATCAAGTTTCACCTTGGCGAGCGGCCAGGGCCGATCATCGACCAAAAAACCGGTCGCACGCTTGGAGAACATTGTGGCTACTGGTTCCACACCATAGGTCAACGCAAGGGCCTTGCTCTCCCTCAAGGCCCATGGTTTGTGGTGACAAAAGATATGGCTAAAAATGTCATCTATGTTCGACATGCAACAGATCTCATGGGTTCACGCTGCTTTACCACTACACAACTCAACTGGATTTCACAACCACCCCCCGATGGAGCCGTTCAGGTGAAGATCCGCCATGGTCCCAAGCTTTATGGCGCCCATATCAAGCAACTTGACGGCGATTGCTGGCACGTCCAGCTTGAGAAGGCTGATCGGGGAGTAGCACCAGGGCAGATTGCAGTCTTCTATGACCGCATGGTTTGCCTTGGAGGTGGGACCATAGACACTATAGACAGCGAGGATGCACCGTGACGCCAGAACGACAGCTCATGACCCGCGAGGGCTTTGAGCGGCTAGCCCGCGAGTATGACGATCTCCTTAAGGCGTAGCGGCCGCCTTCAAGGAACGCGGCCGGCACGTGGTGACGTCGCAGCTCGCGCACCCGGCCGTGCTCGATGCCTGCGCCTATCTGGCAGCACAGCAGGGCTATGCGATTACCTACGTGCCTGTGGACGAGCACGGCGCGGTACCTCCGGAGGCAGTGCGGCATGCCCTGACCGACGAGACTATTCTGAGGTCCCTCATGTGCCTTCACCAACGGTGAACTTGAAGCGCTCCTCCCGTGAGGGACGGATACGTGATGACGGGCAACTCGTGCGCCATCTCTTTGAGCGAGACCCATGACCACCGCACCACATGACCACACGTGGGGCGTCGCGCCATGGCACACCGCGGCGACGCCCCCGCCAGCGCACAGAAAGGAGACACCACCATGGTACGAGCCGCGAATCTCGGCTTTCCACGCATCGGCCCCAACCGGGAGCTGAAGTTTGCCACTGAAAAGTATTGGCAACACGAACTAGGGGTTTCTTCGGAATACGTGTGATAATTCCCAACAGCGACGGACATGCTTCCTAACCGACTGGATAATAAGAAGTTGCGAGATCTCTTTCCAGATGACCATTGATAGTCTTGAGAGGCTTATCGGCAGGATGGTGTCCAGAAAGGGGTTTGCCGGACGGAAACATAACTTGTTGTTTTCGAAAGACTTCAAAATGTGGTTTTATCGTCCAGCAAGGTGAACATTGCTGGACACATCCCCAATCGGGAAAAATTACACGTATTCTGGATATACCCCAACTAGACCAGGCCGCGCTGGAGCACACAGCGCAGGCGCTACGCGCCGCCAACTGGCGCGTCCAGCGGGACCTCGGCCTCGCGGTCATCCCGAGCAACGATTTCTCCTTCTATGATCATGTCCTCGATACCACAGTGCTGGTTGGGGCAGTGCCGGCGCGCTTTGGCTGGCAAGGAGGAGCGGTGGATCTGGACACCTACTTCGCGATGGCACGGGGCCGCCCTGAGGCGCCCGCCATGGAGATGACCAAATGGTTTGACACTAACTACCACTACATCGTGCCAGAATTTACGCCCGAGCAACACTTTGTCCTCGCCACCGACAAACCTGTGCGGGAATTCCGGGAGGCCCAGGCCTTAGGGATCCACACCCGGCCTGTGCTCCTCGGGCCCGTGACGTATCTGCTGCTTGGCAAGGCCAAAGGCGCGCGGTTCGACCCGTTGCTGCTGCTCGACCGGCTCCTGCCAGTGTACGAGACGCTCTTGGCCCAGCTGGCGGCGGCGGGTGCCGATTGGGTGCAACTGGATGAACCGTGCCTTGCCCTGGATCTGAGCGAGGCGGCCCGAGCCGCCTATAGCACGGCCTATCACCGGCTGGGGCGCGCCACGGCGCTGCAGATCATGCTGACGACCTACTTCGCCGCCGTCGACGAGCCTGGCGCGACCGTCGCTGGCCTGCCCGTCGCGGGGCTGCACATTGATCTCGTCCGTGCGCCGGCTCAGCTCGAGGCCGTGCTGGCGGCGCTGGGGGACGAGCAGGTGCTGTCCCTGGGCCTGATCGATGGACGGAACGTCTGGCGCGCCGACCTGGACTCCGCCCTGGCGCTTGTGCAGCAGGCGCAAACTCGCATCGGCCGTGCACGGTTGCAGGTGGCCCCTTCCTGCTCCCTCCTGCACTGTCCCCTGGATCTGGACCGGGAGCAGCAGCTCGATCCCGACCTCAAGCGGTGGCTCGCCTTTGCGGTCCAGAAGCTCCAGGAAGTAACGCTCATAGCCCAGGCGGCCAATGGGGCGCGGGACCTCGCGGCCTGGGCCGACGCCTGCCAGGCGCTCGCCAGCCGGTCCAGTTCCCCCAGGGTACACCATGCGGCCGTGCAACAGCGCGTCGCTGCCCTCACGCCCACGATGCGCCAGCGCGCCCCTGCCCACGAGCGCCGGCCGGCCCAGGCCCAGGCGCTCGCCCTGCCTCTCTTTCCCACCACGACCATCGGCTCCTTTCCCCAGACGGCGGACGTGCGCCGCCGGCGCGCCGCCTTTCGCCAGGGGGCCCTCGCAGCGCCCGCTTACGAGCAGTTCCTCCAGGCACAGATCGCCGACGCCGTGCGCTGGCAGGAAGCCATTGGCCTCGATGTGCTGGTGCATGGCGAGTTCGAGCGCAACGACATGGTAGAATATTTCGGCGAGCGCTTGGCAGGCTTTGCGTTCACCGCCCACGGCTGGGTGCAGTCCTATGGGTCACGGTATGTCAAGCCACCGATCATTTTTGGCGATGTCTGGCGGCCCCAGCCGATGACCGTCTCGTGGTTGGCCTATGCGCAGTCGCTGACACCACGGCCGGTCAAAGGCATGCTCACGGGGCCGGTGACCATGCTGCACTGGTCGTTTGTGCGCGACGATCAGCCGCTCGCGGACACCGCCTGCCAGATCGCCCTGGCGCTGCGCGATGAGGTGCAGGATCTGGAAGCGGCTGGCCTGCGCATCCTGCAGATCGATGAGCCGGCCTTGCGGGAAGGGCTCCCGTTGCAGGCTGCTGACCGTGCCGCGTATCTCGACTGGGCCGTGGACGCGTTCCGTCTGTGTACCGCGGGCGTGCAGCCGGCCACGCAAATCCAGACCCATATGTGCTATGCGGAATTCTCGGACATCCTCGAGGCGATTGCCGCCCTGGACGCCGACGTGCTCTCGATCGAAACCGCGCGCTCTGACATGGAGCTGTTAGACGCCTTCACCGCGTATCACTATCCCAACCCCATCGGCCCCGGGGTCTACGATATCCACTCACCGCGGATCCCGTCCGTGGACGAGATGGTGGTGCTGTTGCGGAAGGCCGCCCAGGTGCTCGCTCCTGAGCAGGTCTGGGTCAACCCTGACTGTGGCCTCAAGACCCGACGCTGGGAGGAAGTACGGCCGGCACTGAGCGCCATGGTACAGGCCGCCCACACCATGCGCCAGGAGTATTCCCGCACGCGGGCGCCACGGAGACCCGCCTGAGGACAGAGGGAAGAAGCAGGCGCACCGCCGCCGAGGCACGTCTAGGTGTGGTGACTCCCCGGATACGGCCCGCGCTTCTTGCAGAAGCCAAGGAAAGCAGCATCAGGGTTCTTGGGGGGCCAGTCTTTCTGCTGGCTGCCCCATTCCTTCCACTCGGCTTCGAGCGCATAAATATCCCACCCGGACGCGAGGGTTTTGCCCCTTTCATACGTGGTGGTCTTCAGGCGCACATCAAACAGGTGCAGTTGTTTTTCCTGGTCCTTCAGCTTGGCGTCGAACGCCTGCCGCTCTTTGGTCTTGAGGACCTCGAATACGACTCCTTTGATGGCACGACCTTCTTTCACGAGCCTCATCTGTACCTGGAATCCGGCCCCGGTCGGATTTGCATTGATCTGTTTCACTGCGGGTTCCAGGACATACCGGCGGAAATCCTGCCACCGGAGGAGCTTGCCTTCGGGCACCTTGAGCCATTGCCGCAGTTTTTCAACGCTGGCTCTTAAGTCTGGAATTGCCTTGTTAGCGACCGATTCCAGCAACTCGTACAGGGTGACGGCATACTTGCCGGATAGCTCGATGAGGAAGTGGGTTCGCAAACGAGCGAAACGGCGCGGATCCTTGAGGATTGGAATCAATAAAGGAGGAAAGTTGAATCGCAGAGTGCCTCTTTCTCTTAGCTCTTCCTCCGTTTCAGCACTAAACAGATGTCCTACCCCTTTGTAACGTTTGTCCCCTTCTGTACGTATCCACCGCACCTTTGTATCTGCCAGCCGCTCTGCGGATTCCCATATCCAGTCCGTATGATGACGGCTATGAAGGTCTCGGAAAATGCGCGTAATGTCCCGAATAGGTATTTCATGGACGACTGTCTCGCCTAGCTCGTCCCAGACAGTATGAAGCAGGAACGTCCACAGCTTCCTGTCCTGTTCCGTATAGGGGCCTTCCACGCTGACGATGATGATCGGCAGCGGAATAGGGATTGTCGCGGGATCATCGGGTGATGGAAGCCACGGATTGCCGGTTGGAATAGGTACCTTTACCAGTGTGGTGGTATTCTCCATGGCGCAAACTATAACTCTTCAAAGGTGAGATCGTCAAAGAAAGCCTCTCACCTAAGGTGAACTCGATCACGCCCAATTTCCCACCTTTCTCAATTGACTAATGGGTTTTTATGCCCCATTCCTTCACTAGGAACTGATGAGAGGGCAGGGACCCAAGAAATTGCGCCCAATTTCTCACCTTTCATATGTAAATCTCCATAATTACAGATGGTTATAAAAGTTTTCCACAGCTTCGAGGCTCTTCAAAAAAGACCGTGCCCAATTTCTCACCTTTCACGCCCAATTTCTCACCTTTCACGCCCAATTTCTCACCTTTCACGCCCAATTTCTCACCCTCAATTTCGTACATCTGCTTGAAAAATAGCGATAGGCATCAAATTGCAAATCGGGAACACGTAGAACACTATGAACACTAGAACACGGCAACAACTGTGGAAAACCACCTTATCACGCCTATCAACCATCCTCCCCTCAGCCGACCTGGAGCCTAGCAATGTGCTCGCTTTGTCAAGGGGTGGGTACTCGCCATGCTCGCCGTACTCGCTCCTCCGTCGCTGCGTGCGGCTGCGTGCGGCTGCGCGTGGCTCCGTTCCCGCTACGCGCCCTTGACATGCGCTGCGCGCGTTACCCAGAGCACTTTGATAGGCTCAGAGGTGTCCAATGCTTGGTTCGGCCCCACAGCTTTGACACGACCTACTCCGTTTTATCAATGATGCGCTCAGCTACCGCCTTCGTCACCGCTTGGCTCGCCGCTTCCCACGCGGCTTGAAACTGTTTCGATAAGTTGGCCCAACCACCTGATTGGACAAAATGATCATGGTGGGTGCGACGGTACTCACTGAGCGCCGCGTGATAGGCTTCATACGCTATTTCACCGAGTGACATGACGTCGCTCCTTTCATTTTGTGCGTACGCTGACCAGCAGCTCAAGCTCAACCAAATTATGTACCACCCGCAGAGCGGGTGGTTTGATGAAGGCCCCCAGAGGGGGCCAGCTAGAGGATGAAAGGGCCTGAAGGCCCTCACCATGCCAAACAACAAACCATGTGATACTTCCTGTATCATCGGCCATGCGCATGGCCTCGCCAGACTCGCATGGCGACCTCCTGCCAAGTGCACGTGGTGGTTTGTTGCAAGGAGGTCCCCCATGCCCTTGCGATGCACGCCGGAACGGCAGAGCCTTTGCGCGTCTCACCGCCAGAGGCGGTGGCTTACCCATTGGAGTTACGCGACGGAGTTTTCCACCCAACTCGGTCCTTCTTGGTCCAAACTAACACTTGCGTCACCAGCCGCAAAGTAGAATGTGGACAGATATCCGTGCACAGCTCACGCTTTCTCCCCTGCGGTTATATAACGGTAAAATCTCCGCTGTTCCCGGTAGTCCTGGAGAACAATAACGGGTGCCTCACGCAACTTTCGGCAGAGGGACGGCCTCTTTTTCGTTCTCTTCGAGAGTCTCTGCATGAGTAGGTGCTTGTGGCCTTCTCATGGGTTGGTCCTGGAGAGCCGGGGTCAGCAGCCGTGCAATCCGTTCGGCCATCTGCGTGGTGAGGACGGGATCGGTATGCACTGGCAGCCAGATATACTCCTCATAGCTCCAGCCATGGTCGGTCAGACCGATGGCCATCGCTGGAGTGCACGGCGTGCGACCTTGGCGCAGACTCTTGTGCGGCATCACAAAGTTGTAGAGGCTGACCATGAGCCAGACCTTCCCCCGGTGACGAGCGCGGCTCCAGGATAGGCACCGGGTGCGGCGCCGCAGGGGCGCTACCAGCCCACGCAATGTGCCATACCACCGTTCCATAAAGGCCGTCTGGATCGTCTCCCCGAGCTCATGTAGGCCTCACTCCTTGACAAAGCAGCGCGGGCCACCGAAGACCACACGCCTGCTGACCTCCACACCATGGCCAGCCTGGTTGCGGACCTTGACTACTTGGGCGTAGAACAGGGCGTGCGGAGCTCCCAGCCGAGGCTTGGGCTTGCGGCCCACTTTCCCACGGCGCCTGGGACGATACACGACCCCCACGACCTGAAGCAGCGCCGCCGTATAGGCCTTCCACCCGTCCGTGAGAAAGCGTGGGAGCTTCTGCGTGCGCGCGACAACCGGTGCGATCAGCGGGGTGGTTTTATTTTTCATAGTGTGTTGTCCACAGTAAGGCGAAGCTAGCTACAGGATTAACTACAGGGATTCAATACAGGAGAGGGCAGGAAACCCTAGGAATGGTACGGGTTTCCGGGGCGCTCGGTGGGTAACCATGCGTGGATTTTGGGGTGTTTGGTGGGTAACCATGCGTCAATGAGGTGGGTAACCATGCGTGGAGAAGTTCCGCTTTGCACCTACTTTTTCACAATCACTTTGGTCTTGGGGATCGGCGGCGTTGAGGCATAGAACAGATACCCTTCCGCGTGGTCCTCAAGGCGGGCGTCCGGGTAACTTGCCCGTGCTGCCGCCAAGTCGTCAGGAAACCCCCGCTTGAACTCCTTCAATGAGGATATGCCGCCGAACATTTCATAGAGGTCATGCCAACGCATCAGCAACGGCTTGTTGTAGGGAATGCGGCACAGGCGTTGCGTCATCCACAGGTAAATATCTTGTGCGCGGGGCTTGTTCTGAATGGCTTTCAGGGCGCGGAAATCGTAGGGTATGGCGTGATCCTTGAGGCTGTAAAAATACTCGTCAGTCAGGACAATTTCAGAGGGCCAAAGTGTGCCTTGATCGGCGTTAGCCGGAAACCATACGTCAAATTTTTTGATAGGTGGAGCTTTGATGTACGTATCTCCTCCACGCGGGCCGGGACCCACAATGGTGAAGTGACACGCTGCAAAGCGGGTGGTTTGTTCTTTGAATATTTTCATAGGCCCCTCTTTACCGCCAGAGGTTCCTAAACCAAGTTCCCTCATCAGTGCTGTCATTGATCGTTCCACAGGTATGACAGGGGATTTCTGCTTCATGGCCTGCGTACAGACATAGCTCTGAAACAGTCTGGGCTTTGGCCCATAGGGCAATCCAACATTTCTAAAGCCGAAACGCGCTTGAGGGTCTCTCACGTCTCCCGAAACCAAAAGGATGCTGAAATCTCCGTTTGTTCTCTGCCATCTATCGGTTTTCGGGTCTTTGTAGGGGAGGAAACATTGTGCCAGTACGGTATGAATGTACCAGATATTATCACTTGCAAGCGCTGTCTCGGTCCGCTTCCGTAGCTGCTCAATACGCATCTGGTCTATGGGACGAAGGTTGATAACGATGTCTTCGGCTGCGTCGTCGCTCAGATCAGTTTCCCCTGCTGCTTTGTCAGCATAGAAAGCTCTAGCAGAGATAGCAACCTGTACTCTAATGCAAGGCATGGTAGCCTGCTACCATGCCAGCAACCTTTTTTGCTCTCTACCGGCGCGTCTCCAGGGCCGCAGCCGGCCCTTGGAGAACCTCCCACCCCCCGGAGAAACTCCGACCCTCCCCATCGGCTCCACCGCCTTCTGCATCTTCCCTCGGGTGGCGTTCTCCCCGGTCTTGCTCGTGGCGTAGACAGGTCTACGCGGCGGTTCGCTTGTCCAACCGGGGCTGGTATGGTTTTTGCTCTGGTTGAGCAGCGACGGGGCCAGCAGAGGGCCATGGACAGGATCCGTGACCACACGGGTGGGGCGTAGGCGACGCGGCTCTCCGGTGGAGCGCAGCCTTTGCGAGCCGGACTGATTGCATGATGTTGAGCGCGACATCGCACAGCGGGAGTGGTGATCGGCAGCCTGAGGCACCACGGGAAGGGGGAAGCGTGTTGGCTCTCACAGCGTTGACGCGACTCATGAATTGATCAGCGCTCTAGGGACGAGGAGCATACCCATGCGCTACGGGGTGGTCACCGAGTTGACGCCGCGCCAGGCCCTCGAACAGGCTCTGGCCGACTTTGGACCAGGTGGGCTAGGGTTACAGATTGTCTCCCAAGACAACCTCGGTCTGGTCTTTCAGGGAGGTGGTGGATACATCGCGATCACGGCCCAGACGGGAACAACCACCACATTGGAGTTGGAGACCCGTGAATGGGACTCCGCCGTGCACCGGTTTATGGCCCAGGTGTCGCGGCGACGCCCCTGGTGGCAGCGTTGGTGGCGTCGTAAACGGTCGGGCGCGTCCAGACCCACGTCGTTTACAATCCTCCATGACTAGAGCACTGATCAATTGCTCGGCCAATCGATAGGGATGGACAGAAAAATTAGTGAGTTGCGGCCTGCTTGAGAAAAGAGACTCTTGGTTAAAAGTGTTTGAGATAAAAGCATCTCCCAACCCGTAACAGCCCTCAGAGTTTTCCACAGATCGGCACATACTTCGGTACTTCAGAGGCACCCCTTTCGGTACTTCAGAGGCAGTTTCGACTGTAAGTCATGGAAAATACGTCCTCCCCCAACCCGTAACCCGCGCGCGCGTTTTAACAAGGCAAAGATCTTTAACGGGAAAACCGGGGAAAACGGGCTAAGGAAGGAAAAGCATCAAGGGGAGATGTGGTCGGTGTCCCCTCCCGTGAGAGGGACTATGCAGAGTCTGCACCATCCAGGGGGGATTGGCCGCGGAGACGGCCAGCTGTGCCAGTCTTGGGGCCATCGCGTGCGTCGTCTTGGACCGCTACGCAGCGCTGAGCGCCCTCGCTGTAGCCACCGGGGCAACCCGCCGCAGTCGCCTGGCCATAACGGGACATCCCCAGGGCCGCAGCCGCGCCCTGGAGAAACTCCTCCCCCTGGAGAAACTCCCCCCGTCCCCAGCGGTTTCCCCGCCCGGTGCAGCGCTCCTCCAGTCGGGTTTTTCCCTGTATTTCTCGGGGCTTAGACAGATCTGCGCGGCGCCTTGCTGACTGCATCTGGGCTGGTATGGCTTTTGCTCTGGTTGAGAAGCGACGCGCCTAGTCGCGAGAGCGGGCCAGGCTCTATGCGTGGGTGGATCCTTCATGAGGTGCAGAGATGCTAGCGCAGCGTGATGTCATCCTGACGGCAGCAGAGGTCGAGCTGGGCCATGCCGCCGACCTGGGAGGGGTGGAGGACACGCCGCGTGCCTCGCCGGTGGCGGGCGAGCTGTCTTGCATGGGGCACTACTTGCAGGAGGTGCGGCGTTTTGCTCTGCTCTCGCCGGCGCGCGAAGTCGCCCTGGCCCAGCACATACAAGACGGCAGTTGGCAATGGCGCGACGCGCTGCTGCAGCACCTGCTGCACGTGCCTCTCCTGTTAGCGTACCGTGCCCGTCTCCGCCGTGGTGTCATGCCCATCGCCGCGCTCTGTGTCCCGGAGCCGGCTCCCCCATTGGTGGACCTGGTGGCTCGTCTTGACCGTGTGCAACGGCTGCGTTGCCAGATGCGTCAACTCGTCCGGCGGCACGGTGGCCGGCGGGTGCAGGGCGACGCGGCGGAGACAGTCGCGGCGTGGCGTGCGGAGATGCAGGCCCTCCTGGCAGCATGGACGTGGCAGCCAGCGTTCCTCTCCCAGGCCTGGACCAGGTTTGATACCGCCATGGCTGTGGCTTCCCTCGCCCGCCAGCGCCGTCAGGTGGCACGCTACCTTGCCACCTTGGGATACAGTCTCGGGGAGTTGCGTGCGCTCTGGCGCATGTTGCATCGGCTGTCGACTAGTGTGGAACGGGCCAAGCAAGAGATGATTACGGGCAATCTGCGCTTAGTCATCAGTGTGGCCCGTGCGTTTAGCCATCTGGGGTTGCCGCTGCCCGATCTCATTCAAGAGGGCAACATTGGTCTCATGCACGCCGTGGACAAATTTGACTATCGGCGCAATCTGAAGTTCAGCACCTATGCCGTTTGGTGGATCAAGCATGCCATGCGCCGGGTGGTGGTGGCACAGTCAGCGCTGATCTACATTCCGGAGTATATGTATTTCAGCGCCCGCGAGGTGTCCCGCAGTCAGAGTGCCCTCGCTGTGGCCTTGGGCCACCCGCCGACAGCAGTGGAGATAGCCCAGCACCTGGCGAGGCCCGTCGAACGCGTCGAGCGTAGTTTGATGCCGGTGTTTGCCTCAGTGTCCCTGGACCAGCCGCTGGCGGCTGCGGATACACGCACCCTCAACGCTCTGCTGGCGGATCCGCATGCCAGCACCAGCCATGAGGCGCTGGTGCAGCAGGACCTGATGGCTCACCTCCACCGCGCCCTGGCTGATTTAGCCCCACGGGACGCGGAGGTCATGCGGCGGCGCTTTGGGCTGCATGGCACACCGAGCGAGTCTCTACGCCAGATCGGCGACGCTTTACACCTCAGTCGTGAACGCGTGCGCCAGATAGAAGCGGCGGCCCTGGCCAAGCTTAGACGCCGGAGTGCCACGCTGCGCGTGTTCCTGGAACCATAAGCTATTCCGGAGCACGGCCGACGCTGGGCCCTCAAGCCGGGACATGCACCTTCACGCGGCGCGGCGCGCTGCCCATCACGGGCTGAGCCCACGCCATTGATAGGAGTGCTCTATGGTGCTTGTGCAACCGGAGAGTCTTACAACGCGTAAGCGTCTCCAGATCACGGACGTTTTCCAGCGCCCCCTGCGCAGTCTGCGCCTCTCCGTCACGGACCGGTGTAACTTGCGTTGTCAGTACTGTATGCCTGAGGAAGACTATCTCTGGCTGCCCCGTGAAGACCTGCTGACGTGTGAGGAGATGTGCACCCTCGTGTCCGTCTTCACGGCACTTGGCGTGGACAAGGTCCGCCTCACAGGCGGCGAGCCGCTGTTGCGCCGAGACGTGCCGACCCTGGTGCGGATGCTGGCGCACAATCCCCAGATCATGGACCTGGCCTTGACGACGAACGGCGTGCTGTTGGCGGAACAGGCACAGGCTCTTTACGAGGCTGGGCTCCATCGCGTCACCGTGAGCCTGGATACGCTCAAGCCGGACCGTTTCAAGGCGCTCACGCACCGTGACCTGCATGCCAGAGTCCTGGAGGGGATCGAGACGGTCGTCCGGGTCGGGTTCACGGACTTAAAGCTCGATACGGTGGTCATGCGTGGGTGCAACGACGACGAGCTGGTCGATCTGATCGAGTACGGCAAGCGCCTCGGGGCGGAGGTACGCTTCATCGAGTACATGGACGTGGGGGGCGCCACGCACTGGTCGATGGACAAGGTGTGTTCTCGGGCTGCTATGCTGGCGGTGTTACGCCAACAGTATGGGGACATCGAGCCGCTCGCGGAAGAGAGTGCAGCCCCGGCCGAGCGCTTCGTCCTGCCCGACGGGACGATTTTTGGGATTATTGCCTCAACGACCACACCGTTCTGTCGCACCTGTGACCGCAGCCGACTCACGGCCGATGGCATGTGGTTCTTGTGTCTCTACGCCACCGCGGGCACGGATTTGCGACAGCCCTTGCGGGCTGGAGCGTCGCCAGAAGCGCTCAAGTCCAGCATTGTCTCGGGCTGGCAGGCGCGCCGGGACCGTGGCGCTGAGGAGCGCCACGCGCTCGAGGCCTACGGTGGGCGTGGGACCTTGGTGCAACTCGACGGCCTCCGCCAGGACCCGCACCTCGAGATGCATACCAGGGGCGGGTAGGGACGTCGGAGCCCCACGATAACGGCGGCACACCACAACCGTGGCAGGACTCCAGGGCGTGTGGCCCGCTGCACCGGCAGCAAGGAGCTGAAGATGGGACTGGAAACAATTTTCGGCAGTGGCGTGATCACCTCGAAGCTCAACAAAATCATCAACTGGGGGCGGAAGTATTCCTTTTTTCCCTTCCCCTTTGTGACGGCCTGCTGCGGCATGGAATTTATGGCGACCTGGGGCTCACACTATGATATCGCACGCTTCGGTGCCGAGTTCCCACGCTTCTCGCCGCGGCAAGCGGACCTCCTCATGGTCGTCGGGACCATTAGCCACAAGCTTGCGCCAATTCTCAAACGCGTCTACGACCAGATGTGTGAACCCAAGTGGGTGATTGCCTTTGGTGCCTGTGCCGCCTCTGGCGGCTTCTACCGCAACTACGCCACCCTGCAGGGCATCGATCGGATCATCCCCGTCGACGTCTACATTGCGGGCTGTCCGCCCCGGCCGGAAGCCGTGCTCGAGGGCCTCATATTGTTGCAAAAGAAAGTGGAGACCGAGGACGTCTTGGATCGCAGCACACCGCTGCTGGTCGATGGGAGCATCTACTCTGAAAACCGCCTGGTGCACGTCACGCCGCCAGTAGACCCGCGGGCTGCCCCGGTGGTTGGGGCCCATGAGCGCCCGGGCGTGCACGCGTGGCAGGGCTTTGCAGCGGGACAGGAGTAACAATGGAAAACCATACACGAGCACAGGCGATGAGTGATATGGGCTTTCATGAGGTCCTTGGTCTTCCTGCCCGTAGAGGGGTCGCTCGCTCTCATGTACGGGTGGAGGGCACGGATAGCGAAGTCGAGGTCGAGAGGGGAACCCTCTACACACAGGGGTAAATTATGGGGAACGACGACCTTGAAGCCACCTGGACCTATCATAACGGTACCAAGCATTCCTCCCAAAGCCTTCGCACGAATCCCCACTCTTTGGACTGGGAGAACCAACCCCTGCCCTTCAAGATCTACTCCGCTCTCGAACCTGTTCCTCTGCCGCGGAGCTTCTCCCCTTCCGGGGTGGTGGCACTGTCGGCCATTGCAGCCCTGGCAGCTCACCCACAGGGCGAGTGTGTCCCGGACCTGCAAACCGTGGCGCAGATCCTGCACTTTTCTGCCGGGATCACGAAACGGAGGACGTCTCCCGGGGGGGAGATTTTCTTTCGGGCCGCGGCCTGTACCGGGGCACTCTACCACATTGATCTGTACCTGGTCTGCGGTGACCTCCCCGGCCTCAGGGCAGGCGTGTATCACTTCGGACCGCATGATTTTGCCTTGCGACCGTTGCGTGTGGGAGACTACCGGGGGATACTGGTCCAGGCGAGTGGAGGAGCACCTGCAGTGGCCAGCGCCCCGGCGGTCATCATCTGTACTGGAACCTATTGGCGCAATGCCTGGAAATACCAGGCCCGCACCTATCGGCACTGCTTTTGGGACACCGGCACGATTGTAGCCAACCTGCTGGCAGTAGCAGCGGCCCAGAAGGTGCCCGCACACGTGGCGGCTGGTTTTGTGGATACGGCGGTGAACCGGTTGCTGGACCTGGAGACAGAGCGCGAGGTGACGCTCACGCTTGTGCCCTTGGGGCGCGCTCCGAGCATGCCGCCCGTGCCATCTCCCAAGGTGACGCCGCTGGCGCTCGCAACCGTACCGCTGTCCAAGACCGAGATTGATTATCCCGCCATTCGGGTCATGCATGCCGCCTCGTCGCTGACGGACGAAGACGGGGTGAAGGCCTGGCGCGGCGCGCTGCCGCGGGTCGTACCACCTCAGCCTGCAGGGCGCCTTTTCCCACTGCGACCCCAGGACAACAACGAGCTGCCCCAGCACACCATTGAGGAGGTCATCCTGCGCCGGGGGTCGACGCGACATTTCGCGCCTACGCCCATCACCTTGGTGCAACTCTCCACGCTACTTGATCGGGCCACCCGAGGGATTGACGCCGATTTCCTCGTTCCTGAAGGTCCCCAGGGCACTGATCTCTACCTCATCGTCCACGCGGTGGACGAGCTGCCTCCAGGCGCCTACGTATGGCGGAAAGAGCAGCAGGCCCTTGAGCTGCTTCAGGAAGGCAACTTTCGCCGCGCGGCCGGTTCCCTGGGTCTGGGACAGGAGCTCCCCGCTGATGCCAGCGTCAACGTGTTTTTCCTCGCAGACCTGCGGCCCATGCTGGCGCGGTTCGGCAACCGGGGGTATCGGGCGGCCCAACTGGAGGCCAGTATTATGGGCGGGAAGCTCTACCTGGCCGCCTACGCGCAGGGTCTCGGAGCGACAGGCCTGACCTTCTTTGACGACGACGTGACGGCGTTTTTCTCACCGCATGCGGCGGGAAAAAGCGTGATGTTCCTGGTGGCGCTGGGGAAACCCGCACCGCGCAGGGAGAGGTAGCACCTCTGCCCCACCCGCAAGCTGTACCAGAGGTCATTGACCGCTACTCCCTTCCACAAGACGTGGCGCTGCTGGACATGCCCCGCAGGATGGGGGAGGGGAGGACCCACCAGGGGTGGAGCGGTTCGGGGAAAGCTGGGGAGGTGGATTGCACACTGGATTGCCAACGCTCAGAAGTGTCGCCCTCTCAAGAGACACCCCCCCGTTGCACGCACGCCGCCCATGAGACCCCGCGCGACGGTGTGGGCCAGTGGGGTGCACGGCCCACCGCACGGGAGGGCTGAGGCTGAGGCCATCCAGTCGAACGCTTCTTGGCGACAACGACAATGCAGGAGTCCTATTGAGAAGTGACCTTTCGGAAGGGTAAACCCTTGGCAGCCTATCTGTATCTGCCGCGCCCAGCCGGAGCAAAGAGTCTACGGACTGCGTCTGTAGCTTCTGGACTACTCGTAGATTATGGAGCAGATGGAGAACCGATAGGCTTCGAGCTTACTGCGCCAGACCAGGTCACGGTAGTCCAGATCAACGCTGTACTGGAGAGGTGTGGTTTGCCTGGTAGCAGTCCTCAGGAACTTGATCCGTTACACGCTGCTTCACTGCTGAGGAGCATAGAGCGCATGGCACAGCGCGTCTTACAGGCTTCGAGGAATGCCTGATGCATGTTGTGTGTGATCTGTGCAGAAACCATATGGGCACAACATTTTATGCAGAGGCGTGGAGGTCTAGATGGCTATGAACAGTCCTTTCGAGCAGCCTGTGGTGCTGCCTCCTGACCCAGACGACAGTGCAGCCCAAGTGGCAGCAGCGCTGGCCACTTTCCAGGCTGGACAGAGTACCGCGTCAGCCTATCGGGAGCGGCTGAATGCCATTACGGCGCGCTATCCCACCTGTCTCAGCGCCTGGGCGGCGCTGGGAGAGCTGGTCCTCACTGACGATGTCATCGCCGCCTACGCCTTCTTTCGCGTCGGCTACCACCGGGGTCTCGACCGCGCCCGCGCCTCAGGGTGGCGCGGCACGCAGTCCCTGCCCTGGGAGCACGAGAGCAATCGTGGTTTCTTGCGTTGCCTCTACGGCTTGCTGTGCGCTGCCAGCACCATTGGCGAGGAGTCTGAGGCTGCCCGCATACGCCAGTTTCTCCTCGACCTGGAGCCGTCGAATCATTTTGGGCTGGAGCAACCGTAGCACTCTCCCACGGCGTCTGTGACGGACTGGCTCAACGTGCTCCCTCTCCCTGTGGAAGAGGGCCGGGGGGAGGGGCCTTTCCGCAGGCCGGAGACACCCTCTCCCGAGGGGCAAGGGGATGAAGCAGGCACCCGCCACAGGCGCTATCAGTACAATCTATCTGTTGTTGTCTCACGTCGGACCTGCAAGCGCACGCCCCAGCGCTCCAAAGCTTCTAAGAATGGGCGTGGCTCCAGCACTTCTGGGGACAGTAGCCCGCTCACAGGGACCTGGCGTAGCACGAGCAGCCGCGACCGCCAGGGGTGACTCGGGGGGAATGCCTCGGGGAAAGGCGGCAGGGGAAAGCGGGCAAACGCCTGGCGCGTGAGGTCCAACGCCCGAGGAGCACCGCCTGGGAGTCAGGCAACCAGGACAAAGGTATTGGGCCCCCTTGCACACCTTCTGACTGACCGCCGCGCTAAAGTCAGGCCTTCGCCTTCGATCTCCCAATGGATCTGACCCGGCACGAGCCCAAGCATGAGGCTACTCCGGTTGCGGCCGTTCTACTGCATGCGTCATAACGGTCATCGCTTTCCTCCCCTCGGCGTCAGAGCGAGAGGTCGCAAGGCTGCCCGGCATGAAAGAACATTCTCAAGAGAAGGAGTGCATGAGATGGCGAAGGTCCTGTGCGTGCTCTACGACGACCCGGTGGGTGGTTACCCGAACTCCTACGCACGTCATGACGTGCCCTTAGTGGATCGTTACCCGGGCGGCCAGACATTGCCGACGCCCAGCGACATCGATTTCGAGCCTGGAGAACTCCTGGGCAGTGTGTCGGGTGAACTCGGGCTGCGTAAGTTCCTTGAAAGGCGCGGCCACACCCTGATCGTGACTGCTGACAAAGACGGTGCCGACAGCGTGTTCGAACGGGAGCTCCCTGATGCGGACATCGTTATTTCGCAGCCGTTCTGGCCTGCGTATCTCACGGCCGAAAGGGTCGCCAAAGCACCGAAGCTGAAGTTGGCCATTACCGCCGGGATTGGCTCAGATCACGTTGACTTGCAGGCGGCAACCCAGCAAGGCATCACCGTCGCCGAGGTAACCTACTCGAATAGCATCAGCGTAAGCGAGCATGTTGTGATGCTGATCCTTTCGCTGGTGCGGAACTACATCCCGTCGTATCAGTGGGTGGTCAACGGGGGTTGGAATATTGCCGACTGTGTCTCCCGGTCCTATGACCTGGAAGGGATGGCCGTGGGAACCGTTGGCGCTGGCCGCATCGGGACGGCGGTCTTGAGACGGCTCAAGCCATTCGACGTCAAGCTGCACTACACGGATCGCCACCAGCTTCCCGAAAGCGTCGAGCAGGAGCTGGAGCTGACCTATCACCCCGGCGTCGAGTCGATGGTGCGCGTCTGCGATGTCGTCACCATCAACGCCCCACTTCACCCCGAGACCGAACACATGTTTCATGATGCCCTGATTAGCACAATGAAGCGTGGCGCGTATCTCGTGAACACGGCTCGCGGCAAGATTTGTGACAGGGATGCCGTAGTCAGGGCGCTCGAAAGCGGGCAGCTCGCCGGCTACGCTGGCGATGTCTGGTTTCCCCAACCGGCGCCAAAAGACCATCCCTGGCGAACGATGCCGCATCACGGAATGACGCCTCATGTATCGGGAACGTCGCTGTCAGCACAGGCGCGTTACGCCGCGGGCGTGCGCGAGATCTTGGAGTGCTGGTTCGATGGTCGGCCTATCCGCGAGGAGTACTTGATCGTCGACGGGGGGAAGCTGGTGGGAGTGGGCGCCCATTCTTATAGCGCCGGCAATGTCACCAGCGGCTCGGAGGGAGCTGCGCGGTTCAAGGAACAACTGAACTGACCGTCTCAGCCCCCAAACATGAGCTCGACAAGGGCAGTCGCCACGACGATGAACATGGCCAGCACCCCTGCAACGGCCGCCTTCGGACAGTGCGTAGAGGCAATTCAAACGCTATTTTGCCACAGGCGTATAATTCACACGCTCTTGTGCCACCGCGCCGCCGGGAGCGCACCCTCCGGCGCCGCCCGGCGGGCGACCCTGGGACCCGCGAGGGGACGCGGCGGCTCCGCCAGGGCCACTTGGCGCTGGCCAGGCCCCGCAGGACGGGGGAGAGGAGGGCCGCCAGGGGCGGCTGGGGGGGAGTGGGTCCTTGTGTGAAGGGCCGTGCACCTCGTCGGTCTGTGGGGAGGCACCCCCCGCAGGGCGAGGCCATCGTGGCGCACGGCGTCCGTCCTCTCGCACGCCCAGCCCCACAAGGCCGAGGATGGCCCCACAAACGCTGGCCTGGAGGGCACTCATGAGCACAAAAGGAGAGAAAACAATGCAGCTTCCCGGCTCCAAAGGCGAGCACCAGGCCCAGAAGAAATTCGGCACCACCCGCCGGGCGCTGGCCTTTTACAACAAACAGATGCTGAATTACCTCACCCCGCTGATGCGCGAGTTCATCGCGCGTCAGGAGATGGTCTTCATTGCTACAGCGGACGCGCATGGCGCATGCGATTGCTCCTTCCGTGCCGGTCTCCCCGGCTTTGTGCACGTCCTCGACGACAAGACGCTCGCGTACCCGGAATACCGGGGCAACGGGGTCATGGCCAGCGTCGGCAACATCGTGGAAAACCCCCACATCGGCATGATCTTCATTGACTTCTTCCAGAGCACGGTGGGCCTTCACGTCAACGGGAAGGCCCGCGTTGTGGACAATGAGGATCTCTTCGCGTGGCCTGACGTGACGCCAGAGATGATCGAACCGATCCAGACGACAGGTGGACACCGCCCGGAACGCTGGATGCTCGTCGAGGTAGAAGAGGCCTACATCCACTGCTCGAAGCACGTCCCGCTGCTGCAAAAGCTGGACAAGGCAATTCACTGGGGCACGGATGACGAGCACTACAAAGGCGGCGATTATTTCAAGGCCAGGGCCTGCCCACGGCCTTGGGGCAAAGATGATACGAAACAGGGCTAGTGGTTCACCCACTTTGTTCTGACAGGTTTAGCCCGTTATGCGATACATTGCTCTGCAACGACCGTCCCCGATTCTAGAACCTGTCAAAAACAAGTAGACGGGACACTAGCCTTGGAGGTGCGGATCAATGCGGTGGTGGACCGCCGTCAGCTCCCTGGGTGGTTAGCGCTAGACCACGAGGTCTAAGGGACAGGCTCTGCTGTATAATTATTACGAAGCATTCAGGTTACAATTTGCCCAGAGGAGTACCAATGTCTTCTGACGTACAACTCCATGGTGAGTCGTCTACCCTCATCCAGGTATCTGAAGACCCCTTGTGTAGAGAGTCAACCTTAATCTCTCTTAACACCTGGGTCACCCCCACTGAACGCTATTTCATCCGCAATCACTTCTCCGATGTGCCAAACTTGGACCGCTCAACCTGGCACCTCGTGATAGACGGAGAGGTCCGCCGACCCTTACACCTCAGTTTTGCCGATATTCTGGCGATGCCCAGCAAAGAAGTAGTCATGACTATGGAATGTGCGGGCAACAGTCGTTCCTATGTAACGCCCCCTGCGGAGGGTCTGGCTTTTCGTCACGGGGCGGTGAGCACCGCACGATGGAAGGGAGTGCCCTTGAACGCTTTGCTGGAGCAGGCGGGATTAAAGGATACCGCCGTGGAGGTGGTGTTCGAGGGGTCGGATGACGGCAGAGAGGAAGAAGATGGAGTTGCATTTGACCTGAACTACCGGCGGAGCTTGCCGTTGGAGCAGGCGCGGCATCCAGATACGTTGCTGGGTTACGAGATGAACGGCCACGTCTTGACTTCCGACCATGGATTCCCGCTTCGACTGGTGGTCCCGAGATGGTATGGCATGGCCTCTGTGAAATGGCTGACACGTATCAATGTGCTAGACCAACCGTTTGAGGGCTTCTTTCAAAAGCGTCGCTACGTGATGATCAACCAAGGGCCGGAGCATTCCTTGGAGAGAGAGCCGGTCACCGCGTTGAAGGTAAAATCGCTGATCGCCAGTCCCCGGCACGGTGAGGTGATTCAGCCGGGAGCCTGCACCATTCGGGGGTTCGCCTGGTCGGGGGAAGGCGAGGTCAAGAGGGTGGAAGTGAGCACAGATGGCGGCCTCTATTGGCAGGATGCGGCCTTGCTAGGAGAGTCGGACCCCAACGCATGGCGCCAGTGGGAGTTCATGTGGCAGACGTCCTTCCCTGGCCATTTTATATTTATGGTCCGCGCTACAGACTCGACTGGCAACACCCAACCACACACCATAACTTGGAACTTTCGCGGGTATGCCAATAACTCTATCCACACGATAGCCATCGAGGTCCCCACACTCATGGCAATCCCTTCCTAGGCAACAGGGCTTGCCCAGTTCACCAGACCTTATGACTAAGACGGAGAATTCGCCTTGGAAGAGTCTACGGTAGCTCGTGATGGCAGCCGAACACTGACCCCGGACGGACACCGGTGGCGGGCCGTGCTCTTTGCACCCGCACGGTACGCCTGTCGGCGCGGCTATCGGCTGCGTGTTACCGCAGCGGCTGATACAGCGTCGCCGCTGGGGTGCCACTCCGCCTCTGCCAAGCTGCCAGGCAACATTCGGATAGTCAGGGGCAGGAGCCCCCAACACCCCCGCTGAGAAGCGCAGGGCGGGCGGGGGCTAGCGGCAAGCCGGCGGCGATCCTGGCGCTGCAGGCTGGCCTGCCCGGCGTAAGGTAGGGGGGAATGTCGGACCCCCTGTCTCACCAGGGGGAATGCCAGGAGCCAGCGGGCGGGGGTGGCGGCGAGCGGTGGCGCTCCCGCCTCGCCGGCGGGCTGGGCGCGGGCCCGGGCCGCCGCCCGCGCTTGCCGCGCTAGGGCCCGCGCCTGCGCCGCCAGCTCCTGGGCCTGCCGCGCCGCGGCGGCCTGGGCCGCTGCCGCGGCGGCGGCTTCGGCCGCGGCCCGCGGCTGGGCCGCGAGGCGCCGCCGCACCTCCTGCGCGCCGCGCCGGTAGACCGTCACCGCTACCAGTTCGGAGCCATCGTAGAGCGCCCAGTGCCGTGTGTGTTTGTAGCGTTCAATCCGCAGCGTCATGCTGGCACCCTCCCCAGGTGGTGGGCAGGGCGGGTGCCCTGCCCTGGTGAGAGCGCCTAGCGGCGGCCTTTGCAGTGCCGCTCTTCTTCGGGCAGCCAGTGGCTGTACCAACTCCCCCGCTCGTTTTCCCGGTGCTCCATGGCCACGTGGTGGAGCGAGCAAACCCCCGTCGTCTGGTCGCCGGTTTTCGCCTTGGCCTGGCGCTGGCCC
>Ga0209843_1000002_pt1 | contig 33701 bp, 33 predicted proteins | sample GWRWS1_20_30_FD_187222 | JGI IMG/M metagenome (GOLD analysis project Ga0209843, IMG submission 187222) | Riverbed sediment microbial communities from areas with vegetation nearby in Columbia River, Washington, USA - GW-RW S1_20_30 (SPAdes)... | ecosystem: Environmental > Aquatic > Freshwater >... | reverse complement strand
CGCCGTAGACGAGCAGGCCGGCAGGGAGCTCCTCGATGAGGACCGCTTCGCAGGGCATCGGTCGCGTGGGCCGTCGCTGCCGCCCGTCCAGCCCGACCTGGCCGAGGGCGCAGTGGGTCGCGTCCTGCCTGCTGAGCAGCCACACGCCCAGGCCGTCTCGGGAGGCCTCGACGTCCAGGGCGGCACCGAGCCGGCTCGCCACCGTGCGGCCGTGCCGCACCAGGTACACGTCGGGATCCGCGTCGCAGTCGCTCCCCCGGCAACCCCGGCGGGAGACCACCACCGCGTCCTCGCCCACCGACTCCACATGGATCGACCGGTCCTCGTCGGTGGGCAGGCCGGTGACCGGCTGGATGGCCCCGGTGTCCACGTCGAGGACGAACGGCGTCGGGTCGCCGTTCACCAGCAGCCGCAGGCCAGAGCGACCCTGCAGCGGAACGCCCGGCAACCGCCGGGCGCCAACCTGGCCGTCCTGGCTCGCACGCCAGCCGACCGCACCCGCGACCCCCGCGACCAGGAGCACCACCCCAACCCCGACGGCCACCATCCGCCGCGACACCACCGGCCGCCACCGGTCCCGCTGCGCCGAGCTGGTCATGCCCCTACTACGTGATCCGACCCGTTCGGGTTCCACGTCCAGGCGCGTGTTACCCTCAACCCAGCACAGGTCACGTTTGGCTTGCAGCACAGTCGAGCTTGTCCCTTGCCGGCCAGCGCCGTCTGGCGCCGGTGTGGACCGATACCTCCGAGGTGACGGAGGGAGGACAAGCAGCATGACTGTTGGAACCGTGAAGTGGTTCAACGCCAACAAGGGCTACGGCTTCATCAAGCCCGAGTCCGGCAACGACGTGTTCGTGCACGTCAGCGCCATCCAAGGCGACGCCTCGCTGGAGGACGGCCAGGCGGTGGAGTTCGACATCACCGAGGGCCAGAAAGGCCCGCAGGCCGCCAACGTGCGACCGGTTGTCACCCAGTAGTCGCACCGCCTCCCCGGGCAAGGAGGCCGCCATGGCCCCACTCTTGCAGTCCGCCACCACCCCCGCGGAGGGCCCCGCCATCGTCACCGTGCGGGGTGACATCGACGCGAGCACCGCCCCCCAGCTCTGGCAGTACCTCGGCTACCTGATCCTGCAGGGTCATCATCACATCGTGCTGGACCTGCGCAGCATGATCCTGATCGACTCGGCCGGGGTGGAGGTCCTCGCCCGGGTGTCGGCCTGGACCCGCCGCAAGGGCGGCGACCTGGTGCTGCGCTCGGCCAGCGCGGCCGTGGCCGAGCAGCTCGAGCTGGCCCGCCGCACCGAGGCGCACCGGCAGGACCATCCTCCCGCAGCCGGCGGCTGACCGGCCCGCGGCCTCCAACCGCTGGTCGGCGGAGGCGGACCACCACGCATACGAGCACCGGCCCCCCGGGGGACGGTTGGCCGAACCGATGCGGCTTGGTTTCACTACTATCCATGTGTCTTTACAATAGAGAACGCCATGCGTGCTGACTTCCTCCCCGTTCCTGACCGGACCGCCAAGCCGCGCTCGGTTGGGCTCACCCACGTCCTCGACAAGGGGATGGCCCCTCCCGACGTTCGCGTACTGGTCGACCGGGCGGGTCACCTGATCGACATCTGGAAGCTCGGGTGGGGGACCGCCTACCTCGAGCCCGACGTCGGCGAGAAGGTCGCGATCCTGCAGGGCGCGGGTGTTCGGGCCTGTGTCGGGGGAACCTTGCTCGAGGCCGCATGGGCCGTCGGCGTTGCCGAGCGGTGCCTCGCGTGGGCGGCGGAGGTCGGGTTCTCCTGCGTCGAGGTGTCGAACGGGGCGGTGGCGATGCCGCTGTCGGAGAAGCGGCGGCTCGTCTCCGTGGCGGCCCGCAGGTTTCTCGTGATCGCCGAGGTGGGGTCCAAGTCCCCGACGGCCGAGGTATCCGGGAAGGCGTGGGCCGAGGAGATGCGCGGCGACCTCGACGCGGGCGCCACCTGGGCGCTGGCCGAGGGCCGCGAGTCGGGGACCGTGGGCCTGTACGAGGAGGATGGCCGGATCCGCACCGAGGTGGCAGAGTTCCTCGCGGGGGCCGTGGGGCTTTCGCGGGTTGTCTTCGAGGCCCCGAGGAAGGAGCAGCAGGCCTGGCTGATCCGGCGCTTCGGCGCCAACGTGAACCTCGGCAACGTCATCCTGAACGAGGTGTTCGCCGTGGAAGCCCTTCGCGTCGGCCTCCGGGCCGACACCATCGCCGTGGCTCGCCGGGGGAGCGCGAAGGATGCCACGGCGGGCGCGTGAGCCGGGCGATCCGGGGGGCGTGGGGGTGTGGCGGTGAGCCGGGTGGCCAACCTGATGCCGTCGAGGTACCGCGAGGTGGCGGTCACCAGCGTGGACCTGCCGCTGGTCCCGGAACGGCTGAAGGAGCGCTTCCTCGGCCGCGAGGCGTACCGGCGAACGCGCTACATCGTCGTCCGTGGCCGGGACGGCGTCGCGCTGCTCGAGGTCACGAAGGCTTCGGAGGAGCCGCTGTTCTCGCCGATCACGGACGTCGAGGTGCTGGCCGGCCCCGCGGAGTCGGCCTGGCTCACCAGCCCGGAGGTGGACGTCGGCGTGCCCGCGCAGCTCTGCCGGGAGGCCCTCGCGGGCGCCCCGGACGCGCGCTGCGTGGTCGTCCAGGGCCGGTACGAGCACGTGAGCTTCATCCTCGACCCGGAGCCGATCCGGCTGCGGGTCGTCGAGGTGGCGCCGCCGCAGCCTCCCAAGCTGCTCGACCAGGCACGGCGCGTGCTGGAGGTGGCCGAGGACCTTCCGCCGGTCCGGCTCGACCCGGAGATCGTCGACATCGTGGCGTTGGCCCGGCAGCGTCCCTCCCGCCGGTATCTCTACCCGTGCCGCGGCTCGGGCGCCGCGCCCGAGGGCGCTGAGGTCTTCTACCTCGACGAGCGGCCGCCACGGCAGGAGTGGGTGCTGGTCGGCTGCGAGCGCTCGCGGGAGATCCACCGCCACCTCTACGGGGACGACCCGCCGTACCTGGAGATGTGCCCACACGAGCTGGTCGTGCCCGGCGGCGGCCCCGTGCTGACAAAGTGCTGCCAGCTCGAGGACAGGATCGAGCGGGACGGCCTGGTGGTGCGGGTGCCCTGGGGCGCGACCCTGGCCGAGGTCCGAGCCGGCATCCAGACCGTGGTCGCCGCGGTCGAGCCGACCTGGGCGCCGTCGTGATCGACTCCACCCTGTACCGGCACCTGTGGGGCACGGACGAGGCCAGGGCGATCTTCGAGGAGCCCGCCCGGCTGCGCTCCTGGCTGGCGATCCTGGTCGCCCTGGCCGATGCGCAGGCCGAGCTGGGCATCGTGCCCGCCGACGCCGCCCAGGCGATCCGGACCGGGGCCGTGGCGGAACGGCTCGACCTGGCCTTCGTGGCCGAGGAGACGCGCCGCACGGGTCATTCGACGCTCGGGCTGATCCGTGGGCTGCAGCGGATCCTGCCGGCGCCGGCGGCGGAGTGGGTCTACTACGGCACCACCGTGCAGGACCTGACCGACACCTGGACGGCGCTGGCGATGCGGTCCGTCGGGTCGATCCTCTGGCGTGACCTCCGCACCGTCGAGGGGCTGCTGCTCGGGCTGGCCGAGCGTCACCGGGACACCCCGATGGCCGGCCGCACCCACGGGCAAGGGGGCTCGCCGATCACCTTCGGGCTCAAGGCCGCGTCGTGGGCGGACGAGATCGGCCGCCACCTCGAGCGGCTGCGCCAAGGCGCCTCCCGCTGGCTGGTCGGGCAGCTCGCCGGCGGCGTCGGGACCCTGGCCTTCTTCGGCGAGGCAGGGCCGGAGCTCCGCCGCCGGTTCTGCGAACGCCTCGGCCTGGCCGACCCTGGGGTGAGCTGGACCACCTCCCGCGATCGGCTCGCGGAGTTCACCGCGCTCCTCGCGCTGGTCAGCGGGACGCTCGCGCGGATCGGCAACGAGGTGTACCAGCTCCAGCGACCCGAGATCGGCGAGCTGCGCGAGGCCACCAGGCCCGACGCGGTTGGCAGCATCACCATGCCGCACAAGCGCAACCCCGAGAGCGCCGAGCATCTGGTCACGCTGGGGCGCCTGGTCCGCGCCGCGGCCGGGACGACGCTGGAGGGGATGGTGCAGGAGCACGAGCGTGACGGCCGCGGATGGAAGGCCGAATGGGTGGCCTTCCCCGAGGCGTGCCTGCTCACCGTGACAGCGCTCGACCTGGCCAGGCGGTTGCTCGAGGGGCTGGAGGTCGACGCGACGCGGATGGCGGGCAACCTCTCGGCCGGTGGGGGCTTCGCCGCGTCGGAGGCGTTGCTGGCGGCGTTGGCCCCTCGGGTGGGCAAGCACCGAGCGCAGGACCTGCTCCAGCGTGTCCTCGGCGAGGCCCGCCGGCAGGGTCGCTCCCTCGGAGCGGCGGCGGCCGGATCGGAGGTCGCCCGCGAGCTCCCGCCCGGCGAGCTCCGCTCGCTGCTGGAGCGGCCGGGGACCGGGTCGGCGGGTGCCATGGTCGACGAGGTCGTCCGGCGGGCACGGGAGCGGCGCGCCACCGAGCCGGAGGCGTGGCCGTGAGCGGACCCGCGCGGTTCCCGCTGGCGGTGCTGCCGACGCCCCTGCAGCCGGCCGCGCGGCTGTCCGCCGCGCTGGCAGGCCCTTCCATCCTGGTCAAGCGGGACGACCTCGTCGGCTTCGCGCTGGCCGGCAACAAGGCCCGGAAGCTCGAGTACCTGCTGGGAGACGCCCTGGCCACGAGCAGCGACGTGCTGCTCACCGGGGGCGGCCCGGACTCGAACCACTGCCAAGCGGCCGCGGCCGCCGCCCGCGTCGCCGGACTCGCCTGCGAGCTTGTGCTCTACGGGGACGAGCCACGGCAGCCCCGCCTGAACCTGGAGCTCGCCCGGCGGTTCGGCGCGAGCGTGGAGTTCACCGGCGACCCCGACCGGGCCTCGGTGGACGGCGCGCTGGCCGACCGCGCCGAGCGGTTGCGCGCCGCCGGCCGCCGGCCCTACGTCATCCCCCGCGGCGGCGCGACCCCGCTCGGCGCGGTCGGCTACGCGCTGGCCGTCGACGAGCTGGCCGGGCAGCTCGCGGAGCTGGACGCCGATCCAGAGGTGGTGCTCGTGGCGACCGGCTCGTGCGGGACCCAGGCTGGTCTGGTGGCCGGGACCGTGGCTGCCGGCCGCCGCTGGCGGGTGGTCGGCGCCACCGTGAGCCGGCCCCCGGCCGAGTGCCGTGACCGGGTGCTCCGGCTTGCGCGCGGATGTGCCGCCCTGCTCGGGTCCCCCGCGCCGGAGGAGCGGGACGTGGAGCTGGTGGACGCCCGCGGGCCGGGCTACGGAGCGGCATCGGCGGACGGCGGCGCGGCGGCCGGCCTGGCCGCCGCGACCGAGGGGCTCCTGCTCGACCCTGTGTTCACCGCCAAGGCGATGGCCGTGCTGGTCGCCACCATCGGAACGGGTCTGTCCGGCCCCGCGGTGTTCGTCCACACGGGCGGGACGCCGGTGGCCCTGCAGTCGATCGCGAGGAGGTGCGGTGACCGGCAACGTTGAAGAGGGGTTCTCCGAGTCGACACCAGCGCCGGAGCTGATCGAGGCCGGCTTCGCCCTGGAGGTCGCGGACGCCCCGATGCTCCATGGCGGCCTCAACCTGGCGGACATGGCGCACGTGCTGGCGCTGCGGGACCAGCGGGTGATCCCACCCGACGCGGCCGGGCGCCTCCTCGGCCTGCTCCTGGAGGTGTCCGGGTGGCCGGCCGAGCGGTTCCCCTACGACCCCCGCTACGGCGACGCCTACAACTCGCGGGAGCGGTTCTTCATCGAGCGCCTCGGCCCCGACGCCGGCTGGCTGCACGCCGGCCGGCCCCGACGCGAGGCCGGACGGATCGCGCTGCGCGTCTGCCTGCGGCGCATGACCCTCGAGCTGATGCGCGACACCGCCGGCTTCGCGGCGGCGGTGGCGACCCTGGCGGAGGCCACCGCCGAGACGGTCATGCCCGACCAGACCTACCTGCAGCAGGCGCAGCCCTCGACCTTCGGGCACTACGTGCTCGCCTTCGCCTATCCCGCGCTGCGCGACGCCGGCCGCCTGCGCGACGGCTTCGACTGGGTCAACCAGAGCCCGGCCGGGGCGGGCTGCGTCAACGGCAGCCGCCTGGCGCTGTCCCGGGAGCGGACGGCGAGGCTGCTGGGCTTCGAGGGGGTCATCGACCACACCCGCGACGCGATGTGGCAGACCGACGGGTTCGTCGACCTGCTCGCGACCGGCGCCAGCCTGGCGTCGACCCTCAGCAAGCTGGCCGAGGACCTGGAGATCTGGGACAGCCGGGAGTTCGACTTCGTCTCGCTGGCCGGCCCCTACACGCGCGCGAGCGTGCTCATGCCGCAGAAGCGCAACCCCTATGCGCTGTCGATCGTGCGGGGCGCAGCCGGCGTCCTGCTGGGGCGGCTCTCCGGATTCCTCGCGGTCGTGAAGACCCCCTCGGCCCGCAGCGACAACCTGATCTTCGCCTACGGCGAGGTGCCTCGGTCCCTGGAGCTGGCAGGCAAGGTGACCCGGCTCATGACCGGCGTGGTCGCCACCCTCCGGGTGCACCCGGAGCGGATGTGGGAGGCGCTGTGCTCGGGCTTCTCCCAGGCCACCGACCTGGCGGAGTATGTCATGCAGACCTGCGGGATCGACTACCGCAGCGCGTACCTGCTGGTCGGCGCCGCCGTCCGCAAGGCGAGCCGCGAGGGCCTCCGTGGTGTCGATCTCACCGGCGAGATGCTCGATGAGGCGGCCGAGGAGACGATCGGCCGCGGCCTTGGCCTCGCCGGCCGGGACCTCTCCGAGGTGCTGGACCCCAGGGCGATCGTCCTCACCAGGACCTCTCTCGGCGGGGCTGCCCCTGAGGTCGTGCGGCGCATGGCCGCCGACCAGGCCGCGGCGGCGTCGGCCGTCCGCGACCGGGCCACCAAGGCGCTCGGCACCCTCGACACCGCCGAGTCGGCGCTGGTCAGCGCCGCGGAGGAGGTGGCCCCTCGCCGTGGCTAGCTACCGCGGGCTCCACCCGGTACTCGATCTCGGGCTGCCCGCGGATCGTGTTGGAGACGTAGCAGGACCGGATCGCCTGGTCGAGCAGGGACCGCACCAGCTCGGGCTCGCTGGACCTCGCCTCCACGATGATGCGGGCGAAGCGTGCGCCCTGGTACTCGCCGCGCACGTGCACGCTGACGTCGGCCAGCTCCCGCCCGCGCTTGCGCACCACGTGCGCCACGGCCAGCGCGAAGCACGCGCCGAGCGAGGCCAGCAGCAGCTCCGTCGGCTTGGGACCGGTATCGGTGCCGCCGGCCGTGGTCGGCTCGTCCACGAGCACCTCGAAGCCCCGGATCGGGACCCTGCACCGGTGCCCGCCTTCCCACGAGGCGGTGATCTCCAGCATGGCAGATGAGTCTAGCTCCCCGGCTGCTCCGGGGCCGCTGTCGGCCCCCCTGCCCGCGCACGTGCGGGCGGTGAACGTCGGCCTGTCGCTGTTCGGCGAGGCGATCCGGGCCCAGGGGGCGGAGGCGGTGGACGTCGACTGGCGCATCCCGGCGGGAGGCCAGGACCGCCTCGTCGCGGCGCTGACCCGCCTCTACGGACGCCACGCCGAGCGGCTCGACCAGGCCAACCGCGAGGCGGTGCGCCGCCTGGACGAGGGGGTCGCGGTCCTGGTGGAGGTCGGGCCGGCGGCCGGTCTCGTGCCCAGGATGGGCCAACGGACGATCTTGCACCCCGGCCCGCCGCTCTCGTGGGAGCGGTTCTGCGACCCGCTTCGCCGCTCCGTCCTGGCGGCGGTCATGGCCGAGGGCTGGGCGGCGACCCGTCAGGACGCCGAGGCCCTGGTCGCCGCCGAGGGGGTGGAGCTCGAGCCGGCCAACGACCACCACGCGGTGGTCCCGATGGCCAGCGCCGTCGGCCCCTCCGCCCCCGTCCTGGTGGTGGAGAACCGCTCGGGCTCCAACCGCGCCTTCTCCGGTCTCAACCAGGGTCCCGGCAGGACGCCGTGGTATGGCGTGGACGCACCGGAGGCGGTCGACCGGCTCCGCTTCCTCCGCGAGATCGCCGGCCCGGTGCTCGCCGCCGCGCTGCACCGGAGCGGGCCGGTCGACGTGCTCTCGCTCGCCGGCCAGGGCCTGCAGATGGGCGACGACGGCCACATGCGCACCCAGGCCTCCACGAACCTGCTCATCCGCCAGCTCCTCCCCCACCTGGCCGAGGTCGGCGGGCCGGCCCTGCCGGCGTTGGCCCGCTTCCTCTCGGAGAACCACCTGTTCTTCCTCAACCTGGTGATGGCGGCCGCCAAGACCCTGACCGACTGGGCCGGGGAGGTCACCGACGCGAGCGTGGTGACCGGGATGGCCCGCAACGGCACGACCTTCGGCGTGCGCCTGGCCGCGACGGGGCGACGCTGGTTCACGGCGCCCGCCCCGGCGGTGGACCAGGCCCTGTTCCACTCCGGCTACGGGCCGGCGGACGGCGCGCCCGACATCGGCGACAGCGCGGTGCTGGAGCTCGTGGGCCTGGGCGGGGCGGCCGCGGCCGCGTCCCCGGCGGTCGCCGCGTTCCTCGGCGGCGGCATGGCCAAGGCGGTGGCCGCGACCGAGGCGATGGCGCGCATCTGCCTCGGTCGCAGCACGCGGTTCAAGCTGCCCTACCTCGACCTGCGCGGGTCGCCCGTGGGCGTGGACCTCCGCAAGGTGGTCGAGACCGGGGTCACCCCGTCGATCAACACCGGTATCCTGCACCGGTCCGCCGGCACCGGGCAGGTGGGCGCCGGCGTGGCCAGCGCCCCGCTTGCCTGCTTCGAGCAGGCCCTGCTCGCGCTGGACGAGCGCCTGGGGGCCGCGGGGAGGCCGGACGCGTCGATGCGGTGATGCCGACGGCGGGAGGGCGCGGTCAGGAGGCGAGCCGGCGGTAGATCGCGGCGTGCTGCTCGGCGCAGCGCCGCCAGGTGAACCGTCCGGCCACCCTCGGGCCGCGGCGTCCGAGCCGGTTCCGCAGCTCGGGGTCTGACGCCACGCGGACCATGACGTCGCCAAGCGCGCCGGCGTCTCCGGCCGGCACCAGCAGCGCGTCCTGCTCGCCGAGGAACTCCCGGAACACGGGGATGTCGGTGGCAACGGTCGCCAGGCCGGCCGCGAGCGCCTCGAGCAGGGCCAGGCCCCACCCTTCCTTGCGGGACGGGAACACGAACGCGTCCGCCGTGTGGTACCAGCGGGGCAGCTCCTCCTCGGGAACGGTCCCGAGCAGCACGACCGCCTCGCCAACCGGGACGCCGACCTCGGCCGCCCGCTCCAGCACCCGCTGCCGGTAGGCGTCGTGGTCCTGGAAGGAGTGGCCACCAACCACCGCGAGCAGGGGCGGCGGGCTGACCACCGTCCTGACCTTGGCGAGCGCCTCCACCAGCTCGAGGCTGCCCTTGCGGGGCTCGATGCCGCCCACCGTCAGGAACAGGAAGCGGCCCCTGGCCCCGACCCGCGCTCGGAGGTCGGAGCCGTCGACCGACGACGGCCGGGCGAACCGCGGGCCGTCCACGCCGTTGGTGACGACCTCGGCCTCGACGCCGAACTCCTCACGGAGGCGCCGCTGCCAGTCCCGGCTCACCACCAGCACGTGGTCCGGGTCGAGGAGCGAGTGGCGCTGGCAGTCCACCAGCGTCTGGGAGACGAAGTCGTCGACGTGGTGGACGGTGCGGATGACCGGGAGGCCGCCCGCTGGTCCGGCAACGGCCACCCCGGCGCGCGCGGCGATGCAGTCCTGGGCGTGGACCAGGTCGAACCGACCACGCAACCGCCCTGACAGGCCGGCGACGAGCGTCTCCGTCGAGGTGGCCACTCGCTCCTCCAGGCTGCCGTCCCGGCCGGGGCCGGGCAGGATCGTGTGCGGCGCCCGCAGGGGCCGGAAGAAGCCGGCCTCGGGGTCGCCGAGCGCGAACACGTGCACCTGATGGCCGAGGTCGTGCAGGTTCTCCGCCAGGTGGAGGGTGTGCACGACCCCGCCCCTTGGCTTGGTGGAGTAGGTCAGCATCGCGACCCGGGGACCGGTGGGCCCGAGCCCCGTCATCGGAGGCGCGCCTCGGCGACGGTCGGCTGCCGGCGGCTGAGCGCGGCGGACATCAGGGCGGCCCGGGCCCCCGTCGGGGCGAGCAGGCAACCGGCCTCCGCGAGCCGGCCGCGCTGGTCCGCAAGCCCCTGCGGGTCGGCGTCGGTACCGAGGACGTAGGCCACCACCACCGGTCCGCCGGATCGGCTCGTGGCGTCGGCGCACACGGGGGCCAGGACCGCGGCCGGGTCCGGGTGCGCGCCGTGGCCGAGCACGACGTCGAGGAGGATCACGGCTGTCGAGGGGTCGTCCGCCTCCCGCCGGATGTGCTCGACCCGCGCCGCCGGGTCGAGCATCGGGTGGGGCCGGCCCCCGGTGAACTCCTCGTCGCCGAGGTCGAGGCAGACGTGCGCGCCGTCCGGGGCCGGCGTGGCCCACCCCGGCCGCAGCGGGACGTTCGAGTACACGGGGCCGAGCTGCCGGCAGAGCAGGACCATGGCCTCGTAGCACAGGGTGCCTCCGGAGAACAGGCCCCGGACCGCCACCCGGTGCGGATCGAGCCCGCCGGCAGCCCGCCGCACCGGCTCGGCCAGCCCCTCGCCGGGTCGAGGCGCGGGCGCGCCGAGCAGCCCCACTGCCGCCGCGGCAGCTTCCTCCAAGGTGGCCACCTGCAGGACATTCCCCGGAGCGGGCAGCAGTTCGTCGAGCCCGACCAGCGCCGCGACCGTCGGCTTGCGCCCGAGGTCGGCCAGGAGTGACTGCGCGACGGCCCGCGCCGGCGGCTTGGACACCAGCACCAGCACCTCGGTCGCCGGGTCCGCCTCCAGGGCACGCACCGCGAGGCGCGTCATGCGCGCGCCGACCTCCCCCTGGAGGTCGCGGCCGCCCACCCCGACGACCCAGGACACGCCGGGACCCCAACGGTCCACCAGCGTCATGACCTCCTGCGCCCCGGTCCCGGCGGCGGCGACCACGCCGATCGGTCCTGGGCGCAGCGCGTTCGCGAATCCCAGCCCGACGCCACCGAGCACCCCGGTCCCGGCGCCGGGCCCCATGACCAGCAGGCCGAGCCGCTCCGCCCTGACCTTGAGCTCCACCTCGTCGGCCAGCGGCACGTTGTCGCTGAACACCAGGACATGCAGGCCGGCCGACAGGGCCTTGTGCGCCTCCAGCGCGGCGAACGGGCCCGGGACCGAGACCAGCGCGACGTTCGCCCCGCCCATGGCCGCGACGGCCTCCTCCAGGGTCAGCGGCGCCCGCTCCGCGCGCCCGGCGGGCGCGGGCGCCGCCCCGGCCAGCTCGCCCATCCCGGCGTCCAGGGCGGCCACGGCCTCCTGCTCGTTCCCCGCCCGGACCGCGAGGGCCAGGTCGTTGGCGCCGACGCCTCGGAGCTGGTCGGTCCCGAAGCCCTCGTCGGCGAGCTTGGCCACGTTCGCCGGTGTTCCCATCACCGCCGCCGCCCAGCCCACGCCCGGCTGCTCGAGCATGGTCCGGGTGGCCGCCATGAGCTGCACCGAGTCCACGTAGGTGTCCCCCCGCGTCCGGATGCGCAGCGCGCTCACCGGGGCCGCTCCGCACCCGCCGGGACCCGCCCAGGGATGACGCTCGTCCCAGCCCTTCCCGCCAGCCCCTCCAGAACCCGGGTCGGGGAGGTGATGATCGCCCGCCGACCTCCGGACCGGACAAAGCGGATGGCGGCGGTCACCTTCGGCCCCATGCTGCCGGGCGCGAACTCGCCGTCCGCCAGGTACTGCTCGGCCTCGTCGACGGTCATGGTCTCGACCGCCCGCTGGCGCGCCGTGCCGAAGCCGAGCCACACGTGCTCGACTCCGGTGAGCAGCACGAGGATGTCCGCGCCGACCACCGACGCCAGCCGCTGGGCCGAGAGGTCCTTGTCGATCACCGCGTCCACGCCGCGGATCCCAGCCCCTTCCCGGGCCACCGGGATCCCGCCTCCACCCGCCGCCACGACCACGAACCCGGCCTCGACCAGCGTCCGGATGGCGTCGGCCTCGAGGAAGCCCTGCGGCTCAGGGGACGGCACGACCCGCCGCCAGCCACGGCCGGCATCCTCGACCACGTGCCAGTGCCGCTCCCGCGCGAGCCGCTCTGCCTCCTGCCGGGGGTAGAAGGGGCCGATGGGCTTCGTCGGACGGTGGAACGCCGGATCGGAGCGGTCGACCAGCGTGTGGGTCACGATCGTCGCCACGGGCCGCTTCCCCGCGTCCCGGCCGCCGCAGAGCGCCGCCGTGATCAGGTGGCCCACCTGCCCCTGCGTCATCGCCCCCAGGACGAACAGCGGCTGCGGTGGCACCAGGCCCGCGCCCTCCTCCTGCTGGATGGCGAGGTTGCCGACCTGGGGGCCGTTGCCGTGGGTGAGGACCACCCGATGGCCGTCCCGGACCAGGTCCGACAACACCGTCGCCAGGCCCGCCATGTTGGCGAGCTGCTGCTCATGGGTCCCTCGCTCACCTTCGGTGAGGACGGCATTGCCCCCGACGGCGATCACAACGGTGCTCATCTGCTCGACGTGGTTCCTCGACCTTCGCCGGGCACCCGGTCTCACGATGGGCGCGTGGTCATCCACAACGCGCGGGCGGGCTGGTCGCCCGGGTTGCGCCACCGGTGGGGACGGTCGGTCTGGAAATGCAGGGCGTCGCCGGGGCGGAGGTTGAGCTCCTCGCCGCCGACCCGGAAGACGAGGGCGCCCTCCAGCAGGTAGACGAGCTCCTCGCCGGGGTGCTCCATCTCCTTTGCGCCGCTGTCGGCCCCCGGCTCCACCTCGGCGACCGCCCCCGCCAGGTGGAACGAGCCGTAGGGGCCGCTCACCCCCTGGAGCCGCAGGCCCCGCTTGGACGTCAACACCGGCTTGCCCTCACCCGCCTTCACGAGCGAGACCGAGGGGAGTGCACCGTCCTCGTCGACGAAGTAGCTCACCGGGCGGTCGAACGCCAGCGCAAGCTTCATCAGCGTGGCGATGGTCGGGACCATGCCATTGCGCTCGAGCTTGTGAATCGCGGTGGCCGAAACGCCAGAACGCTGCGACAGCTCCTCCAGCGAAAGGTTCTCCTGCTTGCGGAGCTGCCGGACCTTGGCCCCGATGGCGGCGAGCGCCTCGTCCAACTGCACGGTCATCCACTCACTCCCTGGTGCGCCCTCTCCCGGGCTGGAGTCCCCCAAATGCCACGATTCCCGACCTGCATTATAGAGGATGAAGCTGTACGATGATGAATCCTCGAAGCCGGGAGGGGTCGCATGGCCAGGCGGATCGCGGTCATCGGCGGGAGCGCCGCCGGCATGGGCGCGGCAGGCGCCGCCAAGCAGGCGGACGCCGAAGCGCAGGTGATCGTCTTCACCGACCAGCAGGACGTGGCCTACAGCCCCTGCGGCATCCCCTACGTCCATGGCCGGGAGATCGACACCTTCGACCGCCTCATCCTTCAGGGCCGGGAGTACTACCAGCAGCTCGGCTACGACATCCGCTACGGGACGCGGGTGCGGTCCATCGACCTCGACGCCCGCAGGCTGAGCGTGGAGGGCGGTGACGACGAGCGGTTCGACAGCCTGGTGATCGCCACCGGCTTCGAGTACGAGCGGCCCGCCATCGCCGGCATCGACCTGGAGGGCATCTACTACGTCCGCGACATCCGCGAGGCCAGGCGTTGGGACGAGATCCTCGAGCGGACCAAGGTCGCCGCGGTCGTCGAGGCGCAGCCGATCGGCGTGGAGATGGCCACGGCCCTGGCCCACCGTGGCATCGAGACGCATCTGGTCGACCCCCACCCATGGGCCATGGCCGAGATCGCCGACCCGGACATCATGCAGCCGGTGGAGGACTCCTGGCGCGAGATGGGCGTCAAGCTCCACTTCAACACGCGGGTCGAGGCGCTCCTCGGCCGGGGAAGCGTGCGAGCGGTCAAGACCTCCGCCGGCGACATTCCGGTGGACATGGTGGTGATGGGGACCAAGAAGCTCCCCAACAACCGGCTGGCCCGTCAGGGGGGCATCAAGACCGGCTCCACCGGCGGCATCATCGTCGACCAGCACATGGCCACCTCGGCATCCGGGGTGTTCGCCGCCGGCGACTGCGTCGAGATCCCCCAGGGGGGCACGAACATCCCCGTCCAGGGCCTGTCCGGCAGCCACGCCTACGCCCAGGGCAAGGTCGCCGGCGCCGGCGCCGCCGGCAGGTCGCGCAGCTACCAGCCGGTCTACGTGCCGTGGGGCATGGTGGGCGGCAAGTGGATGATCGGCGGCGTGTCGTTCGGGGAGACCATCGCCAGCGCGCTCGGGATCCCCTTCGTCACCGGGGTGGCCGAGGGCATCTCCCGGGCCCGCTACTACCCCGACTTCAAGAAGATCCGCGTGAAGCTGCTGGCGGAGCCGCGCACGCTGCGCCTGATCGGCGCCCAGCTCGTCGGCGGCGAGGGCATCAAGGAGCGGTGCGACTTCCTCGCGATGGCCGCCAGGAAGGGCGTGACGCTCGAGGAGCTCGCCTGGATGGAGAACGTGTACTCGCCCGCCATCGGGGCGCTGAACGAACCGATCGCGCTGGCGGCGCAGAATGGTCTCGCCGACGGGAAGGGCTGACCATGCGATTCTTCGAATGGGTTCGGCGCAACTCCGAGAGGTATCTGCTCGAGGCCGCACAGGCCGACCTGGCACGACGCTACCTGGGCCGGCCAGGTCCGGTGGGCCCGCGAGGCCTCCAGCCGCTGTTCTGGAAGCGCCTGTTCGTGCCCGTCTATCGGAGACTCCCGTGGAGCGTGCGCCACGCGGTCATCCTCGCCATGCCTGGGAGCCATCGACGATCCTGGCAACGCCGAGGACCGCCCCCGGCCGCCGCGAGGTGAGGGCAAGGAGGGAGCCCGCACGCCCGTGCGGGCCACGTTCAAGGAGAGGATTCGGTCATGGCACAGTTCGTGGACGAGCGCGTCGACGCCGGTCAGGCAATCGTCGACTACGAGGACAAGGTCTTCGAGGACCACCAGGCGGAGCCTGGCCAGAAGGCGTACATCTTCATCCACAGCATCCCCTTCGAGAGCTCGGTGTCGGTCGTCAACCTCCTGACCGCCACTCGTATCCGCCGCAAGGGATTCGACACCAGCATCGTCCTGTTCGGGCCCGGCTCGCTGATCGCGTCCGCGACTCGTGGGTTCCCGAAGGTGGGCGACGAGGCCTTCCCCGGGAACATGAACTACAACCGGCAGCTCCAGACGTTCATGGACGAGGGGGGCAAGGTCTACGCCTGCCGCTTCTCCGCCGCGGCCCTGTACGGCATGCGCGAGTCCGACATGCTGAAGGGCGTCAAGCCCATCCACCCGCGCGACGTCCTGGACGCCGCGCTCACCGCCTGGAAGGAAGGGGCATTCGTCCTCAACACCTGGAACATCTAGCCAGCGGCGCGGACGCGCCGGCCGCCCGGTTCCCACCCATGAGCCAAGCGCCTGTCGAGTTGGTCGAGCGCTGGAACCTCGCCGAGCGCCACCTGTATCCGGTCGTGATGGCCCGGCCGGACCTGTACGAGCGGTACCTGGCGCTCGTGCGCGCGATCGCGGACGACCTCGGGGACCTGTCGACCCCCGAGGCGCTGGCCGCCGCGTTCGGCGAGGCCGTGGCGCGGGCGGCCCGAACCGCCGCCCGGAGCGGGATCCCCACCGGGGGACTCGACCTGGAGGTGGCGGCGGGGGCGGCCTTCGCGCTCCGGTACCGGGAGGTCAAGGCCGCTGCCGCCCGCGGCGCCGTCGCCGCACGGGTCCAGGAGGCGACGGCGAAGGGGGAGCGGTGGGTCGTGCTGCAGGAGCGGCCCGGCGGGCAGGCGCCCGACCCGTTCGCCGGGGCCACGTCCTCCCGGGTCGAGCTGCACGTCCCCACCGGCGTGGCGATCCACTCCTTCGTCGAGCTCGATCCCGATACCTACCAGCCCCGGTACGGGGTCGAGGCCGCCCGCCTGGACCCGGTCAGCGGCGAGCTGGCCAGGGACGAGGAGCCGGCCGCCACCCCGCGAACCTTCGACGACCCGGCGGCATGGGAGCGGGCCGTCGCGGCCCTGCGCCGGGCATGTGAAACCCGGCCGCCGTCGCAAGGGCATCAGGATCGAGTTGTGGAGGGCGACAGATGAACCAGGAGCGTGTGCCCAGCCGGACCATCGACGGGCACAGCCACATCGGCGAGATGGCCGCCTGGAAGTTCTACGACCTCGCCGAGCCGGTGAAACCGACCGTCTACGAGTTCCCGACCGCGCAGAGATACCTCCAGCACCTGGACGAGCTCGGCGTCGAGCGCGCGCTGGTGCTGCCCAACTACGGCATCCCCGTGCAGCAGCAGCCATTCTCCCTGAACGACCTTGTGCTGGACTCTGTCAAGTCCTCCGACCGCCTGCGCGGGGGGTTGTGGGTGTCGTTCCTTCCCCAGAACAAGGAGATGACCCTCCAGTCCCTCGAGCACGCGGGTGAGGAGGGCATCGTGGCCCTCAAGACCACGTTCCTGCTCGGCGGCAACCCCAACCCCGAAAGCTGGGACGACGAGACCAGGGAGATCGCCGAAGCCTGCTTCCGGGCCGCCGAAGAGCACGACCTGGTGTTCCACTTCCACACCAGCCCGGGAGGCGCTTCCGACCTCAACAACTACATCCCCCTGGTCGAGCGCTACGGCAAGCGGGCCAAGCTCTACCTGGTCCACTTCGGCGGCGGCGTCAGCGGCCACATCCGTCTCGTGCCGCGCTTCCTGGACTGGGTCGAGCAGGGCTACAAGGTCTACACGGACGTCACCTGGGCGGTCGGCTTCGGGGTCCGCTGGCTCCTCACCGAGATCGAGCGGCGCGGCGTCGGTCACGACCGCGTGCTGTTCGCCTCCGACGAGCCGTGGAGCGACTTCTGGGGCGAGTACTACAAGATCGCCGGCCAGCCGGTCGGCAAGGAGCTCAAGGACCGCATCCTCCACCAGAACTTCGAGGCGCTCTATGGACACAAGTGGTAACAGCCGCCCCAGCGCGGGGCTAGGGCCGCTCATCGCCGAGGTGCAGAGCCTCGGTGTGCGAGTCGAGGCACCGATGGAGGAGGGTCGCCGCGGGGGAGCCGGCCCCGCCGACGCCGGGATGATCTGGATCGAGGGCATCCCCGTCACGTTCCCGCACGTCAGCGGGTTCGCCTCGACCTCCCCGTACGTGCTCCGGCGCGAGCAGCGCGAGGGTTGGGGCGTGTACCGCGACGGCCGGCGTCTGGCGGGCGCCACGCTGCCGGCGAGGCCGAGCTTCTACGACCTCCAGACCGCCGACGGGATCCCGTACTGGAAGATCGCGCTGCTCCACCTGGACTCGCTGGCCAGCACCGTCATCCAGACCTGCATCTACTGGGGGAACGCGGACCAGTGCCAGTTCTGCGCCATCGAGACGTCCCTGGAGGGCGGGCGCACCATCCCGGTGAAGAAGCCCGAGCAGCTCGCCGAGGTGGCCCTGGCGGCCAAGGAGCTCGACGGTGCCGTCGACGTCACCCTCACCACGGGGACGACCCGGGGGCCCGACAAGGGGGCGCTGTACGTCGGCCGGTGCGCGCGTGCGGTCAAGGAGGCGACGGGCTTGCCGGTCCAGGCGCAGTTCGAGCCGCCCGACGACTACTCGGTGTTCGAGGCGCTCCGTGACATGGGGGTCGACACCGTCGGGATGCACGTGGAGTCCTTCGACCAGCGGGTCCTCGACCAGGTCGCACCGGCGAAGGGAAGGACCAGCGTCGAGGGCTACTTCCGGGCCTGGGAGCGGGCGGTCGAGGTGTTCGGTCGCGGACAGGTGTCCACCTACGTGATCCTCGGCATGGGAGAGGACCCCGAGCTCACGGTGGAGTCCTGCAAGCGTGCCGTGGACCTGGGTGTCTACCCCTTCGTCGTGCCGCTGCGGCCCAGCGCCGGGAGCCTGCTGGAGTCGGTGCTCCCGCCGGACCCCGACTACGTGCAGTCGGTGTACCGCCGGGTCGCGCCCCAGGTGGTCCTGGGCGGGCTGGAGTCGGCGCGCGTGAAGGCCGGCTGCGCCCGGTGCAACGCCTGCTCCGCGATGTCCGCGTTCGAGGGGAGGCCGCATGGAGCGAACCGGCGCACGCTCCCGGTCCTTCAGCTCCACTGAGCTGGCGGTCCCGCCCGAGCGGGCGGGCTGCAAGGTCGTCGCCGACGAGACGGAGCGGGCGCTCCACATGGCCATCCGCCACGCGGTCTTCGTGGACGAGCAGGTCCTGTTCAGCGCGTCGGACACCGACGAGCACGACCGGGACCCCGCAACGCTGCATGTGCTCGGCTTCTGGGCTGGGGAGGCGGCCGGCGCCGTCCGTCTCTACCCGCTCGCCGAGCCGGGGTGGTGGAAGGGCGACCGCCTGGCCGTGCTGCCGGCGTTCCGCCGGCACGGCATCGGCGCGCCCCTGGTGCGGTTCGCGGTCGGGACCGCGTCGAGGCTCGGCGGGCTCGTGATGGTGGCGCAGATCCAGCCTGCGAACGTCGCCTTCTTCGAACGCCTTGGCTGGTATCGCGTTGGGGATCCCGCCCCCTACGTCGGGCGGCTGCACCAGCAGATGGCCGTCGATCTCTAGCGTCGGGTCGCTCGGCCCCGGGGTCCGAGCAGGCCGGTGACCGGCTGTCGGTGAAGGTCGATCAGCAGCGCCTCCTGCCCCCCGAGCCTGGCCCGGACCCCGCCGGAGGCGTCGAGCAGCCCGATCTGCTCGCACGCCAGCCCCCGCGCGTTGAAGGCGGCGCGGCAGGTCCGTACCTGCGAGGGAGGCACACAGAGCAGGAAGCCCAACGACGGGAAGGCCCCCGCCCAGGCAGCGAGCGACACGCCCGGTGGTCGTGGCAGGGTGTCGAGGTCGACCAGGACCCCGCACCGGGTCGGCTCGAGCAGCATCGCCAGCGACCCGAGAACCCCCGCCATGCTGACGTCCTTGGCCGCCAGGCAGTGACCCGCCTCCGCCAGGTCGGCGAGCAGCCGCACGTCGTCGGCGAGTTCCGGGCCGCGTTCGCGGATCGAGGAGAAGAACGGGAAGTCCTCGCGCATCCGGCCGTCCAGGCAGGCGCAGAAGAGCAGGGCCTGGCCAGGCGCGGCATCCAGCGCACGGAGCGGCCGCAGCGCCGTCCCGAGGATGAACGCCGAGAGCACAGGCGGACCGGAGCGGATCGTGAGGTGACCTCCGACCACGGGCACGCGGTAGAGCTCGGCGCCGAACCGCAGTCCCTCCAGCGCCGAACGAGCCGCGGACGCATCCGCGACGATGGTGTCCACCAGGGCCACGGGTCGTCCACCCATCGCCGCGACGTCGTTGACGTTGGCCAGCACCGCGGCGATCCCCGCGCCGAACGGGTCGCGCTCCACGAACGGCGGCCACATCGCCTCTCCGGCGACGAGGGCCTGACCGTCGCGCTGCGGGAGCACCGCCGCGTCGTCTCCCGGGCCCCGATCCCAGTCGGTTGGCCCAAGAATGTCGGTCACCATGGCGATCTGTGCCTTGCCGAGCAGGCCAGGGTGGCTTCTGAAGCCGCGGACCACCTCCGCGAGCTCGCCGGTCACCCCTTCGAAAGACTCGGCCAAACCGCCTCCGCGTCTGCCGGCCAGCACCGACACCGCCGGGAAGTCTATCCGCGCGCGACCTCCACGGCAGACTAGCCGGCGCGGGTGGGACCCACCTTGTCGATCGAGACCCGAACCAGCACGCGCCGCTGCTGCTGCATGGCGCGGCGGTAGTCGTCCCAGTCGGGGTGCTCCCCGCTGATGCGGCGGTAGTAGTCGACCAGCCCCTCCATCGCCTCCGGCAGCGACACGATCTGCGCCGGCCCCTCGATCTGCATCCAGCGGCCGAAGAAGCCGTCGGCGAACACGCACAAGGCCGCGGTCGGGTCGCGCCGCAGGTTGCGGGTCTTGTAGGCCCCTTCCCTGGTCGAGATGACGAGCTTCCCGTCGCCGTCGACCCCGACCAGGACTGGCGAGGTCTGTAGTCCTCCGCTGGCCCTGCGGGTGATGAGCACCGCCCGGTGGTTGCTGTCGACGAACTCTCGTGCGTCCTCAGGACCCACACGCCCTCCTTGTCGCCGAGGCCAACCGGTCAGAGTGCCATCCATGGTGGCACACACCCGGCACGTTCACCTGGGTGGAATAGCCACCGGCCGTCAAGCGTTCAAGGATTGCTATTCGAGCTGTGCAGACAAGGAACATGATGGCTCAATGTGTCACCTGCGGGAGCGAGCTACATCCCGAACGGGCCGAGAAATACGACTACTGTACGAGGCGCGAGTGCCGGGAGCGGAACGCCCGGCCGTCAATGATCGCGGCGGTGGCCGTGAACAAGGCCGCCGACCACTACCTGGTGCTGAACGACCGGGCCAAACAGGACCTGGCCGCCGGCAAGTACCAGGACCAGCGGAAGTCCTCCTCGGTCACGGACGGACCTCCGCGCCAGGGAGATCGGACGCCTTCGACCGGCACCAAGCCCGTCCGCCGGGCGCCCACCCCGCAACGACCACGGCGTTCCTGGACCAAGGCGCAGGAAGATCTCGCGCTGATTTACAGCGCTGGCGGGATGCGACCAGACGAGATCGCCGAGCGGCTCGGCGTGAGCCGGTACACGGTCACGCAGATGATCCTGGCGGCGAAGAGCGGAGTGAAGCTCTAGGCCGCTCGACTGGTCCCGGCTTGCCGCTGACCGTGACCGGCTCGGCAGCGGCGATGCGGCGGCCCCTGGACGCTTGCGTGGACCTGGATCGCTGAGAAGATCCCCGACACCAGCACCAATTGTCTCCACCAACAGCCCGACCCAACAGCGAGCCTGGGAGCGCGTCATGCCCGATGTGGAGCTGTCGGCGGGGATCGTCGAGTACCAGGACACCGGCGGCAGCGGCCCCGTGGTGGTGCTGCTGCATGGGCTGGCGATGGACGGCTCGCTGTGGCGCCACATCGTGCGCGAGCTGGGTGACGAGTACCGCTGCGTGGTGCCGACGTTGCCGCTGGGCGGCCACCGGCGGCCCATGCGCGCCGACGCCGACCTGTCGCCAGGCGGCATCGCCAGACTGGAGGCTGAGCTCCTGGAGGCTCTGGATCTGCGCGAGGTGACGCTGGTCGGCAACGACTCCGGCCTGTTCCAGCTCGCCGCCGCCGAGCATCCCCAGCGCCTGGCGCGGCTGGTGGTCACCTCCTGCGAAGCCTTCGAGAACTTCCCGCCGGGGCTGCCCGGTCGGGCGGTGTGGTTGGCCGGCAGGCTGCCGGGCGGCCTCAACGCGATGGTGCAACCCCTGCGCGTGCGTTCGCTGCGCGGCCTGCCGCTGGCCTTTGGGTGGATGGCCAAGCGGCCCATCCCGCATGAGATCACCGACGCCTGGTTGCGGCCGCTGCTCGGCCAGCGGCAGATCCGCCGCGATCTGGCCAAGTATGTGCGTGCCGGCAAGCGAGGCGACATGCTCGCCGCGGCCGAGGCCCTGCGCGGCTTCGACCGTCCGGCACTGGTGATCTGGGCGGCCGAGGATCGCGTCATGCCTCCCGCGCACGGGCGCCGGCTGGCCGAGTTGCTTCCCCATGGGCGGCTGCTGGAGATCCCCGACAGCTACACCCTCATCCCCGAAGACCAGCCGGTCGAACTCGCCCGTGCCATCCGCCAGTTCATCCGAGACGGGGCATGCTGAGCCGCAGCTCAATCAGCGGGGTCCTTGCCAACACCGGAGTGCGGGCGCACGCGACCACCAACCGGGCCCTGGATGACACTTCCCAGCCAGTCCAGCTCGGTCAGCGAGTGGCCACCGAGCAGGGCCAGTTCACGCCCTGCCGAGAACGCATGACCGATTGCTGTGCCTATGCGGCCGTAACGATGGGTTGCCGCGCGTCGTTCTCAAAGACGCAGAAGGCTAACCAAGCGTGCTGAGTACGCAGCACTACGCCAGTTGCATGCTCGCGCGAGATCGGCACAGCCATACGCTTTCGAGCCGAGAGGAAGTCCCCCTGCTCGGTTTGCTGCAACCCGGAGGACCCCGATGCGCGCCCTCGCCCCCCGTGTGCTTCCGATCGCCGCGGCCGTGCTCCTGCTGGTGGCGCTCACGCTGCCGCCCGCCCGCGCGGTGCCGTCCCCGACCGCCGCCAGCACGCTGCAGTTCTTCGGCGGCGAGGTGCACGCCATCGCCCAGATCGGCGCCACCATCTATGTGGGTGGGAGCTTCACCGCGGTCGGCTATGGCGCCGGGACGATCGCCCGCGCCTACCTGGCCGCCATGGACGCCAGCAGCGGGCTGCTGGTGGACGCCTTCGACCCCCGGCCCGACAACGCGGTCGACGCACTGCTCAAAAGCGCCGACGGCGCGCGGCTGTACGCCGGCGGGGTGTTCAACCGGATCGGGGGCTGCACGCCCTGCGACCGGCTGGCCATGCTCGACCCGGCCACCGGGGCCGCCAACCCCAGCTTCCATCCCCAGCCCAACGCCGGCGTGCTCAAGCTGGCCCTGTACGGCCGCACGCTGTACCTGGGCGGCAAGTTCACCTCGGTGGCGGGGGTGACCCGCTCGCGGCTGGCGGCGGTGGACGCCATCACCGGGGGGCTTGGCACCAGGCTCACCCTGGCAGCCAACGCGGCCGTTCGCGACCTGGCGCTGAACTCCACCGGCTCGACCCTGTACCTGGCTGGGTCGTTCACCAGGATCTCGGGCACCACCCGCTACAACTTCGCGTCGGTCGACGCCGCCTCGCGGGCGCTGACCGCATGGAACCCCAACATCCACGCCAGCGGGTGGGGGGTGGCGCTGTCGCCCGACAACGCCACCGCCTACCTCACCACCGCCGACGGCAACGAGAGCATCTGCGGCGCCGGCCATGAGTCGGTGATCGCCATGCCGGCCACCGGGTCGGGCACCCCGCCGGTCCGCTGGCACAACGGCGGCGCCCCCGGATGCTCGTTCACCTCCGGTGACATCAACGCGGTGGAGGCGACGGCCAGCGCGGTCTACGTCGGTGGGCACCTTCGCAACCTGTGCACGGTCATCAACACCTCCTACACCGCCAGGTGCCCGGGTGCGCTGACGGTCCGTAGGCACGTGGCTGCGCTCAACCCCGCCACCGGCGTGCCGCTGTCGTGGAACCCGGACGCTGGCGGCACCACGGGCGTGCTGGTCACCGAGGCGATCCCGGCTGGGCTTGGCATCGGCGGCGACTTCCAGCGCACCAACGGCGTGTCGCACAGCCGCTTCGCGCTGTTCCCGGGCACCGCGTAGCCGACCGCAGCAGCCGCACCGCATCCGGCCTGAGCGGGTGACAGAGTCGATCCGCGGCACGAACGCCGCCCAAGTGGCCCATGCCGTTGCGCGTGGCCGCTCGCCAAGCACGCCGGCGACGCCACGCCGACGGGATGCAGCACCTGCTGGCTCGGGCGGTGTGGGACCACGACGGAGTCAGCGACGGCCTCCGCGCCTACGTGGTCGAGCACCGCGCCGACCCACACGCCGTGCTGGTGGTGGCAGCCGTGCTCGCCTGGACCGCCGCTTGCAGCCAGCAGGTACCCCCTGTGTCCGGCTGGCCGACAGCGACAACACGCGCTGCCGCCAATGACAACGGGCCCTTCCAGCGCCATCGTCATGGTGTGACGGACGGTTGCTCAACCGCCCGCTCAGACGAAACGGAGGCTTGTTTCGATGCGACCATGGACTCGTCTGCAGGACTGGGTCACGCTGCTTGCTGGCGTGTACACCATGACCTCGCCGCTTGTGCTCAGCACGGTCGGTATGACCGGCGAGGGTAAGGTTGTCGTGGCGATGACCACCCTCGGCGCGCTGCTGGTCATCTCGTCGATCGTGTCGCTCGCGCGGCCGAACGTCAGCGCGGCGGAGTGGGGCACCACCTTGTTTGGGGTGCTGCTGTTCGTCGCCCCGTGGGTGGTCGGCTACGCCAGCCTCACCGGCGCCGCCTGGACCTCCTGGCTCGTCGGCGCCATCGTGGTCGTGGTCAGCCAGACCGTGGTGCGCGCGAGCAAGCTGGGCCCGCGGCGCGCCATCCAGCACTGACTCCGATCCGGGCAGGGACCGCAGCGGGCCCGGGGGCGCTCGTCCTCGGGCCCGCTGCGGTGACAGGCGCGCGGTGGTCGCTCCGGGAAGGCGCAGGTCGGTGACCATGCGAGCGTGGTGCCGGGGAGGGAGTCGAACCCGGTCTCATGCTGCTTTGCCGTCCGAGGTGCCCCTAACTTGAAGGCGGGAAAGTGCCTGTTGGTTATCTGGTCAGCGTGGCCGGGTTTTACTGGCTGCTGATCTGGACGTCCCTGGCGTTTGTCCAGGGTGATCTCAAGCTGCCATGCAGCCGCTGGGACCGGCCGTCGGCAGGCAGGGACACACGCGAGTTTGCAGGTAGCCGGTATGCGCGTCGGCCCCCCCTCCTGCGATCCTGAGGTCATGACGCGCTGCCTGATCGTCGACGACAGCCCCCGGTTCCTGGACGCCGCTCGGGGCCTCCTGGAACGCCAGGGCATCACGGTGGTGGGCGTGGCCTCCAACAGCGCCGAGGCGCTCGAGCGCGCCGAGGAGCTGCGGCCGGACGTCACCCTGCTGGATATCGACCTCGGCGGCGAGAGCGGTCTGGAGCTGGCCCGGCGGCTGCATCGCGAACCCGGCCTGGCTCCCTCGCCGGTGATCCTCATCTCGACCCACGCCGAGCAGGATTACGCGGAGCTGATCGCGGCCAGCCCAGCCATCGGGTTCCTGCCGAAGGCCGCCCTGTCGGCCGGCGCCATCCACGACCTGCTCGCCGGCCACGGCGACGGCGGCCGCGGCGACCTGGTCAGCTGACCCCCGGGAAGGTGACCTGGTCGGGTTGGACCTTGCCTCAGCTGACGTCCGGCGAATGGCCAGCGTCGATCGGAAGCTCGACCAGGAGGGAGGTGCCCTCCCCGGGGCGGCTCTCGACGCGCAAGGTGGTCACGAGTCTGCCCGAGCCTGAACAGGGCGGTGAAGTGGTGCTCGAGCATCTCGGGCTCCTCTCCAGCGTGGTGCGCAGCGTGCTCGCAGCGGCAGGCTGGACCATAATCCGACCATGACGACGACCGGGTTGCGGGTGATCCTGGCAGAGGATGACGTCCTGCTCCGCGAGGGGCTCGCCAGCCTGCTGGAACGCTCCGGGTTCGAGGTGGTCGGGCAGGCCGGCGACGCCGCCCAGTTCCTGTCCCTGGTCGGTGAACAGTCGCCCGAGCTGGTGGTGGTCGATATCCGCATGCCCCCGACCCACAGCACCGAGGGCCTGGAGGCGGCCCGGCAGATCCGCCAGGAGCACCCGGAGACCGGCATCCTGGTCCTGTCGGCCCATGTCGAGGTCGAGCACGCCATGGAGCTGCTGGCCGGCGGCCGGGGGATCGGGTACCTGCTCAAGAGCCGCGTCACCGACGTTGAGGAGTTCATCGACACCCTGCAGCGGATCGCCAGGGGCGGGTCGGTGGTGGACCCGGCGCTGGTGGCCGAGCTGCTGGCCACCCGCCGCCGGGACGACCCGCTGGCCGCGCTCAGCGCCCGGGAGCGGGAGGTGCTGGCCCTGATGGCCGAAGGGCGGTCCAACTCCGGCATCGCTCGCCGGCTGTGGGTCACCGAGGGCACCGTCGAGAAGCACGTGCGCAGCATCCTCAGCAAGCTGACGCTCCCCGAGACCGAGGACGACCACCGCCGCGTCCTCGCGGTGCTCACCTTCCTGGACTCCCACTGACCGGTCGCCGCGACCGCTGTCGCCATCGTCGGTAGAGCCGTTCGAACGGCCGCTCAGGCTGCCCCGTGTAGGTCCTCCAGGCGGGCCCGGATCTCAGGGGAGCGGAGGGCGGCCAGGGCGTCGCGTTCGACCTGGCGGGCGCGTTCGCGGGAGAAGCCCATGACCGCGCCGACCTCCTCCAGGGTCCGGGGGGTGCCCGAGTCCAACCCGAAGTGCAGGATCAGCACCTGCCGCTCCCGCTCGGGGAGGGCGGCCAGGACCTGCTCCAAGGCCTCGCGGCCGACCGCCTCCACGGCCAGCTCATCGGGGCCGACCGCGCTGTCGTCTTCCAGGAAGTCCCGCAGGGCGGCCCCGTCATCCCCGATTGGGGTGTCCAGGCTGGTGATGGCCTGGGCAGTGTCCTTGAGCCGGTTCACCTTCTCGGTCGGCATGTCGAGCTCGCTGGCCAGCTCCTCGTCGCTGGGCTCGCGGGCCAGCAGCTCGTGCAGGCGGGTCTGGGTGCGGCGCAGCCGCCCCACCTGCTCGTCCACGTGCACGGGGAGGCGGATGGCCCGGGTACCCCGGTCGGCCGCCCCCCTGGCGATGGCCTGGCGAATCCACCAGGTGGCATAGGTGGAGAACCTGAACCCCTTGCGCCAGTCGAACTTCTCCACCGCCCGCAGCAGCCCCAGGTTGCCCTCCTGGACCAGGTCGCCCAGGGGCAGCCCGGTGGCCGAGAAGCGGCGGGCGATGGACACGACCAGGCGCAGGTTGGACTCGATCATCTTGCGCCGGGCCCACTCGCCCCGCTCGGCCACCGCCTCCAGCTCGGCCCGGGCCGGGTCGTCAGCACTGGTGTCGGCGAGCTTGAGCTGGGCGTCCAGGCCGGCCTCGTAGGCCTGGGACAGCTCGATCTCGTCCTCCTTGGTCAGCAGCGGGTGCCGACCGACCTGATCGAGGTACACCCGGAACAGGTCCAGTCTGTCCTGGTCGCTCTGCATAGCAGTATCCATGCGTCGCAGGTTCACGCCGTCGACGTTGGCCCTCGAGCACTGGGGTCGCCAGCCTGCCAACGTCCATCTGCGCTTCCCGTCGCCTGCAATCCCGCAGTTCCGGCTGGCTGGAAGCCGCCGATGCCAGCCCGCGGGGAGGGGGTGCGGCTGCTGGCCGGGAAGACAAGCGACCGCGCCGGCGCAATCCTGGCAGCGACGGTCGAGACGCAACCAGCCACAGGGACGTGGGAGAAAGGACGGATCGATGGCTGGCCATGACAACGGAGCTCCACCGCAGGCGTCAGGGGCGTCGGCGGCCACCCGCGTCGCGGCGGCGGCCGTCGCCGGGGTCTGCGCGGGCGTCCTGGCCGCGCTGTCGAGCAGCTGGCAGATCGGCACGCTGGTCGGGTGGGACTTGGCCGCCGGGGTGTACGTGGCCTGGACCTGGAAGTCGATCTGGCACCGGGACCCGGCCGCCACCGCCCACCTCGCCCTGCGTGAGGACCCGGGACGGGCCACCGCCGACGCCCTGCTGCTGGTCGCCAGCGTGGCCAGCGTCCTGGCCGTCGCGCTCGCCATCACCGCGGGACGTGCCGGCGGTCCGGGAGCACAGGAACTCCGCGCGGGGCTGGCGGTGGCCAGTGTGGCTCTGTCCTGGACGGTGGTGCAGACCGTGTTCACCTCGCACTATGCGCGGCTGTACTACAGCCATCCGGCCGGTGGGATCGACTTCAACCAGCAGGCGCCGCCGCGCTATGCCGACTTCGCCTACCTGGCCTTCACCGTCGGGATGACGTTCCAGGTGTCTGACACCGATCTCCAGACCTCGGCGTTGCGGGCGGCGGCGCTGCGCCATGCACTGCTTTCGTACCTGCTGGGCGCGGTCATCCTGGCCACCACCATCAACCTGGTGGCCGGGCTGCTCAGGTAGGGAGGGCAGCCCCAGATTCCAGCCAGCGGGCAAGGGAGATGGCCGCTGGCTGTGAAGACACCGGCCAGTCGTGGCGCGACCCTTGGGCCAGCACAAGGAGCGGGTCGCGGTTGGCCAGTTCCTGGCTTGACGACGTGGAAGGACAACCGATGTTCACAACGACGCCAGCAGGCCGGTGGACCATCCGGCATGAGACCGGCGGGGCCAGGTCGGGGCCGCCGCCCGACCGGCCACCGAGCCAGGCTCCGCCGCCTCCGCCGAGGTGGCGGAGCTGGCTGCTGATCGTCGGGCTGCTGGTCACCGTGGCGCTGTTCCTGCTCCCGGTCCCGACCGCCGATAAGGTGGAGCAGCTCAGCTACTCCCAGCTCAAGAGCGACATCGCCGCCGGGCAGGTCGGCTCGGTCGCGCTCGGCCCCGACGGCGGCATCTCGGGCAAGCTCAAGAACGGGACCAAGTTCACCTCCGGCTACCCGACCAACCTGCAGGACCCCCAGTTCGCCCAACTGCTCGACCAGCACAACGTGCAGGTCACCACCAAGCCGGCTCAGACCTCAATCGGGTCGGTGCTGCTCAACCTGCTCCCGCTGGCCATCATCCTGGGCCTGTTCGTCTGGACGGGCCGTTCGGCGCGTCGGCAGCTCGCCGGGATGGGTGGTCTGGGTGGGATTGGTCGCTCGCGGGCGAAGGTGTTCGACATGGAGCGGCCGGAGACGACGTTTGCGGATGTGGCCGGCTATGAGGGCGCCAAGCGGGAGGTCAGCGAGGTGGTCGACTTCCTGAAGAACCCCGACCGCTACCGGCGGGCGGGGGCGGTGGGGCCCAAGGGGGTGCTGATGGTCGGCCCTCCCGGGACCGGCAAGACGCTGCTGGCCCGGGCGGTGGCTGGGGAGGCGCAGGTGCCGTTCCTGTCGGTGACCGGTAGCTCGTTTGTGGAGATGTTTGTGGGGGTGGGCGCGGCGCGGGTGCGGGACCTGTTCGCCGACGCGCGGCGGCGGGCCCCGTCGATCATCTTCATGGATGAGATCGACGCCATCGGGCAGCGCCGCGGTGGGCAGTTGGTGTCCAACGACGAACGCGACCAGACGTTGAATCAGATGCTGGCGGAGATGGACGGGTTCGACCCGGCGACCGGGGTGGTGGTGATCGCGGCGACCAACCGGCCGGAGGTGCTGGACCCGGCGTTGCTGCGGCCGGGCCGGTTCGACCGTCAGGTGGTCATCCCCTTGCCCGCGCAGAAGGAGCGCACGGCGATCCTTGAGGTCCACGCCAAGGGCAAGCCGCTGGGTCCCGACGTCGACCTGGAGGTGGTGGCCAGGGGCACCCCCGGCTTCAGCGGCGCGGATCTGGCGAACCTGGTCAACGAGGCCGCCATCTTCGCGGTGCGGGCCGCCCGGGAGGTGATCACCGCGGTCGACTTCGCCGAGGCCCGCGACCGGATCCTGCTGGGCCGCCGCGACAGCTCCAACGCGCTGCTGCCCGACGAGAAACGCGCGGTCGCGGTCCACGAGGGCGGCCACGCCCTGGTCGCCGCGATCTCCGAGCATGGGGACCCGGTCGCTAAGGTCACCATCCTGCCCGCCGGCCAGGCCCTTGGCGTCACCGAGCAGCTCCCCATCGACGAGCGGCACCTGTACACCGAGGGCTACCTCAAGGACTCCCTGGCGATCCGTATGGGTGGCCGCACCGCCGAGCTGCTGGTGTTCGGTGAGGGCTCCACCGGCGCCGCTAACGACCTGGCTGGCGCGACCGACCTGGCCACCCGCATGGTGCGGGAGTTCGGCATGAGCACCGCGCTCGGCCCGGTCGGGTTCGCCTCCGGCAGCCCGATGTACCTGGGCGGCGAAGAAGTCCGCAGCCGCCCCTACGCCGAGGCGACCCAGCGGGTCATCGACACCGAGGTCGCCACCCTGCTGCGCCAGGCCGAGCAGCGCGCCACCGCCATGCTGACCGCCCACCGCGACGCCCTTGACCGCCTGACCGAGCTGCTACTGGAACGCGAGACCCTGGACGGCACCGACATCGACGAGGTCCTCGGCCGCATCCCCGGCCGCCGCCAACCCGTCGGCGCCACCGGCCACACCGCCACCGCCATGCCCACCGAGGCGCCGGCCACGACGAGGAGACGATGCACGTGACCGGCAACGACGCTGCCGGGATGACGGCGACGGCGACCGACCGCAGCCGCGGGTCCTGGCCGACGAGGGCGCTGCTGGCGCTCGGGGCCTGGCTGGTGGTCTCGCCGCTGGTGCTGTCCACCACGCGGGTCACCGCGGGCGCGGTCAGCGCGGTCAGCAGCGGCCTGGCCCTGGTGGTGCTGGCCGGCTGGGCGTGGGTCGCCCGCAACCGGGTCCCCCCCATGCTGATCGCCCTGTCCTTCGGCGTCTGGCTGCTGCTGGCACCGACGATGTGGGAGTTCGCCGACGGGACGGACACCTGGCCGCTGGTCCCGATCCCACCCTCGGAGGTCATCGAGCCGACACGGGCCATGGTGGCCCGGGCCGAGTGGAACTCGATCCTGGCCGGCCTGCTGACCCTGGCCCTGGCCGGTTCGCTGCTCGTGGCCGGCCGGCGCCGGCAGGGCCGCTCGGCAAGCGCCGGCAGGAAGCACCGGCGGCAGGTCGAGGCCTCGGACCGGCGTCGGTGAGAGCAGGCTCGCGGCCGCCAACGGTGCCCCCGGGCGGGGAGCCCGCCGGCGCCGGCCCGGCGGCCGCGGACGGGCCGCCGGAGCAACCGACTCTTACGGCGCCCGGCGCTGCCGGGCCGCATGCCGGCTGGGCCCGCCTGCGGCACGTGCGGCGGCACCCCGGGGACGTGCTGCGGGTGCTGGTGGGCGGCCTGGTGGTGGCGGCGGGCGCCCTGGCTGCCTACCACGGCCACGTGTTCGCCTTCGACGCCAACCTGTTCCGGCTGGTCAATCAGCTCCCCGATGGGCTGGGTCGGCCGCTGCTGGTGGTGATGCAGCTCGGCGCGGTGGCCGCGGTCCCGGTCATGGCCGCCGTGGCGCTGGCCGCCCGCCGGCCCAGGCTGGCCCGTGACCTCGCCCTGTCCGGCGGTCTGGCCTGGGTGCTCGCCAAGGTGGTCAAGGGCCTGGTCGGGCGGGCACGGCCGGTCGCCCTGCTCCAGGGGGTCGTCGAGCGCGCGCTCAACACCGGTCTCGGCTACCCCTCCGGTCACGTCGCCGTGGCGGCCGCGTTGGCGACCGCGGCCGGGCCGTGGCTGCCGCGGCCGGCACGGCGAGCGGTCTGGGGGGTGGTCTGGCTGGTGGCGCTCGGCCGGATGTACGCCGGCGCCCACCTGCCGCTCGACGTGGTCGGCGGGGCCGCGCTGGGCTGGGCGGTGGCCGCAGCGACGCATCTGGCCGTAGGCGCGCCCGGCGGCGTGCCCACGGCACCCGTGATCCTGAAGGGCCTGCGGGGGGCCGGGATCGAGCCGGTCACGGTCCACACGGTGGCTGCCGACGCCCGCGGCTCAGTTCCCTTCGTGGTCCGCGCCCGCGACGGCGAGCGGTGGTTCGTCAAGGCGATCGGGCGCGAGCAGCGCGACGCCGACCTGCTCTACAAGCTCTGGCGCTGGGCCGCGTTCCGGGAGGTCGAGGACGAGACCCCGTTCGCCACCCCCAAGCAGGCGGTGGAGCACGAGGCCTATCTCCAGCTGCTGGCCGCCCGCGCCGGGGTCCGCACCCCCGCGGTGCTGACCGCCGCCCCCACCGGCGACGGCCTCGTCCTGCTGGTCCAGCAGCACGTCGCCGGCGAGACGCTGGACCGCCTGGACGCCGCGCAGGTCGACGACCGGCTGCTGGCCACCATCTGGGCGGAGGTGGCGCGGCTGCACGCCGCCGGCATCGCCCACCGTGACCTGCGGCGCGCCAACGTGCTGGTCGACCCCGACAGGCAGCCCTGGCTGCTGGACTTCGGATTTGCCGAGGCCGCGGCCAGCCGGCGGCGGCTGGCCGGTGACGTGGCCGAGCTGCTGACCTCGCTGGCCTGCGTGGTCGGCGCTCGCCGGGCCGTGCGCAGCGCCATCGAGGCCCTCGGCGTCGAGGCGGTCGCCCAGGCGCTGCCGCTGCTCCAGCCGGCCGCCCTGGCCGCCGCCACCCGCGCCGACCTCAAGGGCCGGCCGGGCCTGCTCGCGGAGCTGCGCGAGCGGGTGGCGGCCGCCACCGGGACCGAACCGCCCCCACTGGACCCGCTCATCCGCGTGCGCCCACGCACCCTGCTGCTGCTGGTGGCCGCCGGGTTCGCCGTGCACCTGCTGCTCCCGCAGGTCGGCGAGCTCCGCCAGACGCTGGGAGCGCTCCAGGCCGCCCGCTGGCCCTGGCTGGCGGCCGGCCTGGTGCTGTCGGCCGCAAGCTACCTCGCGGCCGCGGTCGCCGAGCTCGGCGCGGTCGACCCGCCGCTCGCCGTCGGGCGGACCACCCTGGTCCAGGTGGCCAGCTCGTTCGCCAACCGGCTCACGCCGGCCAGCCTCGGCGGGATCGGCCTGAACGTCCGCTACCTGCAACGCGCCGGGATGGACCGGCCGGCTTCCGTGGCCGCGGTCGCGGTCAACACCGCGGCCGGCGCCCTCGTCCACGTGCTCGGCCTGCTGGTCGCCGCCTTCCTCATCGGCCACACCGAGCTGCACACGGCCCAGATCCCCAGGGGCTGGCCGGTACTGGTCGCGCTGGCGGCGGTGCTGGCGGCCGGCGGGCTGGTCCTGTGGTCGCCGCTCGGACGCCGGCGGCTGGTGGCCCCGGCGTTGCGGGCGGGCCGGGAGCTGGTCGGGGTGCTGCGCCGTCCCGGCAAGGCCGTCCAGCTGCTCGGCGGCTCGGCCGGCGTCACCCTTAGCTACGCGCTGGCCCTGGCCTGCTGCCTGGCCGCCTTCGGCGCCCACCTTCCCCTGGTCAGCACCGTCGCGGTCTACCTGGCCGGGGCGGCGGTCGCCTCGGTCAGTCCCACTCCCGGTGGGTTGGGGGCCATGGAGGCCGCGCTGGTCGCCGGGCTCACCGCCGTCGGCGCCCCGACCGGACCGGCGGTCGCCGGGGTGCTGGCCTTCCGGCTGCTCACCTTCTGGCTGCCGATCCTGCCCGGCTGGCTGGCCTACCGCGCCCTTCGCGCCGACGGGGCGATCTGATACAGGCGACCTCATGACTATGGGCGGCCGTGGTGGCCGGGGTGCCGGCGCGGTGGTGGGCGACTCGGTCGGGTACGCCATCGGCGGCGTCCTGGTCACCGTGACCGGCCCGCACCCGAGCGGCCGGGCGACCGCTGAGGGCCGTCAGCGGAGCTGTTCGAGGGCGACCGCGGCGGCGATGTGCGACAGGTGGGTGAGCGCCTGGGGGAAGTTCCCGAGCAGCGTCCCGGTCGCCGGGTCGAACTCCTCGGCGAACAGCCCCAGGTCGTTGGCGGTCCCCGACGCTCTGGCGAAGGCGACGCGGGCCTCCGCGCTGCGGCCCTGGCGGGCCAGGCACTCGGCCAGCCAGAAGGTGCAGGCCACGAACGTCCCCTCGGTCCCTTCCAGGCCGTCGGGCGCCCGGTAGCGCAGCAGCAGCCCGTCCGCCTCCAGCTCCCGGCGGACCGCGTCGACCGTCCGCCGCATCCGTGGGTCGTCCCAGGCGACGAAGCCGGTGCTTGGGAGCAGCAGCAGCGCCGCGTCCAGCTCGGGCCGGTCGAACGTCTGGGTGAACACCCCCCGGCCGGGGTCGTAGCCGTGGCGCTCGACCGCGGCCCGGATCGCCGCCCGCGTCGACCTCCAGCGCCCCACCGGCGCGGGGAAGCCGACATCGGCGGCAAGGCGCAGTCCGCGGTCCAGGGCTACCCAGCACATCACCTTGGAGTGGACCAGGTGCCGCGGCGGGCCGCGCAGCTCCCAGATGCCACGATCGGGGGTCGTCCAGCGCTTGGCGGCCTCGTTGACCAGCTCCACCAGGAACCGCCAGTCGTCGGCGTCCGGGGTCTTGCCCCGCTGGTGCCAGTCCCAGGCCAGATCCAGCAGCTCCCCGTAGACGTCGTGCTGGTGCTGGCGGGCGGCGGCGTTGCCGATCCGGACCGGCCGAGCGCCCCCGTAGCCCTCCAGGTCGTCGAAGGTCTGCTCCTTCA
>Ga0209843_1000001_pt1 | contig 46160 bp, 60 predicted proteins | sample GWRWS1_20_30_FD_187222 | JGI IMG/M metagenome (GOLD analysis project Ga0209843, IMG submission 187222) | Riverbed sediment microbial communities from areas with vegetation nearby in Columbia River, Washington, USA - GW-RW S1_20_30 (SPAdes)... | ecosystem: Environmental > Aquatic > Freshwater >... | reverse complement strand
AAGAATAAACAAACTACATCTAAACACCCCCAAATCACCCCCTAGACACCCCCCTACCGATTCGGGGGGAGAGGGAGGGGTCAGGCTAAGTGACTGATCTAGTTAGGGTTAACCCCTAAAAGTCCCGTAGGGACCGCTTAGAGACCTAATAGAGAAGTCGCTGAGAATTCAAAGAAACCTAAAATTGAAACTACTTTGTGAAAATAGGCTCAAAATTAGAGATATCGGCTTGGTAGTAGTTGTACTTGTAGCTGTAGTAGTTGTAGTTGTAGCTGTAGTAGTTACAGTTGTAGTAGTTGTAGGTATAGCTGTAGTAGTTGTACTTGTAGTTGTAGCTGTCGTCCCATTTACCATCGGAACCCATACAAATGATATGGCATTCATCTGGCAATATGACTACATAAATATTCTTGTATTCAATTAGCTTGCTTTTCTTTTCTTTATTCATTTTTGTCTTTGCTCCTTTAGGTCATTTATTTGCTACCTTTAAGGCTACCGAGGTTTGGGTTTATGAATTTTGATGAATTCCAAACCCCGGTAGAATTTAAAGGTACAAATTTACATTACGTTGTGAGCGAAGCTTAGTCAAGAACTCCAGCAGCCTTGAGCGCTTCACGAGCCGCCTCACGCTGCGACGGCGTAAGTCCCTCGAAAAGCTTGGCCATGCGGGCCACGGCCTTTTCCGGTCCCTGAGCGGCGTTACGAAGACGAACGTAAATCGGCTGATAAACGTTGCTATCCGCGCGTGCCGAGACGAAATCCCAAATTTTGGATTCGTCACCATCAACGCCGGGAAGGGCTAGAGCCCCTGCCTCGTTTTCAGCGGTGCACTTCGTGTAAGACTGGCGATAGACTCGCGTCACGTCGCCAGCCTTATTCTTTGCGAAAACCTCGACGACACGCTGCGAAGTTTTGACGCTGCCGACCTTGATAGCCTCCGACAGTGCCTCAGACGGCTCGAAAGCCACGGCGTCAAGAGTTTCGACGTCCACTTCGCCGATAACCTCTCCGTCCGAATCCTTCAATTCCTCGCGACTGATACTCGACATTTGCTTTCCTTCTTTCTTTCTTTCTCATGCTAACCTCCAGCATCATTGCCGAAGCTTGTAAGCATAAGGTAGGCTCTTTCCCAATCCTGTCAAGGTCTAATTCTATCCTTATACTGTGTTATCTTTACCACTTTGGTTAGGTCCTTAGATCTATCCTGGGGGGTTAAGGTCCAGGGTAGGTCTAGGGGTCTAGGTGAGGATGCGGAGTTTAGACCGCAATCTCGCGCGCGTTTGTCTACTTTTTACTTTTTCCCTTCAATCTCGATTCTGTCGCTGAGCATGTCAAAGAATTCGGCAGACCAAGGCCGGTCTGGGACGCAAACTGATTTGGTAACGAAGTGTGAACCTCGATAGTGGCCGAAGGCAACGTAAACTTTAAGCTTACCCTTTTCTCTAAGCCGGCCGACCTTCCATGCTACCATATCCTATCCTCCTACCCAACATATATGCATCGCCCGTGCCATGAGCTAACTCGTTTAAACATGAGGCCTCGTCTCAATCACTGTCATGAAACCGGACATAATCGGACGTCTGATTATAAGACATGTCCACTTGTTAAGAGTGTAAGGTGTATGAGTGCATGATGCTCAACATATATGAGTATAAAAAAACTTGGGCTATACTGTACATATATGAACGATACCCACCCCCCACCCCTCAATTTTTATGGGTCCCATTTCCCCCCAGGGGGGTCACTGTAGCTATCATATGTGTTTGTCATTTGTTTTCTACTTCAGTTTTAAAAAGGGTCCCATTCAATTAATAATAATCCAAGGTAAACAATTGACCCAAGATGGGTTGAAATGGGGGGTTGACAAAGGGTCCCATCTATCCTATATTCTACGCAGGGTGTACCTTACTATTTATTGGGTCCCATGGCAATTATAACTGAATCCGAGCTAGAAATTCGATTAGGTCACGTTAAGAATACGGCCGGCCGGGGCAATGGTGTCAAAAATATCCCTGATAAACTCCGCGAGATCATTGGATATTCGGCGCATTTTGAAAAGGCTGCGGATGTCGCGGAAAATTTTGGCATTGCTCCAATCACGGCCCATCTCGCAAAAGAGTCTCGATCTCAGCCTGAAGTACATGACAAAATTCAGAAAAGGTTAGAGGCCGTAAAAGATCAGGCTCTAGATAAAATGCTAGCTGCGATGGGCGTAATTACGGATGATAAGATTAGAAAGCTGAGCGTTAAGGGAGCATTATCAGTAGCCAAGAATATGGCAGTAATTGTTGAGAAGACTGGTGAAAAGATTGCCCCACAAGCTAATAATCAAGTCGTTATCTATGCCCCACAACTTAAATCCGAATCTGATTTTACTGATGTCAAGGTAATTGAAAGAGTGGGATAATGGCTAAGGCTAAGGTCAAGATTAAACCGAAGCCGAAACCCAAGCCCAAAAAGAGGAAGAAGCCTGTGCCAATTATCCCAGATCCTAAGCCTGCTGCTAAACCTCTTGTAGAAATCCCTAAACCCCCCGTAATTAATAAACCAGTAGAGGCACCGAAGGTATCAAAACCTGTCGAACCTGAAAAAGGTATGTGCAAACTCACTGGTTTAAATACCAAAGGTTTAGGTTATATTCTATTTAACGCGGATCAGCCCCCTCACCAAAATCATTCAGTTGATTTTACCTGTCAGAATGTTTATCAGATGGAGCAACAATACGGTCGTCATTCAGAAAATTGCTCCCATACTGGCTACTGGTCTTCTACTAAGTGTGGGTGTGTTAAGAAATGAAACGACTTGCTTTAGTATTGCTTCTCTTATTTGCGACAGTAGCCCAGGCCGGCCCGAAGACTTGGCATAAAAGAGGCACACAAGATTCAACCTCTGATGCCTACATAGTTGGATCAACTGCAACGCCATTCGGTCCGGCCAGCGTCTGTATCTTAAATTCTGGGGCTACAAATAATCTCTATGCGACCTTAGATGGCACGACCCCAACTGATACAGACGATACAAAAGTTTTTGCCATCGCGCCGGGCCGTGAATACTGCCTAAATCTTACTAGCTCTGCTACAGCTCAAACTACTGTAACTTTAGTAACTGCTGCCGCCGTATCAACCACCTACATTATTAACGCGGTATCGGTGCAGAATTGAAACGCAAACTTATTATTACGGCTTATCTTCTTTTTTGTTTTGTAGGTACAGCGTATCTACAAAGCAACAATAATAAGATTTTTCCTGTAGCTCCGTCTGCAAGTTCTGGCCCTGCGACAGAATTAGAACCAGGCGTTACAATTTTTACGACTGGTACAGATTGCGTTGCATATTCTGATGCATCTGGAATCCTGCAATGTGATTCATCGAAATTACTGTATGCTGACTCCGGTCTTGGAGATGCAGTATTTGAATTTCGTCGTACCATGTCTGGGGCATCTTCAACTTCTAACTTCTTAAATATTACTGGAACTTTACCAGTAGTTACAGCTGGTGCTGCTCAAGGTATTTTAGCTGAAATTACAGGTTCCGGATCTACTGCATCTGGTGATCGCTATGGAATGCGTGTTAGATTATTACCAGGCTATACTGGTGGATCTAACTCAGTTGCAATCTTTGGCTCACATACTGGTGCGGCAGCTGGAACATTAATTAGTAATAACGTTGCAGTTTTTGGATCTGCTGATTGCACTGGAAACGTTTGCATTGGCGGAGGTGGAAAAGCAGCATCAAACCCAACGGTTGGTGGTATTGGAATGTTGGGTCGTATTGGTGGAGATGGTGGAGGTGCTGGAGATAAATGGGCTGGAGTTTACGGCGCGGCTCAGGGTACTGCGACTCCAACTGTAGCTTATGGTGGATTCTTTAAAATTGATGAATTAACTGGTGCATCTGCCGACGTAGATACTACTGGATTTTTCAATTTTCTAACAGGTAAAGCTGCATTAGGCGCCAGCAATTCTACGACTACAGCCAATATTTTTGAGCTGTATGATAATACTACTCTAGTATTTCAATATGCAGATGGTGGTGCCGCAGCAGTTGTATCTGGAACTTTTGCATTCAACAATGATATTATCTTAAATCTTGGAACTACTGTAGGAGATACCCGGCCAGGTATTTCTTTTAATACGGTTCAGACTGTTGATACGGGAATGCTCTTAACGGGCACGGTATCAAATCATTGGGTAATTGCTGAACGTCAAGATGATGCATTTGATTTTGCACATGCTGCGACTACTGATCCAACTTTATTCGTTCATTCTGCAGCGCAAAGCACAACTCAATGGACTAGTGTTAGTCATGATGGTACTTATGCATTATTTGATACTGGTGGAACAACAACTGCCTTAGCTGTTGGTGGAACTAAAGTATTTGGTGCTATCAGTGGATTTACTGAAAGCCCAGGATGTATTTCAGTGGGCACTGCTGTTGGTGCTGCTGTTGATACGTGGCATTGTAGAGAATCTGCCGCAATTATTCAATTTGGTTCAGATGCAGGAACAGCTACAGCATATGAATTGAAAGGCGGAGATTCGACAACCTCAGGTGTAGCCGGCGCAGCATTTACACTTTCCGCTGGAGACGGAACTGTTGGAAATGCGAATGGCGGAAACCTCAATCTTGCTGGAGGTGCAAAAGCTGGGTCTGGAACAGTAGGTGAAGTGTTGACAACTTTTCCGGATAGTGCGACTGGTGGAGCGGGAGCAAGACTCACTACTACTAACGTTGGAGGATTCCTTGCGCCCGCAGGCAATCCTTATATAGCAGCAGATGGAGATACCTGGAATAATCCAGGTGCCAACGCGATGAATGTTCATCAGTTTACTCTGGAGTACACCCTAAAAGTCACTAAAGTCGTCTTCTCGGTAACAACTGCTCAAGCCGCATCTAATTGTGGGGCAGCTATCTATGATGCTCTGGGCACTACTCGCTTAATTACTACCGGAGCCGTAGTGACTACCAGCACTGGCGCAAAAAGCACCACGTTAGGAACGCCTGTTACTCTGTATCCTAGCGTCTATTGGCTTGGTTTCACTTGCGACAATGGATCCGTAGTTGTGGCTGGAGAATCCATAGCTTCCGTGTTTACTACGCTGGTTAATGCTGATTTCGTAATTACCGGAACAAGCTCTACATCTAGTGCGGCTGGTGTACCGCCTACAACAATTGGAACTGTATCAGGCGGCGCTAACAACGCAGCAATTGTTTGGTTGCATCCTTAATACAGTTGCAGCACAAACATTTACTGGCACTTCTTTTGATAATCGTTCTGCCTTTATTAAAGTCATTTTTTGTAAGAAAACATAGAAGGACAAATGAAATATTTTATTTTAATTTTAGCCCTAGCATTAATTGCGTGTAATCCTCCTACTGCACCTGATGTGACAGTTACTGTAACTCAAATTGTTTCCCTTGCAGATGGTGGAAGACCCGATGGATTTACAAATGGAACTTGTGCAGAAGTAGCTAAAGTTAATATTTCTGCATTCCCTGCATCACTAGCTGTTGGTCAGTCCGAAAGAATTGATGTAACTCCAAAAGATAAAGATAATAAACCTCGTGATCCTGATTGTGATATTAAATCTGGAGTTAAATGGACTCATTCAGATGCTTGCTCAATTAGAGATGAAGAGGAATTTGTAACAACGGTTAAAGGTGAGAAAGTTGGAGATTGCAGAATCGAAGCTTGTGTTGAAGGCAAGTGTGATTCTGAGACTTTTAAGGTTAGCTAATGCTTATCTTTCTCTTAGCCCAAGCTCTTAAAGTTTCAATCGTAGCCGGAGCCATTAATTCTCTTGGCTCCCAAGATTCCTATATAATTGCGCCGACCGCATCAATCTCCGTTTATGGTGAGACTTCAGAATATAATTATACTCCTGATCTAAACGTTCGGGTAGATTTATCGTCATTGCCCGAAAGTGATTTGGAGGTTACTAATGCACGAAGTTTCAAAAGCGTTGAATTCGAGGCCGGCCTTGAACAAGGCATCCCGGCAATCTATCCAAAACTTTATTTGGGATTTGGAATCGCTTCGAGATTACCTGGCGACGACCAACCACGAGTTAATGCTGCAAAATATTTTACGGGCGGAGTTAGATTCTCCACAAAAAATAGAGCATCATATTTATATGTCGGCGGTGGACCAGACCAAAGATTAGACCCCAACGGGCTTTATGTTTTTACTGGACATATCGTAGGTATGGTAAAGCTTTATAATTACAAAGATGCGAAGCTTTCCCTTAAAGGAGACGCAATTCTCGGTGGCCAATCCTCACTCATAAGAGTAGGAATCGTCGTTGGGATTTAAAAATATTTTACTACGTCAAGTAGGGAAAAGGTACAAAAACGTGGATTTCCTAAAACGTAATAAGATGTGGGTAGGTTTAGTTTTCGGACTAGTCGGTGTCTATGTCTGGAACTTTGGCTGTCCTGGTTTAGAAACCCATTGTGCTAGATTTAGCATACTAATGACGAACTTAGGTTCATTCTTAACCGGGGCTGGTATCTTAGATTCAGATTTTAGGCAAAAAGTTGCACAGGGCATGGTCGATAAGACTACTTTAAACAAACTTGCACAGGAGCAAGAAGCTAAAAAGAACGGGGAGAACTAGAATGTCTGCTGCTTCAGATTTTGAATCGAAACGTTTTGGGCTGACTACACCTGGCGGCTCGACTCAGGGTATTGAAGGAGCACTTTTAGCTTCTTCAGCTGGTACGAGTTTAGCTATTACCAATTATCTTCATAGAGTCTCTGGTACGGCTGCCCAAGTTTTAGTTGATCTGCCGTATGAAGGCTTCGCTGGAACTATTGCTTTAATTCCTACTGGCATTTTCACTGGCGCGACTGGTGGAGTTGCCTCTGGAAACTCTAAGGCAATTGGTCTGGCATTTACTGCGGTTGTTGGTAAGGTACTTTTCCTTACTTATGTACCATCGCAGGGACTTTGGTATCCGAGCTACACTTCGTAATTAAAATGTTGGAATGGAGACCAAACCCGGGCCGGCAAGAAGAATTTCTTAGCTTGCCCGATGATTTCTTTGAAGCGTTTTATGGCGGAGCCTTAGGTGGTGGAAAAACCGAAGGCTTAGTAATGCTTCCAATTACTCGTGGTTTCCATCTCAACAAACATTACAATGGGATCATTTTTCGGCGTACTTTCCCCCAACTTGAGGAACATGTTATCCCTAAGACAAGAGAATATTATCCTCTTGTTGGGGGCAAGTACAACGAAACTAAACATATTTGGTACTTTCCATCCGGAGCTACACAACGTCTAGGCTACATTGACTCGGATGCTGACGTTTATAAGCATGATGGTGCTGCATACAACTATATTGGATGGGACGAGCTAACCCACTTTACCGAACGTATGTATACGTACCTTTCAACACGTTGCAGATCAGCACACAAACAAACTGGATTACCAACCATTATGCGCTCGGGATCAAACCCGGGCGGAGAAGGTCATGCGTGGGTAAAAAAGCGTTTTATTGATCCGTCACCAGATGGACGAACCCCTATTCATTATAAAGTAAAGGGACATCTGGTCTCGAAATCAATTTTTATTCCTGCTAAGATGCAGGATAATCCTAAACTTCTTGAATCAGATCCTAACTATATAAATCGTCTCCGTATGTTAGGCGAACGTGAGTATGAAGCTAAGGCAGAAGGAAATTGGTCAGCATTCGAGGGCCAGGTATTTCCTGATTTCAGAGAACATCGTTACAAAGACGAGCCATTAAATGCTTTACACGTAATTGATCCATTTACAATCCCTGAATGGTGGCCTCGTATTGCCGCAGGCGATTGGGGATTCGCTGCAAATACATGGATTGGCAAAGCTGCAATATCTCCCGACATGCGAGTATTCATCTACTATGAATATTGTCAGAAAGGGAAATATATTTCTGAGTGGGCTGCTGACTTCAAACGTGATCTTGGCAAAGAGCAACTTAAAACTTTTGAATTAGATCCTTCTGCCTGGAATCAACGCGGAGATGAAGAGACGATTGCACAACAATTCCAAAAGCATTCAGGAATAATGCCACACCGGGCCGATAATGATCGCGTTGGCGGAAAAATGTTACTTCAGGAAATGCTACGTTGGAAACCGCGGCCTCCAAAATATATCCCTCCTGAGGGTTATAATTTAGAGACAGCGAATCGTATCATGCGTATTTATGGGCCAAAGCGTTTCAAAGAATATGAAAGTATTTTTCAACCTGATCCGCCTGAAACAAATATCCCAAGGCTTCAAATCTTCGCTAATTGCAAAGTTTTAATCGACACGATTCCAAACTGCGTATACGACGAAAAGAACAAAGAAGATATCAAAGAGTTTGACGGAGACGACCCGATTGATGGCTGCCGTTATCTAATGAAGGCTGTTGATCGTTACTTAAACGGTTTGGATCGAGAAGCTGAGAAGCACAAAGAATTGGCGAGGATTTTGCAAGATGTTGAATCTACGGGAAATCAGTTTGCATTTTATCAACAGATGGAAAAGTTCGAAGAAAAGAGATTTCATCGAGGTGGAGTCAAGCTCTATCACTAATGAAATGCTTTTTGAAAAGTTGGAAGAGATTATTCATCTTCTAAAACCTGTTAAAGATGCAGTACCCGTACAGCATGGTGAACAAAAGCCAATTGATGCTTTTAGATTTAGGACGCAAGGCCAAATAAGACACGTTTTAGAAATGCAATCACGTAAGAAAGCTAGAGAACGATAATGGATTATCGTGATTTAATGTGGAGTATGGGCGGGCCGGCCCAGGCTTTTCAAAACGTTGATGCACATCGAGCTGGAATTGCACAAGATCCACGTTTATTTGGAATGAGCCAGCAAGAATTATCACCAATTGATCGTTATATGCAAATGGCTCAATTTGGTGAACAGTTTGGACCTAATGCGCCTTGGTATAAAAGAGCAATTGCTCCTGGAGTTGGTTTAGTCGGTGCTGGTGCATTAGGTATGAATGAACTTTCCAAATCCGTGCCTGGTGTTCAAAATCTTTTAGCTAATATTACGGGTGATCAGTCGTTCGTTCCGGATCAAACGTCTTCAAATCCTTCTTTTGGTAACTTTATGTCTGGTATGTCTGGTATGTTTGAAGGTATGGCACCGGGTTTATTTAGATGAGTATTGTTAATCTCCCCCCGGTCGAAGAAGTTGAAGCTTTAGCACAGCTTTCTAAAGAAGAGCTTGCTCTACTTAAATATGAAGAGGATTATCCAGAGGATTTACGTAAAGCTTTAAGTGATATTATCTCTGATCTAGAAAAACAGCAGAAGACGATTCGCCAAGCTAATATCATGGAGTGGAAAAAAAATGATTATTACTGGCAGAGTCTTCAAAATATTTTCTTCTCTGAAGCTGCAAATGATTGGCGACCGTTTGAAGATGGTGTCGAAGACGACGATAGTAATATGTCTGCTAACGACATTGGCCGTGTTATCAACGTTTATCGTTCTTATGGCGAATCAATCATTGCTGGTCTTTCTGCTACTTTACCTGGTGTACGATTTGCTCCTGATAATGCTGACAATCCTGATGATATCTCTACTGCGAAAGCCTATGGAAAAATCGCCAATTTAATCCACATTCATAACAATGCATCATCGCTTTTCATAAAAGCTTTATTTATTTTATTTAACCAGTCATTCGTTGCAGCATATAACTATCATCACACTTCACCAGAGTATGGTACGGTCAAGACTCCTAAAACAGTTGAGACCGAGCAAGAAGTTGCGCATGAAGTTTGTCCCAACTGCGGCGAAGCCCTTGATGAAGTAGAAGATGATGTATATTCAGAAGAAAGTATCACAAAGACGTGCCCAACTTGTATGCAGATGGTCACGCCTGAAATTATTAATCAAACTGAAAAAGTCTTAATTCCTACTTATGAAGATTATCCCAAATCTCGAGAAATCATTGAGCTTTATGGCCCAATGAACGTACAGGTTCCCTTTTATATTTCAGATATTAAGAATACGCCATACTTAATCCTTGAGTCGGAACATCATGTCTCTCTAGCAAAAGCTTTGTTTCCACATCTTGACAAAAAAATTACAGCTGAAAATTCTTATTCATCGTATGAGCGTTGGGCCCGGCAGCCGAGCGAAGCGTTTGAAACCCAATCATTAGATTTGGTTACGTTTAGACGTATTTGGCTCCGGCCTTGGGCATATTGGATGCTCCAAGACAATGCAATGCGGGAGGAATTTCAGGAAAAATATCCTAACGGAGTATACATTCTATTCCTAAATGATTTATTCGCAGAAGCGTGCCCGGAAAATATGGACGATCATTGGACTATTTCACAAAGCCCAACGAGCACCTATATTCACGCGGCGCCCATTGGTCGAACCTTGATTGATATTCAAGAGATGACCAATGATATGTACAATCTAACTTTGCGAACGATTCTTTATGGAATCCCTATGACATTCGCTGAAGCTAACGCGATTGATTGGGATAAATTCTCAGAAACTCCATCTGAACCTGGTATGGTTTATCCTGCCAAAGTTCAACCCGGCCAAAATCTCACAGGAATGTTCCATACAGTTAAAACTGCTACTTTGTCTCGTGAAGTAGATTCATTCGGTGACAGATTAACTCAGGCGGGCCAATTCGTTTCTGGCGCATTTCCTTCAATTTATGGTGGCAGCTTAGAAGGCGGCTCTGGAACCTATAAAGAGTATGAATCTTCACGTAACCAGGCTCTACAACGTTTGAGTTTGATTTGGAAGATGCTCAATATTTGGTGGAAAGATACTACCTTCAAGGCTTGCAAAGAGTATGCTCGTAATCTACAATTTGATGAGTCGTATGCTCAACGTAATGGCAATTCTTATATTAATGTTTGGATCAAAAAAGCTGAATTGCAAGGTCGTGTCGGAGAAGTAGAAGCTGAATCGTCAGATCAATTTCCAATTTCTGACGCTCAGAAGCGCAGTCTCGTTATGGAATTTATTAACGGTGGAAATGAATTCATTGGTGGAATTTTACGACACCCAGAGAATATTGGGTCAATCGCACGACTCGTTGGAATGGGACAGCTTTATATCCCTGGTGATGACCAGAGAAATAAACAACTCGTTGAGAATCTACAATTAATGGTCTCGGCTCCGATGCCGGGCCAGGAATTTGATTCTGAAACTCAACAACCCATTATGGTCTCATCCGTTCCAATCGAAGAAGTAGACGTAGACGAAATTCATTCAGAAACAGCGCAGGCATTTTTAGTCTCAGATTCAGGCCAGTATCTTAAGCAATCTAATCCAGAAGGTTATCAAAATGTGATGCTCCACTTACAAGAGCATCAAATGCGTATTCAAGAAAAAGCTATGCAAGCTGCATTGCAGCAAGCACAAATGGAGAATGTAAATGGCGGAGGAAAACCTTCCGACAGTCAACCCCCCAAACAGTCCTGATTTTGATGGGGTTTCAGGCAAAGAAGCGGACATTTTAAATGCAGGCGAGACCTCGGAAACGTCTGAAGATGAAACTCCGCCAGATGAAAATGAAGAGACCGTAGAAGAAACTGAGGAATCTGATGAAAAACCTGAAGTAACCGATGAAGAGGAATCAGAAGAGACTGAAGAGTCTGAAGACGAGGAGAAAGAATTATCACCAAACACTCCTCCATTCAATCAGTTACGTAAAGAATTCCCCGAAGTTTTTAAGAAGTATCCTCAGATTCAAGCGAATTTTTTCAAGGCCGAAAAGTATGCAGAGTATTTCCCAACGGTAGAAGATGCAGAAACGGCCGCGCGTAAGTCTGAAATTTTTGATACATTTGATGAATCTGTAACCCAGGGTGAACTTGGGGAAGTTATTAATGCGATTAAGAGTACCAATCCCAATGCTTTGACTAAGGTCGCCGATACGATTTTGCCAATGCTTGGTGAGGCCAATCCGCAATTATATATCAGGGCGATAAATCCTGTATTCCGTACTCTGTTGCAGACAGCGGTAAACAAGGCTGGAGAGATTAAAGACGATAATCTGAAGAATGCCGCGATTGTAATGGCAAACTTCATTTATGGGCCGGCCGGGATTCCAAAGGAAGATCCGGCTACAATGTATCGAGAAGATCCTAAAGTAAAACAGCTTGAAGATGAACGTAACAATTTAGTGATTCAGCAAGCTAGCAACTTTGAATCTTCAGTCAAAGAAGATACTTATAAATTGCTAAAGGCTGAAATTGAAAAAGATTTAGACCCTGAGAATAAGCTTACTCAATTTACAAAGAATAAATTAATTGAAGAAATTATCGTAAGTACAAATCAAAGAATTGCAAAAGATCCTGCATCAAAGAAATTATTTCAGTCGCATTGGGCAAATGCTGCCAAAAATGGTTTTAGGGATGATTTAAAGCCTAGTATTAAACGCGCGTTCCTAGGCCGCGCTAAAATGATACTCCCCGGAATCAAATCTAAACTGTATGCAGAAGCAATTGGCACAGTGCCTAAAGTAAAAGGGAAGACGATCGTACCAACTAACTCAGCGCCATCACGTACTAAGTCTAAAGTTATTACACCTAAGGAAGCAAAGCAAAAAAGACTTAGCGAGATGGACATTATTAATGGAGCCTAGGCCATGGCGTTAACTGAATCTCAAGTAGTCGCAAACGAAATGGAGCGAGTTCGGCCAAACGTGCCGACTCTCTTTGATTTCGATGACACGTTTTTCTCGACAATCGAGAAACGTGATGTAGAAAAAGTCTCTGCCCGGGATATGAGAATTCCTCTCGAAGTACGGCCGGGCGGCCGCTTTGGAGGTTTTGATTCAAACGGCGGAGATTTGGGACGCGGTTCGGGACCAACCTTCGACAAGGCGGTCATCTCAACTATTGACATGCGTCATGCTGTTGAGTGGACCAAAAAGTCGGATTGGGCTACCGATGATTCGAGAAAGGCCGTAGTTCAGACATTCCGACATTTGCTTGCAAAGGCTATGGCGGAGTTCCGACGCAACGTTGACTCCTCAGCTATGACTGATGGTACTGGAGTTTTTGCTACCGTTTCCGCAGTTTCGACTGCGGGTGGCAAAGATACGATTACTGCAAACGCGGTAGGCGATGGCTTTGGCGTTCGCTTACTTCGTGACGACCATACGTATTCGGTGTATAACTCAACTCTTACGACTCGTCGGGTTTTTACTGGTACTCCTGCAAACGTACCAGCGGGCGAGGCGCCTATCGACCTCTATGATCTACAGAACAAACAGGTACGTTTCAACGGTACCGCTGCTGGCTTAGTAGCCGGGGATAAAATTGTTGTTTCCGGCCCAACTTCGACTCCTCCTGTTTGGGTCTTTGGCGTACCTTATCACCACAACGCGGCTTCAACGGGTACGTGGCTTGGTTTAAATCGCGCTGATGTTCCTGCTATTCGTGCAAACCAAGTTGTTGCTGGTGGAGCGTTTGCTCTACCTTTTGCTCGTTTAGCAATCAACAAGATTGGTGATCGCGTTGGTATCAACCAGATTCGTAAAACGACCGCATGGATGCACCCTTGCCAGAAACAAGCGTATGAAGAAGTTGGTCAGCTAGTTTCCATTATCCAGAAACAGGCCAAGGAAGAAAGCCTTGATCTTTATTTTGGTGATGGTTTACAGATGGCTGGCGCGCCTGTTAAGACTTCGTATTCTTGGGACAAGACTCGTATTGACTTCGTTGTGAATGAAGTTTGGGGTCGTGCAGAAATGCACGCTGCTGACTTCTACGAGACTCGTGATGGCAAGCGTATGTTCCCACTTCGTGGTGGATCAGGTGGTATCGCAGCCGCTGAAATCTTCTACATTGTGGCTAGCTTTAACTTCTTCGTTTCCAATCCTGCGGTTTGCAGCTACATTTCTGGTCTAACGATTCCGACTGGTTACTAATCGCGTTGGTTTGGCCGTTCCAATTAAAAACGGCCAAGGTTGATTTTATGCCACTAAAAAAGGGTTCGAGTCAGAAGACAATTTCTAGCAATATTAAAGAATTGCAAGCGTCTGGCCGGCCTCATGATCAAGCTGTTGCAATTGCTTTATCCCAAAGTCGTCGTACGAAAAAGAGAAAAAAGTAATGGAGTACTACAAGATCATTAATAAAGAATTGGTAAAGAAGTATGGTAGAGATACAGAGCTTTCTTTACCGATGTATCGCTTAGTACAGAATACTAAAGCTTTAACAGAAAAGAGACAGGGCAAATATTCTGTCTTCTATGGTCATATTTTTATTCGCGAAGAAGTTGGCGTAATCGAAGTCCCAAAGTACAATTATATCCCTGAAGATCATTGGATTCTTGAAAAATTATTTTACACAAGTAATACTGAACTTACGACTCGTCATACATATGAGCCCCTTTGGGCTTTCATAGATCCTAAAACTGGTGGATACCAGAAACCTAATTTGAATGCTGTACTCTTTCTTATCGAATCCGCATTGAAGGGTCCACAATCGCAACTCTCCGATGAAGAACGTATGCAGAAAGAATACGAGAAATTCTATGAGTTGTTAGGTGGGAATCCAACTCAATCTGACGCCCTGCATTCGCAGGAAGGTGTATCTCTAGCCGGACTGAATATTCCAAGAGGGTAAAATGGAAGCAAGTGAATTTCCCGTATCTGCTACGGTTATCTCTTTTCTACCATATGACGTTGCAGAACCCAAGCCAGGCTTATTGCCTTCGGTATTCTTAATTCCTAAGGCAACAGAAAAAGATGATTTCACGGTAACTCATATTACCGATTGCATTAATCACGTTCCAACGCTTGATGGCCATAGCCTCTCACGTATGATCTCTGGTATTGAAGTCGCCGGATCAATTGCACGCGATCATATCATGGGAACGCATGGTGTCTCTGAAGATGCTTATCCTGGAATCAAGGCGATTTCAGGTAAGCACGATAAAGAGAGTATCAAAAAGAATTTTCCCGATCTACTAGAAGGCTTACTTGCGGCCCAAAAGCGTTGGTTCGTAAACATCGTTAAATTAGCTGACGACGTTTGGTCTGATCCTAATGCTCGTGGAAGGCAACGTTCAATCTCTGATCTACAGCGTTTTGCCGCTAAATATTTAGGTTTGAATCGTGAATATCTAACTGCTGTAGTTGCAAACCTTGTAGCTTGCTTTGCGTGCGGCTATATGATTCCATCTTCAGCTTTAATTTGCTTGAACTGCAAAACAGAGATTAACCCGTCCGGCCTCAAAGCCTATCGTGATTCATTATCTGTTGTAGCTTTAAAAGCCGCTCAACCAGTATCTCAAGGAACTAAGTAAATGCCTTTAGCTTCTATAGCTCTTGACGAAGCAAGATTCTTACTTAATGACGTAGGAGCAAAGCTGTATACAAATACAGTTTTATTGCCTGCGCTTAAGAAAGCTTATCGGGAATTACAGCAGCAATTAGTAGATAATGGTGTATCTGTAGCGCGTGAGCAAACTGCTGAAATTGAAGTACCTGCAAATACTATAGAGATATCTATTGGAGCTGGTGCTAACGATCTTCCTGAAAATTTACTTTATCCGATCATGGTTCATGAGAAATTCCAAAATGAATCAGATACTGAATACAGAAAGATGGAAGAGAGGACATGGACTCCTGATTTAACTCCATCTGATAGACTTCAATATTGGTCGTGGCGTGAATCAAATACCATGTTTTTCATAGGTGCAGTTGGAATTGTTGAGATTAGAGTTAGATATTGGGGTAGTTTATCGGTAATTGCTGATGAAACTACAAACATTCCAATTCTAGATTCTGAAACATTTCTAGCTGCACGTACTGCTGCTTTGGCTGCATTCTCAATTGGTGGAAATGCTGAAAAAGCTGGTACTTTGTCAGGCGATGCTAATAGTGCTTTAGAAGTTTTAATTTCAACTGCGGTAAAAAATAGACAAGCTTTACCTGTAAGACGTAGACCGTTTCGTGCATTTCGTTATGGCAGTCGCTTATTTTGGCGATCATAAGATCGCTGGCCTAACGGCTGAAATAGGAGAATAAAATGGGTAATGGATTTCCGGCGTATGGTGGTCAAAAGAATTTATGGGCTTTTCTCCACGGATTATTTGACAACCAAGGTGCATTAAGTCTATTAGGCGTTGGTGGAGTTGAGCTTTTTTGGGTAGATCCAGTTAATGGAAATGACCAGGGAAGTGGGGCTTCTCAGGGAGTTGCTTTAGCTACAATTTCACAAGCGCTAACTCTTTTAGAAGGTCGGTCCGATCTTACAAATGCTTATATTCTGCTAGGGCCGGGCCAGTATGATGAAACCGTTACGATTCCACGTACTTTATCCGGGCTAACAATTATCGGATATCGTGGTCGTGGATCAGCGTATATTGAGCCTACTACTGAAGATGCTGGTGGTATGGTTGTAAACGCTGACGATGTTACTTTAATTAACGTTGGTGTTGCTGGTGAAGATGAAACTTCAGCGGTTGCACTAACCGTAACGGGATCACGTTTCCGCGCGTATGGTTGTAAGTTTGAGGGTGGTTTAAGACAGGTATTAATCGGGCCCGGCACGGTAGCTACAGAAGCTGCTGATACCGAAGGAAGAGGCGGAGACGCTCTATTTGAGGATTGCGAAATTTGTTGGGGTACAGAAGGAATTGTACTTCAAGGCACAGATTTCGGGGGTGCAACTCAAATCTATATTCGTGGATGCAGATTTCATGATCTAACCGCAGAATCAATTGGTGAAAATGTTGGCTCTGGTGGTTCGGCTGCTGTCACGTTCTTTGGCTTGAATGTACAAAATTGTATTTTTGAGAATGATGAGGCTGGTACTGCTCCAACTAAGTGGTTTTCATTAAATGGAAACAATGCTAATAGTGGAGTTGTTGCTGGAATTCAAATGCCTAGTGCAATTAACTCTGGCAAGAATCTAGTTTCAACAAAAGTAATTTGGGTAGGTAACTTCCACACGGGCGGTATTTCAACGGCGCAGCCTAGCTAAATTTTTGGGGGGTTAACAGCCCCCCAAATTTTAAATCATGGAATCTCAATTAATCGACGACTTTGGTGGCGTTTATAAGAATATAGACAAGAATCTTGTTCCGCCTAATCATTGGATTGATGCTTTAAATATACAATTTATTGATTCGTCTATTCAGTCCCGACGTGGTTTTATTTTAGAATTCCCGATTGCTGATATTTTACGTGTTAAACGTTACGAGATTCCTGGAGAAGATGACCATGTTCTCGTTCTAACAACTGGTGGTACTTTATATGATGCTACAGTAAGCGTAGTCACTCCTATTCTTACAATTGTTGGAATGACTGATTTTGCTGCGGTATCATTATATGGTCGGGCGTATATTTCTCCAAATGATGGTATCGAGGGTTTACAAGATACTCCTTTATATGTTTACGACCCTAGCGTTGCAGCAACTGCACGTATTGCAGCGGGTGATCCACCTAGTGATTTTGAATTAACTGTTGCAACTTTAACTCCAACTGTTGCTCTTGCCGACGTAGTTGCACCTGTGGCGCCGGCCAATGGTGCATTAACTTTAACTACATCACCCTACATTCCACCTACACCATCTACTCTTAAATTCACACAAACTGGTGGTGCTGTAACTGGATTTACTTTAGTAATTGTAGGAAAAGATGCGGCAGGAGAAGCTCAAACTGAAACTTATGTAAATAAAGTAAAGAGTGCCGGCCCGACAACTTTTACCACTTTTGAGATTTGGTCTGAGATTACATCTGCTACAATCTCTGCACTTGCTGGTGCTGGTGGTACGTTCAAAATTGAAGTAACTGGTAAGCCGCCCGGAAAAATCGAAAAAGGCTATCATATTATCGCAATTGCATATGAGACTGAATCTGGTTTCATCACATCGCCCGGTCCGGCCACTGCAACTGGAACTAACTTTGCTGTATTTTTAACTACTAAGGCAGGTCGAGCATTAACTGTTTCAGGTATTCCTGCTAGCCCTCCTGCTGGTACGACTAAAATTCATATTCTTTCTTCGAAAGCAATTGTAAAGAGTCGATATTCTGGTGATCCAAATCAATATGAATTATTTTTCATTCCTGATACGTCTGGTGGAATTATTCCTGTTGGGCAAACTTCTGCTACGATTAACTTCTTTGATGCAGACCTCGTTGATTCAGCAGACTTCCTTAAAGATAACATGTCGCAAGTCCCCGCTGGAGTCGCGTTATTATCAACATCTACGGGCCGGCTTTTAATCTGTGGTTTAAATTCTACTTCAGTAGTTGGCGATGCTGATAACGATGAGCTATCTAATAACACTGTAATCTTTGCTTCAAAAGGTGGCGAGCCTGAAAGTTTTTCTAAGACTGATGGATTCGTAATTATCAAACCTGGTGGGGAAGGTCTTAAAAATTTAGCAGAATATCGCACTCTTATTTATGCATATAAATCAAATAGAACATATGTCACGCAAGATAATGGTGACTTACCTAGTACCTGGGAAGTCGATGGAATCGACAATTCAATTGGAGCAGAACCGCATTCAGTTAGCGTTTCTCTTGGCTCTGATTCAGCACAACAGGATTTATTATTCGTTGCCTCCCGTTCCGGCCTATATCTCTTTACCGGAACGTATGGGGATTTACCACTTTCTTGGAAAATTAAAGAAGTTTGGGATGGTCTTGCAACAGGTAATTTTAGGTTTGTAGAATTAGCAGTTGATCCACAAAATAAAGTAATGTTAATTTTATTACCTGGTAATCCAGATATAGATGGCCCAACGTTAATCTATATGATGGATTATTCTCGTGGATTAAATTGGGATACCGTTAGATGGTGCCCATGGGAAGTTTACAAACCAACACAAGGTGAGCCTTGCGGTGGAGATGAAGAGCCTGAATGTGATCCTACTCCTATTGCAATTGCACCAACTTCTATCTTTTCTTCCATTGAATCAAATTTAGAAGCTGATGCTACAAGATTCCATCTTGGGTCTAGTGATGATAATGTTTATTTCTTCTCATTAACACATACTCGATATAATGATAGCCAAGATGATACTGGTATTGATGCATTCTTCCGAACCTATCCTGGCTCATTTTCTCAAGTTGGTGGTGTAACTCAAGTTACTGGATTTAGATTAGAAGTACAAGGTCCATGTACTTTATTAGTTGCTTTAATTGGCCCAGAAGATACAGTAGTTGAGTCATTTCCAAGTATTGATATACCAAGCCCCGCGCGGGCTAATATTTTAGAAAAAATAAATTTCGTAGAAGATGAAGCTAGTATTTCTCTAATAAAAGATAATGCATTAGATTCTAGATTTATTATTTCTAAGATGTGGATTTATGGTCAAGAAATTTGGACTGAGAGACCAGCATAATGGCATTAAAAAACGAATTAACCATTACTGGTTTACTCAATCGAATACCACGTAAAGAGTCTACGCTTTATGATTTACTCAATGCGATGATTAAAGAGATTGATGGAGTTGATAATACTCTTGAAGATGTAAGTAAATTATTAGCATCATTTGTCTCAGCGTCTGGCGGTATTAATGGAGTTGTAAATATTTACGTGGTTATGAAACGGGTCTCTTTGAGAATTTAATGATTATTCTAGACCGGGCCGAAGATTTAAGTGTACCAGATGCGGGGGAATATTTAGATTTTCTTTTAGGCGGAGCCTCAGTTTCTACGTTAACATTTCTAACTTCTTTCGTAGAATTTAATGATCCACAACAGGAAATTTCACCAGAGAATCAATCTGGAACTTCAAATGGAACAACACCAGTAGTAATTTTAAGCCCACCTTCTGATACCGCGTTAACGAGACAGCTTAAATCTTTAAGCATTTATAATCCTAATGCTGCTTCAACAACTGTAACGGTTCGATTTGTTGATGACGTAACGACGAGAATTATTTTAAAGACTGTATTAGATTTAGATGATACGTTACAATACAATGATGGCGAAGGCTTTAGAGTAATTGACAAAGATGGAAATATTAAAATTATTACGGCCCCTTTACCCCTTGAAATCAATAAACTTGCACAAAGCAATCCATCTGCTGCTACCTTAACTGATGCTTATACCGTTCCAACTTCTACGCAATTTAGAGGAAAGGTAATCGTAGTAAATCGTTCTTCGACTGCAACTAGCTTTAGAATTAGTTTAGCGCCTAATGGAGCTGCGGATGCAAATTCACAATATATTGCTTATGATGTTCCTATTAGTGGCAATAACGTTTATGAATCCTCAGAATTCTTTATTGACGCTGCGGACGTAGTTCGAGTTTATGCAACTTTGGCTACCCTAACATTTAATATTACTGGTATAGAACGTGTCTAATAGCTTTGCATTATTACCGAAAGAAATTGTAGTAGACGATCAGACCAATCCATCTGCTACTACTTTAACGGACGTTTATACTGTACCTAGCGGTAATACTTTTGAATTTATTGTTACCGTGGTTAATCGTTCTGCAATAGCTACATCGTTTAGATGGAGTCTAGCAATTGGCGGTGCTGCTGATTCTAATGAGCAATACAAAGCTTATGATACACCAATTACTGCAAATGACATATATACATCTGAAAAATATTTAGCAAATGCTGGTGATGTTATTCGTGTCTATGCTACGTTGGCTACTTTGTCCTTTGGAATAAGTGGTAAATTACGTGCCCAATAATTTTGCTTGGTTTGCTTTAACAATTCGTAAGCTACAAGAAGCAGTTGCCGCAGCTATTACTGCACCAATTGTTACGTCTGATATTGGTGATGCCCAGGTTACTTATGCTAAAATACAAGATGTATCTGCCGCATCAAAATTATTAGGTAGAGGTGATTCTGGCGCTGGTGATGTACAAGAAATAGCGTTAGGTACTAATTTATCAATTACTGGCACTACGTTAAATGCTTCTGGTGGGGGATCAACTCCAACTGGCACAGGATTTAGACATATCACGGCAGGAGCTGAAGATGCGGCAGCAAAATTAGTAGATACTGCTGATATTAATAACGATCAGGTTACGTTTGGTAAGATACAAAATATTTCTACTGCTAGAATTCTTGGGCGTACAACTGCTGCTTCTGGAGATATTGAAGAATTAAGTGCTGGCTCTGGTATTTCTATTGCTAGTGGCCAAATTGCATCTTCTATTACTCAATATACCGATGAATTAGCTCAAGATGCGATTGGTAATATTTTACTTGATACAGCTACAATTGATTTAGTATATGATGATGCTACCCCTACTATTTCTGCCAATGTCATTGATAATTCTATTTCGAATGTTAAACTGGGAGATATGGCCCAAGGTACAATTAAAGGCAGGGCAGTTGGTGCCGGAACTGGTGATCCTACAGATTTAACAGCAACTCAAGCTACTGCAATTTTAGATATTTTTACGTCAGCCTTAAAAGGTTTAGTTCCTGCATCAGGTGGTGGCACTACTAATTTCTTACGTGCTGATGGAACGTTTGCAGCGCCTCCATCTGGTTCAGGTTCTGCTACAAATATTGAAAAAGATCTCGGCTCAGTATTGGCTACTCAGGGGCATTTTACGATTACTGATGCATCCATTTCTCCTACATCTAAGATTCTAATTTCTCAAGCTAATGGTCCCTATACGGGCAAAGGCACCAGGGCAGATGAAGCAGAAATGGATTTAATTTCTGTTATTGCATATCCTGGAACTGGCTCGGCCCGAGTTTATTGGAAGGTTCAGGGTTATGTTTCATCCGTTCCTGAGCGATGGTCTAGAACTGATAGATTATCTATAACTTTAGCTTCAGCTAATAATCCGGCGGATGATTTTAGAACCCGTAATTTTGCACGACCAATTGGCCTGGTTCGTGGTAACGTTAAATTTAATTATATGGTGCTTTAATGGCTGTAATTGAAGGCGGAGTTTCTGCTAGCCTTACTGAAGTAGGCGTAGGCGCTGCTGTACCATTACATATTACAGCTAAACCTATACCCTATGGAGCTTTAGGACATTATAGACTTCAAGTTGTAACTGGTACATTAGCTGCTGCCTTAGCTGCTAATGCTGTAGTGTTTTCTGCGCGCTGGGGAGATGCAACTAGATTAGCTATTATTACAAAATTAAAAACTAGATTTTTACCATTAACGCCATTTACTGCGGCAACCTTGACAGATCATACAAGTTTTGATGGTGTTATTGGTAGAACATTTACTGCATCACATACTGGTGGGACCGCATTGACGCTTACTGGCAATAGTTTTAAAATGCGAGCTTCAATGGGTACTACATTATTTACTGATCTTAGAATTGCTACTACTGCTGCTCTAGGCGGTGGAACGGTTACTTTAGATCCCCATCCATTTGCTCAGAGTATTAGAAAAGGCAATAGAGTAAACCCAGCAGCAGCTACAGAAGAAGTAGTTATGCCATCTATGGATGGTATGGAAATGGATTTTGATATGGGTGGTGGGGACCATCCAATTGTCTTAGCTCAAAATGAAGGAATCGTAATTCGTAATCGTACAGTCTGGCCGGCTGCAGGTACGGGCATTTTAACTGTTCAAATGGCTTGGGCTGAAGTAACAGCTTTTTAGGAGAAAAATATGGGTTTCTTTGATTTCTTACAAAAAATTACCCCAGGCGGTGGTAATCCGCTAAAAATGCTAAATCCTGCTACAGCTGGATTTGGTGGTGGAAGCCTGCCTGGTGCAAATCGTCTTCCAAATCCATTTGGTGGTGGCAATGGCGCTGCAATGTCTGGAATGGGTGGATATGGCCGGCCTGAACAAATGATGGGTGGCGGACAAATGGGACAAATGGCTTCAGGCATGCCTGGATCACAAATGGGTGGAATGAGAGAAAGAGCGATGCAAGCCGCTCAAGGTGGAATTCGTGGTGGAATGGGTGGTGGGCAAATGCAGCAAGGTGCCCCAAATCCAATGATGGTCCAATTAGGTAACCAACTTGCAAAAGGTGGTGGAATGCAAGGCGGTGGAGCTTTAGCTCAAGGAATGATGAATCGCCCTGGAATGCAAGATCCACGAAATCGTAGAGCTAGGATGTTCTAATGATTGAGCGTTCGCTTAAAGTATCAGACTTGCCACAAATCGACGCTTTATGGAATAAATATCATAAAGGTGATTTGGGTATTCCAGCGCGTAAATTTTTGATTACTGATGTAGTAATTGAGAATGGTCATCTAATTGGATATGGTATGACTCGTATGTTTGCTGAAGCTTTGATGTTTCTTGATAAAGGACATTCAAAGTTTGAGCAAGCTAAAGCGTTCAAGTTAATGATGGATAAAGCAATTCGAGATTGTAAACGCTTTGGTCTTGATGAATTAAACGTTGGAGTCTTAGACGATCATTTCAAGTCGATACTTATGGATAAGTATGGCATGAAGGATCGTGGCCCGGTTTTGCATTTAGGATTATAAGATGGGTGGATCAAAAGATAACGCCTTCCAAAACCAGTTGATGCCTCAACAGCAGGCATTTCAACAAAATATAATGCAGAACCTTGAAGGTTCGCAAGGCCGATCCAACCAAGTTTTTGACGCGGCATTTGGTGGATATGGCAATCTTCTAAAGGGTCTGCAAGCCGGTGAAGGGATTGAAAATCAGCTTCCTGCTGCACAATTGCGTGGCTTAGCCGATATGGAAAAACTTAGAACCGATAGGCCCGGCGAAGCTAATATGTATTTACAAGCTGGCTTAGCAAACATGCGGGGGCCACAGAGACAACAGCAGGGCCCGCCACAACCTTCTACAACTGATAGAATGTTTGGAATGGCTGGTGTATTGGATCCAATGTTTGCACAAATGATGGCTAATCGTGGGGCTCAGGCACCACAAGCATCTCAAGCACAAAATTATACTTTACCCCAAGGTGGCATTAAACGTTATTCGTGGGGAGGATAAGATGGGCGGCAAAAAAGAATCTCCAGCCCAAGCTCAAATATTGCCGCAGCAGTCCGCAATGCAAAGCAATATTATGAATAACCTTGAGGGATCTCAGGGTCGCTCTAATCAGGTTTTTGATGCTGCCTTTGGTGGATATCAAAATCTTCTCGGAAATTTGCAATCTGGTAGCTTTGGTGGAGGCGGAGGTGGCGGTGGGGGTGGTGCAAATTTAGCTGGCATCGCTGCCTTATCTGGTCCTGGAAATCCATGGGCCGGCCAATTAGGACGTGATATCCGCACACGGGAAATGTCTGTTTTGCCTGGATTTTATGATAGAATCAAGGCCGAGCAAACTCGTCTCCAAAATATTCAGGGTGGATATAATCCTGGTTTTACGTCTCAGATGGCTAAGCTTGCACGAGAACAAGCTCAGCAAGGCCAGGAAGCTGTATTAAATACTGAAATTAAATTAGGTGAAAAGTCGGCTCAAGCTGCGGCGGCTAATGCTGCATTTAATTTACAAAAACAAGGAATGATGGCTAATCTTGCACAACGTGCTCGTGCTGGATCAGCCGCTTCTGCGGCACAACTTGCACAGCTTCAATTACAAACTTTAGGTGGTTTATCTAATTTACGTACAGATGTACCCGGTGAAGTTGGAATGTATCTTCAAGCTGGTTTAGGAAATATGGGACAATTAGGCGCAATGGGGCAAGGTCCACAAGGCCCTAGTGGAATGGATCGTGTAATGCAAGGGGCTGCTGTTGCTGCACCCGTAATTATTGCCTTATGAATATTGCTTTAGTAGAAGACGCAAAAAAGTTAATCCAAGATCAAGTAGAGCTATATAAGAATCCTATAGTTATGTCTAGTTTTGGTAAGGATTCCATGGTTCTACTTGATTTGATTAAAAAGTGTAACCTTCAATTACCAATTCTATTTCATCGTGAGCCATTCTTTCCAGCTAAATATGAGTTTGCTAATCGTATCATCCTAGAAAACAATTATGTAGTTTATGATTATGCTCCACTTAATACTGGATTCGTGGTAAACGGTGAGATGAAAGAAATAGCTAACTTCTATCAAGTAAAAGATGGGACATGCTATTTACCTACGGGAGTGAGAGATTGGGAGCCGGGCCAAGATTATCTTTGTGGTTTATTGGATCTATATGGTAAACCACGTGGATCTTTTGGTTATCCGTGGGATCTAACTTTTATTGGACATAAGAGTTCTGACATTGATCCAATTCTTGGTAAAGTTAAATTGGTTGCTAGACAATCTGGTTTAGTATTCCCCCTAGCTAATTTTACTGACAAAGATATTTGGGAATATATTGAAGAGTTCCAGGTACCGTACGATGTAAGACGATACGATAAAACTAATGGATACAAAGAATTTAAGAACATCACGTTTAATCCTGATTATTTCCCTGTATGTACTCATTGTATGGATCGTGATTTACCTAATACTGTATTTTGCCCTAAAGTTGCTTCCTTTATTCCTAACATTTCGGCACTAATAAATTACGTAGAAATCAAACTTCCTGATTATGTTGGAGACTAGCCATGGCCTTGTTTGATTTTGGCAGTGAATTTCCAGTTGAACAGTTTAGGAATGACCAATTAGGAAATTCCATGCTGAGGCTATACCAGCCTCAAATGGAATTCTCCAATTTTAATCCGGCTCAATCCTATTCAACGCCGGCCCAGAGCTCTTATTTAGATTTCTTACAGCAGGCTCCACCACAGCGTGAAGATTTCAATCAGCCATTGTGGCAGAAAATCCTAACTGCAATTGGTGGAATTGCCACTGGCTATACTCAAAAAGACCCACGTGCTGGATTCCAATTTGTACAGCAAATGCAGGATCTACCGTATAATCAGGCACTACAAGATTATAGACTTAAAGCTGAAAATCTGGCTCGTGGTGCAGATATTGAAAAAGTTAAACTTGGATTAGAACGTCAATTTGCTGCAGACGAGCGGCAAGCTACGCAGTTTGGACAGGAACTTGGATTTAAACGTGAACAACTTGGTCAGCAAGCTTCCCAATTTGGGCAGGAAATGGGATTGAAGGGCCAAGATATAGATTTACGTACCAAGATTCTAGAAAACCAAATGCAACAAGCTGCTTTGGATCGTGCATTACAAGAGAAGAGAATTAGCGTTGAGCAATATAATTCCGCGACGCAACGGTTACGTGCTGAAACTGAGCAAAAATCCGCTAGCGATCCTATGCGTTATTTGGGCTCTATTATGTCTGGTATGGGTAGTTTTGGCCGTAGTCCTTTTGGGCCTATGGGTCAAAATTATAACCAGTCTCAACCCAGCGCTGCCATGCTAGAATTACAAGCTGGTGCTGCAATTCAATCTGATCCTATTCTTTCACAATATTTAGATTCTGGAGGTAATCTAAATATTCGTAAGATGCCACCTGAAGCTCAGGCTCGTTTACAGGAAATCTATAAGAAGATTGGGATCATGAAATGAGTTGGTGGGACGAAGGAATAGATTGGGCTAGCCAAGTTGGATCAGACATTGGCGGTAGTGTCTATAATGCTTTCGTCAATCCTTTTACTCAGGGTATCGAACAATATAAAACCGAGGAACAACCTTGGTATTCTAATTTAACGATACCTACGCCCGCCGGGCCGATCTCGCCATTTAGCCCAATGAGCAAGATTGGTACGGGCGTAATTAATGAGCTATTTGGCTTGGCTCAGAAACCAGTAAATATTGCTGCTGGTTACTATTCCGATTTGCCAGAAGCTTTAAATCCTCAAGTCCAGCCGCCTAGTATTTCTACGCTAGGCGGTGGATCTTTGCGTGATCTTGCTTTAGAAGAAGCAGGAATCACAAATCCTTATGCCTTAAAAGCTATTGAGAAAATTGGTGGAGAAGCCTTAGAAGAATTGTCAGATCCTACAAATATTCCCGGTGCTCTTGTTGGGGCGGGTGGCCTGGCCGGCCGAGTGGCTCAAGGAATTGAAAAAGGCTTGGCTGGTATGGGGGCTATTTCTGGCTTTGCTGGTGGATTACCAGAATTATATAAAGGTGGGGAAAATATTTTTCAACAGGGTATTAACCCTGAAAACTTTGGACAAATTCTTGAGGGTTTAATGGGGGTAGGATTTGGTGGATTATCGGCATCTGGCTTCGCTGGTGGGCCAACGGTTGAAACTCCAACTCCGATTACTCCACCCAATACAAGTTTAGAATTTGGCCCCAAAGCAGAAGCTCCAACTAAGATTCAAGCTCCACAAGTTGAGGCTCCAAGAGTTGAGACTCCTACTCCTGTAGAAGTTCAGCCTGAAATGGTTGATGTTTATTCTGGTGGGGATGGAACTTTTTGGTCTACTGATTCTAGCCGGGCAGCAAGTTATGGAGATGTAAAGAAAGTTACAATTCCCTTAGAAGTATTCGAAGCAGGTCGGTCTGAAGCTGCACGTTTAGGGCAGCCTACTCGATTCGATACAGTATTGCCTAATGAATGGGTTAATCGCGCAGTTGATGCACCTGAAATTCAAGCTGATGTTTATGAAGCTGAAGATACAGGGCAAAGTATTGAAGACATTTTAAGAGAATTAGGCGGTGAGTCACCAATCGTAGAAGTTCCTTTTGATGTAATGTCAGTTGAGCCTCCTAAGCCTACTGTTGTTCAGGCTCCTGAAATTGCTCCGGAATCAAAAGTCCTACCCTTTAAGAATGCCGATACAACTTTAAATCAAGCATTAGAGACTAAAGGTTTAGATTCAGTTTTAGAAACTCTTGGATTAGAAGATTTAGCTTTGCCTGAACGTACTAAGACCGGGCCTGAATTTACACCTAAGGAAGAATTAGCTACTTTTGTTTCTGATCTTAAACAAGAATACGGGAATAAATCCTGGCGCCAAAAGATGACGCCTGAACAGAAAACTAGCTTTGATGAATTACAATTGGCTGCGGTTAAAGCCCCATCTCCTAAGTTAACTTTGGTTCCTAAGACTGAGAATGTAATTCCGAAGGCTGAGATTCCGCCTAAATTCCAAACTCCACCTATTGAGTCTCAACCTACACAAATTACTACACCTCCCCCTCCCACGATTCCTCCCACTGAAATTCCAAAAGAGGAAGGACCTAAGACTCCGAAAAAAGAGGGCGGAAAATTAAAGACTCTATCTGTCTTAGAGCGCATGTTCCTGCCTACGTTACGCAACCTAGCTAAGACTAATCCTCGTATTGGTAAGAGAGTAAAAGCCTATGATGATTTCCATACCAAGGTTGCCTCTGAAAATATCGCAGATGTAAGGGAAGCTACTCAGGGAGTTAATAAAGCAGGTGAACAAAAAATTATTAGATTCCTGGACGGAGAAAAAGTCACCCTTGATTCACATGAACAGCAAGTTGCAGATAAGCTTCGAGCCACACTTGATAATATTGCCGACATTGCAGAGTCAAACAAAGTTTTGGTTGGATATCGACAGGGATACTTTCCTAGGAAATATGAAAATCAATGGGAATGGGAAGTTTCTCCCCGTTCTTTCGGAACAAAAAACAAACCATTAGGTCACCTTGAAAAATCACGCCAAGGAAATAAGCTAGATTTCCGCCGTGACTTTAAAGTTCTAGAAGAATATATTAGTGAGGCTACCCGACGTGTAGCTGAGGTTAAATATCTTGGAAAGGATTTATCTAAGGTAACTGGTAAGAAGTTTAGGGGGGAAAAACCAACTGCGGAGTATGTTGAAAAAGCTATAAGCCGTGTGACGGGCCGAGAGAGGTCCTCTACGCCAGGGCGCTTTGCTGACCGCCTACGCAAGGTAACGGCGTTGGGTGACCTTGCCTTCGCTGCCGTTTACCAACCTGCTCAGGCGGCTCATACTGCCTCTACAGTAGGCTTTAGACGTGCTACCCGTGCCGCATGGCAGACTCTCAAGAATTTTAAACCAGAAGTTCTAGAGGCTACACGTACAGGCGCTTTATGGCCCAATATCTCACATGAGGTTTCTAAAGCATTAGGCGATAAAGGCTATATGCATGGCGTGCCTACAATGGATAAGGTCATGCGTGTACATGCTAACGTAGCTGGACGTCTGTTAGCTCAAGACGCGTTAAAAGGTAACTCTTATGCAAAACGACAAATTGAAAGCCTAGGATTGAAGTTAGATGATCCAAAACTACTTTCAGAGGCAGGTCGTTTAATTGCGGATAAAACTCAATTTCGCACCGGGAGTTTGGATCTACCCCTATGGGCGTCGTCACCACTAGGAAAAATGGCAACTCAGTATTCCTCATTTGCTTATGCCCACGCCAAGTTTGTAAGTGACATGTTTAAACATCCTGTCAAGAATTTTGGGCAGATTGCCCGGTTTGCGGCAATTGGATTATTAGCCGGTGAGGGTGTAGCCGATTTACGCGAAGTCTTAAAAAGCGTAATTCCAGGGAAGGATGAAGAGGACGAAGTTTTAAAGAGAATGCTAGAAGCTGCTTCCGGAGACGAAGACTTCGACGATAAGGAATGGCTACAAAAACTTCAAGCTGCGACCCGGTCGAAAAGAATTCCAATTTCTTCTCCAGGTTGGCGAGCGGTGCAAAATCTAAGTATGGTAGGTGGGCTAGGGATCTTTCAAAACGTACTAGAAAAAGCTGCTTCGGGGAAATTTTGGCAAGTACCAATTGGCCCGGCCGGGAGTCTTTTAGTTGACACAGCAGAGAACCTTCGAGGGGATATAACCAAAGGTGTCGAAAAGGGAGATTGGCGTTTCCGTGGTTCATTAAAGAATCTAGTTTCAAATCTTCCTGCGCCATTTGTCTCCGGGCGAAAGATAGCTGAGAATCTATTTCCGGTTGAGCGTAAAGGGAAACAACCTATTGTTAAGTTTCCAAAGGTGAATCTACCGAAGGTGAATCTACCTGGGTCCTAGCTTCTTTCTCAGGTTGCTTTATATGTTTAAGAGCCTCAATTAAATTCTTTATTGGATTATTTGTACGCTCTTCTTGTGGGAGCTGATTTAAATCAAAATCATCTGGAACAATCATATCGTCCCCTTCTCTTTCATGTAATTTGTAATGGCAACGTCTGTCATTACATAGTATTTTTTATTCCCAACTGGCTGAATCTCAATTACAGCAGCTTGGGCTAAAGTCTCTACAATCTTAGCTAACTCATATGTATCAAAGTGTGCATAGTTACGCTTTAATACATCGCTATGTTCCATTTTATGGTCTGGTGCATTGATTAAATCTTGCATGAATTTATAGATTGCTGCACTATTTGCCGCTCCGCCTACGCCTGCTGTGACTGATTTAATATTTGTAATGATTTGTCCGCATGTAAAGATAGCTTGTTCTAATCGTGGCTTTGTAAAAATTAAATCATCACCTTCTGCCATCGTCATTAACATTGCAACTTTAATTACACTGTCATTCATCCGCTTGTAAATACCAGTTGTATCATTCTTTGTTTGTGTCTTAAATTCTTTGTCCCAATCCTCAAAGAATACCATAGTATCTTCATGGTCCCACGTAAATTCACCCTTTAATTTTGCAATTCTAGCTAATTCTGGTTTAATTAAATTTATATCAAATGTCTTTTTAGGTTTACGAATTAGAGAATTAATTCGATGTCTGTCTTTTTCAAGAATAATCATGGTCCGGCCGATGAACCCACCTTCCAAATCGACTTGTCTTAATTTGTCATTAAAGTGCGCGGTATTCGTAGCCGTAATCATTGTAATGTATGGATCTTTAAGTTCCAAAGAACCAGACTTTAGCGTCTTTTTCCATTCATCACCGTAGCAAGAATCATATAATTCAGTTAAGATCGAAAATGCCTGTGGATTATCCAGCAAGAGATTAGTAAACTCATTAGACACAATGAATACGTTAGTCCCTTTCTCCGGTACACCTTGAACATCAAGATACGCCTCCGACATTTTATGAATCATACCCTCAATTGAGTTCATTCCTGATATAATTCGGGTATTATTTACCGCGTTGACCATGCGTTTTGAAATATCTGTAGCATATGATTTTGTAATCCCGGGCGGGCCGACAAGCATTACAAAGATATTTGGATATACGCGATAGGCGTATTTCTCAGTCCAAACTTTTTTCTTAATTACTGCTGAAATTGCAGCTAGGACGGCCCACTTAATGTATGATCTAGGTGTTTCGATTTCATCCGTCATGTCCAAAACGGATTCGATTAAATTCATTGGGCTTTCAATTTCAAACTAGGCTCAAATCGATTCGACTTACCTTCTGTACAATTGTAACATTTAACCCATGTCTTATCCTCACATACCGACTCTGTACATTCATAATTACGATGACATTTGGGACAGATGTGGTCGTGGGTAATTGGTTTCAATTGTTCTTTGCCTCTTCTTTGACCTTACGTTGTGCCATAGATTGAAGGTATTGTAGCAAAGATGTAACTACTTCAGCAGGTTCAGCAGTATTTGGTACAAATAAAAAACTAAATGTCATACCTTTAAGATCGGAATCGTAATGTGCAGCAATAATGGCAGAGAGAATGCCATCTGATTTACGCGACTTAGGTTCATTCTCCAATTTTATAATCCTTTAATTCCTTGTAGTTTCCACCAATCTTAACCTCGCAAGGAATCTTAATTAAACCACGTGGAAGTGAACACGTCGAAAAATCTATTGGGGTTTCCATGTGCTTTTTGAATGCACGCCCCACCAAATCAATCTCAGTTTCTCGTACCATGCATGCAAACGCATCGTGAGATTCAACAAGAATACGCAGGCCCGGCAAATCGTCTTTAATACGAAGTCCAGCGTGGCTAAGATGATCCTTAACCGTAGACGATGGTATAAAAGCATAAGCCTCTCTAAATAATTTATCAGACCATCGCTCGCAAAACTTCCTCCGCTGGCCGAATGGATTAGTCAGTACCTGATTCAAACGCTTCAATGCCGCTTGAACTTCAAGGTGAAATACTTTCTTAATCTTCGGGGTCCGGCCATGGAAAATTGTTAGAATGTCTCCGGCATTTTTCTCCGAAATAGAGATAGGAATGCCAAACCGTCGAGCATCCGCGTTGACAGTAAGCATCAATTTACGCTTACCTTCACCATAATTTCCAGCATGTCGGCATGTCTTACCGATAAACCGTTTATCTTCGCTTACATTGTCTACATCTCTAATTGGTTTGCAACCAAAAATCCATGAAGATGTGACAGTATGGATATCTTCATGGTCGAAAAGATGGAGGGTTTCATCATCTCTTGCGAGCAATGCAACGATACGCGCCTCAGCCTGTGATAAGTCAGCTTCAAAAATAACATAGCCCGGGTCGGCATCAAATGCTTTTCTAACGTCCGACCCAATAATGCCATGTTTGGTCATTACTTGGAACGGGAGCCCAAAACCTTTGACCGGCCGGACGGGTGGGTCACATTTTGAGGTACTACTTCGTCCCGTTTCTGTGCCGATAATGCGATAGGACGTTCGCATTCTACCGTCTCCGTCGGGGTAGGCGCTAAGATAGGTGGAGAGGGTTTTAAGAACCCGTCGGTTGTCAATGATGATATTGATAATTTCTTTTGTACGTGCATCTTTCGCATGATTTCCTAAAAGCGCGACTAGTGTTTCCTCCCCAACTGAGCCACGCTCTTCTCCTTTTTTAGTTATCGAAGAAACTTTAACGGGCAGATGCAAATCTTTTGTAATCAGGTTGAAAACCTGAGGATTGGATCGAACGTTTATGTCGAAGCCGGCCAATTCTTGGAGACGTTTTGAATTCTTATCCGCCTGATCTTTGTACTTAATGATTAATTCTGACCAAAGTTTTTCATTTACTTGAAATCCCTCAGCTTCTATCCCCATGTAAAATTCATGGAGCCGCATCTTAAAGTCAAAATAGTTTAGAAGCCCATATTCTTTGGCATCAGAGATTAAAGCATTGTACGCTTCAAATGTAACACATGCATCTTTGACGTTATACGTAAAGAGTTGGTCAATTGGGTCTTTATCGTATCGGAATTCCCGGCCTTCATCCTTATAATATGGTTCGCGTGTGTAGATCGACGCGATAAAATCTAGACCTTTCGGGAACTCAGGATTTACGATTCCCTGCAATAGCATGATATCAGCAAAAAGGTGGTGGATATGCAGGCCGGATACTGATTCTAATTTCTGATCGTCAAACTTAAAGTTCTGTCCGATAAACTCTTTCTCTGGATCGGATAGAAATACATCCAAGAGTTTATACATCTCTGCCAATTCACGATATGGAATCCTATAATCTGATTCCTCAATATTCACAAGCTGAATTGACACACCGAAGTCTGGATTTGGGGCGATGCCTAAACAAACTGGGATGGATTTTCTGGTCTCAATGTCCAATGCATAACGTTTATGCCCTGCGAATTGTTTAATAAATTCGTAGAGCGCCAGAGAATCTTTGATAATCTTAACGTTTCTCTGAGGAACCTTGTACTCTTTATATTTAGATTCCTGTACCGCTCGGTTTACATCAAGCTGCATGTAATATCGGGTCGAATATTTGTGTGATCCTCCCTCATCGTCTTCTGATTCTGAATGAAACAAGAATGCAGGATGGATTGTTGAGACTACTTTGCATCCTGTATTCGGGGAAAGTAGAATTGATCCACGATATTTCGTGATACCGTTTTTTCCCGTCAGAAACTTTAGCGGGGTATTGCCTAGGGCTAAAATAACATTAGGTTTAATCGCATTAATTACTTTAGTAATGCGTGGATAAAAATCTTCCTCGGTTACGCCGAGTTCTTTCAATCGTCTAATCTTATTATCTGGTGGCTGGATTGGAACAACGTTATCCACGAAGACTTCGGACCTTGAAATCCCCGCTGAAGATAACATCTTGTCCAACATCTCACCAGACTTGCCAATGAATGGCAAACCATGCTCGGTACCATTGCATTTGCATACGGCTTGTATTTCATTATAGCCAGGAGCTTCTCCAATGACCATAAGTTTAGCATTGGAGTTGCCATGTCCGAGTACGGTTTTGAAATTCATTAGTCTTGACTCTGCCAAATCATCAATACACTCGCTATTACTAATACGAATCCTAGAATGCTATATCCATTACCATCGCCATATACTAGTAAAGCTATTCCAGAGATAAATACAACAAGTCTTTCAAAAATTTTCATTTTATTTTCTTGGTAGGTGCAGACATTGAACCGTAGACTTTTGGTTTAAATTCAATCGTGATTGCTAGAGGGATCTTAGGTTTATGCTTTCGGCACGGGCCCGGCCGACGTGTCCAAAAAATTCTCTTGCAATCTTTGACTGTGCAATTCAATTTCTTCACAGATAAATCTCCTCAAAGGTTCCAGCATTTGTAGAGTAAATTACTTTTCTGAATTTCTTTTCTTTAAGTAGATCGAGACATGCAGGACATGGCTTTGCCAAACCAATTTTGCCTGCTTTTGTTAATCTGATGTTGACCATTACCAAATTCTTTGGCCGTGTTGTAACTCTATCTACGCCATGAATAGCATTTGCTTCGGCGTGCTCTTCTCCATCATTATACCCACCAGCAATGGGATTGCCACGTCTAAAAACAATCGAAGCGTGCCTATGCTGTCTCTGGCTTCTCATCGCCGTCTTCCGCAATAGGTTTAAATTGATCCGCATCTGCGCCTTGTTTAATTAATAACTCTTTAATTCGTGGTGGCTGCCAACCCTCAGGTTTTAATACCTTTCCATCGCCCCGGACCGGCCCGTTATCCTTCAACATATTTGTTCTGTGTACTTCTTTCCATAGAGGATTCAAATCTATACCATATGATACTGCTGTACCAATAAGAACGTAAATTGAATCGACGATACCATCTGCAATATCAACTAGATTATCTCTATGAATTCCATCAACTGTCTCTCTAACTTCCTCTTCAATTAGAGAGATACGCAATAATCTGGTTGCTATTGTTGGTAATTGGGGTACATGGATAGATTCTAAACCAAATTTCTCGTGAAATTTAACCATGTCGGCTTGCCATTTATTCATTTGGCTGGCTCCTCTGGTTTGGGCGCAGGCTGTGGATTTGGAATCTTTCCTTGCCTTTGCGCTTCGATATTTACTATCGCATGAAATACTTGGTGATCTTGATAAGTGTGTAAAGCAAATAGAGATAGGAATACTCCTAAAATTCCTAGTAGAATCGGCAACACGTATGTCTTAAACTTTTGCGCCAACTGAATCCTCCATCAAATGAGAAGACATGATAGCCGCGTAAGTAGCTGAATCAAGAAATGTATCGTTAATGCTTTCATTGTTGGGTGTCTGACCACTCTCTAGAAGTTGTAAGATTCTAGCGAATTTGACTCCAAGCAATACGAGATACACTTTATAGATTGGTACATCTGCAACTTGTGCTGCATACTTAAAGTTAGAATAAGGATCGGCCGCCTTTGAATAGTCTGCGCTTTTACTAGCATGAATCTTAGCCATTTGCTCTAAAAGTAGGCTAAACTTTGTTGGAATTGGTTTTATTTCGTACGTCTCACGTGGCTTATCGCTGATGCCATTCTCTCTATTCGGAATATTGCCGGGCTTTCTTTTGCCGCGCGATACAATATCCAAATTGTTCCCATTAATGTTGGGCTTACCTTTAATTCCCTTGCGGAATCGTAAAGTGACCACCCGTTTTTCTTTCGGCCCGGCTTTGCTATGCCTAACGCTTTTTGCTTTGACTCGTGAAACCGGCCGAGCCTTTGAGTTATTTCTTGCCATGTCTCTCGGCTTTCTTTGCCACAAAATTGGCAGATCATTTTTCCTTCAATAAAGTTTCCAAAACTATAGCTCGTAACGAAATGATTATGTCGGGCCTATGGACCATTGGTGATCCAGCGTAATACCATTTTTTTGCTACATTTTCGACGATTCTATTTGCTAGATCGACTGCATCTTTTTGATTCACGATTTTAAACCTTTCAATTCTGATTCAATATCTCGCAAATCAGAAGCCGCATCTTGCACGCCATGCCAATCTTTATTATCTACTTTCATTTGTAGATAATCTTCCATGACACCTTCCTGTTGCTCAAGAATTTTTATTCTTTCTTCTCGATATGTTGGAAACGGTTCTATAACTTTTCCAGGTTTATAAGTGGTGTGACCGGAGAGAATCGAACTCTCACGAGGTTTATCCTCGGCAGATTTTAAGTCTGCTGCGTCTGCCTGTTCCGCCACGGTCACATTTTTGGGATTGAATTTAATATATGGGCAAAAATCATTTATACAATGACAGACTCCATACCCATATTCACTTACATGTTCAAGCATATCATGACCACAAATATAAATTTGCATAGCCATATATTATATTCAATCTCAAAAAAGGTGGGGGGCTTTTACACCCCCCACCGAATTTATTTTGAACTACTCTAGCGGGCGATAATCCGCAAGGTTGTTTACAGTACGACCCTCATACTCTTGGTTCTTTACGTAACCAGACAGCTTCTTACCCTTCAATGTCTCATCATCAATTCGCAGGCCCTTGAGACCTTGCTTCGGAATCTCAGCGCCGCAAGCCTTTGCGAAGTTAATGATAAATGAAGGATACTCAGGCGAAAACGTAGAAGCTAGCGGAACGTTTTGTACTAGACTTCCATCCGATGCGGTGCCTTCGAGACAGACGAAGGAAATCGTAACCTTCGGCTTACCCGTAGACTTAGCAATACCATCTTCAACCTTCTTGACTTCAATCGGATACCAACCCGGTTGAAGAACTGTACCACGAGCAACATCTTCAGCGGTAAAATCAAATAGAGCCATTTATTTCTCTTTCTTTCTTATCTTCGTTCGTATGCTTCAATTACCTTATCAAGTAATTGATCTAATGTAATGTCATCTACTTCAGGCCGGCCTGGTTTTAATTTCACCATCCTTTCATGCGTACTAAATCGAAACTTGCATATAAGACATCGACGACGGCGCCAAACTACTGTATCTTGCTTACGAGTATTATAAATTTCTGTCTCTTTCTTGCAGTTTGGACACGTCATCTCTTTTAGTCCTGTTTAAAACTATCCAAATTATTCGGCCGGCTATAAGCAAGAGAAGTAGTCCGATCACTTCTAACGAATTCAATTTTAATATCTCCTTTAAGTAAAGATATAATTGCATTGGCCGAACCCAAGACAAAGCCAATAAGGAATCCCACTAGAAAATAATAGATCATCCTACGTCAACTCCTAGAAGCTTACAAGCTGCCTGGATTTTTTGAAATAGGCCCGGCTCGCCCGGCTTCATAGTAAATTCTAATTCGCTAGGTAACGGCAAAATTGTCTTTGTATTAATTCCAGCGCCTTTATCTACTGTTGACATAAAGTATTTGGGTTTAGAATCAAATCCCGTTCGCCGGGAGAATAGATAAATTTCGTTGAAATAACCTGGGATCTCGGCCGCAATAGTCTTGCCTCCGGTGAGCAATCTTTGCTGGATTACATCATCCTCGTTTAGCTTTTTACTACTCGTCTCTACAAGGTGTGCAGTCAGGATGAAGTTTGATTTAAAGTTAGTTCCACGAAATGCATCCATCATTACTGAGAGTACGCGCGATTCACCATTGAAGTCATCAACCTGTGTCATTTGGATGACGCCTTTGGAGAGACCCTTTCCGGAACGCATTGAGATTGAATAGTTAATTGCCATTCTTGCTAAAGAAGTTAGAGAATCTAACACGTAAGTTTTGAATGGCGAATTTCCTGCCCGAATTTGTGTGATTTTATTCCAGAGTCTTTCATAATCATCTGGTCCATAACTCTCATACTCAATGTCGGCCCGGCCTGGAAACATCGGTGCTACTGCATCAATACGTTTATCTAAGTCAAAGAAAAAGATTGGAGAGGGATAGCTCGCGGCTGCAATACTTTTTCCAGACCCCGGCGGGCCAATAAATAAGTTAAATTGCTTACCACCAATCTTAATGTCTTTAATGCTTGGCATTATTTATCTTCAATTCCTTTTCGACACGGGCTAATAAGATTGTAATATTATCAAGTCGTGAATTAATTAGGCTCCAAAAACCAATATAAAAATAAGGAGACCCAAGTGCTTCATTCACTGATTGCCTCTCGGTCTAAACTTATTCTCTCCATGATTATAATTCAAATAAGGTTTCCAGCCATCTCGATCTACATCACGTAATTCATTGATTGATTCTAGGATTCTACCTTTTAAAACTTCACCTGTTTTATCATAACGTCGCAATTGAGAGAAACCATTATAGCTTTTCTTCGGGCCGTTATCCATTATCTTCTCTTATAAATAGAGATAAATAAAAAGAAACCGACTGATGCAACTAAAAATATAATCACTTGCATTCACATTCATTAAGCTGATGATGCGGCTTGTCCCACGGAATATTGCAAATTAGACCTAACGATCGGGAGACTTCTCTAATCTTTTCCCAAAGTGGGCCTTTTGGATTCCAATTCTTTAGAGTCATATACTCTGTTACTGCCAAATCAAACGCCAAACTTTTACCAAATGGTGGTTGAGGTAAATGCTTAGAGTTGTAAGTCTTTGAGGACCCGATACTAACGTAATAACGTTGTCTATCAAAGTCTCGCAGTGTTTCTAACAATGTAACTTGGATTTTTAGCTTATCTAATTCAGTAACTAAATCTAAATACTTAACTCGAATACAACTACAAAGATCATCAGAATTATTTGAAATAGTACCAGGAATCATTCTAGTTTCCTTTCCCAAAATTTCTTAGCGAACTTTAGCATTACTTTTTTGAATCTCGGGTAACAATCTGAGCAAACGAACTGGTCTTCTTTCAAGTAGCGAATTTCGCATAGTTCGCATATCTTTTGCATGTCTTCCATCAATTATCATTATTGAATTACTACCACATGTTGCACATTGCCAAAGCTTGGTTATCAATCTAGTAGAATCGCAATTGGCACAAATGCCTAAACGATCAATTTTTGACTCAAACGTCAACGACGTTTCATCTTTAATCATTTATTTAATTATCCCAATTGAGCGTAGTATCCGCTCTGTCTCTCCATCTTTACCAAACTTTTTATTTTTGCAAGACACACAAATTGGCTTTAACTTTTTAGGAACTGTAATTACAAATTCATTTAAACAAGACCAACAAATTGAAGTACGCCCTAGGATTAACTTCTCAGGGATGTAATGATTGCAGTTAGGTAGCAAACATCGGTAGACATAATAGGGATTATCTTTATCCCTACCGATATCTACTCTCTTATATTTATGAATTTCGTGTGCCATTATTATGTACGCTTATCATAGATATTATGTGGAGCACGCACTGTAAAATCACGTATGATTGTATATTCTCTGGCGTCAGGCGTTGCTTCACAAATTTTCTTGAACCAGCAATTCCAGCAATTCACTTCGCGCATGGGAAAATAATCTTTTTCGATGAATCGAATTAATTCCATTGAATGATAGATTACAGACTCACGCCATTCTTCAATATGCTCTTTTGTATAGGACAAAACATCGCGGTGGAACCTATCGCCCGGCCCTTTACTTGTTTGAAATCCGATTCTATTTTTAACGATCGTGTCTGACTCAGTTGCCCATGCATAGCAGGTGAATTGGTTGGATAAAATCGTAGGGTATGAAATCTTGGATTCTGTTTTGTGATCTACGGGAAAAGCTTTACTGTTTAGATTCTCCGTAATTAAATCTATGATGCCTTCCATTACTATTGTATGCTGATCGTTCTTAAATATCTCTTTGGTAAATGGAGTCTCAACCTTAAGGGGAGACCACCCATCGTCTGCATAATATACAGCATACTCTTGATAATTACGAATACATGCCTCAACGATTTCATGGTCGTATTCATCATTACGATTCTTCTCACGGGCCAACTCGGTAACTGCCATGATAATTTCATTGAGAGCTAGCTCTGGATTCTCTTTCTGAGAAATTATGAGATTGTAATGCATTTCAAGCATTTCATGAAAGAGAGATCCTTGATCCATCTTATCACGCTTCGCACCAATTTGGGACAGACGTCGAATGGACGAAAAATTATATTTCGTTGGGCATTCTTGCGCTGTATTAAGCCCCGACGGGCTAATTGTTAGGATCACTTTTTAAATTCTTTCTCCAATTCATTTGAGATATAATCGCATTTGTGTACGATCTTCCGAAGATAAAAATCTACTGTCTCTTCAGTGAGTGAATGATCGTAGATAATCAAATCAAAATGATTTTTCATATCCGATGCATCGCCCATTAAACGTTTGAGAGTTGCAATCTTATCTGGTTTCATTTGATTTAATTAAACAAATAGAGCAATGACAAATGCCCAAGCCAAACAAAAAAGTAATGCAAAAACTACTCGTGTCTCTTTCATAAAATTCTCCTGTCTGGACTTTGGACCAGACCGTGGTTTAAATGGGGCCGAAGCCCCATTCCATCACCTTAAGAAATTACTGATCCTGCTTACGCAAACAACCCGTATCAGATTGGCCCGGCGTCAGATTGAAACCATCAATCGCAACTCCAGGGAAAGGAATCTCGCAATGATTTTCCGTACCATTCCAATTTGCTCCAAGACCAGACAATGCATTACACTTGGTAGCCTTAAATGCTGGGTTACCCGTAATGTTATAAAAACAAGTATCGGGCTCAGCTGCAACGCAATTTCCGAATTCATCAATTACAAGCCCTTCAGGCACCGAAGCTTGAAGTCCAGGAATATTGGGGCAGGAGTCCGACGGCGGGCCCGGCGGCAGACAATTTCCAGCCTCGTCAACAACTAGCCCGGGTGGGACAATCGGCTGATTTCCTTCAAGATTAGGGCAAGCATCGAAAGGTGGCTCAACGCAATTACCAGATTCATCGAGAATCAATCCCTCAGGGACCACTTCTTGATTGCCAACAATATTGGGACAGAAATCAACGGGAGGAGTAACGCAATTTCCAATTTCGTCGAAAATCAAACCTTCAGGCAAGACAAGCTGCAAGCCTTCGATGTTAGGGCAAACGTCGGTAGGCTCTTCATCCTGATAGCAATAGGTACCGTCTGCATGATATCCCTGCGGCACAACAGTTTGCAGGCCACGAAGATTTTCGCAAACATCCTTACGAGTTTCGGTCGAGCAACCGGGAGACGACAAACCCTCAGAGTCCAGCATGTTATTGCCATGAAGCTGATTATTTGTCATTTCAGGTGAGATTGAATCAGACAGATAAAAATCAACCTGCAACCAATAACCGCAACCTTCAAACTTAACATTGAAAGTCTTGGTTTGATTCGAGTCAACAAAGAATGGCCCGCCATAGCCCAACAGATGCTGTGGCTCCTGATTCGAGTTGAACACGAGAATGAAAAACGGCCCAATCTTTTCACCAGTAGGATTGAAAACCGTTCCATTAACCGACTGGCCATCGGCGCCAATCGTTGCAGTAATGTGCTGCTTTAGTTTCCAATTGTATGCTGAAATGGAATAGGACGTAGAAGCCGAAGCCGAAGTCTCAATCTTTGGAATCTCGACTGGAGTTGCACCAGTAATAGATCCACTACCCTTGCTATTACAACCAATCACGAAAAGCAGACCGCCAAGAACGAACACCCTCTTCATTTTTATTTTCTTTCTTATGATCGGACACCATGTCCGAACTGGTTAGCTCTTTGTTATTCAACGTCAATTTGATGCGACGCGCGATAATTCAACGTATCACACTTTGCAAAATATGGATTGCTATGTCCTAGTTCCTCACCACCCTTTTTCCACAATGCGAAATGGATAAATTCGTGCGAAAGCGCAGCTTCAAACCAACGACGTACCACAGAGATAGAAGTGTATTGCATGCATCCTGCGGCCTTAATGCCGGAGCAATCAATTGCCTCTTCATATACATTGATAGGATAGGAAGATCCAATAACTTTAAACTCAACACCAACGCATGCAGCTTGAATCGGCCACCAATGCTCTGCAATTGCCTGCAAATTTGCATCGACCGGCTTGACTTTCATAGACGGCAATGGAATATATTCGGGATTGGTCGGGCCGGTCGGCGGGCTACAGCCTAAATTTATTAGGAAGAGTGCGAGACTAAACTTTTTCATTTCTTGTTTTCTTTTTTAATATATTTAATTTCGATGCAATCATGATGCGGCTCACAGTAAATGCAAACATCCTCCCCGCACCAATCACACATATCCAATAGTTCAGAATTGTATGGAAAGTGTCGGCCGCATTGATCGCAAAGCTTTACTAATTCCACTTGCTTAAATACCGTTCTTAATTACGTATCCTAAAATAAAGAATAGAAAGAATAGAATGGCCCCATCAATCAGATCGTCTTTGTATTTAGATAACATTATTTAGCCATCTTTCTACTTTGGTAACGCTACCGTAGCACATAGTAGGAACATGGCAAGTAATGTAAATTACGATTGCTGGCAATGCGAGCAAATTTTCATTGTCGCCTCTAGCGACTGCTGAAATTAGATTATTCTCAAAGACGGCCATTAGAAAACCACCAGGATGAATTCGCTTTGTTGCATACAAGTTGATTGAATCTTTTGTTTCTTTTGGTATTCTTGCTTCGGATAGAATTTCAATAATCATTTTATTTGCTCATTTTATCAAGATAACTATCGAGATAACCTACGGCAAGTCCAAGTAAAAAAGCAAAAATTACAATCCCCATTTTTTGCCACCCTTAGCAAAGAGCAATTCAGCCATCTCTTTAATTACGCTAGTCTGATTCCATTGGACGGCCTCGTTGCCCATCGTTTTTCTACAAATCTCACGCTTGCGCTCTTTAATCTCCGTGAGAAATTCATCGGGCGTTCCTAAAGCAATTGCATACGTAGCATTAATTTTATTCGCCGTCGTACCAATGCCAGGAAATCTATCTTCGGCTTGTTCTTCATTGGCCGGATTCCATTGCAATTCTACCATTATTAGGTCCGAGCACATTTGCCAATTCTTACCCTCTCCTGCGGAGAGTGTCGATGCGATCATAATGCGCTTATTAGGATCGGTTTTAAATGCTTCGTCGATTCTAATACCTTCGTCCGAGCCGGCATTGGCCGATGTTAACATTAATGGTGCGTGTAATCCTAGCTTCTTTGTAACGTTAAGTATGTTGTTATAAAGTCCTAGGCCAACGTTTTGATGGTGAACGAATAAAACGATTTTTCTATCGTTGTCTTCTAGGAATTCTTCAACATATTCTGTAACGGGTAAAACTTTGGCCAGGCCGGTGATATGACGCAAACGATTAAGTTTTGCTAGAAGATTACTCGTATCCCCGAATTCATTATTTCCAGACTGGTATTCTTCTTGGAATTCGATATAGGCTTTCTTATAAGCTTGCTCGACTTCTTGACCTAACTCAACGAAGAAATTAGATCGAAACGTTTTAGGCAAATCTGGTAGAACATCATCGCGCATGTATCGAATAGTAAAGTCTTGTGTTAATTCCTTGAATCTATCCGTTTGGTGCCGATTAATTCCACCTACTTTATAGGAATAGCCAGTGAAATAGGAATCTAGGAAATCACGCTCAAATTGCGTTTCGGATGCAAAACGATCAGGCCTAAGTATATTAAGGATGGGAAAATACTCCCCCGCATGATTTTTAATTGGCGTGCCACTCAATGCCATTACATAGGGGATATCCCTAACTGCAAGTCTAAGTGCTTGCGTCCGTTTTGTTTGTGAATTTTTGATTTGTTGGCATTCATCTAAAATCACCAATTGTAAATTCAAATCTTTAAATAAATCTTTGTTGCGGAGTAAGTCATAGGATAGGATGAATGCCTTGAAAATTCCAGGGAATGGCTTATCATTCCCATTTACAATGATTTGTGCCGGCTGGCCGGTCCAATCTAAAATCTCTTTGAACCATTGTGCGCGTAGGCTACCTTTACAAACCACTGCAAATGGCATGAGTTTTTCTGGAAAACGTTTTACGGCCATCAACGCGCAAACTGTTTTTCCAACACGCTGTTGATGAAAGATTCCTGTTCTGAAATTACTGTTGATTATGAAATCTAAAGTCTTGTACTGATAGGGAAATGGTCTCTTTCCCATTAAACTTTCACATGACCATTTCTTAAAAGTATCTTCAAGATAAGTTACAATTGTATGTCCGCAGTCTAGCTTTACCTTTTTCTTTGTACCGGAAATAGAAAAAGAATTCTCATGCGCAAGCTTGCCACAATACGGACAGGCTTTGCGAATGATCGTAGACTTTGTTTTATCTTGAATATTTGAGAGCATTTAAATTTTCTAATTTGATAGATAAGTCGCAAGAAACCTTAGCAAGCAAACTCGACAAAGACTCCAGAAATTGCCATCGTTATCAATGTAGTATCGAATCGTAGATGTTAGCTTGTTACAACCGTGGCACATTTTAATTTTCTTTCTTTAGATTTTGCTTCAAGTCTTTTCCAAAAATAATTTGCTCAGCCGCTTGACGCGAAAGACCAAGCTTTACAAAGTCTCGAATCTTCTTTTCCTGAATCGTAAGCTTTTCTTTATTAGCTGTCTCACGCTCCTTAAATTCAGGCTTATACTGTTTATCAGTCGCCTTGATTCTCTCACGTTCAGCGACTGTGGCTTCCTGAATAAATTGAAGCTTAGCCAAATCGGCCGCTTGATGCGCAGTTTTCAGGTCTTTAATGCATTCTTCAAGAAATTTGATATGCTCAATCAAATCGTCGAAGTTTTTTGTCCCATCTTCTTTGATTGTGACCAAATCGCGAGCAAAGAATGTACGATCATGAAAGAGTTTGATACGTCGTTCTTTCTTTGTTTCCTCATCCATCTTCAGAATACCATTTAACTTTGGTTTGGCAAACTCTATAATCTCCTGAATTTCAGGAAATTTCTGGGCCGGCCCTAATTCTTTTTCGTTTTCCAATTTCTTAAATCTTTCTCTTAACCATTGTGCGTGATTGCATGGGCATGTTAAATAACTTTGATGCGGATATATTAATCGTGTATCGTGGCCTATCGCCTGATCGCTAAGATTGATTATTTCCGGGGTTAACATCGGATGAATGGTCGTCTGATAGGATCAATTGGTCAAGATACTCTTTTGCTTTTTCGTTGTCTTCATTGATTGCGTCAATGTTTTCTAGGTTAATGTCCATCGTGTCGTCTAAACAGTATTTGCACATTTTATCTTGTCCTTTAAAAGCCGGGCCGGTCTGCTAAACCTTCAGCCGGCCCGGTACATCTTGTTAATTTACGCTACGCCGCGATGGGTAATTCGTCATTTAAAGTTTCTACCGTATCACCCGGTGAGTCAGTCACTTTCTATCAACGAATTTCATTTTTAGATATCTACCTAAGACTTACATGGAATTAAGAATTAGTAAAGAAATCCAATGCTTAGGTAGATACCAAAAAATAAAATTAAATATCTTGCAGAATTAATCGGCCGGTCGTGAGGCATCGGCGCGGGCCAAAAGCTTCTAAGGCCCATCCTGTCAAATCAGTGGGTTTAATTTCGGTATCATCTTTAAACTTTTCATACGCGATATCGAAGCAATTCTTACAGATAAAATATCGCTCGGATTCTGGCAATTCGGAAAGGATCAATCCAACATTTTTAATTGCAATGAAATTTTGTTTGCATTCAATGCAATTATAAATTGAAGTATTGTCAATATGTTTTTGGTGACAGACTACAATTTGATTAATTAACTTTGATGCATAAAGCTTATTATTTGCTTGATTACGAATCAAATCTTCCTGTGTAAGAGAATTGATTTCGACTATCTTTGCATTTTCAGCTTCAAAAACCAAACGCTCTGCTTCAATACGCTTACGATTTTTCAAAGCTAAGACGATTGCAGAATCTACGATTGGGAAATCGTCTGGCAGAACGGCAAAAGAATGTTGATTCATTATTTTGTTTCTTGAATCGTTTTTAATTTCTCTTTCCAATCATCTTCATTATTTAGCATTAAACTAATTTAAACTAATTTAAAAAAGTATCAAAATCCAAACCCAAATTACTAGGCCAAAACTCATACCAAGCAAAAGCCCGGTCGGGCCTTTCATGTCGTGATTCTCGTGCTTTTTTAGAAGATTGATTTTATGTGCCATTTTGTTTAAACTTTCGGTTTCTTTGAGGTTTCTATTACGATTCTAAGTGGTCTCTATTAGATATCTATGACCTTGACGGCACCTAAGGACTTAAGACCCAAGGACTTAGCTAGACCCCTCTCCCTCTCCCAATATACGACCCCCCGTCCCCCTTGTCAATGTGTCATTTCTACCACATAAAGTTAGGGTGGGAGGTTTGTTGTTAGTATAAAAAAAAAAAAAAAAAAAAAAAAAAAAAA